>Ga0160444_100125_pt1 | contig 82034 bp, 83 predicted proteins | sample HID1972K_E1MG_FD_108232 | JGI IMG/M metagenome (GOLD analysis project Ga0160444, IMG submission 108232) | Enriched pill bug-associated microbial communities from UW Madison campus, WI, USA - HID1972K_E1 MG | ecosystem: Host-associated > Arthropoda: Insects > Digestive system > Unclassified ... | reverse complement strand
TGGTGCCGCTGCCGGCGCCGTGCGTGGATACCGGCATGGGCCTGGAGCGCCTGGCGGCGATCCTGCAGCACGTGCATACCAACTACGAAATCGACCTGTTCCAGGCACTGATCCGCAAGGTCGGCGAACTGACCGGCATGGCCGACCTGGAGAACAAGTCGCTGCGCGTGATCGCCGACCACATCCGCGCCTGCGCGTTCCTGATCGTCGATGGCGTGCTGCCGTCCAACGAAGGGCGTGGCTACGTGCTGCGCCGGATCATCCGCCGCGCGCTGCGCCATGGCTGGATGCTGGGTGTGCGCCAGCCGTTCTTCAGCAGGCTGGTGCCGACCCTGGTCGAGCAGATGGGGCAGGCGTACCCGGAGCTGGGCGTGGCCGCCGATACCGTCACCCGTGCGCTGCGCGCCGAGGAAGAGCGCTTCGCCGAGACGCTGGATGCCGGCATGAAGATCTTCGAGGACGTGGCCGCAAAGGCCGGCAACGGCGTCATTCCCGGTGTGGATGCGTTCCGCCTGTACGACACCTATGGCTTCCCGCTTGATCTCACCGCCGACATCGCGCGCGAGCGCGACATGACGGTGGACACCGCTGGATTCGACGCGGCGATGGAGCAGCAGCGCGAAACCGCGCGCGCGGCCGGCAAGTTCGGCGGTGGCGTGACCCTGCCGGCGGACCTGGTGGCGACGCTGGAGCCGACCGGCTTCCTTGGCTATGACAGCCTGCAGGCCGATGGCCTGCGCGTGGTCGCGCTGCTGAAGGACGGTCGCCCGGTGCAGTCGGTGCAGGCCGGCGATGCGGTGATCGTGCTGACCGACCGTACGCCGTTCTATGCCGAGTCGGGTGGCCAGGTCGGCGACACCGGCGTGCTGGCCGGCGAGGGCGTGCGCGTGGACGTGCAGGAAACCCAGAAGTTCGCCGGCCAGTTCCACGGCCACGTCGGCATCCTGATCGAGGGCACGCTGGCGATCGGCGACCTGCTTTCCGCGCAGGTCGATGCTGCGCGCCGCGGTGCCACCATCCTCAATCACTCGGCCACCCACCTGCTGCACGCGGCGCTGCGCGAAGTGCTCGGCACCCACGTGCAGCAGAAGGGTTCGCTGGTGGCGCCGGATCGCCTGCGTTTCGATTTCTCGCATTTCCAGCCGATCACCGCCGACGAACTGGCGATCATCGAGCGCAAGGTCAACCAGCAGGTGCGTGCCAACCACGCTGCCGAAGTGCACACCATGGGCATGCAGGAAGCGCTGGACTTCGGTGCGATGGCGCTGTTCGGCGAGAAATACGGCGAGCGCGTGCGCGTGCTGAAGATGGGCGATTACTCCACCGAACTGTGTGGCGGTACGCATGTCGGCCGCACCGGCGACATCGGCCTGTTCAAGATCACCTCCGAGGGCGGCGTCTCGGCCGGCGTGCGTCGCATCGAAGCGGTCACCGGGCAGGGCGCGCTGGATCATGTGGCGGCCGAGGAAGCGCGGCTGGCCGAAGCGGCGCACCTGCTTGGCGGCAGCGCCAGCGACGTGGTCGAAAAGATCCGCGCGCAGGTACAGCGCCAGAAGCAGCTGGAACGCGAACTGGAATCGCTGAAGGCCAAGCTGGCGGCGGGTGCCTCGGCCGACCTGGCGCAGCAGGCGGTTGACGTTTCCGGCGTCAAGGTACTCGCCGCGCGCCTGGAAGGTTTTGACGCGAAAGCCCTGCGCGATGCGGTTGATCGCCTCAAGCAGCAGCTCGGCGATACGGTGATCGTGCTTGCCGGCACGCAGGACGGCAAGGCGGCCCTGGTGGCCGGAGTGAACGGTAGTGCAATGGGCAAGGTCAAGGCCGGGGAACTGCTGGCGCACGTTGCCGGTCAGATTGGAGGCAAGGGCGGCGGACGCCCGGATCTCGCCCAGGGTGGTGGCGAGGACGGGCCCGCCCTTGCATCCGCGCTGGCCGCGGTGATCGACTGGGTCGGCCCTCGCCTCCGATGAACCATGGCCCTTTCCGCGCCTTGTGGCCGCGGGAGGGCTGGCGGTACCATGGGTGATCTTTTTCCCTTTGTCGTGGGACGGGCCTTGACGGTCCGTCAAGCCGGTGGGGAATACCCTTCCACACGGTTCCATGGAGAAATACAACAATGTTGATCTTGACTCGCCGAGTAGGCGAAACCCTGATGATCGGTGATTCGGTCAGCGTGACCGTCCTCGGTGTCAAGGGTAACCAGGTCCGTATCGGCATCACTGCGCCGAAGGATGTGGCTGTCCATCGCGAGGAAATCTACCAGCGCATCCAGCGCGGCGACGACGCCGGCAGCACGGGCGAAGATTCCGCTGAATAAGGCTTTACCTTCGGGCGTGAAAAAAGCTATGATTCGCGCCCACGCTGAGGAGTTGCTCTCCACCAGCTGGAACAAAACCCCGGAGTGGTGCCCGAGTGGCTGAAGGGGCTCCCCTGCTAAGGGAGTATAGGGTCAAAAGCTCTATCGAGGGTTCGAATCCCTCCCACTCCGCCAGATGTCGAGAAGCGCCCGCAGATCAACGGTCTGCGGGCGTTTTTCTTTTCCGCCATGGGACGGCGGCTACTCCAGCACCTGCAGCGTATCGACGACGCGTATCCCGGAAACCTGGCCCAGCCACGCGTCGAACCAGGGCTTGTGCGAGTTGCCGACCACGCTCAGCACGCGCTGGCCAGGCTGGTCGCGCACGGTTTCCAGGATGTTGGCCACCATGCGCAGGTTGCGAAGCTCCCAGCCGTTGACCCAGATCTGCGGGTAATGCCCGGCAGACGGAGTGTGCAGCGCCGTGCGCACGTTGGCGTCGGCCATGAAAGCCTGGGTGTCCGGGGCGTTGAGCAGACGGTACAGCGGCAGCAGGTCATCGCCGGAAAGCAGTGCCTTCTCGCGCGCTGCCAGCGCCTGCATCCGTGGCTTGTCCTTGTCCCAGGCCCGCTGTATGCCTTCTGCGAAGGCCTTGGGATCGGCGATGCGATGCGCGCCGCCCGTGTAATCGTCGACCGCGTGGACGCGCGCCAGCCCCAGCCGCGCGGCAAGACGTGCCGCGATCTGGATGCTCTCGTCGTTGCGGCTGCCGACCTCGCGAAGCTGGCCCACCAGTGTTGCGTCCAGGCCGTCGCCTTCGTGTTGCTCGCCGGTCTCCAGCTGCAGCCACTGCACGTAGGCAGACGTGCGTTCGCCGGCGGCAAGGAATACTGCCGCCAGGCGCCGACGCTCGGCTGCGGAAGGACTGGCTGGCCACGTCGCCAGCAGGCGGTCGGCCTCGGCGCGCGCGGTGGGCATGTCCAGTCCGGTGGCCGCCTGCGCCTGTTTCGGGACCTTGCAGGCCTCGCCATGGACGCTGGGATGGCGCAGGAGCATGTCGCACTGCTCGCCGCTCATCGCTTCGATGGTGATCACCGCAGGTTTGAAGGCGGCCAGCCTGCCCAGCAGCGGCTCCAGCGTGGAGGCCCGGAATTCGGCATGTTCGGACAGGTGGACGCTGCCCAGCACCATCACCTCGGTGCGCGGGCCGGACATGCCTTCATCCAGGCGCGCCACATCGACCTGCGCGCATGCGCCCACTGGTACGAGCAGGGCGACCAGCGCCCATCGGTTGCAACGCTGCCTCATGCGCATGCTCCATTCCGTGGTGAAGGAACATTCAAGCCCGCGGGCGAACGCCGCTCAAGGTACCTTCGGCAGGGTGACCAATGGCCCACCCAGCGCAGGATCCAGGCCTTCCTGCGCTGGGCGCTGCCAACGTCCAACTGCGTCCACACGGGTTACAACGGCAGGTCGAACACCAGCACTTCGGCGTCGCGGCCGTTTTCCAGGATCAGCTGCACCTCGTCGGTCAGCTGCGCCGCATCGCCCGCATCCAGGGGGACGCCATTGACGTGCAGCTGGCCACGCGCCACCTGCACGTAGGCGCCACGCCCCGGGGCCAGCGTGTGCTGCAGGCGATCGTTGCCGTCCAGGAGACTGGCGAAGATCCGCGCATCCTGGTGGATCGACAGCGAGCCCTCGGCGCCGTCCGGCGAAACGATCAGGCGCAGCTGGCCGCGCTTGGATGCCGGGGTGAAGTTCGCTTCCTGGTACGACGGTGCGATGCCCTGCCGGTCCGGGAACAGCCAGATCTGCAGGAAATGCACCGGCTCATCGGCCGAATGGTTGAACTCGCTGTGGCTGACCCCGGTGCCGGCGCTCATGCGCTGGACGTCGCCGTGGCGGAGCACGGATCCGGTGCCCATCGAGTCCTTGTGTTCCAGGGCGCCATCGAGCACATAGGAGACAATCTCCATGTCGCTGTGGCTGTGGGTGCCGAAGCCCTGGCCGCCGCTCACCGTGTCTTCGTTGATGACCCGCAATGGGCCGAAGCCCATGTAGCGCGGATCATGGTAGCCGGCGAAGGAGAAGGTGTGCATGGAGTCCAGCCAGCCATGGTTGGCGTGGCCACGGGTGGCGCTCTTGCGGATCTGGATCATGAGGGTCCTCCTTGTTCGATGGTTTCGATGTGAGCGGGGCGCGCCGGAACGGCTGTCTTTCCCCGTTGCGAAGAAGTATCCGCTTGCCTGTCGGGTTTGAAAAACGGATAGTTTTGGAACCCATCATCGAAAAATTCGAATGTTGAAGCTCAGCCTCGATGCCCTGCAGATCCTCGACGCCATCGACCGCCGCGGTTCGTTCGCGGCCGCCGGCAAGGCCCTGCACAAGGTGCCTTCGACGATTTCATATACGGTCGCCAGGCTGGAAGAAGACCTGGGCGTGCAGCTGTTCGAACGGATCGGGCCGCGCGCGGTGCTGACCGAGGCCGGGCGCGCGCTGGTCGATGAAGGCCGCCATCTGCTGCATGCAGCGCGCGAACTGGAAATGCGGGTGCGCCGGGTCGCTTCGGGCTGGGAGGCGGAGCTGACGCTGGCGCTGGACTCGATGTTCCCGGCCTGGCTGCTGGGCGCGGACATCGCCGCGTTCCGCGCGGTTGCGGGGCAGACCCGCCTGCGGCTGGCCGGCGAGGCGCTGTCCGGCACCTGGGAGGCGCTGCTGGACCGTCGTGCGGACCTGCTGGTTGGGGCGGCCGGCGAGGGCCCCAGCGGTGGTGGCTACGTGGTGGAACCGCTTGGCAGCGTGGCGTTCGTGTTCGCTGTTGCGCCCGGCCATCCGCTGGCGGCGGTGGACGGCGTGCTGCGCCGCGACCAGCTGGCCGCGCACTGCGCGATCGCGGTATCCGATTCGGCGCGCCGGCTGTTGCCGCGCACGGTGGGGCTGTTGATGGGGCAGGAAACATTGGGCGTGCCGGACATGGCCAGCAAGCTGCAGCTGCAGCGCCAGGGCGTCGGCTTCGGTTTCCTGCCCGCGCCCTGCGCGCAGGCGGCGGTCGCGCGCGGCGAGCTGGTGATCCGCGAAGTGGAAGAGCACAAGCCGGAAGAAACCTTCTGGCTGGCCTGGCGCACCGGCGAGGAGGGCGCGGCCCTGCGCTGGTGGCGCGAGCGGCTGCGCGGGCCGGGCACGCTGGAGCGGTGGTGGGCGGCCCTGGGCGCCGCGGTGTAGGGAGCCGGATGCTGCCCGGCGCTACAGACAAAAAAACAGCAGGCCGAGGCCTGCTGTTTTTCGAATGATGGTGCGCCCGGAGAGATTCGAACTCCCGACCGCCTGGTTCGTAGCCAGGTACTCTATCCAACTGAGCTACGGGCGCACGGTTGCTGCATGTCTTTCATATCGTGTCACTGGTGCGCCCGGAGAGATTCGAACTCCCGACCGCCTGGTTCGTAGCCAGGTACTCTATCCAACTGAGCTACGGGCGCCTGTGACAGCGATTGTGTACTGCGCATCGACGGCGGAGTCGATGTTTCCTGCTGATGGTGCGCCCGGAGAGATTCGAACTCCCGACCGCCTGGTTCGTAGCCAGGTACTCTATCCAACTGAGCTACGGGCGCGCTTCAACAGGAGCGGAATTATGCGGATTGCCGTCGCATCCGTCAACGTCTTTGTGAACGGGCGCATGCAGTCAACGCAGCAGGCTGTCGGCAACCGCCTGGGGTGTTTTCATCCAGCTGAAGTGATCGGCGCGGGTCCCGAGCGCGTCCGCGGAGAGCAGCGTGGTGCTGGCGTGCACGCCCGGCAGCTTGTGCAGGAGGGCCTGCATCGATCCCTGCGGTGCCAGCCAGTCGTCGGCCATCAGCACGGTGCGGGCATGGCCGCGGACCTGCCGCAGCTGGCTTTCCAGATCTTCGTGCATGCCCGCCGCCGCGTAGTGGTTGCCCAGCCCGACGCGTGCCCAGTCGCGGATCAATCCGCGTGCTTCGGTACCGCCGAAGCCGAGCCGGCGTCCATGCAGGACGCCCTGGCGCTGCGCCAGCCAGGGCAGGAAACGGTAGGCCAGCGGCAACAGCCACGCTCGCGGCGCCGGAAAACTGCGCCACCACGGCGTACCGCTGGCGACCAGCCACAGGTGCTGGAAATCCGGCGCGGACCTTGCCGCATGCAGGCAGGCGAGCTGCCCGCCGAGGCTGTGCCCGCCGATGATCCACGGCAGTGCGCCGTGTCCGGCGTCATCGTCGGCCATCCGTGCCTGGCTGGCCGGCAGGTCCTGTTCAAGCAGCTCGCGATAGCCCCAGTCCACCTCGCGCGATGGGCGCAGCGAACTGCTTCCGTTGCCACGCCACTCGTGCAGGTACACGGCGATTCCGCCTGCGGCCAGCGCCTGAGCCAACGGCAGGTAGTGGCGTGCGGCGACGCCCAGCGCCGGCAGCCACAGCAGCCGCGCGCGCGGTTGCGCCGGCAGGCAGCGCAACAGTTCGAACGCATGGTCGTCGCTGGCCTGCAGCGCGAGGCTGGAAAGGAGCGTGCTCATGCGTGCGCGGCGGCGCCGAAATGGTCCAGTACCCGTACGTCGCTGCGGCCTGGGCTGTAGCCCTGCCGCAGGCCGCGCGCGACGTAATCGATCGCCGCTTCGCAGGCATTGGCCAGGTCCAGGCCATTGCACAGCTGCGCGGCGATCGCCGAGGCCAGCGTGCAGCCGGTCCCGTGCGCATCCACCGGCAGCCGTGCGTGGTTGAATTCCTCGCTGCTGGCGCCATCGAAATACCGATCGACGACGCGGCTGCCTTCGCCCAGGTGGCCGCCCTTCATCAACACCGCGCCGGCGCCCATCGCCAGCAGCACGGTCGCGGCCTGTTCGGCATCCTCGCCATTGCCGATCCGGCGACCCGCCAGCAGCTCCGCTTCGGGGGTATTCGGGGTGACCAGCGTGGCCAGCGGCAACAGGCGCGTGCGCAATGCGGCCAGCGCACTGTCTTCCAGCAGCCTGGCGCCGCTGGTGGCGACCATCACCGGGTCGAGGACGATGTGCGGCGGCCGGTATTCTTCAAGTGCATCGGCAACGCAGTGGATGACCTCGGCGTTGGCCAGCATGCCGAGCTTCACCGCATGCACGTCGAAGTCGGCGAAGCAGGCGTCGATCTGCGCCCGCAGGAACTCGACCGGAGGCACGTGTACCGCGGTGACGCCACGGGTGTTCTGCGCGGTCAGCGCGGCGATCACCGAAAGGCCGTGCACGCGATGCGCGGCGAACGCTTTCAGGTCGGCCTGGATGCCGGCGCCGCCGCCGGAATCGGAACCGGCGATGGTGAGAGCGGAGACGGGGGTATTGGGGCTCATGGGTCGATTGTGCAGTGTCCGCGGGGCTTCCGATAGCGCCGGGCGGGGAGGCGATGTGCGCCGGCCAGCGGACGCACCTAGCGGGCACGTCGGGCGGTGACCGTCAGCACGTAGCCGATTCCGGCGAGCCCGGTAAGCGCGGCCGGTGCCAGCAGCGCATCGTACTGCCAGCGCAGGAACAGCGCGGCGCCGATGATGCCGCCGGCAAGGAAGCCGGAAATGATCAGCCCGCTCAGCAGCAGGCGCCGCACCTGCAGTGGCAGCCCGCGCAGCAGATGGCCCAGGCCGATGCCGAGATCGGTGAACATGCCGCTGAGATGGGTGGTGCGCACCACCGCGCCACTGAAGGTGGTGGCCAGTGCGTTCTGCAGTCCGCAGGCCATCGCCGCCGCCAGCGCGCCCCAGATCTGCTGCTGCTTGAACAGCGGGATCGCCGCCAGCAGCAGCGCCGATTCCAGCGCCAGCGCGACGCCGTAGTGACGGCCGAGCTGCAGCGCGCTGTCCTGGATGATCAGGCCGCTGAGCATCGCCCCGAGCGAGAACGCGATCAGCAGCCCCCACAGGTGACCGACCGCGCGCCAGTCGCCCTGCGCCAGCGCCATGCCCAGCTGGCTGGTGCTGCCGGTCATATGGCTGACGGCCTGGTGTTCGAAGCCGAGGAAACCGACCACGTTGACCATGCCGGCCACGCACGACAGCGCGACCGCGCCGATCCATACCCAGGTGGGCAGGCGGATTCCCATGCGATCGCTCAGGGGCTCGTTACGGGTTTCGGCGGACCGTTGAACTGCAGCTCGGAGAAGGTGCCTGCCTGCGGATCGAATACCGCGCCCCAGAACATCGCGCCGCCGTCGCAGACCCGGATCGCTTCGCGCGCAGGGTCGGTCTCGATGCCGTCGGGAAGCCGGAAGGCGTTGACGTAGATCAGCTCGCGACCCTCGGCTTCGATGCCGACGTACTGGCGATCGAAATCCCGCGCCGACGGCAACGGGCCTTCCAACTGGTCGAGCGCGGCCTCCAGCTGTTCCACCTGTTGCCGGCTCGGTGCCCAGTAGCCGGTGACCCGGCCGGCATCGCGCCCGGGACTGGGCCGCGAACAGGTGTCGAGCACCTGCGCGGCGACCACTGGACGGGTCACCACCCAGGATTGCCCGGTCTTGATCGCGGTAGGCACGCTGGGCGGGCCCTGCACGGTGCTGCACGCGCCCAGCAGGGCGATGGCAGCCAATGGCAGCATCAGGTGCATGCGCATGCTCACAGCACCTCCGACGCGTAATCGGCCAGTCGCGAACGCTCGCCACGGCGAAGCGTGATGTGGGCGCTGTGCGGCCAGTTCTTGAAGCGGTCCACCGCGTAGGTCAGGCCGGAGGTGGTCTCGGTCAGGTAGGGCGTGTCGATCTGCTCCACGTTGCCCAGGCAGACGATCTTGGTACCCGGGCCGGCGCGGGTGATCAGCGTCTTCATCTGCTTCGGGGTGAGGTTCTGCGCCTCGTCCAGGATCAGGTAGCGCGACAGGAAGGTGCGTCCGCGCATGAAGTTCAGCGAGCGGATCTTGATGCGGCTGGCGAGCAGGTCGTTGGTCGCCGCACGGCCCCACGAACCGCCTTCCTGGGTATGGGTCAGCACTTCGAGATTGTCGGTCAGCGCGCCCATCCAGGGCGTCATCTTCTCTTCCTCGGTGCCTGGCAGGAAGCCGATGTCTTCGCCGACGCTGACCGTCGCGCGGGTCATGATGATTTCCCGGTAGCGCTGCTGGTCCATGGTCTGCGCCAGGCCGGCGGCCAGCGCCAGCAGGGTCTTGCCGGTGCCGGCGGTGCCGAGCAGGGTGACGAAGTCGATGTCCGGGTCCATCAGTGCGTTGAGCGCGAAGTTCTGCTCGCGGTTGCGCGCGCTGATCCCCCACACCGCATGGCTTCCGTGGCGGAAGTCATCGACCAGGCTCAGGGTGACCTTGTCGCCGGCGATCCGGCTGGCGCGCAGTTCGACCTCGTCTTCGCCGGGCAGGTACAGGTACTGGTTCGGATACCACTCCTCGTCGTCCCTGGCGTCGATCTCGTAATGCGTGCGCCCCTTGTCGCTCCAGCTGCGCAGGTCGCTGCCATGGCGCTTCCAGAAATCTTCCGGCAGCTCGGTGGCGCCGGTGTAGAGCAGGCTGAAATCATCCAGCGCGCGATCGTTCTCGTAATCCTCCGACACGATGCCGGCGATCGCCGCCTTGATCCGCAGGTTGATGTCCTTGGATACGAACACCACCGGCAGCTCCGGCGCGGCTTCCTGCAGGGCGAGGATCGCGCCGAGGATGGCGTTGTCGGGGATGACCTTGCCGAAACTCTTGCCAGCATCGAAATGGCTGGTCTGGAAGCGCAGCTTGCCGGCGCTGTGCTTGCCGCGCAGCTGCAGTCCGCTGGGAAGCTGCAGCGGGATGCCATCGGACAGCTTGTCCAGCCCGGACGCCTGCACCAGCTCGTTGAGGAAGCGGCTGACCTGGCGGGCGTTGCGGCTCGCCTCGGAGGTCCCCTTCTTGCCGTTGTCCAGTTCCTCGATCACCTGCATCGGCAGGTAGACATCGTGCTCCTCGAATTTGAACAGCGCGGTGGGATCGTGCATCAGCACGTTGGTATCCAGCACGTAGATGCGCTTGCCTCGGGTCATCATCGGTTCCTGGTGGACGAACAGGGAAAAACCACCACGGCCTGCAGCGCAGGGTGGTGGCAGCTGGGGCGGACGATGGACATCACTGTGCCTGGGCGGCCTTCAATGCGGCGAGCACGGCATCGGCATGCCCGGCGACCTTGAGCTTGCGCCAGGACTGGACGATGCGGCTTTCCGGTGAGATCAGGAAGGTGCTGCGCTCGATGCCGCGCACCTGCTTGCCATACATGTTCTTGAGCTTGATGACATCAAAGGCCGTGCACAGTGCTTCGCCGGCATCGCTGACAAGCGGGAAGCGGAAACCCTGCTTCGCGCAGAAATTGTCGTGCGATTTCACCGAATCCCGCGAAACGCCCAGCACCGCCGCGCCGGCCTTCTCGAATGCGGGCAGCAGTGCGTTGAAATCCAGGCCTTCGGTGGTGCAGCCCGGGGTGCTGTCCTTGGGGTAGAAGTACAGCACCAGCCACTGGCCGGCGAAATCGCCGAGGGTGGCCTGGGTACCGCCGGACAGTGCCAGCGGCAGGGAGAGGAGATCGCGGTCCAGGATAGCGCCGTTGTCCATGTGTTCCTTTCTGCCGAGCCTGGGGTGTTTCCACTACAACTGCATGAAACATCGCGCGGCCGTGATGGACGCGCGAAGACGGGTCAGAACTTCATCGGATCCATGATCGCGTCCAGGTTCAGGTGGTCGCAGAACTCGAGGAAGTCATCGCGCAGTGCCGCGATGTGCATGTTGGCCGGCACGCCGATGGTCACCTGCGCGCTGAACATCTCCGCGCCGGTCTGCATCGCCCGGTAGCGCGTGCTCTGCAGGTTCTCGATGGTGATGCCCTGGCGGTCGAAGAAATCGGCCAGCTGGAACAGGATGCCCGGCTTGTCCGCGGCGATCACCTCGACGATGTACGGCAGCAGGTTGGACTGCGCCTGCTTGGCCTCGGTTCGGTACCAGACCAGTTTCAGCCCTTCCTCGCGTTCGAGCCGGGTCAGCATCGCCTCCAGCTTGGCCACCGAATCCCACGAGCCGGTGGCCAGCGCGGTCACCGAGACATCGCGGCCCACGGTGGACAGCCGCGCATCGACCAGGTTGCAGCCACTGTCGGCGATGCGGCGGGTGACAGGCAGCAGGGGGGACTCCGGATGCGTCGAGTAGGCGTTGATCAGGAGATGGTTTTCGCTCGGCGCTGGGCGCGGGGTGGTGTCGGTCAAGGCGATTCCGGGTAATGCGTGCGTGAGTCTGAATGCCCGCTCGGGACGGGGATTCACCGGTGCCCAGCATACTTGCCCGCGCTTTCGCGCCGCAAGTAACATGCAGGGCGCCTGGGCCCGCCATGACAGGCGCCTTTTCCCCCTTTCAGCCTAGAGCAGCACGCCTTGTCCCTTTCCGGCCTCATCACCGCGCTGGCGACCCCGTTCCGGGCCGACGGCTCCCTCGATCCCGATGGTTGGCAGCGACTGCTGCACCTGCAGCTGGAAGGAGGCGTGCACGGCGTGGTCGTGGCCGGTTCCACCGGCGAAGCCGCCACCCTGTCCGATGCCGAGTACGACCAGCTGCTGGCCAGCGCGGTCGAGCGCATCGCCGGCCGCGTGCCGGTGCTGGCCGGCACCGGCCTGTCCGGTACCGCGAAGACCATCGAGCAGACCCGGCGTGCCGCGGCCGGTGGCGCCACCCATGCGCTGGTGGTGACCCCGCCCTATGTGCGCCCGACCCAGGAGGGCCTGCTCGCGCATTTCCGCGCGGTGGCCGACCATGGCCGCCTGCCGGTGGTGCTGTACAACGTCCCCGGCCGCACCGGCTGCGACATGCTGCCGGAAACCGTGGCCGAACTGGCCGGCCATCCGAACATCGTCGGCATCAAGGAAGCGGTGGGCGAGATCGGGCGCGTGCAGGCGCTGCTGGCGCTGCGCAGCGAACGCTTCGCGGTGCTCAGCGGCGATGACGGCAGCGCCGCGCGTTCGATCCTGGCCGGCATCGACGGCTTGATCTCGGTCGGCTCCAACGTCCTGCCCGGCGCTTACCGCCGGATGTGCGAACTGGCCGCCGCGCGCGAACACGACGCCACCGTCAGCTGGGACGCGCGCCTGCAGCCGTTCCACGATTTCTGTGGTGTCGAACCGAACCCGATCCCGGTCAAGGCGCTGCTGCGCCGCATCGGCATCGGCCATGACCTGCGCCTGCCGCTGCTGCCGTTGTCGGCAGCGTACCAGCCCGCGGCCGAGCATCTGGCCGGCGACATCGCCGCGCTTGAAGCACTTTCCAGCCACTGATCCCCTCGTGGCCTGATCCAGGAGATTCCCATGCGTCAACCTGCTTCCACCTTCCGCGTTCTGTCGATCGCGATCCTTGCCCTGGGCACCGTCGTGGCCACCACCGGCTGCTTCAAGAAGGGCGCCCGTGGCGATTACGCACTGGCGCCGGAGATGCGCCCGCTGGAAGTTCCGCCGGACCTGACCGCGCCGGCCGGTGCCACCACCGCCAGCGCCAGCGCCGCCAGCACTGAAACCGGTTCGGTGCTGGCTTCGGAGGCGAACCGTCGTGCGCCGGCGGCCGCCGGACAGGCCGCCGCGCCGGGCAACACGGCGTCCGGCTTCACCGTGGCAACCGGCCGGGACGAGGCGTTCGAGCAGGTTGGCGCCGCGCTGGAAGGCGTCGAGGGCGTGGAAATCGCTACCCGCGCCAAGCTGCTGGGTTCCTACGACGTGGCCTACGAAGGCAGCAATTTCCTGGTGCGCGTGGTTGCCGTGGATGCCGGCGCCTATGTTTCGGCGGTGGACCCGCGCGGCCTGCCGGCCACGGCCGAAGCGCCGGTCAAGCTGATCGCCGCACTGAAGGCAAAGCTGGCCCCGTAAGCCATCCGCAGCGCCGGGCTCTGCCCGGCAGCCGCTGCCAGTGCGGAAATGCGTAGAGCCGGGCAGGGCCCGGCTCTACGCGATATCCGTGGCTCATGAAGCCGGACAGGGCCGGCAACCTTCTTCCGGCGACGTTCAGCGCTCCAGCAGCGGCAACTTGTCCGGCTTGCCATCCCATTCGCCTGCATCGGCGGGCGGGTCCTTGCGCACGGTCAATACCGGCCATTCCTTCGCCAGCTCGGCATTCAGGCCGACGAATACTTCCTGTCCGGCGGGCACGTCGTCTTCCGGGAAAATGGCGTTCACCGGGCACTCCGGTTCGCACAGCGTGCAGTCGATGCACTCATCCGGGTCGATCACCAGGAAGTTCGGGCCCTCGTGGAAGCAATCCACGGGACACACTTCGACGCAATCGGTGTGTTTGCACTTGATGCAGTTTTCGGTGACGACAAAAGGCATAGGGGGAGCGGCACGTCCGTCTTCAAGCCGGTAATTCTAGAACAGGTTGGCCGGCGGCGTCGGCTTCGCGGGGCCGGGCGGGTCGATCGCGTGGTGTCGGGACCGGACCGATGCGGGAAACGCGGCAGCCGACCGTGTGGCACGGCCGTGGGCCGTTTGCCGCAGTGCACATTGCCAGCCTCGGCCACGCTGCATGACACTCGATGACCAGCGGTAGACAGTGGCCTGGGGCGACGACGCGGTAATGTCGGGGCAGGCTGTCGCCGGAACACGTGCAGGACCCCTACCTGGTGCGTCGAGCAGCAGGCCCTTTCCCATCGCGGATGAATCCATGTCCACAACGATCCAAGCCAGCGCCGCCAACAGCGGCGAGAATACCGCCTTCATCGTACTGATCAGCTGCGTCGCCACCATTGGTGGCTTCCTGTTCGGCTTCGACAGCGGCGTCATCAACGGCACCGTCGACGGCCTGCGCACGGCATTCAATTCCAGCGAGGCGGCACTGGGCTTCGAAGTGGCTTCGATGCTGCTCGGCTGCGCGATCGGTGCGTTCCTCGCCGGTCGTCTCGGCGATCTGTTCGGTCGCCGCAGCGTGCTGATCATCTCGGCGGTACTGTTCCTGCTCTCGGCGCTCGGTGCCGGTGCGGCGCATGCATCCTGGCTGTTCGTGACCGCTCGCGTGGTCGGCGGTTTCGCGGTGGGCGCGGCGAGCGTGATGTCGCCGGCCTATATCGCCGAAGTGGCTTCGGCGCGTTACCGCGGCAAGCTCGCCACCGTGCAGCAGATGGCGATCATCAGCGGCCTGTTCGCTGCGTTCCTCAGCAATTACCTGCTGGCGCGCGCGGCGGGGGCTTCGACCGAAGCGCTGTGGCTGGGGCAGGAAGCCTGGCGCTGGATGTTCTGGATGCAGTCCATCCCGTCGCTGCTGTTCCTGGTGCTGCTGCTGGCCATTCCGGAGAGCCCGCGCTTCCTGGTGGTGAAGGGCCGGCGCGCGCAGGCCGAGGCGGTGCTGACGCGGCTTTACGGTGCGGCACAGGCCCGCGCCAAGCTGGGCGAGATCGAGGCCAGCCTGGCCCAGGACCAGCACAGGCCGGCGTTCTCCGACCTGAAGGACAAGGCGACCGGCAAGCTGCGCGGCATCGTCTGGGTGGGGATCGGGCTGGCGGTGCTGCAGCAGCTGGTCGGCATCAACGTGGTGTTCTACTACGGCGCGGTGCTGTGGCAGGCGGTGGGCTTCTCCGAGAACGATGCGCTGCTGATCAACGTACTGTCGGGCGCGCTCAGCATCGGCGCGTGCCTGGTCACCGTGCTGCTGATCGACCGCATCGGCCGTCGTCCGCTGTTGTGGGTCGGCTCGGTCGGCATGGCGGTGTCGCTGGCGCTGATGGTGGTGGCGTTCTCCAGCGGCGCGCTGGTGGATGGGCGCCTGCAGCTGTCCGATGGCATGGGCCGGCTGGCGCTGGTGGCGGCCAACGTCTACGTGGTGTTCTTCAACATGTCGTGGGGACCGGTGATGTGGGTGATGCTGGGCGAGATGTTCCCGAACCAGATCCGCGGTTCGGCGCTGGCGGTGGCCGGCGCGGCGCAGTGGACGTCGAACTTCGCCATCACCGTGACCTTCCCGATTCTGCTGGCCGGCATCGGCCTGGCCGGTGCGTATGGCATCTATACCGTCGCCGCCTTCCTGTCGATCTTCTTCGTGCTGCGTTACGTGCGCGAAACCAAGGGCAAGGAACTGGAACAGATGGAAGGCTGAGGCGGGGGCGGGGGCGGGGTGCAGCCGAGCCATGCTCGGCTGCACCGATCAAGGCCCGCAGTCCCGGCATGCAGGCACAAAAAAACCCGCCGATGGCGGGTTTCCTGTTTCCTGCTGCGGCGACTGGCGCTCCCTAGGGGACTCGAACCCCTGTTTTAGCCTTGAGAGGGCCACGTCCTAACCACTAGACGAAGGGAGCGTTTGAAGTGTCGCTGCCGAGGCAGGCGCGCTAGTATATGCATCTCGATGCCATTGGGCAATCCCGAAACTTCAACCGGAAGCGCCAACATCATTTCTCCCGCGACATCACCGATCAGCCTGCGCGTCATCCCGCGCGACCAGCACACCATTTCCCGCAAGGACATCAGCCCGAACGCCCTGCGCGTGCTGTACCGCCTGCGCGATGCCGGCTTCGGCGCCTACCTCGTGGGCGGTGCCGTGCGCGACCTGCTGGTCGATGGGCACCCCAAGGATTTCGACGTGGCCACCGACGCCACGCCCGAACAGGTCAAGCAGCTGTTCCGCAACTGCCGGCTGATCGGCCGCCGGTTCCGCCTGGCGCACGTGGTGTTCGGCCGCGAGATCATCGAAGTGGCCACCTTCCGCGCCAATACCGATGACGGCAGCGGCGACCGCGAAATGGAAAACGGCATGCTGGTGCGCGACAACGTGTACGGCTCCATCGAAGACGATGCCGTGCGCCGCGATTTCACCTGCAACGCGCTGTATTACACGGTCGAGGATTTTTCGGTCCGCGATTACACCGGCGGGTTCGAGGACGTGCAGGCGCGCCTGATGAAACTGATCGGCGATCCCGAGCAGCGTTACTGCGAGGATCCGGTGCGCATGCTGCGCGCGATCCGCCTCGCCGCCAAGCTCGGTTTCCAGATCGAAGAGCAGACCGCTGCGCCGATCCCGCGGCTTGCCGGCCTGCTCAACGAAGCCGCGCCGGCGCGCCTGTTCGAGGAAGTGCTCAAGCTGTTCCTGTCCGGGCACGGCGTGGCCAGTTTCGAAGGGCTGGAACGCTACGGCCTGTTGCCGGTGCTGTTCCCGGAAAGCGCCATCGCGCTGCGTGCCAACCGCAGCGGTGCGCTGCGCCGGATGCTGATCGAAGGGCTGGCCAATACCGACCTGCGGGTGGCCAACGATGAGCCGGTATCGCCGTCGTTCCTGTTCGCGCTGCTGTTGTGGCCGGCGTTCTGCCGCGCCCAGGCCACGCTGCTCAAGCAGGGCGTGGCCGAGGAAGAAGCGCAGCGGCGTGCCGCCGACCGGGTGACCCTGCACCAGCTGGACACCATCGCCCTGCCGCGCCGGTTCTCGCTGCCGATGCAGGAGATCTGGCTGCTGCAGGCGCGCTTCGGCTCGCGCCAGCGCAAGCGCGTGTTCCGTACCCTGACCCATCCGCGTTTCCGTGCCGCGTTCGATTTCCTGGTGCTGCGCCAGGTGGCATCCAGCGAGCATGCCGCCGACGTGGCGTTCTGGCGCGAGGCGCAGCAGCAGTCCGGTCATGAGCTGGAATCGACCCTGGACGTGCTGCATGCGCAGGATGACGGCGGAGAGCAGGGCGCACCGCGCAAGCGCCGCCGTCGCCGGCGCCGCAGCGATGGCGCCAGCGCACCTGTTGCCGAATAAGCCCATGGCCGAGGCGTGGATCGGGCTGGGCGCCAATCTCGGCGACGCCGCCGGCACGCTGCGTGCGGCCATCGCGGCGCTGGACGGCCTGCCGGATACGCGCCTGCTGCGCGCGTCCTCGCTGTATGCCACGCCGGCGTGGGGCAACCTGGATCAGCCGCCGTTCGTCAACGCGGTGGCCGGGGTGGAAACCACGCTGCGGCCGCTGGACCTGCTGCAGGCGCTGCTGGCGCTCGAGCGCGACTTCGGCCGCGTGCGCGACCCGGCCCTGCACTGGGGCCCGCGGGCGCTGGACCTGGACCTGCTGCTGCATGGCGGGTGCCGGATCGAGCTGCCGCAGCTGACCGTGCCGCACCCCTACCTGCACCAGCGTGCGTTCGTGCTGGTGCCATTGGCCGAAACCGCACCGGACCTGGTGATTCCCGGCCATGGCCGCGTGCGGGATGCAGTGATGCAGGTCGATGCCTGCGGGATCACGCCGATAAGGGGATAATGGAGCGGTTATCCCCCCCGGTTATTTCCTGATGAGCTCCCACGCAGACAGCAAGCCCTGGACCATCCCGGCATTGGCAGCGGCCAAGCGCGACGGCCAGAAGCTGGTCATGTTGACCGCCTACGATGCCGGTTTCGCGCGTACCTTCGACGCCAACGGGGTCGACCTGATCCTGATCGGCGATTCGCTGGGCATGGTGGTGCAGGGCCACGACTCGACGCTGCCGGTCACGGTCGCGGACATGGTCTACCACACCCGTGTTGTCGCCCGCGTGCTGCAGCGTGCGCTGCTGGTGGCCGACCTGCCGTTCGGCGCCGACGCCACCCCCGAGCGCGCGCTGGAGGCGTCGCTGCAGCTGCTGCAGGCCGGCGCGGAGATGGTCAAGATCGAAGGTGCCGGTTTCAAGCTGGACATCATCCGCCATCTGGTCGAGCGCGAGATTCCGGTCTGTTCGCACCTGGGCCTGACCCCGCAGTCGGTGCTGCGCCTGGGCGGCTACCGCGTGCAGGGGCGTGGCGATGCCGCGCACCAGCTGCTGGACGACGCACGTGCGGTGGCCGATGCGGGGGCCAGCCTGCTGGTGCTGGAATGCGTGCCCACGCCGGTCGCCGCCGAAGTGACCGCCGCGCTGGCGATACCGACGATCGGCATCGGTGCCGGCGCGGAGTGCGACGGCCAGGTGCTGGTGATGCATGACATGCTCGGCCTGGACAGCGGCCACCGGCGGCCGAAGTTCGTCAAGGATTTCCTGGCAGAAGGAGGCTCGGTGGCCGGGGCCACCCGCGCCTACGCCGACGCCGTGCGCAACGGCTCCTTCCCCGACGCAGAGCACGCCTACGCATCATGATCGAGACCGTCACCGAACTTTCCCGGCTGCGTGCCGTTGTCACCGGCTGGAAGCGCGAAGGCCTGCGCGTGGCCCTGGTGCCCACCATGGGCAACCTGCACGCCGGCCATTACTCGCTGGTCAGCCTCGCGCGCCAGTACGCCGACCGCGTGGTCTCCAGCGTGTTCGTCAACCCGACCCAGTTCGGCCCCAACGAGGATTTCACCCGTTACCCGCGCACGCCCGAAGCCGATACCAGCGGCCTGCAGGATGCCGGTTGCGATGTGCTGTGGCTGCCGACGGTCGAATCGATGTATCCGTTCGGCGTGGAGCTGGCGGCCAACGTGAGCGTGCCGGGCATCAGCAGCCTGCTCGAAGGTGCCCATCGTCCTGGTCATTTCGATGGCGTGTGCACGGTGGTGTCGCGCCTGTTCAACCAGGTACAGCCGGACGTGGCCGCGTTCGGCAAGAAGGACTACCAGCAGTTGGCGGTGATCCGGCAGATGGTGGCGGATCTTGCATTCCCCATCCAGGTCGTCGGTGGCGACATCGTGCGCGAGGCGGACGGCCTGGCGATGAGTTCGCGCAACCAGTACCTGGATGCAGGCCAGCGTCCGGCGGCGGCGTCGATCCACCGCGTGCTGCAGGGCATGCGCGAGGGCTACGTCGGCGGTCTGTCGCGCGAACGCATCGAAGCCGCTGCGGCCGCCGCGCTGCAGGCCGAAGGCTTCCAGGTGGATTACGCGGCGCTGCGCACGCCGGATCTGCTGGAGCCGCCGCACGAAGGTGGGCCGCGGGTGGCACTCATCGCCGCGCGCCTGGGCAGCACGCGGCTGATCGACAACCTGGAGTTCTAGGCCCGTCATCGGCACGGGACGGCACCGATGGGGCCGTTCTCACGAATTGCGCGGAAGGGTCAGGGGAGGGGCCGACGGCCGGTAGTCGGTCGCCGCTGCGAATTCTCCCTGCATCGCGCCGGTCTGTCGTGCCAGATAACCGGGCGTGTACACGGGCTCCGCCGACATGCGGGGCTTACGCATGAAGGGGCTCGGAACCTGTCCGCTGGTCTCCCGTGCCTGCGGTCGTTCCGTTTCCGACTCGGAGCCGGAGCCGGAGCCGTCAGCGAAGGGAACCCACTGCACATGTCCGGTCCGGGCGCCGCTCCCGGTGACGGTGACGTTCTCGAAGTATTGGCCGGTGGACGGATCGGAATAGATGCTCCTGCTGTGCATCGTGTACCCATGGCCGCCCGCTGTGACGGTCATCGTGTTGCTGATGTGCGGAGAGAAGTTGATGTGGATCCCGTGACTCACGGTACGCGCCTGCCGGTTGTTTTCGATGGCCGCAGGGCGGGGGGATTGACGGTGCGCTCCTGTGGCAAGTGGGTGGTCCGCAGAGACGCCGCGCTTCTGCAGGGCGTCCTGCCGGGTCATGGACGTGCGGTGACCAGAGGCGTGAAGGCACGCTGCCCGGCCGGGATGGCAGGCTGGGGCGGGGCGTACTGGAATCCCCTGCTCATCCTGGAAAGCCTGGAGTCAGCGTCAGCCGCTTGCATGGGGCGGCGCGGCAGCGAATCGTCGCACTGGCAGTCCGCCAGCTGTGGATAGCGCTCCAGCAGCAGCTCCATTGAAAGCGACGGATAGAGCCGCCCTGGCGGAGCGGACGACGCGAAGACCGCCGCGTCGCTGCATGCCTGTGCCAGGTACCGGGGGTGCGCACGCAGTCCTTCGACGACGTATTGCCAGCGTTCATCGCGCTCGCGCTCGATACCATCCGGCACGGAGAGTGCCGCCAGGCTCCGATGCTGCAGGCGTTCCAGGTTGCAGACGGCCTTGGGGCGAGGCGACATCACGTCAGCCGTTCGATCGTTTGCCCGGGGCTGGTAAAAGGCCATCAACTGTTTGAAATCAGGGGCGCGGGTCAAGGTTGCGGGCATGGTGGTCTCCGTGCGGGTGACGAGAGTTGAGCGCATCAGCGCCTCGCGGGCTTTTGAAAAACGCGCTTTCGCCCCTTGGCCGCCCAGCCACCTGCTACCTGAACGATGCAGGCCGGAGCCGCGCCAGGGACTGTCGCCTTTTCCCCAGGTGGTAGAATCCGGCCTTTCCTTTGTCGCGTTGCCTGTGCCATGCACCTGTCCCTGCTTAAGACCAAGATCCACCGTGCCACCGTCACCCATTCGGAGCTGAACTACGAAGGCTCCATCGCGATCGACGACAACCTGCTGGCTGCCACCGGCATCCGCGAGTTCGAACAGGTCCACATCTGGGACGTGACCAACGGTGCGCGCTTCTCCACCTATGCCATCCGTGCCGAGGCCGGCAGCGGTGTGGTCTCGCTCAATGGCGGTGCTGCGCGCCACGTGCAGGTGGGCGACATCATCATCATCGCCGCATTCGCCAGCATGACCGAACAGGAAGCGGACAGCTTCCGTCCGAAGCTGGTATATGTGGACGGCAACAACCAGATTTCCCATACCAACGACAGCATCCCGACCCAGGCCGCATGACCACAGACAACGGATTCGACCCGCTGCACTCCCATGCCCAGCGCCTGCGTGGCGCGCGCATCCCCGACCTGCTTGCCGCCGAACCCGGCCGCGCCCAGGCGTTGGCGCTGCGGGTCGGTCCGTTGTACGTCAATTTCGCACGGCAGAAGTACGATGCCGCGGCGTTGCAGGCACTGTTGGCGCTGGCAGCCGAACGCGATGTCGGTGGCGCCATCGCGCGCCTGTTCCGAGGCGAGCAGGTCAACCTGACCGAAGGCCGTGCGGCCCTGCATACCGCGCTGCGTGGTGATGGTGTCGATGCGCCGGTGGCCGCCGATGCGTTTGCCACCGCGCGCGATGTACGCCAGCGCATGGGCGGACTGGTCCGCGCACTGGAAGACAGCGGTGTGACCGATGTGGTCAGCGTGGGAATCGGCGGCTCGGACCTCGGGCCGCGGCTGGTGGCCGACGCTCTGCGTCCAGTCGATGGCAGCCGCCTGCGCGTGCATTTCGTGTCCAACGTGGACGGCGCGGCCATGCAGCGCACGCTGGCGACGCTGGATCCGGCGCGCACGGCCGGTATCCTGATCTCCAAGACATTCGGAACGCAGGAAACCCTGCTCAACGGGCAGATCCTGCACGACTGGCTGGGTGGCAGCGAGCGGCTGTATGCGGTCAGCGCCAACCCGGAACGCGCCGCGCAGGCCTTCGCCATCGCCCCGGGCCGCGTGCTGCCGATGTGGGACTGGGTGGGGGGACGCTATTCGCTGTGGTCCTCGGTTGGTTTCCCGATCGCATTGGCCATTGGTTTCGAGCGCTTCGAACAGTTGCTGGAAGGCGCCGCGCAGATGGATGCGCATGCGCTGGACGCACCGCTGGAACGCAACCTGCCCGTGCTGCATGCGCTGACGGACATCTGGAACCGCAATCTGCTGGGCTGTGCCACCCATGCGGTGATGACCTACGACCAGCGCCTGGCGCTGCTGCCGGCGTACCTGCAGCAGCTGGTGATGGAAAGCCTGGGCAAGCGGGTACAGCGCGATGGCCAGCCGGTCGCCAGCGATACCGTGCCGGTATGGTGGGGCGGGGCGGGCACCGATGTGCAGCACAGCTTCTTCCAGGCGCTGCACCAGGGCACCAGCGTGATACCGGCCGATTTCATCGGCTGCGTGCGCAGCGATGATCCGTATGCGCTGAACCACCAGGCACTGTTGGCCAACCTGCTGGCGCAGACCGAGGCACTGGCCAACGGCCAGTCCAGCGACGACCCGCATCGGGATTATCCGGGCGGTCGGCCGAGCACGCTGATCCTGCTGGATGCGCTTACGCCGCAGTCGCTGGGTGCGCTGATCGCGATGTACGAACACGCGGTGTACGTGCAGTCGGTCATCTGGAACATCAACGCCTTCGACCAGTTCGGCGTGGAGTTGGGCAAGCAGCTGGCCAGCCAGCTGCTGCCGGCGCTGCAGGGTGGGGATGTGGATGTGGCGGATCCGGTGACGCGCGAAGTGCTGGAACGCCTGCGGGGCGGCTGATCCGACCGTAACGGCCCCGGGTCGCGGCATCCGCTTCAGCGGCTCGGGTCGCGCTCCGGGCTCGGCCGCTTGGCCAGCTTGCGCTGCAGCGAACGCCGGTGCATGCCCAGCAGGCGCGCAGCGGCCGAGACGTTGCCGCCGGTCTCGTGCATCGCCTGCTGGATGTGTTCCCACTGCAGGCGGCTGATCGGCGTCATCGCATCAGGAACATCCAGTTCGCCATCGTCGGCCGGGCCCTCGTCTTCTTCGCCGAGCGCACGCAGGATCATCGGCACCGTCGCCGGCTTGGGCAGGTAATCGTCGGCACCGAGCTTGATCGCTTCCACCGCGGTGGCGATGCTCGCGTAACCGGTCACCAGCAGGATGCGCATGTCCGCGCGCAGCGCGCGCAATGGCTGGATCAGGGCCAGCCCCGACTCGCTGCCCAGCTTGAGATCGATCAGCGCGAATGCCGGCGGCTGCTGGCGGGCCAGCAGCAGCGCGCTGGCCGGATCCTGCGCGGTGCGCGTCTCCAGTCCCTTGCGCGCGAGGCTGCGCTGCAGCGTGCGCAGGTACAGCTCGTCATCATCGACCAGCAGGCCATCGCCGTGCAGGCCGGCAGGAGCGGTGGGATTCATGCGGTTTCCTCGCGTTTGGCCAACGGGATGCGGAAGCCGACGCGGCTGCCTGCGCCCGGGGCGGGGCGCATCCACATCTCACCGTGCAGGCGTTCGATGGTGGCGTGCGACAGCGCCAGGCCGACGCCCAGGCCGTCGCGCTTGCCGGAACTGAAGAGGGTGCCCGGCAGCACCGCCTCGCGTGCGTCGAAGCCGTGGCCGAAGTCGCGCACTTCGCCCACCAGCTGCGCGCCCTCGATGTGCAGCGACAGGTCCACTTCGGCACGGCCGGCGTCCTCGCCCGCATCGGCGGCATTGTTCAACAGCACCATCAGCAGGTGACCGACGCCGGCGTCCAGCGGCAGCGTCAGCGGTGCGTCGCTGTTGCGGGTCAGGGTGATGGTCGGCCGTACCAGCCGCCATTGCTCCAGCACCTGCAGCGCGGTGGCCGGGTCGCGTCCGGGTGCGTCCGGGCTCGCCGGCGCGGCCAGCGCCAGCACGCGCTCGCGGCATTGCACCAGCAGCTCGCGCAGGGTATCGACGTCCTCGCGCACTTCGATACTTTCGTTCTGCTCGGCGATGTCGTCGGCAAGCAGGGTCATGGTCGCCAGCGGGGTGTTCAGTTCATGGGCCACCGAAGCGGCGTGGGTGGCCAGGGCGACGATGCCTTCGTTGCGGGCGAAGCGTTCGCGCAGCAGGGACAGTTCATGTTCGCGCTGGCGCAGCGCGATCGCCAGCCGCGTCGAGAATGCCAGCACCACCGCAGCCGAGATGAGGAAGCTGGCGACCACGCCCCATTGCTGCAGGTCCTTGGCCGCGAAGTAGCCTCCGGTGGGCAGTGGCACGCCGAATACCGCACTGGCCAGGTAGCCGGCCAGGCAGCTGGCGGCGACGGCCAGCGTCCAGCGTGCCGGCAGGGCCAGCGCGGCCAGCGCGATCAGGATCAGGAACAGCGAACCGAACGGATTGGTGATGCCACCGCTCCAGCCGACCATCCAGGTCAGCACCGCGACATCGACCAGGATGTGCCCGAACGCGGTGACCGGGGCGGTGTCGGTGCCATGCACGCGCAACTGCGCATACAGATTGAACACTGTCAGCACCAGTACCCCGGACCACAGGGGCAGCTGCGGCAACGGCAGGCCGAGCAGCCAGGTGGCGACCAGGATCGTCGTGGCCTGGCCGGCCACCGCCAGCCAGCGCAGGCTGCACAGCGTCTGCAGGAAGGGGGCGTCAGGCGAAGTCATCGCACCCATCCTATGCGCTCTTTGCAGGCCTTGCCTGCGACAATCGGCCGCAGCACCGCATGGCCGCTGAATGGGAGTCACCCGGCTGTCCCGTGGCAGCGCTAGAATGCGCGCATGCACGATGCCGTATCCCGCCCGACCCCTCCCGCCGAGCCCACCGCCTGGCCGCGCCGCCTGACCCAGCCCGTCCGCATCGGCGGGGTGACCGTCGGTGGTGGCAAGCCCGTGGTGGTGCAGTCGATGACCAATACCGATACCGCCGACGTGGCCTCCAGCGTGAAGCAGGTGGCCGAGCTGTGGCGCGCGGGATCGGAAATGGTACGGCTGACAGTCAACAATGCCGAGTCGGCGGCCGCGATCCCGCGCATCGCCGAGAAGCTGGCGATGATGGGCATCGACGTGCCGCTGATCGGCGATTTCCATTACAACGGCCACCAGCTGCTCAGCGCCGAGCCGGCCTGTGCCGAAGCCCTGGCCAAGTACCGCATCAACCCTGGCAACGTCGGCTTCGGCAAGAAGAAGGACCTGCAGTTCGCGCAGCTCATCGAGTTCGCCATCCGCTACGACAAGCCAGTGCGCATCGGTGCCAACTGGGGCTCGCTGGACCAGACCCTGGCGGCGAAGCTGATGGACGAGAACACCCGCCGCGAACAACCGTGGGACGCCGGCCGCGTGCTGCGCGAAGCGCTGATCCGCTCGGCGCTGGATTCGGCCAACACGGCCGTTGAACTGGGCCTGCCGCGCGACCGCATCGTGCTGTCGGCCAAGGTCAGCGGCGTGCAGGAACTGATCGCGGTCTACCGCGATCTTGCACAGCGCTCGGATTTCGCCCTGCACCTGGGCCTGACCGAAGCCGGCATCGGCAGCAAGGGCATCGTCGCGTCCTCGGCGGCGCTGGCGGTGCTGCTGCAGGAAGGCATCGGCGACACCATCCGCATCTCGCTGACCCCCGAACCGGGGCAGTCGCGTACCCAGGAAGTGATCGTCGCCCAGGAGCTGCTGCAGACCACCGGCCAGCGCGCCTTCACCCCGCTGGTCACGGCCTGTCCGGGCTGCGGCCGCACCACCTCCGAGTTCTTCCAGGAACTGGCCGGGGTGGTGCAGAACCACGTGCGCGAGAAGATGCCGCTGTGGAAGATCGCCCACCCCGGCGCGGAGAACATGACCCTGGCGGTGATGGGGTGCGTGGTCAACGGTCCGGGCGAATCGCGGCATGCCAACATCGGCATCTCGCTGCCGGGTACGGGCGAAGCGCCTTCGGCGCCGGTGTTCGTCGATGGCGAGAAGAAGGTGACGCTGCGCGGCGAGAACATCGCCCAGGAGTTCGTGGCGCTGATCGACGAATACGTCGAACGCACCTATGTCCGAAGCGCCGGATAAACCGGCCATACTGGCCGTTCCCGAGGAGGCCGCTGGCTTCCGCCGTTGGCTGTCGCGCAATGCGTGGCGGTTCGCGCTGTTGTTTGCCGGCGTGCTGGTGCCGTTGGCGGGATTCGTGGCGCTGGCCGATGAAGTCCATGAGTTCGAAGCGATCCATTTCGACGCGCCGCTGCTGTGGCGCATGCATGGCCTGCACCAGCCACTGCTGGACCAGGCCATGGTGCTGGTCACCCGGCTGGGCTACGGGTGGCTGCTGATCCCGGCCGACGTACTGATCGTCGTGGCGCTGCTGTGGCGGCGGCGCTGGCGCGAGGCGACGTTCGCGTCGGTCGCCTTCGTCGGCTCGGCGCTGCTCAACATGGGCAGCAAGCAGTTCTTCCAGCGCGACCGTCCCGGCCTGTGGGAATCGATCGCGCCTGAATCCACCTACAGTTTCCCCAGTGGCCATGCGATGGGCACGATGACCTTTGCCTGCGTGGTCGCGCTGCTGGCCTGGAACACACGCTGGCGCTGGCCGGTGGCGGGGCTGGCGGGGGCGTTCGTGCTGCTGGTGGGGGTCTCGCGCATCTACCTGGGCGTGCATTACCCGTCGGACATCCTCGCCGGCTGGTGCGCCGCGCTCGCCTGGGTCGTCGGCTGCTACCTGGTCATGTTCCGTCACCGCGCGCCTTGGCGGCGTCGCACCAGACAGGCTGGGTGACGTGAATGAAACATGAATGTTTGCCGCCCGGTAGGCTATATTGATCGGGCGAGCGGTAGCGATGCTGGCGGTAAAGGATTGGCGTCGGGGTACTGTGACCTGGACCGCGGTTCCGGTTCGACCGTCGGAAACTGCGCTTGTGGGACGCCTGCACGATACCTACCGTGGAAGGCGGCAGCGGCGGTGAAAGGGGAAATGCATGACGATTCGTGTCTATCTGGTGGATGACCATGCGCTGGTCCGCACTGGAATGAAGATGATCCTGGCCGGCGAGACCGACATCGAGGTGATCGGTGAGGCGGAATGCGGCGAGGCCGGATTGCGCGAGATCCGCCAGCTGAAGCCGGACGTCGTGCTGTGCGACCTGCACCTGCCCGGCGTCAGTGGCCTGGAAGTCACCGAACGGATCGTACGTGGTCAGGCCTCCACGCGCGTGGTGATCGTCTCGGTGCTGGAGGACGGCCCGATGCCCAAGCGCCTGCTGGAGGCGGGCGCGTCCGGTTACATCAGCAAGGGCTGCAATGCGCAGGAGCTGCTGCGCGCGGTGCGCGAGGCCTCGGTGGGACGGCGTTACCTGGGCAGCAACATCGCCCAGAACATGGCGTTGTCCACCGTGGAAGGCAGCGCTTCGCCGTTCGATACCCTCTCTCCACGCGAGCTGGAAGTCGCGCTGCTGCTGACCCAGGGGCTGCGCCAGGAAGACATCGCACGCCGCCTGAGCCTCAGCGCCAAGACCATCAACACGCACAAGGCGCGGCTGTTCGAGAAGATGGGCATCCACGACAACATCGCGCTGGCGCGCATGGCCAGCCAGTACGGCCTGGTGGACCCCGCGCGCCCGATGTGACCGTTCACCGCGGTGGTGGGGAACTCCTTGGTTGGCATTACCCGGGCGGTGGGTGACGACCGTTGGTCGTCACAGGGCCGGCGTCAACCGCGCACGCTGGCGACGATCTCCGCGGCAGCGGCCGCCGCATCGCGCACCTTGTCCCACGCCGCATCGGCGATCCAGTCGCCGGGTACCATCCACGACCCACCGATGCAGACCACGTTGCCCTGCCGCAGGTAATCGGCCGCGGTTGCTTCGGTGATGCCGCCGGTCGAGCACAGCTTCAGGTCCGGCAGCGGCCCGGCCAGGCCCTTGATCATCGCCAGCCCGCCAACCGCCGTGGCCGGGAACAGCTTGCAGACCCGGAACCCGCGCGCGTGCAGTGCCAGCAGTTCGGTCGGCGATGCCGCGCCGGGAACCACCGGCAGCGGCGCCGCCGCCAGCGCATCGGCCATGTGCGATGGCGTGCCCGGGGTGACCAGGAAATCCGCTCCGGCATCGATGGCCTGCTGCATCTGCGCCACCGTCAGCACCGTCCCCGCGCCCACCACCACCTCCGGCAACTCGCGCTTGAGCATCGCCAGCGCCTCCATCGCCACCGGCGTACGCAGCGTCAACTCGATCGCCGGCAGGCCGCCCTCCAGCAGCGCTGCGCTGACCGCACGCGCCTGCTCCAGCGTATGCACCGTCACCACCGGCAGGATCCCCGCCGCGCCCAGCAGCTCCGCCGCCCGTACCTGATGTTCCGCAATACCCATGCGTTGCTTTCCTTTTCTCCTGCATGCCTGCGGCGCGGCGATGCACCGCCCTGTGTCCAGGGGCCTCTCGGCGGCCTCTGCCCACGATGGAGTCGCTGGCGCCTACGCGTCCTTCGACTCGTGTGGCGCCGCCGCCGCCGCCGCATCATGGCCAAGCTCGTACTCGGCGTCGTAATCCCATGCACTGCCATCGGCCGCGGGCGGCCCGCAGGAAATCGACACCGCGCCCTGGTCGGCCGGACCGACCACCATGCGGTTCACCGCGAACAGGTTGCGACCCAGGTCGTGCGCCGCCGGTGCCGTGTTCGGCGCCAGCCCGCGCGCGGCCCACTCGGCCGCATCCACCCGCACCTCCAGGGTACCGGCCTCACCGTCGAGGCGGATGATGTCGCCCTCGCGGACCTTGGCCAGCGGCCCGCCCCGCGCCGCTTCCGGCGTCACGTGGATCGCCGCCGGAATCTTGCCCGAGGCACCGGACAGGCGCCCATCGGTGACCAGCGCCACGCGCCGGCCCTGGTTCTGCAGCAGGCCCAGCAGCGGCGCCAGCGAATGCAGCTCCGGCATGCCGTTCGCGCGCGGTCCCTGGTAACGCACCACCGCGACGAAATCCTGCGGCAGCAGGTTGGCCGCGTGCAGTTTGTTGAGCACCTGGGGTGCGTCCACCACCACCGCCGGCGCCTCGATGCTGCGGTGCTGCGGCTTCACCGCCGACAGCTTGATCAGCGACCGGCCGAGATTGCCGCGCAGCAGGCGCAGGCCGCCCTGGCTTTCGAATGGATCGGCGACACCGCGCGCCACTTCTTCATCGGCGCTGCGCACGATGCCGTCCACGTACACCACCTTGCCGTCCTGCAGGCGCGGCTCGCGCGTATAGTCGGCCATGCCGCCACGGGCGACGGTAACGATGTCGCCATGCATCAGACCGGCGCGGATCAGCTCGCCGAACACGAACGCCGGGCCACCGGCGGCAGCGAAACGGTTCACGTCGGCTTCGCCGTTGGGATACACGCGGGCCAGCAGCGGGATCAGCTGCGAGAGCTGGTCCATGTCGTCCCAGGTCAGCACGATGCCGGCCGCGCGTGCGACCGCGATCCAGTGGATGCTGTGGTTGGTCGAACCGCCGGTGGCCATCAGCGCGACGATCGCATTGACGATCGCGCGCTCGTCGATGATGCGTCCGATCGGGCGGAAGTCATCGCCCAGCGCGGTCATCTCCAGTGCGCGTACGGTCGCCTCGTGGGTCAGCGCGCCACGCAACGACTGTTCCGGGTTGACGAAGGATGCGCCCGGCAGCTGCACGCCCATCGCTTCCAGCAGCACCTGGTTGGAATTGGCGGTGCCGTAGAAGGTGCAGGTGCCGGCGCCGTGGTATGAGGCCGCTTCGGCGTCCAGCAGTTCCTCGCGGCTGGCTTCGCCGGCGGCGTAGCGCTCGCGCACCTCGGCCTTCTGCTTGTTGGGAATGCCCGGCGTCATCGGGCCGGCCGGCACGAACACCGAAGGCAGGTGGCCGAACGCCAGTGCGCCGATCAGCAGGCCTGGCACGATCTTGTCGCAGACTCCGAGGTAGATCGCCGCGTCGAACATGTCGTGGCTCAGGCCGATGGCGGTGGCCTGGGCAATGACATCGCGCGAGAACAGCGACAGTTCCATGCCGCCGCGGCCCTGGGTCACGCCATCGCACATCGCCGGCACGCCGCCGGCGACCTGTGCGGTCGCGCCGAGTCCGCGGGCGATCTGGCGGATCTGCTCGGGATAGCTCTCGAACGGCTGGTGGGCGGACAGCATGTCGTTGTACGAGGTGATGATGCCGAGGTTCGGTGTCACCCCGCCACGCAGGCGGCCCTTGTCGGTTCCGCCGCAGGCGGCGAATCCGTGCGCGAGGTTCCCGCAGCTGAGGCGGCTGCGGAACGGACCATCGCGCAGGGCGGCATCAAGCCCGGCCAGGTAGGCGGCGCGCGAGGCGGCGCTGCGGCGGACGATGCGCTCGGTGATGGCGTGCAGTTTCGGGTGCAGACTCATTGGCTACCAGCGTTCAAAGGTGGCGGGAGGGAGGGCGATCGGATCACTCCGCCCAGTGCACGCGCAGGCGCGCGCCGGGCAGGCCGATCGCGGTGAGGATGGGATACTGCTGCGGATCGTTGCTGTCCAGCGCGCGCTGCAGGACGTCCAGCTTCTGCTTGCCGCGCAGCAGCAGCAGGCGCTGGCGGCAGGTGCGCAGGCCATGCGGCGTGAGCGTGATGCGCAGCGGCCACTGGTTGGCGCCCGGGCAGCCGGTGGCATCCAGCGCGGCGTAGGGCAGGGTGCTTTCCAGGGCGCGCGGCAGGTCGCGCGAGCCGGGAAACAGCGAGCAGGTGTGCCCATCGTTGCCCATGCCCAGCGCGACCAGGCTGGGCGGCGGGCTGTACTGCGCCTGCAGGTTGGCGGTGTAGACGCATTCCGGCAGCGGCTTGCCGATCCGCACCAGCGGATCGAAGTGGGCTCCCTCGGCACGCTTGAGCAGGTTCTCGCGCACCAGCCAGGCATTGCTGTCGCGATCCTGCGGCGACAGCCAGCGCTCGTCGGCCAGGCTTACCTCGACCCGGTCCCAGTGCAGGTCGAGTTCGGCCAGCGCCTGGTAGACCGGCGCCGGAGTGGTGCCGCCGGACAGCAGCATGCGCGTGCGTCCATGTTCGGCGATGCCGGCGCGCAGCGTGTGCGCCATGTCGGCGGCGACCGCCTCGATCCAGTCGTCGGCGTCGCGGTGGGCGACGAATTCGATGCGTTCGGAAGAAAACGGAAGACTCATGATGCAACGGCTCCTGGGGCATCGCAGGCGGCATCGACGGCATACGCCGCTGCGCCGAGCAGGCCGGGATTGGGATGGACCACGGCCAGCGATGGCACCCGTCCCATGATCGAAGAGAAACGTCCCTTGTGCTCGAAGCGCTGGCGGAAGCCGGAATGCTGCAGCGATTCGAGCATGCGCGGTACCAGCCCGCCGGTCAGGAACACGCCATCCCACGCACCCTGGATCAACACCAGGTCGCCGGCGATGGCGCCGAAGATCGCGCAGAACAGGTCCACCGCGCGCATCGCCTGCGGATCGCCGACGGCGGCACGCGCGGTGACGTCGGCCGGCACCAGCTGGCCGGGATCGAAGCCGGCCATCTCGCATACCGCGCGATGGATGTTGACCAGTCCCGGTCCGCAGATCAGGCGTTCGTTGGATACCCGGCCGAAGGTTTCCGACAGGATCTCGAGGATGCGGATTTCCTCTGGTGTGCCCGGCGGGAAACTGACGTGGCCGCCTTCGGTTTCCAGCGGGTAGCAGCGACCGTGGCGGACCAGCAGGCCGCCGACGCCAAGCCCGGTGCCCGGGCCGATGACGCCGTAGTTGGCCGCTGTGCCCGGCCTGCGTGGACGCCAGCCGGCACCGCCGATCTGCACCACGTCCTGTGGCTGCAGCAGCGAGATGGCCATCGCCTGCGCGGCGAAATCGTTGATCAGGTGCAGCTCGGAGAAATCGAGCATCTGCGCGGTCCGGCTGCGCGAGATCACCCACGGGTGGTTGGTGATGCGTGCCTCATCGCCATCGACGCGGCCGGCGACCGCGAACACGCCGCGCTCGGCCTGCGCTCCAGCCTCCTGCAGGTAATGGCGCGCTGCATCGCCCAGCGAAGGAAAATCGGCGACCGCGAATTCGCGGATGCTGTCGGCCAGCAGCGGCGTGGCGGTGCTGGTGTCGGCCAGCGCGAAGCGCGCGTTGGTGCCGCCGATGTCGGCGACCAGCACCGGCTGCCGGAGGGCGTTCATGGCTGCTCTCCGCCGTCGCTGCGGGCCACGTCTTCGGGCAGGAAACCGGCTGCTTCGTCGGGACCCCACTGGCCGGCGGGGTAGGGCTGCAACGGCAGCGCGGCGGCCTGCCAGGCATCGGCGACGCTGTCGATCCACTGCCATGCCGCGCGTACTTCGTCATCGCGCACGAACAGCGCATGGTTGCCGTTGAAGGCATCCAGGAACAGGCGTTCGTAGGCGATGCGGCGGTGCAGGCCGGTCGGCACGGAGAGTTCGAGTTCCAGCGGCTGCAGTTCCAGCGCGCCCCATTCCGGGCCGGCCAGGCTGCTCATCAGCCCCAGCTCGATGTTCTCCTGCGGCTGCAGCTGGAACACCAGCCGGTTCGGCGTGGCCTGGCCGCGCTGCGGACGCTCGAACAACCAGTGGGTGACCGGCTTCAACGTGACCACCACGCGGGTGGTGCGCTCGGGCAGCCGCTTGCCGGTGACCAGGTGGAACGGCACGCCGGACCAGCGCCAGTTGTCGATGTGCGCGGTGACCCCGGCGAAGGTTTCCACGTCGCTGCCTTCCGGTGGCTGGTATGCCTGGGCCGGCTGGCCGTTGATGGTGCCGGCGGTATAGCGGCCGCGCACGCTGTCGCGCGCGGCATGCCGTGCATCCAGCGGGCGCAGCGCGCGCAGCACCTTGACCTTCTCGTCGCGGATGCGGTCGGCCTCCAGCGAAGCCGGCGGCTCCATCGCCACCAGGCACAGCAGCTGCAGGATGTGGCTCTGGACCATATCGCGCAGTGCGCCGGAACGCGCGTAGTAGGCGTCGCGGCCATCCACGCCTTCGCTCTCGGCGACCAGGATGTGCACCGACTCGATGTAGTTGCGGTTCCACACCGCTTCCAGCAGCGTGTTGCCGAAGCGCAGTGCGATCAGGTTCTGCACCGCGGCCTTGCCCAGGTAATGGTCGAGGCGGAACACGCGGTCCTCGTCGATCCATTGCGCGATGGTGGTGATGATCTGCTCGGCGCTTTCGCTGTCGCTGCCGATCGGCTTCTCCAGCATCAGCCGGTGGGGCGCGACCAGCGCACCGCCCATGGCCAGGCCTTCGCAGGTGGAGATGTACAGGCCCGGCGGGATCGCCAGGTAGCTCACGCAGTTGCGGTGGACCAGGTCGGCGACCGCTTCGGCGACCGAGGCCGGATCGCGCAGGTCCACCGAACGGTAATCGATCCGCTGCAGCAGCGATTCGATGTCCTGCGGCGTGGCCAGCGGATGCGCCTGCTGCAGGCGCGGGCGCAGCAGGTCGCGGAATGCGCCGGTATCGTGCGGCGACAGGGCGAGCGCGCGGATACGGAAATCTTCCGGCAGCAGGCCATCGCCAAGCAGGCGCAGCAGCGACGGGAAAAGATAGCGCTGGGCCAGATCGCCGGTGGCGCCGAACAGGAAGAGGGTGTCGTGCATCGTTCGAGTTTCAGATCCGGGTGACATCGTTGTCAATCGCTGCCTGGCTGGGTTCCGGGGAGGCGGTCGGGTGAACTCGGACCGCATGTTCTTGCCGGGGGCGACCAGGCTTTCGCCGGGCGCCCGCGGTCTGCTGCAAGGGGATTGCACTGCCGATCATGCATGCTGCACACGACGACTCACCGATAGTGCCACGTGAAAACGGTTACATGGCAGAATGTTCAACTGTATTCGATTGCATTGGTGGCCGTCATGCGGCACTGAAGCAGAATTGCTGCCATCGGAGGGGGCCGGAGGCAGTCCACATGCAATGGCCCATGCAGCGGTCGGACTGGAAAGAGTGATATGGCAAAAGTGCAGTTGCAGGGCGTGCGCAAGGTCTACGACAACGGCCAGGTCGCGGTGCAGGACGCCAGTTTCGAGGTCGCCGATGGCGAGCTGATGGTGCTGGTCGGTCCCTCCGGCTGCGGCAAGTCGACACTGCTGCGGATGATCGCCGGCCTCGAGGAAATCAGCGCGGGCACGCTGTCCATCGGCGAACGCGTGGTCAACGACGTGGCGCCGAAGGACCGTGACATCGCGATGGTGTTCCAGAGCTATGCGCTGTATCCGCACATGACCGTCGCCGAGAACCTGGCATTCGGCCTGAAGCTGCGCGGCCATGACAAGGCGACCATCGCAGCGCGCATCGCCTCGGCGGCGCAGACCCTGGGGCTGACGGAGATGATGGATACGCTGCCCAGGGCGATGTCCGGTGGCCAGCGCCAGCGCGTGGCGCTGGGCCGTGCACTGGTGCGCGAGCCGGCGGTGTTCCTGCTGGATGAGCCGTTGTCCAATCTCGACGCCAAGCTGCGCCACAGCGTGCGTACCGAGATCGCGCAGCTGCATCGCACGCTCGGCACCACGATGATCTACGTGACCCACGACCAGGTCGAGGCGATGACCCTCGGCCAGCGCATCGTGGTGCTGAAGGACGGCGTGATCCAGCAGATCGACACGCCGATGGCGCTGTACGAGCGCCCGGCGAACCTGTTCGTGGCCGGTTTCCTCGGCAGTCCGGCGATGAACGTGCTGCGCGGCACGCTGCAGGCAAGCGCGGCCGGCGTGGTGGTGCTCGATGGTGCGTGGAAGGCCCCGCTGGGCCAGGCGACCATTGATCCGCGCTGGCTCGGTCGCCCGATCGCGGTCGGGGTGCGCCCGGAACACCTGCAACCGGCGCAGGCGGGCGATGAGCACGTGTTCGATGCGCGCATCGAAGGCATCGAGCCGGTTGGAAATGAAATCTTCGTCAACCTCACCAGCGGCACCCATGCGCTGACCATGCGCGTGTCGCCGCGCGCGCTGCCTGCGGTGGGCGAGGGCATCAAGGTAGCGGTGCAGGCCAATGCACTGCATTTCTTCGACGCGGAAAGCGGCGAACGCCTGTCGGCCTGAACGCCCGGGTGCACCCGGTGGGTGAGTTGTGGCGGCTGGGTTGGGTTGGGGTGTGTGAGTTGTGGTGGGTGACGACCGTTGGTCGTCACAGGGCTAAGAGCATGACGACCAACGGTCGTCACCCACCAGAGCCCTGTCACCCCACCCACAACGCCCGTGTCAGCGGGCCAGGCCGTCCAGCAGTGGCAGGCGCTGCGCGGGTTGTCCGCCGACGCCCAGCGCTGCATCGCCGGTTTCCAGCGGCAGTACCGCCAGCGCGAGATCGCCGGCCACGCAGGCCACGCTGCCCAGCATGTTGCCGTCCTGTTCCACCGCATCGCCCGGCGCGGCCGGCACGGAGACCTGCAGCAGCTGCAGCGCGCGCTTGGCCTTGCCGAGGAAATGGGTGCGCGCGACGATTTCCTGGCCGGGATAGCATCCCTTCTTCACGCTGTAACCGTTCAGGCGGTCCAGGCCGAGCTGCTGCGGCGTCCATTGTTCGCGCTGGCTCGCATCGATGCGCGGCACTCCATATCGCAGGTCGGCCTGCCGCCACGCGTCGGTGAAGCCGCCGTCGCCGGCATCGGTTCCGGCCGCGGTGGCGATGCGCATCACCCGCGGCAGCGCATCGCTGCCCAGGTCCAGTTCCAGCCCTTCGTGCAGCGATCCTGCGCAAACCGCGCCGGCGGCGGAGTCCGGTGCGGTAAAAGCGCCGACGACCTGGAGATCGTCGCGAAGCGCGATTTTTACTTTCCGGCGGAATACAAAACGCTGCAGTTGGGAACCGATCTCATCGCCACCACCGTCGGCGAGTATCAGCAGCAGTTCCTCCGCCGACAGCCGCAACAGCTGGAACACCGCGATGGTGCGGCCTTTGGCGGTCAACCACGCGCTCCATTGCCAGTGGCCGTCGGCCAATCCGGCCACGTCGCTGGAAAACTGCGCATGCGCGAACGCCAGCGCGTCGGGACCGGAAATCGCCAGCACCTGGCGGTCGGCCAGGCGGGGATATCCGGAGAAAACAAGGGAAAGGTTGTCAGACACGTGAGCGAGGTCTAGAATTTGTGCGTTGCGAGACCACTGATGATAGGCCAAACAACCCCCACTCCCGATACCGGATCTGAAGCTCCGCTGGACCCGAGGGCGCCCGCGCCCGAAAGCGTGCCCGCAGAGCAGAAGGAACATGGTGGCCGCGGCGGACTTGATCCGGTGCGGTACGGCGATTGGGAGAAAAACGGACGCTGCATCGATTTCTGATCAGCATTGAGCCAACGCGGCATTGCGCCGCCCAGCCGAGACAACGAGCCCAGCGAATGGCGACCAGAGAACGTCCCCTTTCCCCGCACCTCCAGGTGTATCGCTGGCAGATCCAGATGGCCACCTCGATCCTGCATCGAGCCACGGGCATCTTTCTGTCTGTTGGAGCCCTGATCATTGCCGGCGGCCTGCTCGCCCTGATGATGGGCCCTGAATCCTGGACCTGCTTCACCGACCACGCCGGGGCCTGGTACGGAAAGCTGTTCCTGTTCGCATGGACCTGGTCCTTCGCCTACCACCTGTGCAACGGCATCCGCCATATCGCACAGGACTTCGCGATCGGCTTCAGCATCGCCGCGTTCGTCCGCAACAGCTGGCTGTCGGTCATCGGTTCGCTGCTGATCACCGCGATCGTCTGGGCCTGGGTGCTGGTTTCCGGAGGTGCCGCATGAACCGCTACCGTACCCCGCTGAAGAATGTCCGCGGGCTGGGCGCCGCCAAGACCGGCACCGAGCATTTCGTGCACCAGCGACTGACCGCCACCGCGCTGGTCGCGCTTTCGATCTGGTTCCTGGTCTTCGTGCTGAGCCTGCTCGGTGCCGACTACGTGACCGCTGCTGCTGCCGTGGCCAGGCCATGGAATGCCATTCTCATCGTCGGCTTCCTGGTCGCGATGTTCTGGCATGCGCAGATCGGCCTGCAGGTCGTGCTGGAAGACTACGTCCACAATTCGCTGCTGGCCCTGGCGCTGCAGACCACGGTGAAGTTCATCGCCGTGCTCGGCGCGATCGTCAGTGTTTTTGCGGTCGCCCGCATTGCGCTCGGCGTTGCCTGAGTCCAGGCACCAAGACAGGAATCCAGATCAGATGTCCGCTTACAAGATCACCGAACACAAGTACGACATGGTCGTGGTCGGCGCCGGCGGCGCCGGCCTGCGCGCCACCTTCGGCCTGGCCGCCAAGGGCCTGCAGACCGTGTGCCTGACCAAGGTCTTCCCGACCCGTTCGCATACCGTCGCTGCCCAGGGCGGCATTTCCGCCGCGCTCGGCAACATGGGCGAGGACGACTGGCGCTACCACTTCTACGACACCATCAAGGGTTCGGACTGGCTGGGCGACCAGGACGCCATCGAGTACATGTGCCGCGAGGCGATCCCGGCGATCATCGAGCTGGAGCACTACGGCGTACCGTTCAGCCGCACCGAAGAGGGCAAGATCTACCAGCGCCCGTTCGGCGGCATGACCACCAAGTACGGCGAAGGCCCGGCGGCGCAGCGCACCTGCGCGGCGGCCGACCGTACCGGCCACGCCATGCTGCACACCCTGTACCAGCAGTCGCTGAAGCACGACGCGCGCTTCATGATCGAGTACTTCGCGCTGGACCTGATCTTCGACGAAGAGGGCGTGTGCCGCGGCGTGCTGGCGCTGGACATGGCCGAGGGCTCGCTGCACCTGTTCCGCGCCCAGGGCGTGGTGCTGGCCACCGGCGGCTACGGCCGTGCGTACTTCAGCGCCACCTCGGCGCATACCTGCACCGGTGACGGTGGTGGCCTGGCCATGCGCGCGGGCATCGCGATGCAGGACATGGAGTTCGTGCAGTTCCATCCGACCGGCATCTACGGCGCCGGCTGCCTGATCACCGAGGGCGTCCGCGGCGAAGGCGGCATCCTGCGCAACAGCAGCGGCGAGCGCTTCATGGAGCGTTACGCGCCGCACTACAAGGACCTGGCCTCGCGCGACGTGGTCGCCCGTTCGATGACCGTCGAAATCCGCGAAGGCCGTGGCGTCGGCGAGCACAAGGACCACATCCTGCTCGACCTGACCCACCTTGGCCCGGGCGTGATCGACGACAAGCTGCCCGGCATCGCCGAAAGCGCGCGCATCTTCGCCGGCGTGGACGTGCACAAGCAGCCGATCCCGGTGATTCCGACCGTGCACTACAACATGGGCGGCATTCCGACCAACTTCCATGGCGAAGTGGTGCGCAAGGACGGCGACAACCCGGATGCGGTCATTCCGGGGCTGTACGCCATCGGCGAAGCCGCCTGCGTGTCGGTGCACGGCGCCAACCGGCTGGGCTCCAACTCGCTGCTGGACCTGGTGGTGTTCGGTCGCGCGGTGGCCAACCGCTGCGCCGAGACGATCAAGCCGGGCGCGGCGCACAAGCCGCTGCCGTCCGATTCCTGCGACAAGGCGCTGGGCCTGCTGGACAAGCTGCGCAACGCCAATGGCGATACGCCGACCTCGGTGATCCGCGACCGCATGCAGCGTACGATGCAGGCCGACGCGGCGGTGTTCCGCACCAGCCAGACGCTGAAGGAAGGCTGCGAGAAGATGGCGCAGGTGTTCGATTCGTTCCAGGACGTGAAGGTCTCCGACCGTTCGCTGGTGTGGAACTCGGACCTGATCGAAACCTACGAGCTGAACAACCTGCTGCTCAACGCGGTGGCGACCATCAACTCGGCCGAACAGCGCAAGGAAAGCCGCGGCGCGCATGCGCACGAGGACTTCCCGGACCGCGACGACGTCAACTGGCACAAGCACACGCTGGTGTCGGTCGACGACAAGGGCAAGTGCAGCTTCGATTACCGCCCGGTGCACATGTACACGTTGACCGACGAGGTCGACGTGGTGCCGCCGAAGCCGCGCGTGTACTGATCGCGTCCCCCGCCTACCATGCAATCCGCGCCACGCTGGCGCGGGCCGCCTGAGCCAACGAGAGCAGCCATGGCCGAGTTTTCCCTGCCGAAGAATTCGAAGATCACCAAGGGCAAGCACTTCCCCGCCGCCGGCGGCGCGAAGAACGTGCGCACCTTCAAGGTCTACCGCTGGAGTCCGGACGACGACAGCAACCCGCGGACCGATACGTACGAGATCGACCTGGACGCGTGCGGGCCGATGGTCCTGGACGCGCTGATCAAGATCAAGAACGAGATCGATCCGACCCTGACCTTCCGTCGTTCGTGCCGCGAAGGCATCTGCGGTTCGTGCGCGATGAACATCGACGGCACCAACACGCTGGCCTGCACCCGCGCCATCGCCGATTGCGGCAAGGCCGAAGTGCCGATCTACCCGCTGCCGCACATGAGCGTGGTCAAGGACCTGGTGCCGGACCTGACCCACTTCTACGCGCAGTACGCGTCGATCAAGCCGTGGATCCGCACCCAGACCCCGGCACCGCCGGACCGTGAACGCCTGCAGTCGCCGGAGGACCGCAAGCACCTGGACGGACTGTACGAGTGCATCCTGTGCGCGTGCTGCTCGACCAGCTGCCCGAGTTACTGGTGGAACGGCGAGCGTTACCTGGGCCCGGCGATCCTGCTGCAGGCCTACCGCTGGATCATCGATTCGCGCGATGAGGACACCGGTGCGCGCCTGGACGACCTGGAAGATCCGTTCAAGCTGTATCGCTGCCACACCATCATGAACTGCGCACGGACCTGCCCGAAGGGCCTGAACCCGGCGCTGGCGATCGCCGAGATCAAGAAGCTGATGATGGCGCGACGCGCCTGAGTAGAGCCGAGCCAGGCTCGGCTGCTTTTTCCGGTAGAGCCGAGCCATGCTCGGCTTTCCTTTTTTCCGGGACACGTGGCGATGGACGAAGCAATCCTGTTGAAGAAACTGCGCTGGCGCTGTCGGCGTGGCATGCGCGAGCTCGACCAGCTGTTCGAACGCTATCTCGAGCGCGAATGGGCCGGTGCCCCGGCGCAGGAGCGCGAGGTTTTCCTGTTCCTGCTGGACTGCGAGGACGATAAGTTGTGGCGGTGGTTCATGGGCTACGAGGCCTGCCCGCATGCACACGCCGTCCCCCTGCTCGAACGGATCCGCGCCCTCGAAGCTTGAGTGGCGCCCTTCGCGGTTGCGGGCGCTGGCCGAGGGGCTGGTGCTGGCGGCCGCGCCCTGGCTGCTGGACGCCAGCGCGATGCCGGCACGCCTGCAGGCTCCAGTGGTGCTGCTGCTGTGGCTGTTCGGCGGCGTGTCTGTTGTCCACGCGTTGCGACGCCATCCGCGACGGTTGTGGCTGCAGGCGCCGCCGCGGCCCCTGCTGCTCGATGGCCACGAGCTGGAAGCGCCGACGCTGCATGTGCGCGGTCCCTGGCTGCAGCTGCGCTGGCAGGGGCCGGGAGGCGGCGGTCACCTGCTGTTCTGGCCGGATACGCTGGATCGCCGGCAGCGACGTGAACTGCGACTGGCCGTGCGCGTGCACTCCGTTTCCCGTCAGCCGCCGTCGGTGGCACCATAAGCCGAATTCATCGGCGCACCTGCATGTTCAAACCCATTCCCGTCTCGATCGGCCTGCGCTACCTGCGTGCCAAGCGGCGCAACGGTTTCATTTCCTTCATTTCGATGGCGTCCATCCTCGGCATCGCGCTGGGCGTGACCGTGCTGATCACTACGCTGGCGGTGATGAGCGGTTTCCAGAAGGAGATCCGCGACCGCCTGCTGCAGATGTCCGCGCACACCACCATCAGCCGCGACGGTGAGCCGATGGCCGATTGGCAGCACGCCATCGACCGCGCGTACGAAGATCCGCGCGTGGCGGGAGCCGCGCCGTACATCGAGATCCAGGCGATGATCAGCGGCCCGCGCGTGCAGGGTGCGCTGGTGCAGGGCGTGGACCCGGCGATGGAGCCGAAGGTGTCCGTCGTCGCCGAGAAGATGAAGAAGGGCCGTTTCGACAGCCTGCAGGCCGGCAGCTACAACATGCTGCTCGGCCAGGAACTGGCGGTGTGGCTGGGCGTCGGCGTGGGCGACCAGGTGGTGGTGACGCTGGCCGAAGTGCAGGGCACGCCGATGGGCGCGATCCCGCGCATGAAGCGCTTCACCGTCAGCGGTATCTTCGAGGCCGGATACAACGAGATCGATCGCGGCGTGGCGTTCGCCAACATGCAGGACCTCGAGCGCGTGCTGCGCATCGACGGGGTGACCGGCGTGCGCCTGAAGCTGCACGACATGGACCAGGCGCTGGACGTTGGTGTCGACCTGGCACAACGGCTGGGCGGTGCCTACCGGGTCAGCGACTGGACCCAGCAGAACGCCAACCTGTACCACTCGCTGCGCATGGAGAAGGTGGTGATGGGCATCCTGCTGTCGCTGATCATCGCGATGGGGGCGTTCAACCTGGTGTCCTCGCAGGTGATGCTGGTGACCGACAAGCAGGCCGACATCGCCATCCTGCGCACGCTGGGCCTGACCCCGCGCGGCGTGATGGGGGTATTCATGGTGCAGGGCTCGCTGATCGGCATCATCGGCACCGTGGCCGGCGTGATCGGCGGCATCAGCCTGACCCTCAACCTGGAGCGCATCCTCGGCGCGATCGAGTCGGTGTTCAACGTCAAGCTGCTGCCGGAGGACGTGTACTACATCACCGGCCTGCCGACCGACATGCAGCCCGCCGACATCGTGGTGATCACGGTGGTCGCGCTGCTGATGAGTTTCCTGGCGACACTGTATCCGGCGTGGCGCGCCGCCCGCACCCAGCCCGCGGAGGCGCTGCGTTATGAATGAGATCTTCGCCCCCGGGCAGGAAGTGATCCGCGCCGAGGCGCTGGGCAAGACCTATGCCGAAGGCCGGATGCATACGCCGGTGTTCGACGGGCTGGACCTGCATGTCGGTGCCGGCGAAACCGTGGCCATCATCGGCGCCTCCGGTGCCGGCAAGAGCACGCTGCTGCACCTGCTGGGTGGGCTGGACACGCCGAGCGTGGGCGAGGTGTACGTCGCCGGCCAGCGCATGTCGGCGCTGTCCGACGGCGCGCGCGGGCAGCTGCGCAATCGCGCGCTGGGCTTCGTGTACCAGTTCCATCACCTGCTGCCGGAGTTCACCGCGCTGGAAAACGTGATGATGCCGGTATTGCTGGGTGGTGGTGAGGTGGCCGAAGCCCGCCAGCGCGCCAGCCAGCTGCTGGAGTCGGTCGGCCTCGGCCATCGCCTGCAGCACAAGCCGGGCGAACTGTCCGGTGGCGAGCGCCAGCGTGCGGCGGTGGCGCGTGCGCTGGTCAACCAGCCGGCCTGCGTACTCGGCGACGAACCGACCGGCAACCTCGACGACCGCACCGCCGGCACCGTGTTCGAGCTGATGCTCGAACTGAACCGCGCGCGGCACACCTCGCTGGTGCTGGTCACCCACGACCGCAGCCTCGCGCGTCGCCTGGACCGGGTGCTGGAGCTGCGCGAAGGCAAGCTGCACGCCCTGGCCCACGCCGACGTCTGAGCGGCGCGGTGGGTGACGGTGGGTGACGACCGTTGGTCGTCACCCTCTTTGAACAGCCGACCATGGCTCGCCTCCACCGGGGACGGCCTCGCCTTCACGCGCAGCGGCGCATCATCGGTGCACATCCCTGCACCGGAGACCGCCATGAAGCGCCTGCTTGCCGCCGCACTGCTGTGTTGCTCGCTTGCCGCATGCGCCACCGACGGCCGGCTGGGAAGCGCCGAGCGCCTGGAGCTGTACCGCGCACACGCCGGCCCGCCGCAGAACGACATGCAGCTCTTCGGCAGCCTCAACGGCTGGAACGAGCTGGGCGACAGGGCGCTGGCGGTATGGACCCGGCCCAGCGAAGCCTACCTGCTGGAGCTGACCGGTCCGTGCCAGAACCTGCCGTACGCGCAGGCGATCGGACTGACCAGCCGCGCCGGTCGCGTCTCGGCGCGTTTCGACAAGGTGCTGGTGCAGGGCGGTGGCCCGGGGGCCGGATTCCCGTGCCATATCGCCAGCATCCGCAGGCTGGACGTCAAGGCGCTGCGCGCTTCCGAACAGGAGCTGCGGCAGGCGCAGGTACAGGAGCGCGAGGAAACGCCGGACCGGTGACGGCATCGCCGGATCGCGGCCTACAATGGTGGCGATTTCCGCACACGAGCAATGATCGACATGCCGCGCACCGTTTTCTGCCAGTACCAGCAACACGACGCCGAAGGGCTGGATTTCGTGCCGTATCCGGGGGAGCTGGGCCAGCGCATCTTCGCCGGCATCGGCAAGCCGGCATGGACCGCGTGGCTGGCGCACCAGACGATGCTGATCAACGAGAACCGGCTGTCGCCACGCGATCCGCAGCATCGCGCGTTCCTGGAAGGGGAGCTGGTCAAGTTCCTGTTCGGTGGCGGCGCCGAAACCCCGGCGGGGTACGTCGCTCCGGAGCAGTGATGGGCAGGGTAGAGCCGACCCATGGTCGGCTTCGCCCACCGTAGCCGACCCCCGCGGCGGCTTTGCCGGACTTCCGGCCGGCCCGCGCTACAGCGAATCCAGCAGCTTGCGGATCGGCGCGGGCAGGCCCAGCGCGGGCAGTTCATGAGCGGCCACCCAGCGCAGCATCGGGTCGTCGCCATGCATCCCGTCCACGCGCGCGTGCAGGACCTGCAGATGCAACCGGTAATGGCTGAAGGTGTGCTGCAGCACCGGCAGCTCGATCGCATCCTCCAGCGCACCATCCACGTGCGCGTCGAACCAGTCCTGCATCGCCGCCGTGGTATCGGCCTGCGGCAAGGTCCACAACGATGCCCAGATGCCGGTTTCCGGGCGCTTCTGCAGCAGCAGCCGGCCGTGGCCGTCGTGCAGCAGCACGGCGACCGCCTCGCGTTCGGGCAGCGCCTTGCCGGGCCTGGGCGTCGGCAGCTGCGCGGTCAACCCTTCGCGGCGTGCCACGCAGTCTTCCTGCAGCGGGCAGATCGCACAGGTGGGCCGGCTGCGCGTGCACAGCGTGGCGCCCAGGTCCATCTGCGCCTGGGTGTAATCGGCCATGCGCCCTGCCGGGACGTGGGCGACGTGCGCTTCGGCAATCGCCCATAACCGCCTCTCCACTGCCGGCAGGCCCGGAAAACCCTCGACGCCGTGGTAACGGGTCAGCACGCGCTTGACGTTGCCGTCGAGGATCGCGAACGGATCGTTCCAGGCCTGGCCCAGGATGGCGCCGGCGGTGCTGCGACCGATGCCCGGCAGTGCGTGCAGCGCATCGAAGTCGCGCGGCAGGTCGCCGCCGTGCAGTTCGACGCAGCGCCTGGCCGCGGCATGCAGGTTGCGTGCACGGGCGTAGTAGCCCAGTCCCGCCCATTGCGCCATCACCGCGTCGTTGTCGGCGGCGGCCAGGTCGGGCAGGGTGGGGAAGTGGTGCAGGAACTTCAGGAAGTACGGAATGACCGTGGCGACCTGGGTCTGCTGCAGCATGATTTCCGACAGCCACACGCGGTAGGGGGTGCGTGGGTGCTGCCAGGGCAGTTCATGCCGGCCGTGCGCGTCGAACCAGTGCAGCAGGTGCTCGACGAATGCATCCGCTCCCGTGGTCGGCGCCGGCGGGCGCACGACCACGCTGGCGACGACGGCCTCAGGCACTGCCGAGGGCTTCGGGCAGCAGCGCGTCGACGAAAGCTTCCGGGTCGAACACGCGCAGGTCCTCCGGGCGTTCGCCGATGCCGGCGAAGCGGATCGGGATGCCGAACTCCTGCGCAAGCGCGAACACCACGCCGCCCTTGGCGGTGCCATCCAGCTTGGTCACCACCAGGCCGGTCACATTCACCGCGGCGTTGAACTGGCGCAGCTGCGACAGCGCGTTCTGGCCGGTGGTACCGTCGATCACCATCAGCACCTCGTGCGGCGCGGAGGCGTCGATCTTGCCGAGTACGCGGCGGATCTTGCCCAGTTCGTTCATCAGGCCGGCCTGGGTATGCAGGCGGCCGGCGGTATCGGCGATCAGCACCGAGGTGCCGCGTGCCTTGCCGGCCTGCAGCGCGTCGAACGCCACCGAGGCGGCGTCGGCGTTCTGGCCCTGGGCGACCACCGCCACGCCGTTGCGCTCGCCCCAGGCCTGCAACTGGGCCACCGCGGCGGCACGGAAGGTGTCGCCGGCCGCCAGCATCAGGCTGTGGCCGTCATCCTTGAAGCGCTTGGCGAGCTTGCCGATCGTGGTGGTCTTGCCGACGCCGTTGACGCCGACGGTGAGCACCACGAATGGTTTGGCCGCAGGGTCGATGACCAAGGGCCTGGCGACCGGATGCAGGATCGCGACCAGGTCCGCGCGCAGGGCGGCCAGCAGCGCATTGGCATCGACGAATTCGCGTGCCTTCATCCGCCGGCGCAGGCCTTCGACCAGCGAGGTGGTGGCGGTGACGCCGACGTCGGCGGTGATCAACGCGGTTTCGATTTCGTCCAGCAGGTCGTCGTCGAGTTTGGGATTGCGCGAGAACAGGCCACCGAAGCTGCGCGCGAAGGTGCTGTTGCGCAGGCGTTCGCGCCATCCCGACCGGCCCGCGGGTGCGGGTTCGGCCTCCACGAACACCGGAAGGTCCGCGGCCGGCGCGGGCATTTCCGGAAGCGGCGTGGCATGGGTGACCGGCGCAAGTACCGACGCCGCGAGTTCTTCCACGGAGGGTGCGGACGGTTCCGCGGGTGCCTGCACGGGTTCCGCAACCGGCGCCGCCGTGGGCGGAGCGACGGCGGCAGGCGCCACGGGGGGCATGGCGGCGGCGGTGCCGTGTGCCGCGGGTTCGGCGTTAGCGGTTTCTTCCACCGGCGCGGCGGTCGGGAACGCCGCCGCCAGCTCTTCAGCGGAGTAATGCTGGGTCTTGGCGGCGCCGGGCTGCGGCGCATCCTCGGGCTTCTTGCGGCGGAAAAAACTGAGCATTGGCGAGAGCGGCTGGAATCAGGGGGACATGCTACCACCGGGCCCCGGCAGGGCCGTGTGGACGATGGCGGTGGATGCCGGCCCTGGGCCGGCATGTTCAGAGGCTGGGAGTACAGGCAGTGACGACCAACGGTCGTCACCCACCAGGTGGCACGGTCGTCAGCCGCCGGATGGCACCGGGCGCCCGCAGGTCAGGCCGACAGTTCCAGCAGCAGCTTGTTCAGGCGTGCCACGTAGGCGCCCGGGTCCTTCAGGCTGTCACCGGCGGCCAGTGCGGCCTGGTCGAACAACACGCGGCCGAGATCATCGAAACGCGCGCCGTCGGCTTCGGCATCCAGCTTGGCGATCAGCGGGTGGCCCGGGTTGATCTCCAGCACCGGCTTGCTGTCGGGTACCTTCTGGCCGCTGGCCTCGAGGATCTGGCGCATCTGCAGGCCCAGGTCCTGCTCGCCAATGGCCAGCACCGCCGGCGAATCGGTCAGGCGATGCGATACGCGCACTTCGGCCACCTCGTCGCCCAGCGTGGCCTTCAGCCGCTCCACCAGCGCCTGCTTCTCCTTGGCCGCGCTTTCCTGGGCCTGCTTGTCTTCTTCGCTTTCCAGCGCGCCCAGGTCGAGGTCGCCGCGGGCGATGTCGACGAAGCGCTTGCCGTCGAAATCGGTCAGGTACCCCATCAGCCACTCGTCGATGCGATCGGTCAGCAGCAGCACCTCGATGCCCTTCTTGCGGAACACTTCCAGGTGCGGGCTGTTGCGCACCTGGCTGTAGCTCTCGCCGGTGAGGTAATAGATCCTGTCCTGGCCTTCGACCATGCGGCCGAGGTAATCGGCCAGCGACACGCCCTGCGCGTCGCCGTCGCCGCGGGTGGAGGCGAAACGCAGCAGGCCGGCGACCTTCTCGCGGTTGTTGAAATCCTCGGCCGGGCCTTCCTTCAGCACCTGGCCGAATTCCTTCCAGAACGTGGCGTACTGTTCCGGCTTGTCGTTGGCCAGCTTCTCCAGCATGTCCAGCGAACGCCGGGTCAGCGCGGACTTCATCGAATCGATGACCGGACCGGACTGCAGGATCTCGCGCGAGACGTTCAGCGACAGGTCGTTGGAATCCACCACGCCCTTGATGAAGCGCAGGTACAGCGGCAGGAACTGCTCGGCCTGGTCCATCACGAACACGCGCTGCACGTACAGCTTCAGGCCCTTCGGCGCCTCGCGGTGGTACAGGTCGAACGGTGCACGGCCCGGCACGTACAGCAGCGAGGTGTACTCCAGCTTGCCTTCGACCTTGTTGTGGCTCCACGCCAACGGGTCGGCGTGGTCGTGCGCCACGTGCTTGTAGAACTCGTTGTATTCGGCGTCGGCGATCTCGGTGCGCGGGCGGGTCCACAGCGCGCTGGCGCGGTTGACGGTTTCCCACTCCACGCCCGCGGCAGCCTCTTCGCCTTCGGCGGCCGGCGTTTCCTTCGGCATCTGGATCGGCAGGCCGATGTGGTCCGAATACTTCTTCAGGATGCCGCGCAGGCGCCAGCCATCGGCAAAGCCCTGCTCATCATCCTTGAGGTGCAGCACGATGCGGGTGCCGCGCTCGGGCCTGTCGATGCGGGCGACGTCGAACTCGCCTTCGCCGCGCGAGGACCAGTGCACGCCCTCGTCGGCGGCCAGGCCGGCACGGCGCGAATACACGTCCACCTGGTCGGCGACGATGAACGCGCTGTAGAAGCCGACGCCGAACTGGCCGATCAGCTGCGAATCCTTCTTCTGGTCGCCGGACAGCTGGCGCAGGAACTCGCCGGTGCCGGACTTGGCGATGGTGCCGAGGTGGGCGATCGCATCGGCGCGGCTCATGCCGATGCCATTGTCCTCGATGGTCACCGTATGCGCATCGGCATCGAAATCCACGCGCACGCGCAGTTCGCCGTCGCCCTCCAGCAGCGCCGGCTGGGTCAGTGCTTCGAAGCGCAGCTTGTCGGCGGCGTCGGCGGCATTGGAGACCAGCTCGCGCAGGAAGATTTCCTTGTTCGAGTACAGCGAATGGATCATCAGCTGCAGCAGCTGCGTGACCTCGGTCTGGAAGCCAAGGGTTTCGGTCCGGGGGGTATCAGTCATCTTCGGGGCTCCATGTCGTTCGCCGCGCCGGCAGGCGGCGGCCTGCGCAAGGGGTAAGGGTGATTGTCCCGAAATCAAGGGGGATGGCCGGGCGGCGCAGGCCCTACAATCGCGGCATGATGAAAAGATCCCGCAGCCCCGGTGCCCCCGAGCATCGCGCGGCACTCCCGAAGGCGAACAAGGCAGAGGGCCAGGTGCGCATCATCGGCGGACGATGGCGCAACACGCGGCTGCCGGTCCCGATCCTGCCGGGCCTGCGCCCGAGCAGTGACCGCGTGCGCGAAACGCTGTTCAACTGGCTGATGCCGAAGCTGGGCGGGGCGAGGGTGCTGGATGTGTTCGCCGGCAGCGGCGCGCTGGGCCTGGAGGCGGTTTCGCGCGGCGCCGCTCAGGCGACCCTGGTCGAGCGCGATGCACGGCTGGCGGGCAATCTGCGCGCGGCGGTGGAAAAGCTGGGGGCGACCGACCACGTGCAGGTGGTGCAGGCCGATGCGCTGGGCTGGCTGCAGAACGCACCGGCGGCGCTGGCGGACATCGTGTTCGTCGATCCGCCGTTCGCCGATGGCCTGTGGGAAGCGGTGCTGGCGCAGCTGCCGCGGCACCTGGCCGATGGGGCGTGGCTGTACGTGGAATCGCCGGCCGGCCATGTGCCGGCGCTGCCCGGCGAGTGGATGCTGCACCGCGAGGGTGGCACCCGCGAGGTGCGCTTTGCGCTGTACCGGCGCGCCACTGCTACACTTTGACCCAATCTGAACGTCCACCACCGCACATGACCGTCGCCAACCGTCGCATCGCCGTTTATCCGGGCACCTTCGATCCGGTCACCAATGGTCATATCGACCTGGTGAACCGCGCTGCGCCGCTGTTCGAGAAGGTCGTGGTCGGTGTGGCGCAGAGCCCGTCCAAGGGCCCTACGCTGCCGCTGGAACTGCGGGTGCAGCTGGCCCGCGACGCACTGTCCCACCACGCCAACGTGGAAGTGCGTGGCTTCGATACCCTGCTGGCGCACTTCGTGCGTTCGGTGCAGGGCGGAATCCTGCTGCGCGGCCTGCGCGCGGTGTCGGACTTCGAGTACGAATTCCAGATGGCCAGCATGAACCGCCACCTGATCCCCGAAGTCGAAACCCTGTTCCTGACGCCGGCCGAGCAGCACAGCTTCATCTCGTCCTCGCTGGTGCGCGAAATCGCACGCCTGGGCGGCGACGTGTCCGGTTTCGTGCCGGCCTCGGTGCTCGATGCGCTGCGCAGGGCCCGCGAAGCCAGGGCGGCGCAGGCCTGATCCACCCGTCGGCGGCGCATGAGCGCCGTCGGCACATTGACCTATCCACCGCAAACCACTGAACACCACGGGAGATCACCCATGAATACCACCATGCGCGCCATGCTGCTGGCCTCGCTGGCCCTGGCCTTCACCGCCTGCAAGAAGGAAGAAGCCCCGGCTCCGGCCGCCGATGCGCAGCAGGCGCTGGTCGCTCCGGACAAGGACGACGATGCCGGCTGGAAGAAGTACCTGCAGGCGGTGGCCGTGCAGAACATGGGCAACGTCACCAACAGCCCGTTCCTGTACTACCTCGCGCCGGAATCGGATCCGGAGTTCGAAGCCAAGTACGAGCGCCAGACCGAGAGCGCGACCCAGGCCGTGGCCCGTGGCGTGCAGCCGGGCAACATGCTGGCCTTCGGTTCCTCGGCCTCGGCCCGCATGGCCGACATGATCCAGACCGTGTTCAAGGATGTCTCGCCGGATTCCATGAAGAACGTGCGCGTGCTGTTCATCGGCGCCGCCGCCGACAACGCCCGCGTGCAGGCCGCCGTGCAGCCGACCGGCGCCGAGTACGTGTTCGTCGAAGCCAAGTAACCCCGTGCGGTAACGGCCATGCCGGTTGGCGTGGCCGTGGGCGGTGCCAGCCGGCGCCGCTCCTGACCGGCCAGCGCGCCCGCGCCGGCCGGTGCCAGTCCAGCGTCCTGGTGGCAGGACGCGGTGCGCGGGCGAGGAGTCATCGCCATGTCGCTGAAAATCAACGAGCTCTGCGTCAACTGTGACGTCTGCGAGCCTGCCTGCCCGAACCAGGCGATCGCCATGGGCGAAACCATCTACGTGATCGACCCGGCGCGCTGTACCGAGTGCGTCGGCCATTTCGACGAGCCGCAGTGCGTGGTCGTATGCCCGGTGGAATGCATCGACCCCGATCCGGACATCGTCGAAACCCAGGAGCAGCTGCTGGCCAAACTGCGCGGCCTGCAGCACGATCATCCCGAACTCTACGTCGAGCCCCCCTCCGAATGAAGCTGATCGCCCGTCCCCTGTTGCTGCTGGGCCTGTTGTTGCCCGCGGTGTCGTCCATCCCGGCCGCATGGGCCGAAGCCGCCGTGCAGCATGCCAGCCATCCCGATGGCGCCGCCATCGCCAGTGGTCATCAGCTGGCGACCCGGGCCGGCATGGAGATCCTGGAGCAGGGCGGCAATGCCTTCGATGCCGCGGTAGCGGTGTCGTCCACGCTGGCGGTGGTCGAGCCGATCAGCTCCGGACTGGGCGGCGGTGGCTTCTTCCTGCTGCATGACGTGGCGTCCGGCAAGGACATCATGCTGGATGCGCGCGAAACCGCGCCGGCGGCCGCGACCGAGGCCGCGTTCCTGGACAAGGACGGCAACCTGGACCGCGACCGTTCGGTCAACGGTGCCTGGTCGGCCGGCATTCCCGGCCTGCCGGCGGCGCTGGTGGAGTTGTCCGCCAGGCACGGCAAGCTGCCGCTGAAGACTTCGTTGCAGCCGGCCATCCGCATCGCCCGCGAAGGTTTTCCGGTGTACGCGCGGATGGCGAACGGCTATCAGTCGCGCCGCGAAGTGATGGACCGTTATCCCGGCACGCGTGAGGTCTACCTGCGCAACGGCAGGCCGATCGCCGAGGGCGACGTGTTCAGGCAGCCGGAACTGGCGCAGACGCTGGAGCGGCTGGCCGACGGCGGCTTCGACGGCTTCTACCGCGGCCAGACCGGCAGGCTGCTGCTGGCCGGTGTAAAGCAGGCGGGTGGGCGCTGGACCGCCGACGAACTGGCCGCCTATACGGTCAAGGTCCGCGAGCCGATCGTATTCGATTACAACGGCTGGAAGATCACCACCGCGCCGCCGCCCTCATCCGGCGGCATCGCGCTGGCCAGCATGCTGCAGATCCTGGAGGGCTGGGACATCGCTTCGATGGACGCCGCGCACCGTACCCACCTGGTGGTGGAAGCGATGCGCCGCGCATACCGCGATCGCACCTTCTTCCTTGGCGATCCGGATTTCGTGGACATTCCGCAGAAGGTACTGGTCAGCCGCGACTACGCGCAGGGCCTGCGCGCCACCATCCATCCGGAGAAGGCCACGCCGAGCGACCTGCTGTCGGGCAATCCGACGCCGCTGGAAGACGATGAGACCACCCATTTCTCGATCATCGACCGCGACGGCAATCGCGTCGGCGCGACCCAGACAGTGAACCTGCTGTACGGCTCGGGCCTGATCCCGAAGGGCACCGGCGTGCTGCTCAACAATGAAATGGACGACTTCGCGCTGAAGCCGGGAACGCCCAATGCGTTCGGGGTCATGGGTTATGAAGCCAACGCGCCGAAGCCGGGCAAGCGCATGCTCAGTTCGATGACGCCGACCTTCATGGAGAACGCGGACAAGGTGGTGGTGCTGGGCACGCCGGGTGGCAGCCGCATCATCACCATGGTGCTGCTGGGCATCCTCGGGTACGACCAGGGCCTGGACGCGCAGCAGGTGGCCGCATTGCCGCGCTACCACCACCAGTGGTTGCCGGATGTCATCGAAGCGGAAAGCGGTGCGTTCGACGAAGGCACGGTGAAGCAGCTGCAGGCGATGGGCCACAGGATCGATCTGCCTGGCGACAGCGCCGCGGGCGGCCGGGGTTCCAGCCATGTCTGGGGCAACCTGCAGACCGTGGAATGGGATCGCCGCAGCAATACGCTGTCCGGCGGCAGCGATCCGCGCAACCCGGTTGGCAGTGCCGAAGTGCGCTGAGCGCCGGCCGTCCGGTGGGTGACGACCGTTGGTCGTCAAGCTTTGAATTCCGCTGTCCGGTGGGTGACGACCGTTGGTCGTCACGCTCTTGGATTTCGATTTTTTAACGCTGCGCCACCGATAATTGCGCCATGAAACTATGGTCGATCCGCGGCAACTCGCAGCGCCTGGATGGCGGCGCGATGTTCGGCAACGCGCCCCGCGCGCTTTGGGAAAAATGGGCAACGCCGGATGCGCTGAACCGCATCGAGCTGGCGTGCCGCGCGTTGCTCGCCAGCCCGCTGGAAGGCAGGACCGTGCTGTTCGAAACCGGCATCGGCGCGTTCTTCGATCCCCGCATGCGCGAGCGCTACGGCGTGCAGGAAAGCCGGCACGTGCTGATCGAATCGCTGCGCGAAGCCGGCTTCGAGCACGAGGACATCGACGTGGTGGTGCTCAGCCACCTGCATTTCGACCATGCCGGCGGCCTGCTGGCGCCATGGAGCGAAGGGCGCACGCCGGAGCTGCTGTTCCCCAACGCGACCTTCGTGGTCGGCGCCGAACACTGGCAGCGCGCGTTGCAGCCACACCCGCGGGACCGCGCCAGCTTCATCCCGGAACTGCCGGCGCTGCTGCAGCAGACCGGGCGGCTGGAGGTCGTCGAGGGTGAATATTCCAGGGCGCTCGGACGCAGCGTCCGTTTCAGTTTCAGCGACGGGCATACGCCGGGGCTGATGCTGGCGGAGATCGTCGGCGAGGCCGGTGTCGACGGCCAGCCGCAGGGCGGGGTGGTGTTCTGCGCCGACCTGGTCCCGGGCCGCTCATGGGTGCATGTACCGATCACCATGGGCTACGACCGCAATGCCGAACTGCTGATCGACGAGAAGCGGCGATTCCTCGAAGACAAGCTGGCGCGCGACGTGCAGCTGTTCTTCACCCATGACCCGCAGGTCGCGCTGGCGCGGCTGGGCCGGGATGAAAAGGGCCGTTTCGTGACCCACCAGGAACAGCTGGAACTCAAGGCCCACGCACTGGCGTGAGCGCCCACGGTAGTGCCGAGCCATGCTCGGCATCGCGCGTCAGCGCGGACAGCAGCCATGGAACCTTCACCCGATGACGCGGGTACCGAAGATGCGGTCGCCGGCGTCGCCCAGGCCCGGCAGGATGTAGCCCTTGTCGTTGAGCTGCGCATCGATCGCGGCGGTGTAGATCTCCACGTCCGGATGCGCGGCCTGCACGGCGGCGATGCCTTCGGGCGCGGCGACCAGGAAAATTCCCTTGATGCGCCGCGCGCCGGCACGCTTGAGCATGTCGATGGTGGCGATCAGGGTGCCGCCGGTGGCCAGCATGGGATCCAGGATCAGCGCATCGCGTTCTTCGAGGCGACCGGTCAGGCGTTCGAAATAGGGCACCGGCTGCAGGGTTTCCTCGTCGCGCTGCAGGCCGACCACGCTCACCCGCGCGGCCGGGATCAGCGACAGCACGCCGCTGAGCATGCCCAGCCCGGCACGCAGGATCGGCACCACGGTGATCTTCGCGCCGGCGATGCGCTGCACCGTCACCGGGCCCGCCCAGCCGTCCACGGTATGCGCTTCGGTGTCCAGGTCGGCGGTGGCCTCGTAGGCCAGCAGCGTGCCCAGTTCGTTGGCCAGTTCGCGGAAATCCTTGGTGCTGAGCGCGGCGTTGCGCATCAGCCCGATCTTGTGCTGCACCAGCGGATGGCGCACTTCGACGATGTTCATGGGGGCCGGGAGGAAAGGGCAGGGAACGGTATTCTGCCGCAGGCCGGCAGTAACCGGCCAGCCATGTGTCACCGGCCTGCAACCTCGCGTACATAACGTCCCTTCTCATTCTTGGCACTGAACGGGGACGCTTGTGCAGACCAGAACACCGTTGGCGATCGCGATCACGCTGTCCGTGGCGCTCGTGGCCATCGCACCGCTGGGCGCCGTTGCGCAGGAAACCGGCGCCCTCGGTGCGATCGCCGCCGATGCCATCGACCTGGACCGCATCGACGTGCGCGCGCAGCTCGACTCCCAGATCCGTGCGGTCGACCTCAAGCGCAGCAGCGATGCCATCGAGGACGCGGTGTCCTCCGACGCCCTGGGCCAGTATCCGGACAAGAACGTGGCAGAGTCGCTGCAGCGGCTGCCGGGCATCAGCGTCACCCGCGACCAGGGCGAGGGCCGGTTCGTGGTGGTGCGTGGGCTGGATGCCAACCTCAACAGCGTCAGCGTCGATGGCATCGCGGTCGGCACGCCGGAAGATTCCAGCCGCGCCGCACCGCTGGATGTGATTCCCTCCGATTCCACCGAACGCCTGCGCGTGGTCAAGTCACCGACCCCGGACATGCCGGGCGATGCCATCGGCGGTGCGATCCTGGTCGAATCCGCCTCGGCGTTCGACCGCGACGGCCGCAGCCTGCGTGGCAGGATCGAGGGCAGCCACCAGCCGCTTTCCGGTCGGACCAGCCCGAAGGCGGCGATCAACTACAGCGACGTGTTCGCCGGCACCTTCGGCGTGGCGCTGGGCGTGAACTACCAGAACCGCAGGTTCGAGTCCGACAACAGCGAAGTCGAGTATGACGGCGAGGATGATGCCTCCCCGGGGGATGTCACCGCGATCAACCTGCAGCACCGGAAGTACGAGATCGAGCGCACGCGCGTCGGCGCGAACCTCAACGTCGACTGGCGTCCGGACGAAGACAACCGTTATTACCTGCGCACGCTGTACAGCCGTTTCGACGATGCCGAAACCCGCCAGCGCACCCTCTTCAGCTTCGAGGATGCGGACATGGTGGCCACCGGCGCGGACCAGTTCCGCCTCGACGACATGCCGGCCGATGCGATCCAGAAGCGCATGCGCTACCGCACCAAGGAGGAGAACACCTTTGCCGCCAGCCTGGGCGGTGAAAACCGCTTGGCCAACGCGGTGGTCGATTACAAGGTGGGCTACACCAGGACCGAAGGTCAGCGATGGCGACGATGCCGATGATTCGGAATGGGGCGAATGGTTCGCCGCCACGGGCTGGCTGGCGCAGGAAACGATGGTTGCCCCGGCGATCGGCAACCACGAATATTTCGACGAGTTCGAGGACACGCCACGGCAACGCAGGGTGATGGCGCGGCATTGGCCAGCCACCTTCGCCCTGCCTGGCAACGGTGCGCCCGGCGTGGAGAAGAGCAGCTACTGGTTCGATTACCAGGGTGTGCGTTTTGCCGTGCTGGATGGCACCTCGGCGATGGGCCTGGGCACCGCGCAGGCACAGGCGCACTGGCTGGACACGGTGCTGGGGCGAGGATCGCTGCTGGGAGTGATGCGTTGCAGTTGAAGCCGGCGGCCGCCGCAAACAGCAGCCGGGCGTCGGCCGGCTCTACAGGCAGGTCACGTGGCATCGCTATCATGGGCGCCCCCTGCCTGCCCCGGATACAACGCGTGTCTCCAGCCCTGGTGTGGTTCCGTCGCGATCTCCGCCTGGCTGATAACCCGGCGTTGCAGGCAGCCCTGCACGCGGGCCATGACATCATTCCGGTCTACATCCATGCGCCGCAGGAAGAGGGCGCATGGGCGCCAGGTGCCGCGTCGAACGCCTGGCTGCACCGTTCGTTGGACGCGCTGGACGCCGACCTGCGCGAGCGCGGCAGTTCGCTGGTGCTGCGAAGCGGCGACAGCCTGCGGGTGCTGCAGGAACTGATCGAGCAGACCGGCGCCGGCGCGGTGTACTGGAACCGCAGGTACGAACCGGCCACGCAGCCGCGTGATGCGGACATCAAGCGCATCCTGCGCGGGCAAGGGATCGAGGCGCGCAGTTGCAACGGCAGCCTGCTGTTCGAACCCTGGCAGTTGAGCACCCGGCAGGGGGAGCCGTACAAGGTATTCACCCCGTTCTGGCGCACCGCGCTGACCCAGTGGAGGCCGCAGCCGACCGTCGATGCGCCGCGCGCGCTGCCTGGCCACGCGGTCGCCGGGGTGCCGCTGGCCTCGCTGCAGCTCGCACCGGCGCATGGCTGGGACAGCGGGTTCTGGAAACATTGGCAACCGGGCGAGGCGGGCGCGCGCGAGGCGCTGGCGGTGTTCATCGACGGCGCGCTGCAGGGTTACCGGCAACAGCGCGACCTGCCGGACCGGACCGGAACGTCGCTGTTGTCGCCGCACCTGCACTTCGGCGAGATCGCGCCGTGGCGCATCGTGCAGGCACTGCAGGCCGAGCGCAGCGCCGGCCTCGATGCGGACATTGATGCCTGGATCCGCCAGCTCGGCTGGCGTGAGTTCGCCTGCCATCTGCTGCACCATTTTCCGCATACCGCCACCGACAACCTCAATCCACGCTTCGATGGCTTCGCCTGGCGGCCACCCGCCGAGGACGACCTGCAGGCCTGGCAGCAGGGCAGGACCGGCGTGCCGATCATCGACGCGGGGATGCGCGAGCTATGGCACACCGGGTACATGCACAACCGGGTGCGGATGATCGTGGCCAGTTACCTGTGCAAGCACATGCGCATGCATTGGCTGCACGGCGCACGCTGGTTCTGGGACACGCTGGTGGATGCCGACCTGGCCAACAACACGCTTGGATGGCAATGGGTGGCCGGCACCGGTGCCGATGCCGCGCCGTACTTCCGCATATTCAACCCGGTCACCCAGGCTGAAAGATTCGATCCGCAGGCGCGCTACATCAGCCGCTGGGTTCCCGAGCTGGCTGCGTTGCCGCTGAAGGCCCGCTTCGCGCCATGGCAGCATCCGCATGTGGTGGCGGAACTGGCACGGGCCTATCCGCGCGCACCGCTGGTCGAACTCGCCGCCGGAAGGGATGCGGCACTGGCCGCGTATCGCCGGAGCCGTGCCGGATAGGCGTCGCCCGGTGGCCCGTCGCGCGAACATGAACGGGGGTGTGACGGCATTCATGCTCATCATCCCGGCGTCGCGCGCGGCTGTATATGCTCAGCCCCGTCCGCACGCCGGACCGCCCGGCATCCAAGGAGAATACCCATGATTCGATCCGCTCCCCGCAACCTGGCCCTTGCCCTGATGACCGCCGCCGCGCTTACCGCGTGCGCCACCGGTGGTTCCTACGTGCAGAGCGACCCGTATGGCAACGAGACGCAGCAGCAGAACCGTACCGGCCGCAACGCGCTGATCGGTACCGCCATCGGCGCCGCTGCGGGCCTGCTGACCGGCAACAGCGCGACCGAGCGCCGCCAGCACGCGATGATCGGTGCCGGTATCGGTGCCCTCAGCGGCGCGGCCGTCGGCCAGTACCAGGACCGCCAGGAACGCGCGCTGCGCGAACGCACCGCCAACACCGGCATCGACGTGTCCCGCCAGGGCGACAACATCACCCTGAACCTGCCGGACGGCATCACCTTCGATTTCGGCAAGTCTGCGCTGAAGCCGCAGTTCTACGGCGCGCTCAACGGCGTGGCCGGCACCCTGGCCGAGTACAACCAGACCATGATCGAAGTCGTCGGCCATACCGACAGCATCGGCAGCGATGCAGTGAACAACCGCCTGTCCAAGGAGCGCGCCGATTCGGTTGCCGCGTACCTGACCGGCCAGGGCGTGCAGCGCGAGCGCATCGAGACGCTGGGCGCGGGCAAGGCCTATCCGATCGCCGACAACAGCACCGATGCCGGCCGCGCGCAGAACCGCCGCGTGGAAATCCGCGTGATTCCGCTGAAACAGTAAGCACCCCTCGGAACGGTGTCTGCAATCAACAGAATGCCGCCTGCAAGGGCGGCATTCCTGTGGGTGACGACGGCATTCTGTGGGTGACGACCGTTGGTCGCACCGGCGGAACGGGGAGCGTGACGACCAACGGTCGTCACCCACCAGCAGACTCACCCGCAGGCCCACCGGCGGTAGCCGGCACCTGCCAGGGCGCATCACGCCGCCACGCTCTCCAGGATGCGCTGGCCTTCGGCCTTCGCTTCAGCCTCGGCCTTCTCGTTCTGCTGTTGCGCATACTTCGCGGCAGGGCACTGCATCATCATGTAGTTGGCGTCGAAGTTGAGTTTCTCGACCAGGAAATCGACGAATACCCGCACCTTCGGCGAGACCAGCTTGCCCCCGGCGAAGACCGCGTTGAAATCGACTTCGGGTCCGGTCCAGCCCGCCAGCACGCGGCGCACCATGCCGGTCTCGATGAACGGCTTGGCCATCACGTCGCCCGTCAACAGCAGCCCTTCGCCGCATACCAGTGCACCGTTCAACGCCGAGACGTCGTTGGCCACCATCAGGGGCGTCACCGGGAAATCGCGCAGGTCGCCGCCATTTTCTCCAAGCTGCCAGGTAATGCGGTTGGGATGGCTGTGGTAAGCCTTGCGCATGGCCAGGATGCGATGGAACTGCAGCTCGTCAGGATGCAGCGGCTCGCCGTGCTGCTCGATGTAGGCCGGGCTGGCGAACACCTGCGTGCGCAGCGTACCGAGCTTGCGCGCGACCAGGTTGGAATCGGGCAGGGCACCCACCCGCAGCGCGAGGTCGGCTTCGCCGGCGATCAGGTCCAGGGTTTCGTTGCCAAGGTGCATGTCCAGCTGGATTTCCGGATACATCGCGCGGAACTGCCCCAGCAGCGGCGCGATCCAGGTAATGCCCAGCGAATACGGTACGGTGAAGCGCAGCCAGCCGCGCGGGCCGGACTGCAGCTGGTTGACGGCGCTTTCCGCTTCTTCCAGTTCGCGCGCGATGCGCTGGCAGTGTTCGTGGTAGATCGAGCCCGCTTCGGTCAGGCCAAGGCGGCGCGTGGTCCGGTGCAGCAGGCGCGCGCCCAGCCGCGTTTCCAGTTCCTGCACCTTGCGGCTGACAGTGGTCTTGGGCAGGCCGAGCGCCTTGGCGGCAGCGATGAAGCTGCCCTGCTCGACCACTTTGACGAAGATCAGCGTTTCGTTGAGATCGTGGGACATGGTCGGATTCCTGGGCAGCGGGGGACGGGAGACAGGGTGTCAAAAAGATTGGACCGGGAACGGGATGATTATTCCCCGAAAAGAGGACTAATCAAGTAGGAGTTTGGGTTTCATCATGGCGCCATTCCCGCAATGGACATCGCCAGCCATGAGCCTGCGCAACATTCTCAACCGTTTCCGCCGCGCCCGCCAGGATGCCCTGGCGCTGGCGATGACCGTCGAAACCCGTCCTTCTTCCTTGGTAAACAAGGATTTCCGTGAGTTCACCGCACCGGCGCGGCAGCAGCGCGGTGGTTCGCTGCGCGTGGCGCCGCGCGCAGGCGATCGCAGTGCGCGGATCGGGATTATCCCGGGAATGGGAGGAAATATCCCATGAACGGGATGCTGGCGCCCGAGGTTCTGGTGCTCGGTGGCACCGGTGCGGTCGGCCAGGGCGTGGTCGGCGCGTTGCTGGAAGCCGGCAGCCCGGTGCTGGTGGTCGGCCGCGATCCCGGTCGGTTGGCCGCGCTGCGTGCGCAGTTCGACGATGAGCCGGGTCTGGACACGCTGCTCGGTTCGGTTGCCGACGACGAATCGGCCAAGGTCGTCGCCGACCGCATCGCCGCACGGCCGCGACCGCTGGGCGCGGTGGTCGCCGCCCTTGGCGGCCCGTACGCGCGCGGCAGGGTGATCGACCGTCCCGGCGATGCGCTGATGCACACCCTGCACCTGGACCTGATGCCGCACGTACACGCCGTGCGGCACCTGCTGCCGCTGCTGCAGGATCATCCGCATCCGCGTCGCTTCGTGATGATCGGCAGTCCGGCCGGACTCAAGCCCTGGGCCGCGCATGGCGACAGTTCGGTCACCGCCGCGGCGCTGCGCATGTACGCCCAGGTGGTGCACCAGGAAGCGCAGGCGATCGGCGTGCGCGCGCAGCTGCTGGAGGTTTCCGCGCCAGTGTGCACGCCGAGCAATGCCGCCAACGCCTGCAGCGAATGGCCGAGCGCGCTGCTGGTCGGGCGACGGCTGGTCTCGCTGCTGGACCACTGCCACGACAACCGCGCCATCGTCCGCTGCGACACCCGCGACGCACAGCTTCCGCGCGGACTGCTGCAACTGGACGGCGCGCGGCGATGGCCGGACACCGCCAGATCCACCTGACCACCACCGTCGCCACCAAGCCGGCGCGCGACACCGCCCACCCATCATCCCCCCCCTATGGATAGCCCGATGACTTACATGATCCCCCTCCGTAGCAGCACCCGCCGCATGGCCCTGGCCACGGTTTCAGCGCTGGCCCTTGCGATCCTCACCGCCTGCAGCGGCAGCCATGCCGAAGAAGCCGGCGTCCCGCCTGCACCGGAAGTCAGCGCCGCACCGGTGCTGGTCAAGCAGGTCAGCCAGTGGGACGAGTTCAGTGGCCGCGTCGAAGCGGTCGAGAACGTCGAACTGCGTCCACGCGTCTCCGGCTACATCGACAAGGTCAACTATGTCGAAGGCCAGGAAGTAAAGAAGGGCGACGTGCTGTTCACCATCGACGCCCGCAGCTACAAGGCCGAGCATGACCGCGCCCGCGCCGAACTCGCCCGTGCACGTACCCAGGCCAGCCTGGCGCATGGCGAATCCGAGCGCGCCAAGCGCCTGTCCGAACAGCAGGCGATCTCCACCGAGACCTGGGAGCAGCGGCGCGCGGCCGCCGACCAGGCCGGCGCGCAGGTGCAGGCCGCACAGGCCGCACTGGATGCGGCCGCGCTCAACCTGGAGTTCACCAAGGTGCGTGCGCCGATCAGTGGCCGCGCCGGTCGCGCGATGGTCACCGCCGGCAACCTGGTCAGCGCCGGCGATGCCGCCAGCGTACTGACCACGCTGGTATCGCTGGACAAGGTGCACGTGTACTTCGATGCCGACGAAGCCACCTTCCTGCGCTATGCGCAGATGGCACGCAACGGCGAGCGCCCGAGCGAACGCGAGCAGCCGCTGCCGGTGAAGATCGGCCTGAGTGGCGAGGACGGCTTCCCGCACGAGGGCAGCGTCGATTTCCTCGACAACCAGGTGACCCGCAGCACCGGCACCATCCGCGTGCGCGCGCTGCTGGACAACGCCGATCGCCAGTTCACCCCGGGCCTGTTCGCGCGTGTGCAGCTGCTGGGCAGCGGGCAGTTCCAGGCCATGCTGGTGGATGACCGCGCGGTGCTGACCGACCAGGACCGCAAGTACGTCTACGTGGTCGACAAGGACGGCAAGGCGCAGCGTCGCGATGTCGCGTTGGGCCGCAGTGCCGATGGCCTGCGCATCGTCGAGCATGGACTGGTCGCCGGCGACCGGGTGATCGTCGATGGCGTGCAGAAGGTCTTCATGCCGGGCATGCCGGTGCAGGCCAAGGCGGTGGCGATGCAGCCGGCCAGGCCCGCGCCCGCCGATGCGGCGCGCGCCGGCACCGAGACCGCTGCCCTGAACTGATCCATCCGGCCCGCGTCGCCGCGAAACCCGAACCCCTGCCGATGCGGCAGGGGCAGGGCGGCTGCATCCCGGCGCGGGCCAAACCAAGGACATTCCCATGGATTTTTCCCGCTTTTTCATCGACAGGCCGATCTTCGCGGCGGTGCTGTCGATCATCATCTTCGCCGCCGGCCTGATCAGCATTCCGCTGCTGCCGACCGGTGAATACCCGGACGTCGTGCCGCCTTCGGTGGTGGTGCGCACGGTCTATCCCGGCGCCAACCCGAAGGTGATCGCAGAGACCGTGGCCACGCCGCTGGAAGAGGCGATCAACGGCGTCGAGAACATGATGTACATGAAGTCGGTGGCCGGCTCGGATGGCGTGCTGCAGATGACCATCACGTTCCGCCCCGGCACCGATGCCGACGAGGCGGCGGTGAAGGTGCAGAACCGCGTCGCACAGGCGCAGGCACGCCTGCCCGAGGACGTGCGCCGGCAGGGCGTGACCACGCAGAAGCAGTCGCCCACGTTCCTGATGGTGGTGCACCTGACGTCGCCGGAAGGAAAGTACGACACGCTGTACCTGCGCAACTACGCGCGCCTGCATGTCAAGGACGCGCTGTCGCGCATCCAGGGCGTGGGCGATGCGCAGATCTTCGGTGGCGGCGACTACGCCATGCGCGCGTGGCTGGACCCGGACAAGATCGCCGCGCGCGGGCTCACCGCCAGCGACGTGGTCGGCGCCATGCGCGAGCAGAACGTGCAGGTCTCCGCCGGGCAGCTGGGGGCCGAGCCGATGCCGAGCAGCCAGTTCCTGACCCTGATCAATGCCCAGGGCCGGCTGCGCAGCGAACAGGAGTTCGGCGACATCGTGCTCAAGAGTGGCAGCGATGGCGAAGTGGTGCGCCTGTCCGACGTCGCCCGCCTGGAGCTGGGTGCCGGCGACTACACCCTGCGTTCGCAGCTGGATGGCAAGAACGCGGTGGGCATCGGCATCTTCCAGGCACCGGGCGCCAACGCGCTGGAGATCCGCGATGCGGTGATCAACACCATGGACGAGATGCAGAAGGTCTTCCCGGCCGACGTCAAGTATGAAGCGGTGTATGACACCACCATCTTCGTGCGCGATTCGATCAAGGCCGTGGTGTCCACGCTGCTGGAAGCCATCGCGCTGGTGGTGCTGGTGGTGATCCTGTTCCTGCAGACCTGGCGTGCGTCGATCATCCCGCTCATCGCGGTGCCGGTGTCCGTCGTCGGTACGTTCGCGGCGCTGTACCTGCTGGGCTTCTCGATCAACACCCTGAGCCTGTTCGGGCTGGTGCTGGCGATCGGCATCGTGGTCGATGATGCGATCGTGGTGGTGGAGAATGTCGAGCGCAACATCGAGGAAGGGCTTTCGCCCACTGCCGCCGCGCACCAGGCGATGAAGGAAGTCTCGGGCCCGATCATCGCCATCGCGCTGGTGCTGTGCGCGGTGTTCGTGCCGATGGCCTTCCTGTCCGGTGTCACCGGCCAGTTCTACAAGCAGTTCGCGGTCACCATCGCCATTTCCACGGTGATCTCGGCCATCAACTCGCTGACCCTGTCGCCGGCACTGGCCGCGCGCCTGCTGAAGCCGCATGGTGCGCCCAAGGATGCACCATCGCGCCTGATCGACCGGCTGTTCGGCTGGGTGTTCCGTCCGTTCAACCGCTTCTTCAAGTCCAGCTCGGAGAAGTACGAGCGCGGCGTGTCGAAGATCCTCGGCAGGCGCGGCGCGGTGTTCGTGGTCTACGCGTTGCTGCTGCTCGGCACCGGCGTGATGTTCAAGCTGGTGCCGCCGGGCTTCATCCCGACCCAGGACAAGCTGTACCTGATCGCTGGCGTGAAGCTGCCGGAAGGTTCATCCATCGCACGCACCGATGCCATGCTGAAAAAGGTGGCCGACATCGCCCGCGAAACCGACGGCGTGGCGCACACCATTTCCTTCCCGGGCCTCAACGCGCTGCAGTTCACCAATACGCCCAACACCGGCGTGGCGTTCGTTCCGCTCAAGCCCTTCAGCGAGCGCAACGGCCGCACGGCCGCACAGATCAACGCCGAGATCAACCAGAAGATCGCGGCGTTGCAGGAGGGCTTCGCGTTCTCGATGATGCCGCCGCCGATCCTTGGCCTGGGCAACGGCAACGGCTACCAGATGTTCATCGAGGATCGCGGCAACCTCGGCTACGGCGCGCTGCAGAACGCGGTGCAGGCGATGCAGGGCGCCGTCGCGCAGACACCGGGCATGGCCTTCCCGATCACCAGCTACCAGGCCAACGTGCCGCAGCTGGACGCCGAGGTGGACCGCGTCAAGGCCAAGGCGCAGGGCGTGCAGCTGACCGAACTGTTCGACACGCTGCAGACCTACCTGGGTTCGGCGTACGTCAACGACTTCAACCAGTTCGGTCGTACCTGGCAGGTGATCGCGCAGGCCGACGGCCAGTTCCGCGACAGCGTGGAAGACATCGGCCGCCTGCGTACCCGCAACGATCGCGGTGAAATGGTGCCGATCGGCTCGATGGTCACTGTCAAGCAGACCTTCGGTCCCGATCCGGTGCTGCGCTTCAACGGTTATCCGGCGGCCGATCTGGCCGGCGAAGCCGACCCGCGCGCGCTGTCGTCCACCCAGGCGATGGCCAAGCTGACCGAAGTGGCCGCTGCGGTGCTGCCGGCCGGCATGGTCACCGAGTGGACCGACCTGAGTTACCAGCAGGCCACCCAGGGCAACGCCGCGCTGATCGTGTTCCCGGTGGCGGTGCTGCTGGCGTTCCTGGTGCTGGCCGCGCTGTACGAAAGCTGGACGCTGCCGCTGGCGGTGATCCTGATCGTGCCGATGACCCTGCTGTCCGCACTGTTCGGCGTGTGGCTGACCGGTGGCGACAACAACGTGTTCGTGCAGGTAGGCCTGGTGGTGCTGATGGGCCTGGCGTGCAAGAACGCGATCCTGATCGTCGAGTTCGCCCGTGAACTGGAGATGGCCGGCAAGGGCATCGTGGAAGCGGCACTGGAAGCCTGCCGCCTGCGCCTGCGCCCGATCGTGATGACCTCCATCGCCTTCATCGCCGGCACCGTGCCGCTGGTGTTGTCGCATGGCGCGGGCGCCGAGGTCCGCTCGGTCACCGGCATCACCGTGTTCGCAGGCATGCTCGGCGTCACCCTGTTCGGCCTGTTCCTGACGCCGGTGTTCTACGTGGCGCTGCGCAAGCTGGTCAGCCGCAACGGCGGCGGCCAACTGGTGCGCCACGGCGAGCCCACCCTGCAGCACTGACCTTCTCCAGCCTGGTAGAGCCGACCCATGGTCGGCTTCCCCCGGGAAACACAATCGATCATGGATCGACTCCACCCCCTACCCGAATGCGAGGCTTCAACAGATGAACGCAACCATCAACAAGATCGCACTGGTCACCGGCGCCACCCGTGGCATTGGCACCGAGACCGTGCGCCAGCTCGCGCAGGCCGGCGTGCACACGCTGCTGGCCGGACGCAACCGCGATACCGCCGTCGAGGTCGCACTGAAGCTGCAGGCCGAAGGCCTGCCGGTGGAGGCCATCGAACTGGACGTCACCAACGCGGCAAGCATCGCAGCGGCCGTCGAGCAGGTCCGGCAGCGCCACGGACACCTCGACATCCTGGTCAACAACGCCGGCATCATCCTCGACGACCTGAGCCTGGCGCCCTCGCAGCAATCGCTGGAGACATGGCGTCGTACCTTCGATACCAATGTATTCGCCGTGGTGGCGGTCACCCAGGCCTTCCTGCCGCTGCTGCGCGGATCGGCGGGCGCGCGCATCGTCAACGTTTCCAGCCTGCTGGGCTCGGTGACGCTGCACAATCAGCCGGGCTCGCCGATCTACGACTTCAAGGTGCCGGCCTACAACGTCTCCAAGAGCGCGGTGAATGCCTGGACCGCACAGCTGGCCTACGAACTGCGCGATACCCCGCACAAGGTCAACACGGTGCATCCGGGGTACGTGAAGACCGACATGAATCGAGGCGAAGGCGAGGTGGAGGTGAACGTTGGTGCGCAGTCCAGCGTGCAGATGGCCCTGCTGGATGCCGATGGCCCCACTGGCAGCTTCACTTACCTGGGCGAGGTGCTGCCGTGGTGATGCGAACCTTGGCCGTGGCCCTGTCCAGCGCGCTGCTGGCCGGCTGCGTAACCGTCGGGCCGGACTACAACGCACCGGCCGAAGCCCCGGTGATGCTGCAGGGCGCCGTAGCGCCGGTGTACAGCACCGAAGCGCCGGTGGCGACCTGGTGGGCGCAGTTCGATGATCCGGTGCTGGAACAGCTCGTGCACGGCGCATTGTCCGACAACCTCGACCTACGCGTTGCGGTCGCACGCGTACAGCAGGCACGGGCGGTGTTCGTCGAACGCCGGCTGGACCAGGCACCGCACGTGACCGCGGGCGCGGCGTACGACCGGCGCAAGCAGCCGGAGGCGCTGGCCGGTGGCGAGCGTGTCTTCAGCGAGAGCTACCAGCTCGGCTTCGACGCCGGCTGGGAGCTGGATCTGTTCGGTCGCCAGCGCCGTGCGGCCGAAGCCGCACGCGCGGACCTGGACGCGGAGTGGGCCAATCTGGCCGACGCGCAGGTGCTGGTCGCCGCCGAAGTGGCGCGCAATTACTTCGAACTGCGCGGTTCGCAGAAGCGCATCGCCGTGGCCGAGCAGACCCTGGCCAACCTGCGCGATACCCAGAAGCTGACCGAGACACGATGGGACCTTGGGGCGGGCAGCGAGCTGGATGTGCAGAGCAGCCGTGCGCGCCTGAAGGCCATCGAAGCCGACATCCCGTTGCTGGAAGTGGCGCAGACGCAATCGCGGCACCGGCTTGCGGTACTGCTCGGGCAGCGGCCGGATGCACTGGACGAGATGCTGGTGCCGCATGAGGTTCCCGCATTCGCCAGGGCGCTGCCGTTGGGCGATACCCGCGAGCTGCTGCGGCAGCGTGCCGACGTCCGGGTTGCCGAACGGCGCCTGGCTGCGGCGACCGCACGCATCGGCGTGGCGACGGCGGACCTGTTCCCGCGCCTGTCGCTGAGCGGTTTCGTCGGCTTCCTTGGCGGCGATGCCAGCGGGCTGGTGAACGGCGACAACAAGGCCTGGTCGTTGACGCCTTCGCTCAGCTGGGCGGCGTTTGACTTCGGCAGCGTGCGCGCCCGCCTGAAGGCGAGCAAGGCCGAGGCGGACGGTGTAGCGGCGCAGTATGAGCAGGCCGTGCTGCTGGCGCTGGAAGATACCGAGAACGCACTGACCCGTTACGCCAAGCAGCAGGCGCGGTTGGCGATCATCGCCGACCAGGCGCAGGCTGCACGGCGTGCCGAATCGCTGGCGCAGATCCGCTACCGGGAGGGCTCGGAGGACTTCCTGACCCTGCTCGATGCACAGCGCACGCAGTTGGCCGCCGACGATGCGCTCGCCGCGGCCGAAGCCGAGGTCAACGTCAGCGTGGTCGCGGTGTACAAGGCGCTGGGGGGCTGGGGCCAGGCCGCCCAGCCGAGCGTCGCGCTGGCAACGCACTGAGGCGGCGCCGGGCGGGGCCCGGCGCTAGTCCCACGTATTGGCCGGGGCCCGACCGTCGTCATCGCGCATGCGCACGATGCAGAACCGATGGCCGGTCGGCGCCTCCATCACCCACCACCGTTTCACGAACCCGATCCTCCGCGCGCCCAGCGCTTCCAGGCGGTCCGCTTCGGCATCGATGTCGTCCGCTTCGATATCCAGGTGCACCCGCGAAGGATGCGCGACCCGTTGCACCTCCACGTGCAGGCCAGCAGGTGCGCCGACCAGGTCCGCATACTCGGCATCGCCATCACGGTAAGCCGGCTCCGGTTGCCATCCCAGCGCGGCCGACCAGAACCGTGCCGCTTCGTCAGCGGCGACGCCTTCGCAATCGATGATGAAACCAGCCAGACGGCTGCGATGAGCCATGTTCATTCCTCCATGCGGGACCGGACCGGCGCAGCATATCGCCACCCGCGGCTCACGGCACGGCCGGCCAATCCAGTTCCACCAGCAGCGGAAAATGATCCGAGGGCAGGATGCCATCCACGCGCGTATCCAGCGTCGCGAAATCGCGCGCCTTGAATCCACGCACCAGCACCCAGTCCAGCTCGGTGGTCGCGTTGCCGGTGAAATCATGGAACGTGCGTTTCGGTCCCTGCGGCGTGGCGACCTGCGTGCGCGCATCCTGCAATACGCCCTTGAAAGCCAGGTACGTGGGGCCACCGGGCTCGCTGTTGAAATCCCCGGTCAGCACCACCGGAATATCCGCCGGCAGCGATTTCAACCGCTCCACGATCGTTTCCGCACCGCGCACGCGTGCCGGTTCGTCCTGCTCGCGATAGGGCAGGTGGGTATTGAACAGATAGAAGCGGCGGCCATCACCGAGCCGGCGGAACAGCCCCCATGTCACCATCCGCGGAAACAGGTTGTTCCAGCTGATGCTGCCCGGCACGTCCGGCGTATCGGACAGCCAGAAATCGCCGGATTCTTCCAGCGCCACCGTCCTGCTGTCGTAGAAGACGCCCATGTGCTCGTCGCCGTCGCCACCGCGCCGGTCGCGGCCGAACCAGCGGTAATCGGGAAGGTTACTGGCCAGGTAATCGGCCTGCTTCCTGACCAGCTCCTGCGTTCCCATGACGGTCGGGCGGGCGTCCTTGATGACCGTCACCAGCACATCGCGGCGATCCTCCCAGCGTTTGCCGGGCTCGGTATCGGCGGGCGTGCGGACGTTGAAGGACATGACCTTCAACGGTGCGGGCGCGGGTGCCGCCAGCGCGGCAATCGGTGTGGCCAGCATAAGAAGAAACAGGGCGGCGGGGCGCCGCAGGCGGTGCAACATCGGAAGTCCCTCCTTTCCGTGAAAGCGTTTGCAGCCGAGTGTGCCATGGAATCGCGAGCGGATTGCCGCAGGAGGCGTGTCACGCTGACGGGTCAGCGTCGACCACGGTAAGGCTCGCATCCGATGCCGTCGTTGTCGCGATCCAGGTGTGGCCCATAGCCCGGATCGCCCCGGCGTACCGGCGCGGCGCCCGCGGCCCGCGCTTCGGCGCAATTGGTGAAAGGACGAGTGCCCTGGGGCGTCGGACCCAGCGAGCCCCTCGGATCGCCGGAAGCGAGCGGATGTGTTTGTCCTGCTGGCGCCGACCCGCGATGGCAGTGGTAATCGCCGGTACTGCGGTTGGTATGGCAGCCATGCCTGTCCAGCCCGCCGCCATGCGCCATCACTGTCCCGGCCTGGCAAGCGATGGTCGCTCCAATCCACACGGCAATGCGTAGCTGCATCGGAAGCATCCTTACCCCTTCCCCTTCCAGATAATCGCCGGGCACGAGGCTACACTCGCCCGATCGCCTCTGGAAGGGGCAAGGGCTACCCGGGATGCCGCAGGAGAGGTTCCTCCGGCGCTCCGCGCCGTCTCTCTTTTCACTCGATGCAGTCGGCAGGCTCACTTCCGGCCGACATGAACGCCGTTAACGTTGGCGCCAACACGCATTCCCGTTGAAAAGGACGTTACATGATCAAGTGGGCCATTATCTTCGCCATCATCGGCCTGATCGCCGGTGCGCTGGGCTTCGGTGGCATTGCCGGTGGTGCGATGGGCATTGCCAAATTCCTGTTCTGGGCCGGCATCATCATCGCCGTGATCCTGTTCGTGCTGGGCATGACGGTCGCGAAGAAAGTTACCTGACCGGCACCGCTGGCATCCCCCTGCATCATCGAACCGCCGCGCCGGCAACGACGCGGCGGTTTTCGTCATGGCCGGAGATACTGGCTGGCCCTGCGCGCATCGGCTATGGTCTGCATCGGCCCGGCGCGTTACCGCGGTCGGGCAGGGGATTGGCCAGCGACGGGGAGTCGGCATGCTGGATGCGTTGTCACACATCATCGGCGTGGTCCTGGATGCATTCGTGCGCCAGGGCAATAGATATACCTGGCTGGGATTGTTGTTGGTGGCTATCGCCATCGCGGTAGCGGCCGGTTGGGCGCTGCATCAACCAGGAGATTGAAATGTCCACGACGTCCGCATGTGCAGCATCCATGCTGCTGTTCGCCCTTCCGTTCATGGCCGCATCGCAGAATCCGGTCGAGCCGAAGCGCCCCTCGCTGGAAGCCCTGCAGCGCAGTATCAGCGATCGTTCGCCACAGCTGCGGGTCGACTCGGCCGACCACGAGCGCATCACGGCCAAGCGCATCGATATCGTCGGTGACGACGGCACCATCCGCATGACCCTGTCGGCCAACACGCCGCCCCCCATCATCGACGGCATCCAGTACAAGCGCGCCTTCGACGTCGCGGGCATGATCCTGTACGACGCCAAGGGCAGCGAGCGCGGTGGTTTCGGCGTTGCCGACACACCATCCGGAACCGCGGCGGTGCTGGCATTGGACCATCCGGCGATGGATGCGGTCGGTTGGCGCGTGTCCCCGGATGGCTCGGTCATGTTCGCCATCAACCAGGCGCCGGCTCTGATCCGCGATCCCGGCCTCGATGATCGCCTGGTGCCGGGCGTGGAAGCGCCCACCCGGATCAAGCTGAGCGTCGCGGCCGATGGCACGCCGGCGGTCGCGTTGTCCGATGCCGACGACCAGCCGCGCGTGCGGATGACGGTCACCGAAGAGGGATATGGCGCCATCGAGTTTCTGGACGCCGCCGGCAAGGTGATCCATGTGCTTGCGCCGGAACGGGACATGAAGAACCAGGGGTGATGGATGCGCCCGGTGCCGGCGTCCATTGATGGTGGCCCGGATGAGTCCAGTGGCACGGAATCAATGACGGCCGGCTTCAGTTCCTCCCGCTGCAGGGACTTGTTCCAGTTTTTGTGTCGCCGTGCTGCTGACCGGGCCGTTCGGGCTCGTCATCAGCCCCAAGCTCTCCCGGCTGCTTCGCTGTCGTGCAGAGCGCCTTCACCCGATGCGGCTTCTGCGGCCGCTCAACCAGTGCCGGTCCTTTAACGCCGGACAGCTGTGGACCATCATGACGGCGAGGGCTATTGACAATAAAGCCGAGAAGTCTCGAGGATGTATTCAACAAACAAGGGCTAGGTAAACGATGGGTCGCAAGATTGTTGCGGTGTCGTCTGTCGTTGTGGTTGCGATTTTGGGTGCCGCCAGTGTGCTCTTGGCGCAGCATCATCCCAAGCCTTTATCTTCCGCAACTGCCGTATCAAGTGATAAGTCGTTGGCTGAAACGTATGCTGATCGAGGTGAGCCTGAAATACCAGGCAGCATCCACCAGGCAGCGGACGCTGTTCCAAAGAGCGATTCGCTTAAGCCTGCTGAAGCCGATGCTGCTACAGCATACGAGTTGGTTGAAATCAACTTGCGCTGTCAGACTGATCGTGAAGCATCGCTCGCAGGTGAGCACATTCCGAGCACAACCGACGAGTTGTGCAAAGATCTATCGCTTGAGCCATTAGGTCGCGAGGAAATATTTAAAGCGATAACTTATGCTGCTGAGCATGGGAACGTCCGTGCCCAGCTTGATTATTCACTTTATGCTTCGAGAATTTTCGAGGATGAACAGAATTCTCTGGATCCGGACCTGATCCGGGAATTCAAGGAAAACACTGTTCGATTCCTCGAATCTGCCGGGAGGGCGGGTCAGTCGCAAGCGTATGTTCGATTGAGTGACATATACAAGAGCGGTGCATTGGCCCCGAAAGATCCGGTTATGGCCTACGCATATGCAGAGGCGTATTTTCAAACAAGCTCAAGCCCCTATGGTGCCTCGTTCTTGAATGGAGCCATGTCTGGCTTGGATGGTAGTCAGCTGCGCCGCGGCAAGCAGATCGCCAATCAAATTCTCAACGGAAGGAGTGCCTCGAGGTGAGTACGGATAATCTTGTTTCGCTGGCGTCACGAGCGTTTAAGAAGAAGCGCGCTCGTTTGCTGATTGGTGGTCTTGTGGTTGCTCTGGCTGGACTTGCGATTGCAGCGAGCGCAGGGAAGTATTATTGCCCGGAATGCGCGTTCAATGAGCCCACTGCATTTGGCGACACCGAGGTTTTCATACGCAGCGAAGTCAATAAAAATTTCAGATCCTGGGTTGACAGCAAGGGAAATCCTTTGGACGTCACCATTTGCAATGGGTCGCAGTGTGCCACTTACCTCTATGTCAAACTTGGCTCTGTGTTTCTTCTCAAGAACAAGGTGAACAGTAGCTGGAGGGGCGACGGAGGTGGAGGTGGCGGCGGTGGCGGCGGAGTCCCTCATCCTGGTGGTGGCGGGTTCATCGGCGGCGGAGGTGGTGGCAAAACACCGATTGTCGAAGTAGGCGACCTTCAGCAGGTGTGAGATTGCCTTCTTCGCTTGGCGACGCCCCCTCCGAGATTGAGTAGCGCAACGGTTTGAATCCACAACGACAGGGGCGCGACTACAACGAGCAACGGGCCAATCGAGCACTCGGTGGAGTGCTTCGGCCCAGTGCGCCATGCAACTAGCAGCGCGGCCAGATAACTTAGTTACTGGACGCTATCCGCTCCTGCGTGTCTCGTGTTCGGTCTTGGGCAATCAACGGGCACAGCATTCGACTAGCGATAGCCAGCATTCTTTCTAACGGCATATGAAGCTCCTATCGTGGGGGAGCTTTCATAAAATCATCATTTGCGTTGATCGCAAGGCTTTGACCCTGATCCTGGGCCGCTTCCGCCAGTTGATGGCGTTGTCTAATCATTGTCGCCGCGATCTACCGGGCGCTATGACTACATACAGCCAAGCAATTGGACACGGCCTCCAAATGAACTGGACAGCGGCACCAGACTGGATGGGCTTAGGTTTATTCAAAGGAACATTGACCGCGCTCCGCCTCATGGCGATTTGGCGGATTCTGGATGAGCAATGCCTGTCAACTCGACCCAGCCATAACGCCAGCTAATGTCAAATCCAAGGACAACGCGTTTGTAGCCGACTCGGTCTGTCCGCAGACTCGGTTGACGTACCCACGCAATGGAAACCGTGATGGCACACCGAATGAATTGGATTCACCTCGCCACCCTGTTGGCGTCGACCATGCTGGCTGCGCCAGTAAGCTCCGCCGAACCATTTCCGCAGCTGCGCGCCTATGAGGTAGAAGAAGACTGGCGGCAGCCCATCGCGCCGTTGCAGCTTGCCGCCAGCACGTGGCAGATCGGCACCGTCAACCTGACGTCTTTGCTCCTGATCGGCGACGAAGGCGCGATCCTGATCGATGGCGGCATGCCGCAGGCTGCCGAGCACCTACTCGAAAACATCGGCAAGCTAGGGCTGCAGCCGTCAGATCTGAAGCTGATCCTGATCAGTCACGCCCACGCAGACCATGCAGGGCCGCTGGCTGCAATCAAGCGCGCCACGGGCGCGAGGCTGGCCGCCAATGCCGAATCGGCATTGTTGTTGGCCGTCGGCGGCTCCAATGACCTGCAGTACGGTGACCGTTTTCTCTACCCGCCAGTCAGCACGGACCAGATTCTGCGCGACGGGGAAACCGTAATGCTCGGAAATCTAACCCTGCAGGTCCATTTCACTCCCGGCCACACCCCGGGCAGCATGAGCTGGACCTGGACTGATAGCTCAGCCGACGGCATGCCGCTGCGCATCGCCTACGCCGACAGTCTCGGGGCGGCGGGCTACAGGCTGCGGCACAACACTCGGACTCCCCAGCTGGTGACTGACTTCCGCAATAGCTTCCAGCGTGTGGCCTCGATGCCCTGCGATCTTCTGTTAACGCCCCACCCTGGGTTGAGCGGCCTGCGCTATGGCAAGACGCTGGACAGCTCGAAGGCAATCAACTGCCGCCAGTACGCAGACACCGCGCGCCAACGCTTCGAGGCACAACTGTCCACCGAGCAGGCGGCCCGATAATCGCAAGAGCAGCGAGACTCCTGCAGACCCCGTTCGCGTCATGGGCACTGCCTTATGAGCTTGTTTCTCAGGCTAATGGGAGCATTGGCGGGAGATTGGTTCACTGCGCACCCGGAGCAAAGCGCCAAGGGACATCATGCGCTGGTGGACGCGCAGTCTTCAGATCCAATCAATCGCGCCAGCAAGTTCATTCGCGAAGCTGTTGCACCGAGTTCTTCCGGATGGCATCCAGCCTGGTGCAACTGTCCAAATGATTTGGCGCTACTGTCCAGTTTGTTTGGCAACAGCTGTCCAGTTGATTGGCGTTTCGTACTATGACACCTTCGGCGGCTTCCTCACGCGACTTGCTGGCACATGCTGTAATCCGCCCATGTGCTATTCCGGAAGATCAACGCCGAGCGTGTGCCGATTAGCGACGTGCCAGTTTGCGACGACCAGTGGCGCTCATTACGAGCGCCGCTTTGCCGCCGGCAGTTGACCAGAAACCTCGAGGCGCCCCGCTTAGCCGCTGCTCGACACCTTCATCAGCACCAAACCACTGACGATCAATAGCGCAGCAGCTATTCGCAACGCGCTGACGTGTTCGCCCAGGACGGTGATCCCCACGATGAACGCGCCAACGGCGCCGATACCTGTCCATATCGTGTAGGCCGTGCCCAACGGCAACGCGCGCATGGCTAGAGACAGCAGCCAGAAGCTCGCGATCATGGCAGTCAAGGTGATGAGTGTCGGGGACAGCTTGGTGAAGCCTTCGGACTGCTTCATGGAGACCGCCCAAACAACTTCCAGGAGGCCAGCGAAGAGAAGATGGATCCAGGCCATGACGGCCTCCTTTGCAGGGGCCGGGCCGTCCCGGACATTCAAACCCATCATGGGGGAGGCCGTTCCTCCGAGGCGCGATTCTATCAAGCTGTGCGCCGCGGCGGGCACGCCGAGCTGAAGACAGGCGACAAACGCGAACGTTACGGATCAACGCTCGCTTTCCATGCGCTCGGCCGCCCCGTCGATCTGCTCGGTCATTTTCGCCAGCGCTTGCTGGAACGCTGCGTGGAAGAGCCGACTCTGGCCATCATCCCCGATTGCTCGTCGGCCAGCTCGGCCAGCTCGGCCAGCTCGGTCAGCTCGTGCGCCCACAAGGCCGCCAACGCGGCTGGATCCTGGTGCTGCGCGATAAACGCGGCACGCCATGTGACAAGCGTCAAAAAAAAGTCGTCCAAAGTCGATCAGAGACCTTCAGCGGCACTCTTTCTACATGCCAGGCCAGGCAAGCGCCAACAATCCGGCACTTACACGATATTTATCCGATTTTCTCCTACGTGCCTCACAAATTAGTGAATTAATTCGATAAATTTATTGAAAGAGCGGCCGGGGCGTGATAAAAACGCGACCGCGCCCTCAGTGGGGGAGCCCGGGGTTTGCCCCGGACACAGCTAGACCGAGCTATTTCTCAAGGGGACCCCAATGAAGATCCAAATCATGACCGCCGTCATGGCGGCATCGCTGGTTTCGTTCGCCGCGCAGGCAGAAACTGCTACCGACAACCTCGTCGTCTCCGCCAATGTGATTGAGAGCTGCGTCGTCAGTGCCGAACCGTTGCGGTTCGTCGATGTGAATCCGCTGGACACGGCACCGGCCGTCGCCCAGGCCGACATCACCGTCACCTGTACCGACGGCACCGACTACACCATCGGCTTGAACGAGGGAGCCGGCGATGGCGGCACCACCAGCGAGCGCCAGCTGACCACTGGTGCAGGCGAAGACGCCACCACCCTGGCGTATGCGCTGTACAGTAACCCGGGCCGCGACATCAACTGGGGTAACGACGAGGACGAGGACACCGTGGGCGACGACGGCGACGGCGGCGAGCAGGTGCACACCGTGTATGGGGAAATCACTGGCAGCCTGGCCAGCGCTGTTGCCGGCAATTACCAGGACACCGTCCAGATCACGGTGACCTACTGATGTCCCCGCGAGCGCCCATGACGCCATGGTGCCTCATGGCGTCGCTCGCGCTGGCCCTGTTGTCAGCCTGTCCTCCGGCCGCCATGGCCGGAGGGTTCCAGGTGTCTCCCACGCTGATGGAACTGCGCCCCGGCGCCCGGGTCGCCTCGTTCCAGCTCGCCAACCGCGGCGACGCGCCGGTGAGCGTGCAGATCGATGCGCTGGCCTGGTCGCAGTCGCCAAAGGGCGGCGACGCGCTGGCTCCGGCCAACGAACTGGTGATCACCCCGCGCCGGGTCGAGATCGCGCCCGGCTCCTCGCGCCAAGTGCGCTTGGCGCTGGACACGGACGCCGGCGGCGGTGGCGAGCGCGCCTACCGCGTGCGCTTCCGCGAATTGCCTGGCGTCACCACCGGCGGCGGCATGGGCGTGGCCACGCTGGTCGAGCAGAACGTGCCGCTGTTCTTCAATGCCCAGGGCAAGCCCGAACTCGCCGTGGATGCCCACCGCGACACCCAGGGACGCCTGTGGCTGGACGTGCGCAATACCGGCGCCCGTCATGCTCGCCTGGGCGGCCTGAAGGTGTGGAATGCCAACGCCCAGCCTCTATTCGCAAAGGGCGGTCCGCGCTACGTCCTGGCCGGCAGCCAAGTGGCCTGGACGCTTTCGGGCGACTACCGGGTCGAGGGCGGCGACACCGTCGTGGTCCAGCTCGGCGACGAGGCGAAACGGACCCTGCTGGTGGAATGAGTGGCGCGCAAGCGGGCACCCCGCATCCGCATCCGCGGCACGCTCCTGCTCGCCCTGCTGGCGACCGGTCCTGCGCGCGCGGCGGCATTGCAGGAACACTGGTACCCGGCCGTGCCCAGCGCACGCACCGACCGGCTCAACGTGCTGGTGTTAACCCGCGACGGCGAACCCTGGATACGCAAGCTGGACCTGGCGCTGCTCGGCCTGTCCGCGCCGGCCGGACCGTCGCTCAGGCGCCAGGTCGAGGCCTACGTGCCACTGGCCTCGGTCCAGCAACTGCGTCTTGACTCCGTCGCCGGCACCTTGACCGTGCTGGAGACGGACACCACCGCGGCGGCACCGGAGGCGGTCGAGAAGCTGGTCGTCGACATCGTCCTCAACGGCCGGCCCCTGCCCGACGCACGGCTGGTAAGGCGCGCCGGCGACGAAGTGCTGATCGACCTGGACACCGCACGGGCGCTGCGCCTGCGCCCGCCCGGCGGCGATGCCGCCCCTGGTTCGGCCTGGCTGACGCTGGACACGCTGGTGGACGGCTACCGGCTCGATCCGGACGCGGCCACCCTGTCGATCACCACGTCGGTATCGCGCCTGCAGCGCACCACGCTCAGCGCGCGGCGCCGCGAAACGACTCCGCCGGGACCACGCCGGGATGACAACCCGCCGGTGTTCTCGTTGTCCTACGATCTCCTGCATGCCCGCAGCTCCGGCGGCGTCCACGGCTCCAGCGGGTGGTTCGACGCCGGCCTGGCCTGGGGCAGGTTCCAGTGCCTGAGCCAGCACGCCGCCGCCACCGGCACGCGCCCGCTGCGGGTGGCGAGCCGGTGCACCACCGAGTGGCCCGAGCGTCCGCTGGCGCTGACGCTCGGCGATGCCTTCAGCGGCGACGGTGCGCTGAGCCGATCGGTGCGCTTCGCCGGACTGCACCTGGGCACCGATTTTTCGCTGCAACCCGACGTGCCCACCTATCCGCAGCTGACCCTGGAAGGCAGCGTGGACGAGGCCGCGCAACTGGAAGTGTGGCTGCGCCAGCGGCTGGCGCTGCGCTCGGAGCTGCCACCGGGCGAGTACCTGGTCGACGGACTGACGCCTATGGCCGGGCGCGGCGTGCTGCACTCGCTGGCCACCCTGGCCGACGGCAGCCTGCACACGTTCGACGTGCCGTACTACTTCGACCCGGTCCTGCTGCGGGCCGGCCTGGACCAGTGGAGTCTGGACGCCGGCCTGCTGCGGCAGCACTTCGGGCGCGAGGACGACCGCTACGCGGTCCCGTTCGCCAAGGCCGGCTGGCGCCGCGGCATCACCTCTGGGCTGACCCTCGCGCTGGACTCGGAATGGAGCGACGTCCACGCGCTGCTGGGCCTGGGGGCGCGCTTCAAGCTGGCCCAGGTCGGTGTGGTCGAACTGGCCGCCGCCGGCAGTCACACCGGCGGCGGCCAGGCCTGGGCGCGCAGCGCCTCCTATTCCTACCGCGCCCCACGCTGGAACCTGGGCCTGCGCCATACCCGGCGCCGGCCTGGTTTCGTGACCCTGGGCAACCTGCAGACGGAGATCCCGCGCGCACCGGACTGGCTGCCGCGGCAGGCGCTGCCGCTGGAGGAAACCCGCGTCCAGGCCGGGTTCCGCCTCGGCCCGATGTCGGCCTCGCTGGGACTGCTGTCGCGGCTCGAGTCCAAGTACGGGCGCGACCGCTACGCGACCGCTTCGCTCGGCTATGCCTTGGGCGGCAGCTTCCTAAACCTGAACGCCTACAAGGATCTGGACGATGGAGCCGGCGACACGGTGACGCTGACCTACACCGCCTCGCTGTCGCCCCGGCAGACGCTGTCGGCGTGGGCGGCCCCTTCGCTGGACGGCGACGGCGACAGGGCCGGCGTGACCCTGCAGCGCAGTCCGGACGGGCGGCTCGGCTATGGCTACCGCGTCGGCTACCAGCGCTTGGGCGAACGCGACGCGGCCTCCTTCGCCCTCGACCACCGCGGCCAGCAGGTGCGCACCAGCGTGCAGGGCCGCTATTCCGACAACGGGTGGAGCGGCACGCTGGGCGCGGCCGGCACCCTGGTCGCCAGCGGCGACGGGCTGTTCGCCACCGGCGAGCGCAGCGACAGCTACGCGCTGGTCACGCTGCCCGACGCCGGCGTGCGCGTCTACCGCGACCGCCAGTTGGCGGCGATCACCGGCGCCGATGGCCGCGCGCTGGTGGCCGGGCTGCGGCCCTACCAGCGCAACCGGCTCGACGTGGAGGCCGAGGACCTGTCGCCGAGCACGGTGCTGGACAGTGCCTGGACCGTGGTGACGCCCGAGCGCGGCGCGATCTCCCGGGTCGACTTCGCCGCGCGCCGCGAGTACGCGCGCGACCTGCGCCTGCTGCGCCAGGACGGCACGCCGGTGCCGTTGGGCGCGACCGCCACGCTGCTGCCCGGCGGCGCGGTGTCCGGGATTGGCTACGACGGCATGCTGTTCCTGGAAAGCGCCGATGCGGTCGAGCGCATCGAAGTACGATGGCCCGGCGGCGCCTGCATCGCGCAGCCCGACCCTGCTGCGGCGTCGGCCGCGCTCCCTTCCCTGACCTGCAACGACGACCATGCGCAATGAACGCTTTCCCCGGGCGGTTGCACTCGCCGCCGCCCTGGCCTGGTCCGGCGCCGCCGCGGCCTGCACCGTCGCCGCCACGCCGCTGTCGTTTGGCCCCATCGACCCGTTGGCCGAGCGCCAGGTGGACGGCGCCGGCGCGGTCGAGGTGGTGTGCCCGGAGCCGACCGCCTATACGATCTCGATCACGCCGCCGCCTTCTGGTGGCGGATACCGTCAGATGGTCGGCGACGACAACCGGCTGGATTACCAGCTGTACAGCGACGCCGGTTACCAGTTGGTCTGGGCCGACGGCACCGGCGGCACCGGCAACGTGGGCGGCGCCGCCGGCCCGGTCGGCACCGAGCATCCGATCTACGGCCGAGCGTTCCCGCGCGCCGGTACGGCCCCCGGCCAATACCGCGACACGCTCGTGGTCACGGTCAGCTACTGAGCCCGCCGCCGGACCCGGCAACGTGCCCAAGACAAACATCACCAAGACAAACATCGGGAAGGTGTGCTGGGCGCGCAGCAAGGCCGACGATCTGCACAGGCAGGCGCGGGAGCTGGAACAGGATCGAAGTGGCGACTGGGAGGCGCGGTCACGTCGGCGACGAGCTGCGGACCGTCTGCGCGCCGAGGCCGCGCGATTCGAATCCATTGCCTGGCGCCAGCTGGTGTTCGATGGTGTCCGGCCGGAAGCCGAGGACCTCATCCAGGAGCGTCCGGGCAGTCGCTCGGAACCCGTGGCCGGTGACCGTGTTCTTGTCGAAGCCCATCACGCGCAGCGCGGCCAGCACGGCGGCCTCCGACATCGGGCGTACATCGCTCCGGCCCGCCGGCAAACATATACCGGCCATGCCCGGTCACCTGCTGCAGCTCTCGCAGCACCTCCACCGCTTGCCGTGCCAGAGGCACGATGTGCGCCTGCCGCATCTTCATGCGGTTTGCTGGGATGCTCCATCGCCCTGCGTCGAGGTCTATCTCTACCCACTCCGTCTGCCGCAACTCCCCCGGCCTCACGAAGACCAGCGGCGGCTTGCCGGCGGGTGGATATACCCCCAGCGTCTCATGGGCTGCAACGGAACAGCCCGGACAACACTGGACAACAAAAAAGCCGGAAACCCTTGTCTGAAGAAGGATTCCGGCTCTCTGTGGCCCCGAAGGGACCAATCAATGGTGGAGGTGGGCGGAATTGAACCGCCGTCCGAAAGCACTCCATCCCCAGCACTACATGCTTAGCTCACCGTTGGATCTCGCCCCTGGACAGCACGGTGCGCGAAGCGCATCCAGAGACCAGCCTGTTTTGGTTAAGCCATGACTGACAGGCAGCCGTCACAGCCGGTTCCGTGATAATGACCCTACACCTACGAGCACGGGCACAAGTAGGTTCGGGGCTTACGCCTTAAGCGGCGAGAGCGTAGTTGTCGTCGTTGGCAACTAGAGTTTTGCAGCTGGATTTACGAGGAAAGCTACCCCCTCGGCATGCGCCAAGCGACTTCATAACTCCCGTCGAAACCAATGCACCCCCGGTTTCTACAAGTGCTTGCAAGTACTGGCCCGGCTCCGGTGTTGCAGGAACAGGGCTGCCCAACGCGGATGATGCTACGCCAATCCACCTGAACAGTCACGCAAAAGACCGAAAACTGGAAGCGGCCGGTGGAAAGTGAAGTCTGCAACCTGTTAACGTCGATCCGACCTTTCTGCTACAGGCGATGGTCGAGCATGAGGGCGAGTCCAACGAGGAAGCGGTCGTGAGTGCAACGCAAGGGCGCAGCCTGCGCCAACTGGTCGGTCCGGTCGGCAGCGATTACCTCCATCGCGCCGTTCCCCCCGCATGGGTGTGGGCGTTGCTGGCGGCAAGTGTCGGTGTGGCGCTGCTGGTCGAGTTGCCGGCCATGGCCGCGGCCGCGCTGCTGGCCAGTGCGGTGGTGGTGTACTGGCCGCGACGGCAGCGGCCAGCGCTGGGGATCTGGCGCCTGCTGGGACTGGTCGGCCTGGCCGTAGCGGCCTGGGTACCGGAGCCCGATGGCCTGGCGCAATGGTTCGAACACGGCCTGTCGCTGGCGATGATGGGTCTGGCCGGTGCCAGCATCCTGGCCCATCTGGTGCAGGCGCGGCGATTATCGCGTGCGTTGCAGCGGGCGGCCGATGCCATGGACGACCAGCACCTGCTGGCGTTGCTTCCGGATGAGGCCGCGCAGGCTGCCCGGCAGTGGCGTGCCGGCGATGACAGCCGCAGGCAGGAGCTGGCGGTGGTGATGCATCTGGCAGTGATGCATGCGGCGCTGGCGCCGCAGAGGCGGGCCGGGATGCTCGATGCCTGAAAGGCGTGACGACCCACGGTCGTCACCCACCGTGTCCCACAATCCATCAATCAGGCGTCGCGGTTGCCCCGGCGCATTACGCGCTGCTTCTCGATGGCCCAGTCGCGGTCCTTGGCGGCATCGCGCTTGTCATGGGTCTGCTTGCCCTTGGCCAGTGCGATTTCGAGCTTGATCTTGTTCTTGCTCCAGTACATCGCGGTGGGAACGATGGTGTAGCCATCGCGCTCCACGCGACCGATCAGCTTGTCGATCTCTCTCCGGTGCAGCAGCAGCTTGCGTTCACGGCGATCCTCGGCGACCACATGGGTGGAGGCCTGGATCAGCGGGGTGATCTGCGCGCCGATCAGGAAGATCTCGCCGTGGCGCACGTAGGCGTAAGCGTCGATGATGTTGCCACGCCCGGCACGGATCGACTTCACCTCCCAGCCCTGCAGGGCAAGGCCGGCTTCGAAGCGCTCCTCGATGTGGTATTCGTGGCGCGCACGCTTGTTCAACGCAATGGTTTTATTGGCCGTCGCGTTCTTTGCTTTATCCTTGCCGCTGTTCTTGCTCATTCCCGTATTGTCTCCGATTCGGGCCCGTCCGGTCGATCATCTGCAGCCGAACCTGAAATGCCTACCATCCGTCGAAGCGCCCTGGTCGAACACTCCGCGGCGCGCATGTTTGATCTTGTGAACGATGTCGCCGCTTATCCGCGCCGTTTCCGTTGGTGCTCGGACGCGCGCATCCTGGAACAGGATGAGCAGCGGCTGGTCGCGCGCCTGGACCTGGGTCTGGGTTCGTTCTCTACGTGGTTCATGACCGAGAACGCCCTGCAGCGTCCGCGCAGCATCGACATGAAACTGCGCGAAGGTCCCTTCAAGAGCCTGCACGGCCGCTGGGATTTCCATTCGTTGGCCGAGGACGCGTGCAAGGTCAGCCTGGAACTGCAGTTCGAGCCGACTTCGCGGCTGCTGGCGCCAGCGCTCGCGCTCGGTTTCCAGGGCCTGGCCGACCGCATGGTCAATGATTTCGTCCGTGTCGCCGACCAGCCGGACTGAGCGATGATCCGCATCGAGGTGGTGCTGGCGTGGCCAGACCGCGTGCTGCGACGCGATCTGGAACTGGCTGAAGACGCCACGGTGGCGGATGCCATCGCGGCCGCGGCGCTGGAAGGGAGCGGCGCCTGCCCGGCGGTGGCGGTCCATGGCGTGCTCGCCAGGCCCGGCCAGCCGCTGCAGGATGGCGATCGCGTCGAGCTGCTGCGCCCGCTGCTTGCCGATCCGAAGGACAACCGCCGGCGCCGCGCGCGGGGAGGGTGAGTCCCTTCAGGGCGCCGCCGGCCAGAGGCCGGCCCAGCGCACATCATGGGGCGACAGCGCGAATGCGCCGCCGCAGCGATCAGCCGCCGCCGCCCTTTTTCTTGTCTTTAGGAAGGTTGCGGCCGAACTGGCGCACGGTCTGCCTGGCCAGGGTGGCGTCCTCGGCCGGGAAATAATCGCCTTCCCAGCGGGTTACCGCATCGTTCTCGAAATACACCGTGAAGTTCTTCACCTCGGTGCGGCCGACGCGGTTCACGCGCTGGCTGGCGGTGTAGTCCCAGCGCTGGGCATGGAACGGGTCGGCCACGGACGGGGTGCCCAGCAGGGCATTGACCTGCTGTTTGCTCTGCCCGACCTGCAGCTTGGATACGGCATCTTCCCGGACCAGGTTGCCCTGGTAGATGGGTTGCTTGTAGATGATGCCGCAGCCCGTGGTGGACAGGGCGACGGCGGCGACCAGCAGGAGATTACGCATCGGGAATCGCGGTTGGGGAAATCGAACCGATGATACACTCCCGGCGTGCCACCGCGACCCAATC
>Ga0160444_100124_pt1 | contig 82291 bp, 71 predicted proteins | sample HID1972K_E1MG_FD_108232 | JGI IMG/M metagenome (GOLD analysis project Ga0160444, IMG submission 108232) | Enriched pill bug-associated microbial communities from UW Madison campus, WI, USA - HID1972K_E1 MG | ecosystem: Host-associated > Arthropoda: Insects > Digestive system > Unclassified ... | reverse complement strand
CCGCAACGGCAAGACCGCGACCTTCATGCCCAAGCCGATCGTCGGCGACAACGGCAGTGGCATGCACGTGCACCAGTCGCTGTCCAAGGGCGGCAGCAACCTGTTCTCCGGCGACGGTTATGGCGGCCTGAGCCAGCTGGCCCTGTGGTACATCGGCGGCATCTTCAAGCATGCCCGTGCCATCAACGCCTTCGCCAACGCCGGCACCAACAGCTACAAGCGCCTGGTCCCGGGCTTCGAAGCGCCGGTGATGCTGGCCTATTCGGCGCGCAACCGTTCGGCTTCGTGCCGCATCCCGTGGGTGTCCAACCCGAAGGCGCGCCGCATCGAGATGCGCTTCCCGGATCCGATCCAGTCCGGCTACCTGACCTTCACCGTGCTGATGATGGCCGGCCTGGACGGCATCAAGAACCAGATCGATCCGGGCGCACCGAGCGACAAGGACCTGTACGACCTGCCGCCGGAAGAAGAGAAGCTGATCCCGCAGGTCTGCTCCTCGCTGGACCAGGCGCTGGAAGCACTGGACAAGGATCGTGAATTCCTGAAGGCCGGCGGTGTGATGAGCGATGACTTCATCGATGGCTACATCGCGTTGAAGATGCAGGAAGTGACCCGCTTCCGCGCTGCCACGCACCCGCTGGAATACCAGATGTACTACGCCAACTGAGCCCGCGCGGCGATGGCGAAGGACCTCCCTCCCACCTTCGCCATCGCCGCTTCTTCTCCGGCCGGGGAGCCGCCGAAGAAGCGCCCCCCGTACGTTGCCGGACGTGTCCGGCCGCCTGACGCCATGGCGCAGCCGCGTCGTGGTTCCATCCACCCTCGGGACATGCGCATGAAACTGATCTCCGCCATCATCCGGCCGTTCAAGCTCGACGAGGTCCGCGAGGCCCTCTCCGATGCGGGCGTGTCGGGCATCACCGTGACCGAAGTGAAGGGTTTCGGCCGCCAGAAGGGCCACACCGAGCTGTATCGCGGCGCCGAGTACGTCGTCGATTTCCTGCCCAAGATCAAGATTGAAACCGTGGTGACCGATGAACGCGCCGAAGCGGTCATCGAAGCGATCCAGAACGCGGCGGGCACCGGCAAGATCGGCGACGGCAAGATCTTCGTCACGCCGGTCGAGCAGGTCATCCGCATCCGCACCGGCGAACTCGGCGCAGACGCGCTGTAATCCACTCGGAGATCTCCCCCCATGAAGATTCGACTGTTCGCCGGGTGGCAGGCCCGGTTCCATCTGGTGTGCCTGATGATGCTGCTCAGCGCGTTGGCCGTGGGCGCCTTCCCGGGCAGTGCGCATGCCCAGGCCCAGGTCACGCCGTTGCCGTCCGAAGAGGTGGTGGTCGCACCGCTGCCAGCCGAAGCCGCTGCCGAGGCGCCGGTGGAGGCCGCCGCGGCGGTGCCGGCATTCGATCACGGTGACGTGGCGTGGATGCTCACCTCCACGCTGCTGGTGTTGCTGATGGTGGTTCCGGGGCTGGCGCTGTTCTACGGTGGCCTGGTGCGGTCGAAGAACGTCCTGTCCGTGCTCAGCCAGATCCTGGTGGTGTTCTCGCTGGTGCTGATGCTGTGGGTGGCCTATGGCTACAGCGCGGTGTTCAGTGAGGGCAACGCCTTCTTCGGTTCGTTCACCGAGTTCGCGTTCCTCAAGGGATTCACCCCGGAGTCGGTGGGCAACACACCGATCGCGGGCCTGCCCGACTATCTGTTCGTCGCGTTCCAGTCCACCTTTGCCGGCATCACCACCGCGCTGATCGTCGGCGCGTTCGCCGAGCGCATCAAGTTCAGGGCGGTGCTGCTGTTCTCCGCGCTGTGGTTCACCCTCAGCTACATCCCGATGGCGCACATCGTATGGGGCGGCGGCTACCTCGGCGAAATGGGCGCGATCGACTTCGCCGGTGGCACCGTGGTGCACATCAATGCCGGCGTGGCCGGCCTGGTCGGCGCGTACTTCGTCGGCAAGCGCATCGGCTACGGCCAGACCGCGCTGAAGCCGCACAACGTGCCATTCACCTACATCGGGGCGATGCTGCTGTGGGTGGGCTGGTTCGGCTTCAACGCCGGTTCGGCCGCGGCCGCGGACACCGTCGCGTCGCTGGCCTTCATCAACACCATCCTGGCCACGGCCGCAGCAGTGCTGGGCTGGACGCTGGTCGAAGCGATCACCAAGGGCAGGCCATCGGCACTGGGCGCGGCCTCCGGCGCGGTGGCCGGCCTGGTCGGCATCACGCCGGCCTGCGGCACCGTCGGTCCGCTGGGTGCCATCGTGATCGGCGTGGTCGCCGGCGCGCTGTGCGTCTGGGGCGTGACCGGCCTGAAGCGCCTGCTGAAGGTGGATGACACTGCCGATGTGTTCGGTGTGCATGGCATCGGCGGCATCGTCGGCGCGATCCTCACCGGTGTGTTCAGCGCGCAGTCGCTGGGCGGCACCCACGCCGACCTGGATATCGGCCACCAGGTGTGGGTGCAGGTCGTCAGCGTGGCGTTCACCATCGTGTGGTGCGCGGTGGCGACCGCGCTGATCCTGCTGGTGGTGAAGCTGGTGGTCGGCCTGAGAGTGACGGAAGAGGCCGAGCGCACCGGCCTGGATGTCACCTCGCACGGCGAATCGGCGTACGAGGTGTAGCAACCGCCGGTCGCTCCGGTGGGTGACGACTACTGGTCGTCGCCCACCCTCTGCATGCCGGAATGATGGAACGGCACTACACTGGGGGCATGTCGTCCTTCCGCCTGTTGCCGATCCTGCTGGCCACCGCACTGCTCGCAGCCTGTGCCGGTACGCCGGTGGCGGAGCGCAATCCGCTGGCGACCTGGGTGCCGTCGGCGAATCACAACGCGCGTGGCCCGGTCATCATCGTGCTGCACCACACCGACCAGCATTCGGTCCAGCAGAGCCTGGACACGCTGCGCAGCGCCAACAGCGGCGGCAAGGTCAGTTCGCACTACCTGATCGGCGCCGATGGCCATCGCTACCAGCTGGTGGCCGACGACCGGCGCGCGTGGCACGCAGGTCCGGGACGTTGGGGCAGCATCACCGACCTCAACTCCGCCTCGATCGGCATCGAGCTGGACAACGACGGCGACAGCCCGTTCACCGAAGCCCAGGTCCAGTCGTTGATCGTCCTGCTGGGTGACCTCAGCGAGCGCCTGCGCATTCCGCCCCGGCAGGTGATCGGCCACGCCGACCTTGCACCGTCGCGCAAGCAGGATCCCAGCCGCTTCTTCCCGTGGCAGCAGCTGGCCGAAGCGGGTTTCGGCGTATGGCCGCGCGAGAGCGATGGCCTGCCGCCTGAAGGTTTCGATGCGTGGCAGGCGCTGGCTGCGTTCGGCTATCCGCTGGACGACCGCGCCGCGGCGGCGGGTGCGTTCCATCGCCGCTTCCGCGCCCGCGACGATCTGCCACCGGAGCTGGACGCGGAAGATGCCCGGATCCTGCATTCGCTGCTGCGGCAGCCGTAGCGCCAGACTCTGGCGCCCCGGCTGCGTGGCATGGGGCTGCCGGGCGGAGCCCGCCACCAAGCGGCTTCTTCCCGGCGCCACGCCGTTGGTCGCCGCCGGGTGTTTGCACTACATTGGTGCAATGACCGCGACGTTGCCGCCTCCGACCCTCGACACCCTCGGCACACCGGTCGCCTGGGCCGATCCGCAGGGGCGCATCGCCGGTTGCAACCCGGCCTTCGCGCGCTGGCTGGGGGTCAGCGCCCGGCGCCTGGTCGGCCAGCCGTTGGCGGCGCTGGAGGCCCAGGGCGAAGCACTCGCCCATTTCCTGGCACGCGACGAGCGCGACAGCCTGCGCCTGCACCGTCTCGCCCTGGCCCTGCCCGGCGAAGCTTCGCGCTTCGCCGAAGGCTGGATGAGCCGGCTCGACGAGGGGGGCTGGCTGCTTGAAGCGCACCCGGTCGATGAGTTCCCGGGACTGGATCCGACCCAGGCGCTGCCCAGCGCGCTCAGTGCCGCGCTCAAGGGCCTGGCGCATGAACTGCGCAACCCGCTGGCCGGCCTGAAGGGAGCCGCGCAATTGCTCGCCCGCCGCGCCACCCAGCGCGACCCCGAAGAACGCGAGCTGGTCGACCTGATCGGCACCGAGATCGAACGCCTCAACAGCCTGCTCGACCAGCTGCTGTCGCCGGCCCCGGCCGCGCCGCATGCCCCGCTCAACATCCATGCCGCGCTGGAGCGCGTGCTGCGCCTGGCCGAGAATGAAGCCGGCTGGGCGGTCCGCCTGCAGCGCGACTACGATCCCAGCATTCCCGAGCTCACCGGCGATGCCGACCGCCTGAACCAGGCCATCTGGAACCTGGTGCGCAACGCGATGCAGGCCGGCGCCGGCGCCATCACCCTGCGCACGCGCGTGGAGCATGGCGTGCGCATCGCCGAGCAGCTGCATACGCTGGCACTGCGGCTGGAAATCGCCGATGACGGCCGCGGCGTTCCCGAAGAACTTGCCGAGCATCTGTTCCTGCCACTGGTCAGCGGCAGGGCCGAAGGCACCGGCCTGGGCCTGGCGCTGGCCCAGCAGGTGGCCCGCGAGCATCGCGGCACGCTGACCTACCGCTCGCGCCCCGGGCATACCGTGTTCACCCTGTTGCTGCCGATCGGCGTCGCCGCCGCCGGCGAGGAGCCTGCCCATGGTTGACCGGCAGCACCCGCCTGAAGCCAGCCATCGGGTCTGGGTGGTCGACGATGATCGTGCCGTGCGTTTCGTGCTGTGCACCGCCCTGCGCGAGGCCGGCTACCAGGTGGAGGGCTTCGACAGCGCCGCCGCCGCACTGGCCGCACTGGCCGCCCAGCCGGCGCCCTCGCTGCTGTTCACCGACGTGCGCATGCCCGGCGACGATGGCCTGGTGCTGCTCGACCGGCTGAAGGCCAGCCATCCACAGCTGCCGGTCATCGTGATGTCGGCCTATACCGATGTTGCCAGCACCGCCGGTGCGTTCCGGGGGGGCGCCCATGAATTCCTGTCCAAGCCGTTCGACCTGGACGATGCGGTGGCACTGGTGCATCGGGTACTGCCGGGCACCGAAGCGGTGGCGCTGGATGCGGGTGGAGCCGCCGACCCTGCGCAGCCGGAGCAGGTACCGCAGCTGATCGGCGATACGCCGGCGATGCGGGCGCTGTTCCGCGCGATCGGCAGGCTGGCGCAGGCGCCGCTGGCGGTGCTGGTCACCGGCGAAACCGGTACCGGCAAGGAGCTGGTCGCCAGCGCGCTGCACCGCGAATCGCCGCGCGCGCACGCGCCGTTCGTTGCCCTGAACACCGCCGCGATCCCGGCCGAGCTGCTGGAAAGCGAACTGTTCGGCCATGAGGCCGGGGCCTTCACCGGCGCGCAGCGTCGCCATGTCGGGCGCTTCGAGCAGGCCAACGGTGGCACCCTGTTCCTCGACGAGATCGGCGACATGCCACTGCCGCTGCAGACCCGGCTGCTGCGCGTGCTGGCCCAGGGCGAATTCTTCCGGGTCGGTGGCCGCGAACTCATCCACGTCGACGTGCGGGTCATCGCCGCCACCCACCAGGACCTGGAACTGCTGGTCGCGCAGGGCCGCTTCCGCGCCGACCTGCTGCATCGGCTGGACGTGGTGCGCCTGCAGCTGCCACCGCTGCGCGAGCGGCGCGATGACATCGCGCAGCTGGCCTCGACCTTCCTTGCCGCCGCCGCGCACAAGCTCGACGGCACCGGCAAGCGGTTGACCGCTGCCGCGCTGCAGTCGCTGCGCGAACACGACTGGCCGGGCAACGTACGCGAGCTGGAGAACGTGTGCTGGCGGCTGGCCGCGCTGGCGGCCAGCGATACCATCGGCGCGGCCGACGTGGAGGTGGCGTTGAACCGTGGTGGCACGCGCGGCGCGCGGCCGGCCCAGGCCGATCCCGGCCAATGGGACGCGCTGCTGTCGCGATGGGCGCGTCAGCAGTTGGCCGAGGGTGTCGAAGGCCTGCATGCCCGGGTCCGTGAGCGCGCCGACCATGCCGTGCTGGAGGCAGCGCTGCAGCTGACCCATGGCCGGCGCGCCGAAGCCGCCGCGCGCCTGGGCCTGGGCCGCAACACGCTGACCCGCAAGCTGGGCGCCGGCCGGCGCCGCAGCCCTTGATTGCCCTGGCGGCCTTTCCTGCCGACGACGCGATGTTGATGCGGCATGGACAGGGCAGCCCGTAACGTGACCTGCATGGAGATCCCGATGTCCTCGATCCGCCTGATCCTGCCCGTACCTGCACTGGTGCTGCTGGCTGCCTGCGGCTCGGCGCCGCCGCCGCGCACCCCGCCGCCGGTGGCGCCGGTCGCGAGCACGGCGAAGATGGCCGAGAGCAACCTGTCGCCGGCCTCGGCCAGCATCGTCAGCGGGCGCCTCGCACTGGTGCCCGAAGCAGATGGTGTCCACATCACGGGCATGATCGGTGGGCTGCAGCCGCTGCAGCAGCCCGCATTCCACGTCCACGAGCGTGGCGACTGCAGCGCGGTGGACGCCAGCAGCGCCGGCGATCATTTCAATCCGACCGGGCAACCGCACGGTCGCCCCGGTACGGGACCGCATCACCTCGGCGACATGCCGAACCTGGGCGCCGATGCGCAGGGACGTGCCAACGTCGATATCCACCTGCAGGGCGTTACCCTCGGCGGTGGCGCCGCCAACGACATCGCCGGGCGCGCACTTGTCGTGCATGCCCGGTCCGATGACCATCGCAGCCAACCAGCCGGCAACGCCGGCGCACGCATAGCCTGCGGGCTCATCCGCATCACGCGCTGAGCCGATCGCAGGCCTTGCATCCCACTCCAAGGAGATCCACACGATGCGCCTGATCCATACCTCGCTTTTCGCCGCCGTGGCCGCGCTCGGCCTGGCCGCCTGCGGGCAACAGACCGAATCCACCGATGCCGCGGCGACGCCGCCCGCGGCCGACACCACGCCGGCAGAGCCCACGGCACCGGCAGCCCCGGAAGCACCCGCCGCCAACGCCGTGGCCGACCTTGCACCGACCCAAGGCAACGAGACCCGGGGCAGCATTACCTTCACCGTGGTCGACGGCCGTGTACATGCCAGCGGCCAGATCAGCGGCCTGAAGCCGGGCAGCGAGCATGGCTTCCACATCCATGAGAAGGGCGACTGCAGCGCGCCGGACGGCAACAGTGCCGGCGGCCACTTCAACCCCGCCCTGCAGGACCATGGCAGTGTCGCCAGCGATCCGCACCACGGCGGCGACATGCCGAACATCAAGGCGGACGACAATGGAGTGGCCGCCGTCGACGGCCCGGTGTCCACCAACGTCAACATCGGCAAGGGCGATGACTTCGACATCATCGGCCGTGGCCTGATCGTCCATGCCGACCCGGATGACTACAAGAGCCAGCCGACCGGCAACGCCGGCGCGCGCCTGGCCTGTGCGGTCATCACGGCCCAGTAAGCTCCGGAGAGGTGCGGGCGATGGCCCGCACCTCGGCTGCGCAGGCGCTAGCGTTCCAGCAGGGCGCGCGCGTCCTGTCCTGCTTCGCAATGCACGAACAACACCGGAACGCCGTGCGCTTCCAGCACCGCGGCCATCTGGCGCTGGCGCATCAGGTACTGCTCGTAGATGCCCTTCAGGCGCTCGCAATCGCTGTTGCCATGCGCGTAATGCGTGCACCAGCCGGCCGGATCGAACAATGCCATCCGTGCCTCGCCCTGGGTGTAACGCAGCAGCGGTTCGGGCGCGGCATCCAGCCATTCGTCCTGGTCCGGGGCCATGATCGCGGTCTCGATCAGCGGCCACAGCGGCGACAAGCCCTGGTTGTCATACTGCATCGACATCATCGCGGCGAGGTCGTTGACGGTGAAATAGCGCGCATGTTCGATCCGCGCACCGAATGCCTCCTGCGCCAGCAGCGCGGTATCGGCCTGCGCCATGCCCTGCGCCAGCAGCACGTCCTCCAGCGCAGCGGCCACCGCCGCGGTGGTCGCGGCCTCGGTGCCGGTCAACAGGAACGGCACCACCCGCAGGCCGCCGCCCTGCAACGCGGGGTCGGCCTGGAACGGCAGCGGCACCTCGCCGTTGGCATCGGCACCGAAGGCGAGCACGCGTGGTCCCTGGCTGCGGCCGGGCGCACGCATCTGCAGTTCTTCCAGCCGGCGATGGATCGGCCAGCCCGGACGCAGTACTTCGGCGGGATCGAAATGCGCCGCCGCGAACACCAGGTCCAGCGCGCTGGCCTCCGGCACCAGTGCCGCCAGGTCGCGGCCCACGCGTTCGGCCAGCTCGCCGGACTGGGCGGCGGCGAGTGCCGGATGACGCGGCGCCTGGCCGTCGGCAAGTTCCAGGGCGAGGACACCAAGGGCGTTCATGCCCGGGTCGGTTTTGCTCATGGTTTCACGGTTGGCCCGTCACAGGGCGGCAGCTACACTTGGGACCATTATGCCTGCTCCATCGTGCAGGCCATGTTGCAGACCACCTTCCCATGCCAGGTATCTCCATGCCCAACGCCCGTCCCGTCGCCATCCTCGGTGGCGTTCGAATTCCGTTCTGCCGGCAGAACACCGCGTACTCGGATGTCGGCAACCTTGGCATGTCGGTGCGCACGCTGGGCGCGCTGGTGGAGCGCTTCGGCCTGCACGGCCAGCAGCTCGGCGAAGTGGCGATGGGCGCGGTCATCAAGCACCCCGGCGACTGGAACCTGGGACGCGAAGCCACGCTGTCCTCCGGCCTGTCGCCGCTGACCCCGGGCATCACCCTGCAGCGCGCCTGCGGTACCTCGCTGGACAGCATCATCACGGTCGGCAACAAGATCGCGCTGGGGCAGATCGAGTCCGGCATCGGCGGCGGTTCGGATACCACTTCCGACGTGCCGATCGTCTACGGGAAGAAGCTGCGCGCGCGCCTGCTCGCCGCCAACCGGGCCAGGAGCACCGGCGACAAGTTCCGCGCGCTGACCTCCGGATTCAAGTTCTCCGAGCTGAAGCCCGAATTCCCGGGCGTGACCGAGCCGCGCACCGGCAAGAGCATGGGCGAGCATTGCGAGGACATGGCCAAGGAGTGGAACATTTCGCGCGATTCGCAGGACGAGTGGGCGGTGTCTTCGCACCGCAAGCTCGCCGCCGCGTACGAGCGGGGTTTCTTCAGCGACCTGATCGCTCCGTTCCGTGGCGTGGAGCGCGACAACATCCTGCGCGCGGACACCTCGCTGGAAAAGCTCGCCACGCTCAAGCCGGCCTTCGACAAGGCCTCGGGCCGGGGCACGCTGACCGCGGCCAATTCCACCCCGCTGACCGACGGCGCCTCCGCGGTGTTGCTGGCCAGCGAGGAATGGGCGCGCGCGCGCGGCCATGAGCCGCAGGCCTACCTGCGCGATGCACAGGTGTCGGCAGTGGATTTCGTGCATGGCGAAGGGCTGCTGATGGCGCCCACCGTGGCAGTGCCGGAGATGCTCAAGCGCAACGGACTGAGCCTGCAGGATTTCGATTTCTACGAAATCCACGAGGCGTTCGCCGCCCAGGTGCTGTGCACGCTGCGCGCGTGGGAAAGCGAGGATTACTGCCGTAACCGGCTCGGCCTGGATGCCCCCTTGGGTCGCATCGATCCGGACCGGATCAACCCGCTGGGGTCTTCGCTGGCCACCGGCCATCCGTTCGCCGCGACCGGTGCGCGGGTGATCGCCACCGCTGCCAAGCAGCTGGCCGAACGCGGCGGTGGTCGCGCGCTGGTGTCCATCTGCACCGCGGGCGGCATGGGCGTGGTCGCCATCGTCGAACGCTGAGCGTCCTGCAGGGCGGCGGGTCCATGACCCGCTGCCGTGTGCCGTGATGCCGCCGCCCTCGCCGAGCATCGCCCGGCGCTAAGGGGCTCCGGCCAGGTTCCGCTCAGGTCCGCGGAAAACCGTTGTCGTCGCGCAGGTCGTTGGCATCGTAGACCGGCGGCGCCGGCCGCGCGTGCTGTTCTTCGACCGTGGCGCGGGTGGGCGTTGCCGCAGGCGCACCGCGCACCAGTGCCACGCTGCGCTCGCCACGCTGTTCGCGCAGCGCGTTGGCCAGGCACTGCGCGGCCAGCACGGTTTCGCCGCGGGCCAGCAGCGAGGCGCCCATCGCTTCCCAGGCCGACGCGCCGGCTCCGTTGGCGATCGCTTCGTGCAGCAGCACGTCGGCTTCTTCATCGCGGCCCTGCGCCAGGGCGACGCGGCCCTGTGCGAGCAGCAGCGCGGCAGAGCTGCCGTGGTCGCGGTGCCAGCGGGCGAGGTTGGCCTCGCGGGTCGCCAGCCGCGAAGCCGGCAGGGTGCCATAGAGCTCGACCAGGTCCTCGTTCCAGCGCTGGTCCAGCGCCTGTTCCAGCGCCAGCAGCGCCGGCTCGTCCCAGTCCAGTGCCACCGCGCGCGCGGCGTACGCTGAAACCACCGAGGGGTCGCTGCGCAGCGTCTTCGGCATGGCATCCCACTGCGCGGCCAGCGCATTGACATCGGCAGCCTCCAGCAGCGCCTGCGCGGCCAGTCGCGCTTCCAGCGTCGTCAGCGCATCGGCCGGCAGCACCTTGCTCTGGCGCAGTGCGCCGAGCTGGCCGTAGGCCTCGTATGCGCGCCCGGCGCGTGCCAGCGCTTCGCCGCGCAGCCACAGGCCACGTGGCGGCAGCGGCTGCAGGTTGCCGGCATCCAGGGTGTTGATCGCGTCCACCGGCCGGTCATCGGCCAGCAGCTGCTCGGCGCGCAGCAACGCCTGGCTGGTGGCATCGGCTGCCGCCAGGCGCTGCAGGTAGGCCTGGCTGGCGGCGTCATCGCCCCGTGCACGTGCGCTGCGGGCGGCATTGGCCAGCGCAACCGCGGTCACTTCCTGGTCCTGCGCCGCGTCGTCGAACAGTTTCTCGGCGCGCTGCCATTGGCCATGCTCGTAGGCCTGCAGGCCATCGACCAGGCGCACCCGGCCCTGGCGGCGCCGGTAGCGGCCCCAGGCACGGAACGGCGAGGCGATCAGGTTCCACAGCAGCCACAGCACCAGCAGCACCACCAGCGCCAGCAGCACCATCTGCGGCAGGGTGCTGCGATAGTCGGTACCGCCGTGGCGGAAGATCACTTCGCCGTACTGGCGCAGGTCGCTGGTGCCCAGCCATTGCGCCCCCACCACACCCAGGGCGACGGCCAGCAGCAGGACGATCACGGATTGCAACGGCTTCATCAGGGGATTCCTCCATCGTGCAGGGAGCGCAGTTGGCGCAGGGTGCTGCCCAGTTCCGGCGCGGCCAGCCGAAGCGGTACCGCGCGCAATGACCGCAGTTCAGCACGCTGCCTGCGCAGGGCTGGTGAATCCGGCCACAGCCGGGTCATACCCTGTTCAATCCGGTCCAGGGCATCCACGAAGGCCGGGCCGTCACCCCGTTCGATGGCCGCGCGTGCCAGGGTCAGCTCCACCTCCAGGGCGTCGCCGCCGGCGACGCGTTCGGCCTCGGTGAGGGGCCCATGCAGGCGCGTCGGTGTCATTTCCACGAACGGGGCGAGCGCCAGGTGCCACCACGGCGTGCTGGCGGGGGCGGCGGCACGCTCGCCTTCGCCCTGCAGAGGCAGCGACCGCAGCGTGCGCGCAACCGTCGCCAGGCGCTCGCGGGCCTGTGCCCGCGGGCCACTGCCGGCCGCGTCCAGTGCACGGCGTTCCTGCATCAGGGCCTGGCGAAGGTTCAGGCCATCGGCCGAAGACGTCGCGGCCAACTGGTCGGCGGCCAGCGCGTACAGCCGGCGCGCGCCGTCCAGATCGTCGGCCATCTCCAGCCGCTGGCTGGCCTGGACCAGCAGCAGTTCGGCCTGGTCGCGATGCAGCTCCTGGCTGCCCTGGCGGGTGCTTTCGATCAGCCTTCCGAGATTTTCTTCCAGCAGGGCGCTGCGCTGCCCCAGCCCGAGTACCTCGTCGCGCAGCACGCGGTTGGTGCCTGCCGCATCCTGTACCCGCGCGCTGGTGGCACGCTGGTCGCGGCGCAGCGCATCGACGCTGTCCAGCAGGCCCTGCAGGCGTATCGCATCGGCCCGGGCCTGCAGCTGCGCCTGTTGCCGGGCCTGCTGCCACGCCTGCCAGGCCCAGCCGCCGGCGGCGAGCAGCAACAGCGCGATGAGCAGCGCGGCGAACCAGCGCAGCGGCGGGCGGCTGGCAACGGGGAAGTCGGGGTCGTTCATCCGGGGCATCCATGTCGGCCACGTGGACCGGCGCACAGCATCACCGTTGCGCCTGTCGGCGGCAAGCCGCGTGGCAGGGCGGTTCAGTCGCGCCGGGGCTGCTGCAGGCGCTGCCTGCATCCGGCCAGCAGCTGTGCACGGGTCGGCCCGGCCGCCTGCGTCACATCGGCAAAGCCCAGCGCATGCGCCTGTGCATGCAGGCGCTCGCTGGCGACCACCACCGACATCCGTGCCCGCCAGCAGTCCTGCCAGCGCGGCGACAGCTGTGTCCAGGTCCGCTGCAACGCTTCGCCGCTGCTGACCACCAGCAGCCATGGCCGGGGCGAGCGCGACAGGCGGGCGAGCGCGCGCGGGTGAAGCCGCAACGGCATCCGCTGGTACACATCGGCCCGTACCATCTCGGCACCGCGTGCCTGCAGTTCGGCGGCGATCAGCCCGCGGCCGCCCGGGGCGGTGACCAGGCCGACCTGCTGGCCCTGCACCTGTTGCATCGCCGGCAGCGCGAGCAGCCCCTCGCTGTCCATCCGCGATGGGGCCTGCGCGTGGGCGATGCCCGCCGCCTGCAACGCACGCAGGGTGCCTTCGCCGACCGCCAGCCAGGGCCGCACGGGGGCGGCGGCGAATATCGGCGCGAAGCCTGCCGCTGCCACCACCGCCGCCGGACTGGTGAACACCACCCGCGAAGCCTGCAGCGCCCGCTGCAGCTGCGCGCCGCTGGCGGCATCGTGGTTGCGCCGCAGCCGCCACGGCGACAGCGCGATCGTGGACGCACCGAGCGCGGCGGCGCCGGCACGCAGCGCCGCGTGCTGTCCCTGCGGCCGCAGCGAAACCAGGGTCCAGCCAGTGGGTATCGTACGGTAGGCCATTGTCGGCATTATGCGGGTCCTTCGTTGCCGTGGCTGCCGTGCCGATGTCCGCAGAAACCGTTTCTTCCTCGCTGCTTGTCCTGCAACAGGTGCTGGACAGCATGCCGCCGGTGCGCGCCATGCAGCTCCAGCTGGAGGGCTACGCCGATGGCCACCTGCAGCTCACCGCGCCGCTGGCCGCGAACGTGAATGACAAGGGCAACGCCTTCGGTGGCAGCCTGGCCTCGGCGCTGACATTGGCCGGCTGGGCGCTGGTCACCCTGCGCCTGCGCCTGGCCGGCCACGACGCGGAGGTCTACGTGGCCGACAGCCAGCTGCGCTACCGCGCCCCGGTCTACGGCGACCTGCATGCGCAGGCCGAGGTGGCCGCCGACAGCGACTGGGACACCTTCCTGGCCACCTTCCTGCAGCGTGGCAAGGCGCGCATCGGCGTGTCGGCGTTCCAGCCCGGCAGCGACGGCAAGACCGCGGCGGAGTTCAACGGACGCTTCGTCGCCTTCGCCAAAGGGTAGGATGGCAGGCTGATGCCCTGGGGAGCATACATTTGAAGAACCTGCACATGCGCCGTCTGGTCCAGTTCCTGTTGCTGTCGAGCCTGCTGCTGGCCTCCGCCGCTGCCTTGGCCGGCGATATCACCCGCAAGCAGCGCAAGCTGCTGGAGGAAACCCAGATCGCCTACGGCGCCACCATCCGCTGGGGCAGCATGGAGGACGCGCTGGGCTACCTCGATCCGGAGCAGCGCAAGGCCAACCCGCCGACCGAGTTCGAACTGCGCCGTTATGCGCAGCTGCGCGTGTCCGCATACCGCGAACGGACCACGGCTTCGCTGCCCGATGGCACCGTGGAGCGGCGGGTGGAAGTGGGAGTCATCAACGTGAACACCCAGGCCGAGCGCATGGTCGGGGTGGTCGAGCGCTGGCGCTGGGATCCAAAGGCCAAGCGCTGGTGGCAGACCGCCGGCCTGCCGGATCTCTGGCAGGGCCAGTAAGGCCGCGCGGGGCTGGAATGTCCCGCCCAACCACCTTGTGCGACAATCGGCGCCCGCTTATCGACCCGTGACCTGCGTGAATTACGAAGAGTTGGTGGCCTTTGCCGGCCGAAACCCGATGCTGTCGATTGCCCTGGTGGGCCTGACCGCCGCGATCATCGTCACCGAGATCCGCCGCCTGTTCCGTGGCTACAAGGGACTCAAGCCGGGCGAGCTGGTGCAACTGATCAACGGCGGCGATGCCGTGGTGGTGGATCTGTCCTCCAGCAGCGACTTCGAAAAGGGCCATATCGCGGGCAGTCGCAACGTGCAGCCCAGCCAGTTCGGCCCCGCGCACAAGCTGGTGGCCACGGCGAAGCAGCGCCCCGTAGTGCTGGTCTGCCGCAACGGCACTGCCTCCGAAACCGCTGCCAAGGCGCTGAAGAAGGCCGGCTTCGAACAGGTTTCGGTGCTGGAAGGGGGGCTGCCTGCGTGGCAACAGGCCGAACTTCCGCTGGTCAAGGGCCGCAACTGACCCCGATGCGCTGGCCGGGGGTTGTGCGCTGCATGGCCCGCCCCCATCGCTATTGATGCAACATATCGTCTAAACATACGTTCAACGAAATCATCTGGAGCAACAGGAAATGTCCGAAGAGACCACCAACGGCGCCGCCGCGCCGGTCGACGCCGCCAACGGCCCCGCGTTCACCGTCGAGAAGATCTACGTCAAGGACGTTTCCTTCGAATCGCCGAATGCTCCGGGCATCTTCAACGACCAGGTGCAGCCGGAACTGCAGTTGAATCTCAACCAGCAGGTGCAGCGTCTGGGTGAGAGCGCCTTCGAGGTCGTGCTGGCCGTCACCCTGACCTGCAAGGTCGAGGACCGCACCGCGTATGTCGCCGAAGTGAAGCAGGCCGGCGTGTTCGGCCTGGTTGGCCTGGATCCGCAGTCAATCGACGTGCTGCTCGGCACCCAGTGCCCGAACATCCTGTTCCCGTACATCCGCCAGCTGGTCAGCGACCTGATCCAGGCCGGTGGCTTCCCGCCGTTCTTCCTGCAGCCGATCAACTTCGAAGGCCTGTACGCGGAAACCCTGCGCCAGCGCCAGGAGCAGGGCGAAGCGCCGTCGCTGGCCAATTCCGAGCCGGCCGGCAACGCCTGATCGGCGGCCGCGACGCAACGAATGAGCGATACCGCTGACAAGGTAGCCGTACTCGGCGCCGGTTCCTGGGGAACCGCGCTGGCCAGCCTGCTCGCCCGGCACGGTCATCCGACCGTGCTGTGGGGGCGCGATCCGGCGATGGTCGAGGCCATCGACCAGCGCCACGAAAACACCCGCTACCTGCCGGGCATCCCGCTGCCGGAGTCGCTGCGCGCGACCACCGACATGGCTGCTGCCGTCGAAGGGGCGGCGTGGGTTCTGGTCGTGACTCCGTCGCATGCGTTCAACGAAACCGTGTCCGCGCTGGCGCCGCTGCGTCCGGCCGGTGCCGGCGTGGCGTGGGCGACCAAGGGTTTCGAGCCGGGTTCCGGCCGATTCCTGCATGAAGTCGCACGCGACATCCTGGGCCAGGACGTGCCGCTGGCGGTCGTCACCGGCCCGTCGTTCGCCAAGGAAGTCACCCAGGGGCTGCCCACCGCGATCACCGTGCATGGCGACGTGCCGGAGTTCGCGCAGAAGGTGGCCGAAGCGATGCACGGGCCGGCATTCCGTGCCTACACCGGCGATGACATGGTCGGCGCCGAGCTGGGCGGGGCGATGAAGAACGTGCTGGCGGTGGCTACCGGCGTGGCCGATGGCATGCAGCTGGGCCTGAATGCCCGTGCCGGCCTGATCACCCGTGGCCTCAACGAGATGCTGCGGCTGGCCGCGGCGATCGGTGCCAAGCCGGAAACGCTGATGGGCCTGGCTGGCCTCGGCGACCTGGTGCTGACCTGCACCGGCGACCTGTCGCGCAACCGCCGCCTCGGCCTGGCCCTGGGCCGTGGGCAGTCGCTGCAGGACGCGGTGCGCGAGATTGGCCAGGTGGTCGAATCGGTGCAGACCGCCGACGAAGTGATGCGTCAGGCACGCCGCCACGGCATCGACCTGCCGATCTCCGACGGCGTACGCGCCGTGCTGCACGGCGAGCAGAGTCCGGAAGAAGGCCTGCGTACGCTGCTGGCGCGTGAACAGAAGCCGGAATATCCGGACACGCTGTTCAAACAGGGATGAAAGAAAACCCCGGCAAGGCCGGGGTTTTTGTTGGAACGCCCCGTGATCCTTCCGCATCACGTGTTGAACGTCAGACTTTGTTCATCTAGGCTCCGGGAGTCTCAGGAAGAGATGACGACCAGGCGTTCTACATGAAGTCCCTCATCCTTGCCGCTGGAGTTGCGGCTGCCGCAGTGTCTCCTTCGCCCGTGAAGTTGAAGAGCGAAGCGGAGATCCGCAACTACTGGATCTTCGACTTCGAGACGACCCGTCCCTTGCTGGAAGAGGCGGGGCTGGACCTGCTGATTCCCCCGGAGCTGGCGAAAAAGCACAAGGGGTGGGGCAGGGAGTACGAGATCACCATTGATTCCGCAGGCGCAGTGGTGAGCGCCAGGTGCCTGGACTGCCCGGCCGATGACCCCCTGCAGAAGACGATCACCCGCTCGACTCTGCTAAACCGTTACAAGCCTGCCCCGGGTAATCAAGCGCGGACCGCCATCACCGCGCCGATGCAGATCACCTTGACCCCGTTTGGCGGCTGACAGCAGGACCGCATGAGTTCCAGCGCGCGCGTGTGGTTTGGCCAGGGATGGCGACAGCTCAGGGCTGCAAGGCTGACGACCCTGTTGATGACAGCGTGTACCGCACTGAGCGCGGTGTTTCTCTGCTCGATGATGGTTGCGTGGCTCATGGTGTCTGCGCATGTACCTCCCGGTGCCGGACAGGCTGGCCGGTTCCTCACCGTCGGACGCGCCGCCGAAGGCGTGCGGCACGGCCTGGTCGACCTGGATACCTACGAAAAGCTGCGGCGCGCACAGCCTGAAGGTGGACAGTACTTCGCCGCCAACGCCGGCAGCAGGTTCCGCCTGGCCAAGGGCGCGGTTGCGGTCGACGCCAGGGCTGGCTTCGCCTCCGACGGGTTCCTTCCTGCGCTCGGTGTAGCGCTGGGCAAGGGCGCTTGGCCGGGTCCGCGGCAGGTGCTGCTTTCCTCCGACATGGCCGTCCGTCTGTATGGAGATGCGGGCCAGGCGATTGGCAGGATGGTGAAGCTGGGCGAAGCCGATATGGAGGTATCGGGTGTCATCGCCCCCGGTTTCCCTGGCTTGCGGCCGGCCTGGGATGGTGGCGCGCCGCTGGATGTATGGGCCGATGTCCATGACCTGTTTGCCGTATCCGGGTTCGACCACGTTCTTCCCGCGGACATCAGGGGCCGGATCGAACTCTTCAGCATCTATTTCAAGGATGCAGGCGGCGCAAAGGGACCCGCGGCCGTCACCACGCACGCCAACCATGTCCTGCGCAGTGGCACCCAGCGTGCCGAAACATGGCAGGCAGTACCCGGCATCTTCGCCTCGCTGGCAGAACACGATGCACTGGACGATGTCCTTGAACCCATGTCGATCGCGCTGGTGGGCACACTGCTGGCCATCCTGATCGCATTGGTGGCACACGAGGCCAGGACCGCGGAGCGTCGAGCGGGGTCGGTGAGGCTGCGGCGCCAGCTTGGCGCACCATGGTCGCGGCTGGCATGGCAGGAAGCACTCACCTCGCTGCCCTTGGCCGGCATCCTTGCTGGCGCAGCGCTGCTGGCCATCGCCGCCTTCATGGTGCGCGCCCAGCAGATGTCCGGATTCTTCCAGGTGTCCGAGGTCGTCAATTCAGCGCTCGCATACTTCATCCTGCCCTGTGCCTTCGCCGCCGCACTGCCGCCGCTCTCGCGGCTGCTGCTGCTGGTGGCGCTGGCCTTGCGCGGTGAAGGCAACACCGCGCCACGCCGGCTTGGCGCCTGGCTTCTTGGCGCGGCGCTTGTACTGGGCTTGCCGGCCGCGTCGATCCTGATGACGCTGGCGCAGCAAAGCACCCGGATCCTCGCCGAAGTCGGACCGGTGGTATCGGACGTGCATTACGTAACCAGCGGCAGGCCCTACCCGGAGCGCGCTTCCGCGGACCGGCGGGCGATGGAGGCGCTGGCGATGGCGTTGCAGCGCCTGGGCATCAATGCGGACGTCGCCACCAGCGCGCCATTTGCCACCTGTGAGCATGTGCTGGAGGTAAGGCCTGAGGCTTCGGCCGACAGTACCTTCGTGGGTGGCGCGTTGATCGGCATCGGACAGGCCTCCATGGATGTCCTGGGCGTCCGCATCGTTGAAGGAGCGCCCGCCCAGGCTGGTGAGGTGCTGGTGTCGCAGTCCCTTGCGCGCACCTTCGGCAAGGCTGCCGTTGTCGGGACTGTGCTGGTGTCGCGCGAGCGGAAGCGTTTCAGGATCTCCGGCGTGGCCGCCGACCAGCTCTTCGATGCGCCCAGTGCCGACAACCCGATGAAGATCTACATGCCGGGTGCTTCCACCGGATGCCCGTGGTTCATCGTGCTTCGGCGCGGCAATACCGGGCAGATGCAGGCCGCGCGCAATGCCTACGATGCTGCGTTCGGGGGCCCCAGGGTCATCGAACGCGTTGCCGCGGCGAAACAGGCGATGTTCGCGCTGGTGATGCTCGCACAGGCGGTCGTACTGGGCTGCCTGGCGGTCCTGGCGGTCGTTGCCTACTTGCTGTGCGAAGCTGTGCTTGGCTTCCTGCAGGCGCAGGCCAAGGCCTTCGCGATCATGAAAAGCGTGGGTGCCGCACGCGGCGACCTGTTCCTGCAGGCCATGGGCCGCTGCGTGCGTCCGCTGACCCTGGGAGTGCTTGGCGCCGCAAGCATCGCGGCCGCGCTGTGGTGGCTGCTCGACCTGCGCAGCGCGCTCGATGCCGCGGTCTACGTGCATCAACTGGTGGTGGCCGCGCTGGCGGCGCTCCTCGTCACCGCCGCGGTCGTTGCCGTCTGGACGGCACGGATGAGCGAGGCACAGATGTCGGCAAGGTTGAAGGGAGAGCAGGGATGATGGACAGCACGCTCGAGCTGCGCTGGTATCAACGTCGTCGCAGCAGGATCGCGCTGATCGTGCTGCTGGTGGCGGTCTGCGCGGGTCTCTCCATCCTGTTGATCCAGCGCAGCGCATCGCCGTCCTTCGTGGCCGACGAACTGGTCCTGGACCGCGTGCGTCCTGCCAGTGAAACGCTGGGCATGGGCGCCGGGGGTGAACTGGTCCGGCAACGTCGGCTGGTGATTACCGCACCCGCCGACGGCATTGTCGACCTGCAGCGCAACCTGGTGGGCCGCGTGGTACCGGCAGGTACCGCCATTGCTTCCATCGAAAACGCGGACCTCGCCCTGCAGGCGCGTGCCGCGCTGACTGAGCTGAAGATGGAGGCGGCGGAGCGTTCATCGGATGATTCCCGGCTGATAGCGCAGCTGGAATCCCAGCAGCTCGAGCTTGAGCGCGCCATGGCCGAGGTGGAGATCGCGCGCATGAAGGCCGACGGCAACAAGCGGCTGACCGAAGCAGGGCTGATATCGAATGTCGCACTGAGCGAGCACCTGGCAGCACTGAGGCTGGCCGAGCTGAAAGTAGGCGTGGAGCGGCGCAAGCTTGCGGCGGTACAACAGGAATATGCGGCAAGCTCGGAGGCCGCCCGGTCCAAGCTGGGGATGATGCAGGACCTGGCCGATCGCGCCGAACAGCGCGTCGCTGAACTGCAGATCAGGGCACCGTTCGATGGAATCGTGGAGAAATTCGAGATCGAGCCAGGCGCAAGCATCACCCGGGGTGAACCGATGCTGGGGTTCGGCAGCAATTCGGGAATGGACGCGGTCGTTCGCGTACTGGAGCGTTCCGCTTCGAGGGTTCGCGTGGGCATGCCGGCTGTCATCCAGGTGCAGGGCCGGAAGATCGCTGCCGAGGTTGTCTCCATTGGCCAACAGGTCGCCGGTGGCGTCGTCGAAGTCGTGCTGCGTCCCAGCGAGCGGATGGCTGGCGGCCTGATGGCCGGGCAACGGATCGAAGCTTCGATCAGCGTCGGTCAGGGAGAGGGCGCGCTGCTGGTGCAGCGGCCCGCTGGCGTAGCCGATGGCTCAACCGTGGTGCTGCTCAGGAAACGGGCGGGAACGGCGCTTCTGGACGCGGTTGCGGTCCGCTTTGGTGTAGGCAACGAGACGTTGATCGAAGTCGTGGACGGGCTTTCAGAAGGACAGGAGATCGTCGTCAACGATGTCGGCAGCGTCACCTTGGGCAAGACGTACAGGATCAATTGACATGATCTCGCTGAAAGACGTTTCACGTGACTACGCCAATGAGTTCGTGAGGACAGCTGCCGTTTCGGCGGTGAGCCTGCAGATCGGACAGGGCGAGTACTGCGCGATCATGGGGCCGTCGGGCTGTGGCAAGTCCACGTTGCTGTCGATACTCGGGTTGATGGACCCAGCGTTCCGCGGGAACTATGTGCTTGATGGCCTGGACATCGGAGCGGCCTCGCCGGCCGCGCTGAGGCATGCGCGCAATGCGCTGGTCGGCTATGTTTTCCAGTCCTTCAACCTGATCGACGACATCACGGTACTGGACAACATCCTGCTGCCGAAGCAGTTCTCACCGGCGGGCATGCAGGCCGAGGACCGGGCCGCAGCGGTGGAGCTCGCCCGCAGGTTCGGTATCGGCGAACGCCTGCAGCATCTTCCCTACCAGCTTTCCGGTGGCCAGCAGCAGCGCGTTGCGATAGCACGGGCGCTGATCTGCAGACCGAAAGTGATCTTCGCCGATGAACCGACGGGCAATCTGGATTCCTCTTCCACAGGCCTGATCATGGACATCTTCGAGGAGATCAATGCCGGAGGGACCACGGTGGTCGTGGTTACCCATGACCCGCAGGTCGCCCGGCGCGCAGGTCGCCTGATCCAGATGGGCGATGGCAAGGTGCTGGAAAGCTGAGCATGCGGGTTGCTTTTCGGCCACCGTGCGCTACCCGCAAAAAAAAGAAGCCCGGCACAATGGCCGGGCTCCGGTGGCGTGTGGGAGAGAGCACACGCCGGTCACGCACTAACAACAGGTGTTCTTAGTTCTTACCAGGTGAAGCGCGGGCCCACGAACCATTCGCGGTCACCGGCCTTGGCCAGCTTCACTTCACCGGTCAGGCCCCAGTTCGGGTTGAACTTCGCGGTCGCGCCGACGCGGCCATAGAACTCGCCGTCCGGATTGATGCCGTGCTTCTTGCTGTAATCCTCGTAACCGGCCAGGGCATAGCCCTCGACCATCGGCGAGAACGCGGTGCGCACGCCGACCTCGGTCGAATAGCCGTTGAAATCCAGGCCGCGCTTCGGATCGAACTTCTGGTAGGCCACGCGGGCGACCAGGTCGGTGTTCGGGGCAACGCCGTAGTTGTAGCCGGCGCCGATGCGCCACTGGTCCACGTCAGCGTTGGTGCGGTCGGTTTCCTGCGCGGTGTAATCACCGAAGATGTGGAAGTTCGGATGCACCGCCACCGAACCCTTCACGCCCCAGCCGTCGGCATCGCCGCCGCGGGCATCGGTGTTCACGTAGCCGCCTTCCACGTAGTTGTACGACAGGCCATCCGCTGCGGAAGCGGCGAACGGTGCCGCAGCAACCAGGGCGAGGGCAAGGAGAGACGTCTTGTTCATCGGGATACACCTTTTCTTGTTTGGTTTATCGAAAGCGCCGCTGTAAAGCGGGCATTCGACAGGTGTGAATTATCCGTTCGGGTGCGCAATCCGCCCTGAATATAAGACTGACCAGTACATGAATTACACGCGCGTTCAGGGAACCGTCGCGGCATGGTCGTGTCCGGCTGTTGCGACGGCGTCCCAGTGGCCGCGCGTGACGAATCCGTCAACTGAATGATATGTTATAGCATTGCATTCAACAGCGACGTTCCGTCATGTCCCTTCCCGCCTTGCCTCGCATCGCCCTCCTACCCGCCATCTCATTGGCCTGCAGCTGGGCCGCCAGCGCCGCGCCCGGGGCCAGCGACCTCGATCCGGTGGTGGTCACCGCCACCGTCACCGATCGCCTGGCCAGCGATGCGCCGGCCTCGATCAGCGTCATCACCCGCGAGCAGATCCAGGCGCGTCCGGTGCTGGACCTTGCCGACGCGCTGCGGGGCACCCCCGGTATCACCCTCGCCGGTGTGGGCTTCGGCCGCCGCGGGATCCGCATTCGCGGCATGGACCCGGAATACACGCTCGTGCTGCTGGACGGCCAGCGCGTGAATGCCGCCAGCGATGCGATCGCGCATGCGGACTTCGATCTGGGCTGGATGCCCGCCGCTGCGATCGAGCGCATCGAGGTGGTACGTGGGCCGATGTCCTCGTTGTACGGGTCGGAGGCGCTCGGCGGCGTGGTCAATGTGATCAGCCGCCGCGCCACCGATGCGTGGCAGGGCAACGTGATCTACAACGGCGGCGTGGTAGGTGGCGGTGGTGGCGGCGATACCACCCAGGCCGGCCTGTACGCCGGCGGTGCATTGGTGCCGGGCACGCTGGGCCTGAGCGTGTTCGCCGAGCATCGTCAGAAGGATGCGACCGAAGATCCGGCCGACCCGCGCCTGGACGAGCAGGAAGCGCGCCGGGTCAACACCGGCCGCGCCGTACTGACATGGACGCCCGATGTCCGCCAGCGCATCGACCTCTCCCACCTGCAGGGCAGCGAATACCGAATCCGCCGCGCCTTGCAGGCCGGCAACGCACCTTACGTCTACCAGACCAGCGACGACATCGAACGCCGGCAGACCACCCTGACCCACCAGGGGGAGTGGAGCTGGGGCCAGACCCGGCTTGGCGCCTACCAGAGCGCACTGGACCGCGTTAACCGCCGCGACATTGGCGAGGCGACCCGTCCGCAGCGGTTGCGCGATGACATCGTGGACGGACGTGCCACCGCCCAGCTCGGCGACGCGCACCGTGTGAGCATCGGCGGCGAGTGGCGCCGCGAGCGCCTGGAGGACGCATCGGCGGCCGCATCCGGGCAGCTGCAGGCGATCCAGTCCGCGATCTTCCTGCAGGACGAAATCCAGATCCGCGACGGCCTCTCGGTGGTCATCGGCGACCGTGCCGACCATCATCCCGAGTTCGGCTGGCACCACAGCCCGCGTGGTTATGTGGTCTGGCATCTGGCCGAGGAATTCACCGTCAAGGGCGGCGCTGGTACCGGCTTCAAGGCACCCAGCCTCAAGCAGCTGTCGCCGGGGTACTCGGCCGTCGGCGGCGGAGGCCGCTTCACCATCGTCGGCAATCCCCTGCTCAAGCCGGAGCAGAACACCAGCTACGAACTCTCCGGTGCGTGGCGCCGCGATCGCTGGTCGCTGCAGGCCACGGCCTTCCAGAACGATCTCAAGGACCTGATCCAGACCGTGTGCGTGAGCGCGTGCGGGGTGCGTGGCCGCGAGCTGCGCAACTACACCAACGTAGCGCGGGCGCGCATCCGCGGCGTGGAAGTGGCCGGCACCGCGCCGTTGCCCGGCGACCTGCACCTGGAAGCCAACTACAGCTGGCTGGACCCGGAAGACCGTGAAACCCGGCAGCAGCTCAACGAACGTCCGCGCCGCAACGCAGCGGCCAGCCTGGTGTGGGAACGCGGCCCGCTGCAGGCGACCGTGCGCGGCGAGTACATCGGCCCGCAGAAACAGGCCTCGGAAACGTCGCAGGTGACGCTGCCGGATTACACCCTGGTGTCGCTGGACACGCGCTGGGCGATCACCCCGAAGCTGAGCATGGTGGTCGGGATCGACAATCTGGCCGACAAGCGCCTGGATGAAACCGGTGCCTTGTATGCGTATCCGGAAACCGGCCGCTACGTGCACGCCGGCTTCGACCTGGCGTTCTGACCATGCGCATGCGTGCCTGGCTTCTGCTGCTGGCGCTGTCGGCGGCGGTCCCCGCAGGAGCCGCCGACGTCCTGGTGGAGGTGGTCACCACCGATTTCGTCCTGCCTGCCAAGGTCGCGGGCCTGGACGCGCTGGCGGCACCGGAGGGCGTGCACTTCGTCCACCGCGTCGTTGCCGCCGGCACGCCGTTGCCGGAGGGCTGGCCGCACGGCATCGATCTGGTGCTGCTGGACACACCGCGGCCCGCCGATGCCGGGCAGGTGATGGAGGCGCTTGGCACGCAACTGCAGGATGGACAGGTGCCGTGGGTGAAGATCGGCGGCGGCCCTCCCGCATCCGGTGGCTTGCCCGCGGGACAGGCCCGGCGCATCGGCGGGTACTACGGCAACGGAGGCGAGGCGAACTTCCGCGTCCTGTCGCGCTGGTTGTCCGCGTGGCATGCGGCAAGGCCGGACATCGAGGCGTTGCCACCGCCACAGGTTCTCGGCGACGTCGGCTATTACGCCGGGCGCGGCGAGCCGCTCCATGCCAGCGCGCAAGGCCTGCAGGAAAACTGGCGGGACCTGGGGCAGGCGGCATGGCCGAAGGTGGGCGTGGCCATCGCCGCCAATGTCATCGGTGGCCTGCAGACGCAGGTGCTCGATGCACTGATCGATGCCGGGCGGCGGCAGCGTGTATCCGTGTTCGGCTTCTGGTTCGACCCGCAGCAGGACGACGGCCTGCGCCGGGCACTGCAGGGCATCGACGTGTCCGCACTGGTCAACCTGACCCACATGCAGAACGGCACCGCCCGTGCCGCGGAGTTCGCGGCGCTGGATGTACCGGTGATCCAGGCACTGAACCATCGACACGGCACGGCACGGCAATGGCACGCGGCCAGCAGCGGCGTGCCGATGTCCCAGCTGGCCACCTTCATTGCAGTGCCCGAGACGTGGGGCGTGTCCGACCCGATCGTGATCTCGGCGGTTGAAGGGGGCGCCATGCTGGCGATTCCCGCACAGATCGAGGCGCTGGCGGCCAGGCTTGCGCGCCTGGCGGCGCTGCGCACGCGGCCCGCCGCGGACAAACACCTCGCGCTGCTGTTCTGGAACGCGCCGGATGGCGAGAAGAATCTCTCTGCCTCGCACTTGAACGTGCCGCGCAGCATCGCCGGACTGTTGCCACGGCTGAAGGCCGCGGGCTACCAGGTGACGCCGGCCGAAGAAGAACAGATCATCGAGCGTGCGCAGGCGTTGCTTGCGGGGTATTACCGCCCGCAATCACTGGATGGCCTGCTGCAACGCGACCTGGCCGTCGCCTTTCCTGTAGCGCGCTACGAGGCATGGCTGCGCAGCCTGCCGGCGCAGCGACGCGACGAACTGACCCGACGCTGGGGCGACCCACGCCAGCACCCGGCAGTACGCCGCATCGACGGGCAACCGTGCTTCATCCTGCCGCGGCTGCAGCTCGGCCACCTGCTGGTGATGCCCCAGCCACCGCGTGCCGGGCAGGTCGGCCAGGCCACGCACGACCTGCGATCGGTGCCCAGCCACTATTACCTGGCTGCTTACCTGTACCTGCGCGAGGCCTATCGCGCCGATGCGCTGATCCACTTCGGCACGCACGGCACGCAGGAGTGGACGCCGGGCAAGGACCGCGGCCTGGCGACGGACGACTATCCGTGGCTGGCCGTCGGCGATCTGCCGGTGTTCTACCCGTACATCCAGGACAACGTCGGCGAGGCCATGCAGGCCAAGCGCCGTGGGCGCGCCGTGGTGGTAAGCCACCAGACCCCGGCGTTCGCGCCTTCCGGCCTCTATGACGAACTGCGCGACCTGCACCAGCTGGTCCACGAATACCAGCAGCTGGACCAGGGCCAGGTACGCGATGCGACGGCGCTGCAGCTTCGCGAACGGGCGGCGCGCAGCGGCATCGCCGGCGACATGGGCTGGAACGCACTGGACATGGAAGTACGCTTTCCCGCCTTCCTGCAGGCACTGCACGACCATCTGCACGAACTGGCGCGCCGGCAGCTGCCGCTCGGCCTGCACACATTCGGGCAGCCGGCTACGCCGGAGCACCGGCTGCTCACGGTGATGCAGCAGCTGGGCCCGGCCTACCTGCGCGCGCTGGGGCTCGATCCGGCCGAGGCCAACACCGGCGACGCCGCATCCATCCGCCAGGACCTGCCTTACCGGACGTTGGCGCATCACCTGCGCGAAGGCGCCGCGATCGAGGCGGTCGCCGATGCCGGGCTGCGAACGCAGCTGCTGCGCGCACGCGAACTGGACGCCGCGCTGTCCGATACCCAGGAGATCGAATCGCTGCTGCACGGGCTGTCCGGAGGTTTCGTGCCGCCAGGCAATGGGGGCGACCCGATCCGTTCGCCGGAGGTTCGCAGCGGCCGCAACCTGTACGCCTTCGAGCCGGACCGCATTCCCACGCGCGCGGCATTCGAGAGTGGACGCCAGGCGCTGGACCAGCTGCTGGAGGCCTATCGCCAGGAACACGGACCGGCGCTGCCGGAAAAACTGGCCATCAGCCTCTGGTCCAGCGAGGCCATCCGCCATCTCGGCGTGCTGGAGGCACAGGTGCTGCATGCCATGGGGCTGGCGCCGCGATGGGATGATGCGGGCAAGGTGGTGGCGCTGGACATCGTTCCCGATGCGCGGCTGCCGCACGCACGCATCGACGTGGTGGTGCAGGCGACCAGCGTCTACCGCGATCAGTTCGATCCTTTCCTGAGCCTGCTGGCGGATGCGGCCGCACGGCTGGCCGCGATGCCACCGACGGCGAACAACCCGATCGCACGCAATGCCCGGGCGCTGGGCGAGAAACTGCGCCAGCGCGGCGTGCCGGAAGCCCAGGCCCGCGAGCTTGCCAGCGTGCGCATCTTCAGCAACGCACCGGGCAGCTACGGCAGCGGCCTGGGCCACGCCGTGCTCGATCGCGATCCGGCGGCGGCCAAGGACGATGCCGCGCTGGCTGCCGGCTTCCTGGATCGGCTGCAGCATGGCTACGCCGCCAGCGGCCGCGTGCTGACCCTGCCCGACGGCAACCTGTTCGCCGAACAGCTGCACGGGGTACAGGCAGCGGTGCTGTCGCGCTCCTCCAACCTGCACGGGCTGCTCGATACCGACCATCCCTTCGAGTACCTGGGAGGGCTTGCGCTGGCGGTGCGACACCTGGATGGAAGGGCACCGTCCCTCTATGTCTCCGACCTGCGCCAGGCCGCGCCCATCACCACCAGCGCGGCGCGCTTCCTCGCCGACGAACTGCGTGCGGGTGTACTCAACCCGCAGTGGATCGCGGCGATGAAGCAGGAGGGATACGCCGGAACGCTGCAGGTACTCAAGACCACCGACAACCTGTTCGGCTGGCAGGTCACGGCGCCGGGCACCGTGCGCGCCGAACAATGGCAGGCGCTCCACGATACCTACGTCAACGACAGCCGCAACCAGGGCATCCCGGCGTGGTTCGAAAGCCAGAACCCGACCGCACAGGTCCAGCTCATCCAGCGCCTGCAGGAAGCCATCGCCCGCGGCTACTGGGAGGCCGATGAACAGGTCCGTCGTGAGCTGCAGGATCGCCTGGAGTCGCTCTCCACGCTGACAGGCGCGCCGGACACCCAATCGGCGGTCGCTGCCACGGCGCCAACCGGCGGGTTCGGCCTGCAGCCTGGACCTGCCGCGCCGGTCGCCGCCAACGATGCCGCGGCGGCGGCCCCGTCCGAACCCGCGCCGGCCGCTTCGGCACCCCGTGTCCGCGGCCGCGTCATGCGCGAGATGCCGCCGCCCGTGGTCCCGGCAATGAACCATGCAGCGGCGGCCCTGCTTGCCCTGCTTCTCCTGCTCGCCACCGGCGCCTGCCTGCAGGCTCGCGCCAACGCGCTTCGCCTTTCCACCCGAGCCCCGCAACGATGACCTCCCTCGAATCCACCCTGTACGACCTTTCGCATGTCTTCCTCGCGCCCGTCCTGCTCCTGATCCTCGCCTCGCTGGCCTACGCCTTCATCGCGCTCGGCGCTTTCGCATGGGAAGGCCTGCAACGTCGTGGCGGTCGCTACCGCTCGACGTTGGCGGCCTGGCATGCCCGCGCCGGTGGCTCCAGCGACGACGCGGAACTGTGGATCCTCAAGCGCCTGGAAGGACTGCGCATCGTCTCGCGCACGGCACCGATGCTGGGCCTGGTCGCCACCATGATCCCGATGGGCCCGGCGCTGCTGGCCCTGACCAGCAGCGATGCCAGGGGCGTTGGCGAAAACATGGTGGTGGCGTTCTCGTCGGTGATCCTGGCGCTGATCGCGGCCAGCCTGACCTTCGTGGTCCTGACCGTCCGCCGGCGCTGGCTGCTGCAGGAGCTGCGCCAGCTGGAACGCCAGCAGGAGATCGCCTGATGCGCTTCCTCGACGACGATGATGCCGACGATCCGATCCTGTCGGTGGTCAACCTGATCGACCTGTTCCTGGTGGTGACCGGCATCCTGATGATCGTGATCGTGCGCAATCCGCTCGATCCGTTCGCGGCCAGCGACGTCACCGTCATCGAAAATCCCGGGCAGGACGACATGCGCATCACGGTCAGGCAAGGCGAAGCGCTGACCCGCTACGAATCCACCGGCGAGATCGGCGAAGGTGGCGGAGTGAAGGCCGGGGTCACCTACCGCCTGCCGGATGGACGCATGGTGTACGTGCCGGAAATGTGATGTCCCGAAGAAACGAAAACGGCCATGCTGCAGCACGCAGCATGGCCGTATGTACATGTTTCGCGCGGAGGGTCAGAAGTCGAACTGTGCCGACAACAGCGCGGTGCGCGGTGCCGCCACCGTGCCCACCGTGAGCAGGGTGCTGCTCGACAGCCAGTAACTCTTGTTGAAGACATTCTCGATGTTCGCGCGCAGCGTGACCGGCGTGGCGCCGAGCTGCGTGCGGTAACGCGCACCGATATCGACCCGCGTCCAGGACGGCAGCGTCAGGGTGTTGGCCGCGTTGTACGGCGTGGCCGCGGTATACAGCGCGCGTGCGTTGAAGGCCAGGCCCGGCACATCGGCCAGTTCCCAGTCGGCGCCCAGGTTCAAGGTGTGGCTGGGCACGCCGTTGGCATCGTTGCCCTGGTTGATCCCGCCCGCGGTGTGCTGCAGCTTGGCGTCGTAAAGGGTGGCGCTGGCCATGACGTTCAGCCCACGCAGCACTTCGCCGACGGCCGACAGTTCCAGGCCACGGTTGCGCTGCTGGCCATCGAAGCTGTAGCGGTTGCTGACCGGATCGGTCAGCGCGTTGGGGCGGTCGATCTGGAACACCGACACGGTGGTGAGCACGCCGCTCCAGTCCAGTTTCACGCCGGCCTCGTACTGTTTGGATTTGTACGGGGCGAACACTTCGCCGGCATTCGATGCGGTGGCCGGCGCGGTGCCGCCACGGCTCAGGCCGGAAGTGAAGTTGGCATACAGCGCGACGTGTTCGGTCGGGCGCACCACCACGCCGGCCAGCGGCGAGACGGCATCTTCGTCGTAGGACGAGCTGACGGCACCGGCGGCATCGAAGTTCTCCGCCTTCACCCGCTGCCTGCGAAGGCCGGCGGTGACCAGCACCTGGCCATCGGCGAAGGACAGCGTGTCGGTGAGCGAGACGCTGGACAGCTCGGTTTCCGAGTTCTTGGCCGGCGACAGGCGCACGCCGACCATCGGGATCAACTCGACCGGATGGTAGATGCTGGAATCGATCGTCTCGCTCAGCGGCGCGGACAGGTAGAAGCTGCCGGCCTCGGATTTCAGCAGCGAACCGGACGCGGTCACCAGGTGCCCGACGCCGAAGGTCTCGAAGTTCGTGCGTGCGCCGACTTCGCCGGTGCGGTTGCGCGAATCGGCGTCGTACCAGGAATTGATCACGCGCAGGTTGCCGAAGTCATCGACGGCATTGGTGGTGCGCGCGGACGGGAAGTCCTGCTCGCTGTTACCGTAGCGGTAGCCGCCGGCGGCGTACAGCATCAGCCGGTCGGAGGCGTCCCATTCCAGGCGCGAGGCGATCGCGCGATCGCGCGACATCAGGTCGGCGCCCTTGTAGATGGCGCGGTGGCCCGAGGGTGGCGACGGGATGGTGGTGTTGTCCGGGTGGAAGCCGGTCTGCGCGCGGAAGTTGTCGATGTTCTCGCGCTGCGAATAGGTATCCAGCGACCAGCGCAGGTCGCGCGAGCGGTAATCCAGCGCGATCGCACCGAGCGCGAACTTCTGCCTGCCATCGTCCAGGCTGGTATTGCCGTTGCGGTAGACACCGTTGAAGCGCACGCCCCACTGGTTGTCGGCACCATAGCGCCGGCCGGTATCCAGGTGTGCGCCGAACACCGACTTGCTTTCGTAGCTGGTGGTCAGGCGGGTCAGCGGCATGTCGCCGGCCCGCTTGGTGACGATGTTGATGTTGCCGCCGATGCTGCCGTTGGGGCTGATGCCGTACATCAGCGTGCCCGGTCCCTTGAGGACTTCGACGCGTTCCATCAGCGCGGCCGGCATGCGCTGCGAAGAGGTCAGCCCGTACAGCCCGTTCAGGCCCACATCGCCACTGGTGACGTTGAAGCCACGGATCTGGAAGTCTTCGCTGAAGCTGCCGGTGGAGGTCATCATCCGCACCGAAGCTTCGTTGACCACCACGTCGGCCAGCGTGCGCGCCTGCTGGTCCTCGAGCATCTGCGAGGTGTAGTTGGTGGTGCTGAACGGCGTGTCCATGACATCCGACGAACCCAGCACGCCGAGGCCGCCACTGCGCGAAACACGGGCGGCTTCGGCGGTCACGTTGACCGGCGCCAGGCGCGCGGGGCCGGAATCCTGGGCATGGGCGGCCAGTGGCAGGCCCAGCAGTGGAGTGCCCAGCGCAGTCACGATGGCGCAGCTCAGCAGCCGGATCGGCACAGCGCGTCGCGCAGGACGAGGGGAAACAGCATCGCGTTGCCGCGCGGAAGTAGTGGTCATCGTGGCCGGTTCAGGGAGCGGGAAGGAGTCAGCCGCAAATGATAATCAGTTGCATAATGTGGCGCAAGGCGACACTGCGCATGCAGAAGGCCGCGGCCTGCGCTGGATTTCCGCCGGGTGGCGCGTCTACAGCTGCCCGTAGCGCAGGTAATCGAACAGTTCGGCGTCGCTGTTGAGCCCCAGCTTGAACATCGCGTCGCCCTTCTGGCGGCTGATGGTGCTGGCGCTCCGGTGCAGCATCTCGGCGATGTCCTTGACGGTCATGCCCTTGCCAAGCAGCCGCAGCACCTCCACTTCGCGCGGCGACAACGGACGCTTGCCGCCATCATCCATGCCGCTGCTGCCGGCCGCATCCACGCGTTCCTTCAGCGAATGGCTGACGTAGGGCAGGCCGCGGTGGACGGTACGGATGGCGACGGGCAGTTCGTCCATCGACGATCCCTTGTCCACCAGGCCGAGCACGCCGGCCTCGCGCACCATGCGCAGGATGGCGAGGTTGCTCGATACGCTGAGCATCAGCACCGGCAGCTGGGGGTAGCGGCGGCGGATCATGCTGAGCATCGCAAAGCCATCCGGCATGTTGCTGTCGGGCATCGAGTAATCGGTCACCAGGACATCGCATGGATGCGCGGACAACAGCGCGAGCAGGTCCTGTGCCGAGCTGGCCTCGGCGACGACGTCGCCAATGCCGCTGGCCTCGATGACCGACCGTGCTCCGATACGGACGACAGGATGGTCGTCGGCGATGATGATGCGTAGCGTCATGCTCTAGTATGGCCCCGTGCGACGTGGATGGGTTGGGAAGGCAGGCATCGACGATATCCTCATTCTATGGAGGGGCGCGCACGTGCGCACGAATCCGGCGTCCTGCCGACGTAGCTGGATGACGCTGCTGCTGTTGCTGCTGCCTGCACTGGCGTGGCCTGCGCCAACTTCGTCGCTGCCACATGCGGCGGTCGCGTGGGCCGGCCACGACGCGCCGTCGGTGGGGGTCTACGACAGCAGCGGGCCAGCATTCGAGTTCATCGAAGGCGAAAAGATGCAGGATTCCGCGCCGGAACCGGTGGCGCGACCGGACCTGTTGCGGATCGGATTCCCGCCGAATGCGCCGCCGCTGTCATACACCGATGCCAGTGGGCAACCGGGTGGCCTGGCCGGCGAGTATGCACGCCGCCTGCGCGAGGCCGGCGCTACGCTGAGCTTCGAACCCAGCCATGACTGGTACGACCTGCGCGAGAAGATGCGTGCCGGGACGATCGACGCGGTGATGGCCGTCGCCAACGATTCGGCCTGGCTCGGGCCGGACTGGGTTTTCAGCCAGCCGTTCGTCACCGTGCCGAACGTGATCGTCACCCGGTCCGGGCGCGCTGCCGTACGTGACATGAAGGAACTGGCCGGCAAACGCGTGCTGCTGTCGGATCCTGAGCGGTTGCGGGCGCCGGTGCTGCAACGCGCGCCCCATGCGCGCATCGTCGCCGCGCGCAGTGCCGAGCAGGCGCTGCAGCGCCTGCGCGATGGTGAAGGCCAGGCGTATATCGGCAACCGTGCGCTGGTCGACGGGCTGCTGCGCGACCGCTTCGCCGGCCAGTTGCAGGTCGCCGCACCGGCCGGCTTCGACGACGCGCTGTCGCTGGCCGTGCAACGCCGGCATGCGCCGCTGGCGCTGCGGTTCGATCGGCTGCTGCAGGCGATGGACCCGCGCGAACGGCAGGCGCTGCGCGACGATTGGCTCACGGCACGCCATCGCGATGGAATCGACGGACGCACGGGCATGCGCTGGGGCGCGGCGATCATCGCGGCGTTGTTGGCGGGCCTGCTGGTACATGCACTGGGTCGCCGACACCTGCGGCGTGAGATTGCCGCTCGCCGCGCGCTGCAGCAGCGCCTGGCCGATGTCACCGGCAACCTGCCGGCGGTGGTCCACCAGATGCGGCGGCACGCGGACGGTCGGCTCGGCTTTCCCTATATCGCTGGCGATACCCTGCCGTTGTTCGGCATCGACCGCGAGCAGGTGATGGCCGATGCCGGGGCCTTGCTGGAACGCATCCACGCCGACGACCGCGCGGACGTAGAGGCGGCGATCGAGCGCGCCGCACGCGATTTCCTGCCGCTGGTAATCGAATTCCGCGTGCCGGCGGGCGCTGCGCCGCGCTGGCTGCGTACCCAGGCGCAACCGTATGCCGCCGACGCCGGAACCGTCGCCTGGAGCGGCTACTGGGTCGACGTCACCGAGGCGCATGCGCAGGCTGAAGCCCTGGTACAGGCCAAGGCGGCGGCGGAGCAGGCCGCTGCGGCGAAGGCGCGATTCCTGGCGACCATGAGCCATGAGATCCGCACGCCGATGAGCGGCGTGCTGGGCATGCTGGAGATGCTGGCGCATTCGCCGCTGCAGCCGGAACAGCGCCGCCATGTCACCGAAGCCGGGCGGGCTGCGCAGGGGCTGCGGCGAATGCTCGATGACATCCTGGATTACGCCAGGATCGATGCCGGCGCGCTGCGCCTGGAACCGCTGCCATTGCCATTGCGGCCGTTGCTGGAATCACTGCAGCGCCAGTTCGCGCCACTGGCCGCCGAACGCGGCCTGGGGCTGCGCGTGGAGATCGATGCTGGGCTGGCCGCCGCGCATGAAGTGGACGGACTGCGCCTGCGCCAGGTCCTGCAGAACCTGCTTGCCAACGCCGTGCGCTTCACGGCCGGGGGCGAGGTCGCGCTGAAGGTGGACGTGCTGGAAGGCAGCGTCGCCAGCCTGCAGGAACTGCGGCTGCAGGTGAGCGACACCGGCGCCGGCATCCAGCCCGACCGCCTGCAGGCGCTGTCGCAACCGTTGGCAACCCCATCGGTACCGGACCCAGGGACAGGAGGCACCGGGCTCGGGCTGGCGATCTGCCAGCGGCTGGTGGTACTGATGGGCGGACGCCTGCTGGTGCGCAGCACGCCCGGTGCCGGCACCGAGGTGGACGTGCTGCTGCAGCTTCCGGTGGCGAGCGATGACGACCTCGCTGCCACCCTGCCGGGACCCGGCAGCGTGGCACCGCTGCCGGAAACGATGCGCGCCGCGCGTGTGCTGGTGGTCGAGGACCATCCCACCGCACAGGCGATGATGGCCTGGCGCCTGCAGCAGCTCGGCGTGGCCCATGCGGTTGCCAGCGATGGCCGCGAAGCGCTGCAGCACCTGGCTGCGTCATCGTTCGATCTGGTCGTTACCGACTGCCGCATGCCGGTGATGGACGGCTATGCGTTCACCCGCCTGCTGCGCGAACGCGAACAGCGCCAGGGCGATCGTCGCCTGCCGGTGGTCGCGCTGACCGCGAGCCTGCTCGAGGACGACCTGCGCCGATGCCGCGATGCCGGCATGGACGAAGTGCTGACCAAGCCGTTGTCGCTGGCGCACCTGCGCCAGTGCCTGCTGCGCTGGTTGCGCGCAGGCGACCACGCCGAAGAGGCCACCGCGCGTTACTGAGCGTGCTCGCGCAGGTACTCGATGACCCGCTGGCGCCGCTGTGGATCGGGGAACGCGTTGTACATGCGCGTGCCGGGCACCTGCCTTGCGGGCGCGCGCAGGAAGGCGTCCAGGGTGTCCTCGTTCCAGGTGATGTCCGCACCACGCATGGCATCCGAATAGGGATAGTCCGGCACGCTGCCGGCGCGCCGGCCGAACACGCCATGCAGGTTGGGTCCGTAACGATGGATGCCGCCGGCGTGCACGGTATGGCAGCCGGCGCAGATCTCGAAGGCGCGTTCACGCTCGCGCGCGGCGGCCTGCAGCGGATCCTGCGGTGCCGCCCGGCAACCGGCAAGCAGGAGCACGACGGGCAGCAGCCAGCGCACCTTACATGCCCGGATAGTTGGGGCCGCCGCCTCCCTGCGGTGCCACCCACACGATGTTCTGGGTCGGATCCTTGATGTCGCAGGTCTTGCAGTGCACGCAGTTCTGCGCGTTGATCTGCAGGCGCTGGTCGCCCTCCGGACCCACGAATTCGTAGACGGCGGCGGGGCAGTAGCGCGCTTCCGGGCCCGCGTATTCGGCTAGGTTGACCTGCACCGGCACGCTGGGGTCCTTCAGGGTCAGGTGGCTGGGCTGGTTCTCTTCGTGGTTGGTGCTGCTCAGGAACACCGAGCTCAGCCGGTCGAAGGTCAGCACGCCATCGGGCCTGGGATAATCGATGCGCGCGTGCCGGGATGCCGGTTCCAGGCAGGCATGGTCCGGGGTGCTGTGACGGAGGGTCCACGGCGGGTTGCGGATACCCAGCCTGGGCAGCAGCCACTGTTCGATGCCGGTCATCAGGGTGGCCAACGTGCGGCCCTTCTTGAACCACTGCTTGAAGTTGCGGGTCTGCTGCAGTTCCGCATGCAGCCAGCTGGCTTCGAACGCCTGCGGATAGGCGCTCAGCTCGTCGTGCTGGCGGCCAGCGGCAAGTGCATCGAACGCCGCATCGGCGGCGAGCATGCCAGTCTTCAGCGCGGCATGGCTGCCCTTGATGCGGCTGACGTTGAGGAAGCCGGCCTCGCAGCCGACCAGCGCGCCGCCGGGAAACACGGTCTTCGGCAGCGACAGCAGCCCACCGGCGGTAATCGAACGCGCGCCGTATCCGATGCGCTTGCCACCTTCCAGATGCCGGCGGATATCCGGATGGGTCTTGAAGCGCTGGAATTCCTCGAACGGACTCAGATAGGGATTGCGGTAATCGAGCCCGACCACGTACCCGATCGATACCTTGCCGCCTTCGGCGTGATACAGGAATGCACCGCCGTAGGTATCGGCGTCGAGCGGCCAACCGGCCGCGTGCACCACCAGCCCCGGTTCGTGCTTTTCCGGATCGATCTGCCACAGTTCCTTGATGCCGATGCCGTAAGCCTGCGGATCCCTGCCTTCGTCCAGCTTGAAGCGCGCGATCAGCTGGCGGCCGAGATGGCCGCGCGACCCTTCGGCGAATACCGTGTACTTCGCGTGCAGGGCCATGCCACGCTCGAAGTTCGGGCCACGGCTGCCATCCTTCTCGATACCCATGTCGCCGGTGGCCACGCCGACCACTTCGCCGGCCTCGCCGTACAGCACTTCGGCCGCGGCAAAGCCGGGGAAGATCGCCACTTCCAGCGCCTCGGCCTGCTGTGCCAGCCAGCGGCCGACTTCGCCAAGGCTGACGATGTAGTTGCCCTCGTTATGGAAACACTCGGGCAGGAAGGCGTCCGGCGTCCGGCGCGAGCCTTCGGCGCTGAGGAACAGGAACTCGTCACGGGTCACCTTCTGGCGCAGCGGGGCGCCGCGTTCGGCCCAGTCCGGGAACAGCTCGGCCAGCGCGCACGGGTCCATCACCGCACCGGAAAGCAGGTGCGCGCCGGGTTCGGAGCCCTTCTCCAGCACGCATACCGACAGTTCGCTGCCGGCCTCGATGGCGCGCTGGCGCAGGCGGATGGCGGTGGCCAGCCCGGCCGGCCCCGCGCCAACGACGACGACGTCGAACTCCATTACTTCGCGAGGTGGCAGTGCGGGGGCTTCTACGCTCATGGATAACCTGACTCTTGGGTAGGCCGGCCCCAGGCCGGGGCGGCAGTTGCCTGGGAATCGCGCGCGGTGTCACGGCGAAACGGATGTTTGAATACATCAGGTTACCGGGATGCCGCGTTTTCGACCAGTTGGCGGCTGTTTGCCGGCGTTGGCCGTTCATCGGCGCCGGATGGCTGCAGGTCATGTTGCGGTGCAGCGTGCGGACATAGCCCGTTTCGAACGGATCGCGCGGGTTGATCGGTTGTTCGAGATTTCCGTCGTTTTGAGTACCGCATCGCTCATTGCCATGCCCCGATTTCCCTACGCTTGAAGCACCCAGTGCACGCCGGGGAAGCGCGATGGCTCACGAGCTGATGATCCGCGATACCTCACGGTCGTATGCGGTCCGCGCCGTCGCCGATCCGGCTCCGGAGCCCGCTACGCCCGCCGGCGATGCTCGGCGCCTGCTGGTCCATGCGCTGCTGGCACGGGTACTGGCCTGCGTCAGTGCCGCATCGGTGGCCGAAGGATGGGCGCGGCAGGCGTCGATCGCCGGCATGCCATGTACCTGCGTGCGTTTTTCCACGCAGACGCTGCCTGCGTCGAAATTCGCCGAACTCGACCGCCAGCTGGCGGGGCAGCAGCAGGGACTCAATGCCCTGACCGTGGAGGAATACCTGGCCGCGCGGGCGCGCTTCGATGCCCGCGAGCGCGACCCGCAGGTGGCGCGCCGGGCACGGGTATCCTGGCGTGCCAAGCTGCTGGATGCACGCCGCCAGGCGCTGCAGCGCGACGGCTGCAGCGCCGAGCTGGCGCAACGGCTGGCAGCCGAACATGCCGACCGGCAGATGCGCGGCCTGCACGCGCTGCACAACCCCGACCGCATTGCTGGCGGACGCGATGTCATCGCCGATTTCGGCGATGGCCAGGTCAACTCGACGATCGGCCGGCAGTGGAACCTGGCACGACGCGGCGAGCTGTCGCGCGTGCAGCAGCTGGATTGCGCCGCCTCCTGCGTACCCGGGCCGGCGCGCGCCTGCACCCGCATGAACGGCGTGCTGAAACGCGATGGCCCGGCGCTGGCCGACGTTGCGGGTGACGACGGATCGGCCAGGTCGCAGAATGCCGGTCCTGTCCCTGATGCCTGCGGCGAACGATGAACCTGCATCCGTACGATCTTTTCGACGTCCGTTCCCTGCTCAGCGAAGAGGAGCGTGCCGTGCAGGATGCGGTCGCGCGCTTCACCGACGAGCGCGTGCTGCCGATCATCGGCGACTGCTTCGACCAGGCGCGTTTCCCCGCCGAACTGGTTCCGGAGATCGCCGCGCTTGGATTGCTCGGCCCGACCCTGCCGATCGAGTACGGCGGTGGCGGATTGCAGGCCGTGGCCTATGGCCTGATGTGCCAGGAACTGGAGCGCGGCGATTCCGGCCTGCGCAGTTTCGTGTCCGTGCAGAGCTCGTTGTGCATGCATCCAATCTTCGCTTACGGCAGCGAAGCGCAGCGCCGGCAGTGGTTGCCGCCGATGGCGCGTGGCGAAGTGATCGGCTGCTTCGGACTGACCGAGGCGCATGGCGGGTCGGATCCGGCGAGCATGCGCACGCGGGCGGTACGCCACGGTGCCGACTGGCGCCTGTCCGGAAGCAAGATGTGGATCACCAACGCACCGATCGCCGACCTGGCCGTGGTCTGGGCGCAGACCGAGGAGGGCGTGCAGGGTTTCCTGCTGGAAAAGGGCATGGCCGGTTTCAGCGTGCAGGACATCCAGCGCAAGATGAGCCTGCGGGCGTCGGCTACCGGCGCGCTGTTCTTCGATGAGGTCAACGTACCCGAATGCAACCGGCTGCCGGGCGCGGTCGGATTGAAGGGGCCGCTGGGCTGCCTGACCCAGGCCCGGTTCGGCATCAGCTGGGGCCCGATCGGTGCGGCCATTGCCTGCCTGCACGAAGCATTGGAATACGCCGGACAGCGGGAGCTGTTCGGACGTCCGCTGGCCGCGACCCAGAGCGCGCAGATCAGGCTGGCGGACATGGCGCGCCGGATCACCACCGCCCAGTTGCTGGCCCTGCAGCTGGGCCGGCTGAAGGAGGCCGGTACGCTGCAGCCGCAGCAGGTCAGCCTGGCCAAGTGGAACAATTGCCGGATGGCGATCGACATCGCCCGCGAATGCCGCGACCTGCTGGGCGGTGCCGGGATCACCGTGGACCACGCCGCCATCCGCCACGCCCTGAACCTGGAGTCGGTGATCACCTACGAAGGCACCGAGACCGTGCACCAGCTGGTGATCGGCCGCGCGCTGACCGGCATCAGCGCCTTCTAGGCAGCGCCGGGCTGTGCCTGGCGCTGCGCCACCCCATCATGCGCCGCCGGCGAAGCCGTGCTGGCGCCATGCTTCGTAGATCGTGATCGCGACGGTATTGGACAGGTTGAGGCTGCGGTTGTCCGGGCGCATCGGCAGGCGCAGGCGCTGGCCATCCGGCAAGGCATCGAGGAGATCCTGGGGCAGGCCCCGGCTTTCCGGGCCGAACAGGAAGGCATCGCCATCTTCGAACGCGGCGCTGTCATGGCGAACGCTGGCGCGCGTGCTCAGGGCGAACAGGCGGCGCGGCGCGATATGCGCCAGGGCGGTGTCGAGGTCGCGATGGACCTGCACGCGCGAATACTCGTGGTAGTCCAGCCCGGCGCGCTTGAGCTGCTTGTCTTCCAGTGCGAAGCCGAGCGGCTCGACCAGGTGCAGCCGTGCTCCGGTGTTGGCGCACAGGCGGATGACGTTGCCGGTATTGGGGGGTATTTCCGGCTGGAACAGGATGACGTGGAACGTGGGGGCCTGGCTCATCGACGCAGTGTAATGCGCGAGGCGGGATGTTCGCCGCTGGCCGGGGCCCTTGCGGAAGCGTGGGCCGACGGTCAGCGGCGTGCGGGCTGGCGGTGCATGAAGCGGCGCAGGATCACGGGCGGACCAGGATGGCGGCGGCGGTGTCCATCGCCAGCGTCTGCAGCTGCGCCTGGCTGGGACGGACCTGGACCGCCGGCAGGTTGACGATCACGTTGCTGGCGAACACACCGGCGGCGGTCGCCAGCGCGGCGGCGTAGTGCTCGGCCTGCTGCTCGGCGGCCAGCGCCAGCCGCTGTTCCAGGCTCGGGCGGACATCGACGGCGGCGAGCGTGGTGATCGACGCCGCGGCGGGAGCCGAGACCCCTTCATCCTGGGACTGGGCCAGCTGGTCGGCGCTGGGACGGACCTGCACCGCTGCCAGGGTCGGGATGGTGCTGCTGCGTTCCCAGGCCTGCTGGGCCAGCTGGTCGGCGTCGGGACGAACCTGCACGGTGTCCAGCGTGGCGATGGAGGCGGCCTGCACCGGCGAAACAACCGAGGCGCCGGCGATCAGGGTGATGGCAAGGGCAATGGAGGTGACGTTCATGGCGGGGCCTGTTTAGTGTTGGTGATCAGTGGTGTGGTAGTAAGGTAGTACACCAATCCGGGAAGCGCAAGCGATATTCGTGTTTCGCCTGATTTGTTCAGTTTCAAGTCAGCTTGTGTCTGAGCTTCCCGTTTTGGCAGGAGAGTCATCGCAATACCCGTGCCAACTCCAAAGCCTTGCTGCACAAGGCTTTCGGCGCGCAGGCGGGTGTCCGCCGTCCGGACAGGTGTCCGCTTGCTGGCCTCCGGCGAGGCTTCATCAGTGCCCGGACGACCGTGCGCGCGCTAGGATCGCCCTTCAATTCGATGACCCAGGATCAGGAATGACCGCCTCTTTGCGTCCGCGCACCGCACTGCTTGCCATCGCCCTTTCCGTTGCGCTCGGCGGGCTGGCGCCCACGCCGCTTCTGGCCCGCCCGGCGGCACCGGCCAAGGTGGACATTCCGTTCGAGCAGTTCACCCTGCCCAACGGCCTGCGCGTGGTCGTGCATACCGATCGCAAGGCCCCGATCGTCGCGGTCAACGTCTGGTACCACGTCGGCAGCAAGGATGAACCGGCTGGCCGCACCGGATTCGCGCACCTGTTCGAACACCTGATGTTCCAGCGCAGCGAGAACCACGACGGCGAATACTTCGAGCCCTTCAAGCAGGTCGGCGCGACCGGCCAGAACGGCACCACCAATACCGACCGCACCAACTATTTCGAGAACGTGCCGACCACCGCGCTGGACATGGCGCTGTGGATGGAATCGGACCGCATGGGCCACCTGCTCGGTGCGATCGACCAGGCGGCGCTGGACGAGCAGCGTGGCGTGGTCCAGAACGAGAAGCGCCAGGGCGAGAACCAGCCCTATGGACAGGTCTGGACGCAGCTCAACCGCGCGCTGTACCCGAAGGGCCACCCGTACCACCACAGCGTGATCGGCTCGATGAACGACCTCAACGCGGCATCGCTGGATGACGTGAAGACCTGGTTCCGCACCTGGTACGGCCCCAACAACGCGGTGCTGGTGCTGGCCGGCGACATCGACGTGGCCACCGCCAGGGAAAAGGTCGCCAGGTACTTCGGCAGCATTCCGGCCGGCCCGAGCATGGCGCAGCCGAAGGTGGACGTGGCCGCGCGGCCGGCCGACACCCGTGAAGTGATGACCGACAAGGTGCCGCAGGTGCGCATCTACCGCGCCTGGAACGTCGCCGAAGTCGGCAGCCGCGACATCGACCAGCTGCAGTTGTTCGCGCAGGTGCTGGGCGGAGCGAAGTCCTCGCGGCTTGGCAAGCGCCTGGAGCACGAGGAAAAGCTGGTGGACAACGTCAGCGCGGGCGCGTTCCCGTCGCAGCTGGGTTCCAACTTCATGGTCATGGCGACGGTGAAGGAAGGGGCCGATCCGGCCCGGGTCGAGGCGATCATCGACGAGGAGATCGACCGGCTGGTGGCCGAAGGCCCCGGCAAGGACGAACTGGCCCGGGCCAGGACGGCGTTCCGCGCCGGCTTCATCCGCGGCATCGAGCGTATTGGTGGTTTCGGCGGCAAGGCCGACGCACTGGCCGAATGCACCGTGTATACCGGCGACCCGGGCTGCTTCCGCGAGTCGCTGAAGAACATCGACGCGGCCAGCGCGGCCGATCTGCGCGCGGTCGGCGGCAAGTGGCTGCGCAGGGGCAGCCATACCCTGCTGGTCGAGCCGGGCCCGCGGGTGGCGCTGGAAGAAGAGCCTTCCCGGACGCCGGCGCCGTTCCAGCTGCCGGCGGTGGATCCGAAGTACCACGCGCTGCCGGCGCAGGTGGACCGCAGCAGTGGCATGCCACAGACCCGCGAATTCCCCGAACTGAAGTTCCCGCAGCTGCATCGCGCCACGCTGAAGAACGGCACCCGGGTGATCCTCGCCGAGCGCCATGACATCCCGGTCGTGCAGTTCAGCTACCAGTTCCCCGGTGGCTTCAGCGCCGACCAGGGCCGCAAGCCGGGTACCGCCAACTTCGCGATGAACCTGATGACCGAAGGCGCTGGCAAGCTCGGCTCGCTGGCCTTCGCCGATGCGGCCGACGCGCTGGGTGCCAACCTGGACGCCTCGGCGGGGCTGGATTTCAGCGTGGTCGAACTGTCGGCGTTGAAGGAGAACCTGGCGCCGTCGCTGGCGCTGTATGCGACCCTGCTGCGCCAGCCGCGCTTCGAGCAGGGTGAGATCGACCGCGTCAAGGGCAGCTGGATTGCCGGCATCGCCCAGGAAAAGGCCAATCCCAGTGCGTCGGCGATGCGCGTGCTGCCGCCGCTGCTGTACGGCAAGGGCCACCCGTATGCCATTCCATTCACCGGCAGCGGCGATGCAGCGGCGATCGCCGGCCTGACCCGTGAGGACCTGGTGGACTTCCATCGCGACTGGCTGCGCCCGGATCAGGGCACGCTGATCGTGGTGGGCGATACCACGCTGAAGGACGTCGTACCGTTGCTGGAACGCCAGTTCGGCGACTGGAAGAGCGAGGGTCCGGCGCCGAAGGTGAAGGCGGCGGTGGACGTGGCCCTGCCCAGCGCACCGCGCGTGTTCCTGATCGACCAGCCGGGCGCGGTGCAGGCCAACCTGTTCGCCGGCCAGGTGGTGGCCTCCTCGGTGGACCCGGGCTCGACCCGCTTCGACATCGCCAACGGCGTGCTCGGCGGGGACTTCACCTCGCGCCTGAACATGAACCTGCGCGAGGACAAGCACTGGTCCTACGGCGCGCGCAGCAGCGCCAGCAGCACCGTCGGCCAGCGCCCGTGGATGGCGATGGCGCCGGTGCAGATCGACAAGACCGGCCCGGCGCTGGCGGAGATGCGCAAGGAAATCGTCGAGTTCGCCAATGGCAGCAAGCCGGCCAGCGAGGCGGAAGTGGCGCGCATCCGCAACATCCAGACCCTCAGCCTGCCCGGTGCCTATGAAACCGCCAGCGCGGTGCTGGGCACGATCGGCAACCTGGTGCAGTTCCAGCGACCGGATGATTACGTGTTCCAGCGCAAGGCCGAGATCGAGGCGATGACCCCGGCGCAGGTGCAACAGGCGGCGGCCGCGATCAGGCCGAACGCACTGACCTGGGTGGTGGTGGGCGACCTCGAACAGACCGAGCCGGCGGTGCGCGCGCTGGACATCGGCGAGGTCACCGTCATCGATGCCGACGGCAACCCGGTCGCACGCTGAACCGAGCGGAGGGGCGCGCCGGCCGTGGGCCGGCGCGCAGGTGCCCAGCCGGGCACAGCCCGGCTCTAGCCCACGTTCAGGCCGTTCAGGCACAATCCCTGCAAACACCCTCCGGTATCCGCCATGCGCCTCCTGATCCTGTCCGCCCTGCTGCTCAGCACCACCGCCTGCACCTGGGTACCGATCGAGGCGTCCGGCAAGACCGTGCGGGTGCTGCCGGCCGGCGCCGTTCCTGCCGGCTGCCAGGCCCGCGGCGAAGTGGTGGTTTCGGTGAAGAACAAGGTCGGCTTCTACAACCGCAACCCGCTGCGGGTGCAGGAAGAACTGGAGACCCTGGCGCGCAACGAAGCGCCCAGCGCCGAGGCCAACGCCGTGCAGCCTTCGGCCCCGCCGGCCGATGGCAGCCAGCGTTTCTCGGCGTTCCAGTGCCCGCCGCGCTGATCGCCGGGGACCATACGGCAGCGTCGAATTTCGTAAAGATGCGGTGAAAGCGTCCCGGTTATAGAATAGCCCCCCTTTTGCCTGAGCCTTGGCGCTAATTCGATGCTCTTCAAGAATGTCTCGATCGCCGGCCTGGCGCACGTCGATGCGCCGCACACGCTGACGACGAAGGAAATCAACGAACGTCTGCAGCCCACCCTGGACCGTCTCGGCATCCGCACCGACGTGCTGGGCGACATCGCCGGCATCCATGCGCGGCGCCTGTGGGACGCCGGCACGCTCGCCTCGGACGCGGCCACGCTGGCCGCGCGCAAGGCGCTGGACGATGCCGGCATCGGCGCGGACAGTGTCGGCCTGGTGATCAACACCTCGGTCAGCCGCGACTACCTGGAACCGTCCACGGCCAGCATCGTGTCCGGCAACCTCGGCGTCGGCGAGGAGTGCGTGACCTTCGACGTCGCCAATGCGTGCCTGGCGTTCATCAATGGCATGGACATCGCCGCTCGGATGATCGAGCGTGGCGACCTGAAGTATGCGCTGGTGGTCGATGGCGAGACCGCGAACCTGGTCTATGAAAAGACCCTGGAGCGGATGACCCACCCGGACGTCACCGCCGACGATTTCCGCAACGAACTGGCGGCGCTGACCACCGGTTCGGGGGCGGCGGCGATGGTGATGGCGCACTCGAGCCTGGTGCCGGATGCCCCGCGCTACAAGGGCGGCGTCACCCGCTCGGCCACCGAATGGAACCAGCTGTGCCTGGGCAACCTGGACCGCATGGTCACCGATACCCGGCAGCTGCTGATCGAAGGCATCAAGCTCGCCCAGAAGACCTTCACCGCCGCCAAGGTGGCACTGGGCTGGGCGGTGGAGGAACTGGACCAGTTCGTCATCCACCAGGTCAGCCAGCCGCACACCGCAGCGTTCATCAAGAATTTCGGCATCGATCCGAAGAAGGTGATGACCATTTTCGGCGAGCACGGCAACATCGGCCCGGCCTCGGTGCCGATCGTGCTGAGCAAGCTCAAGCAGCTGGGCAAGCTGAAGAAGGGCGACCGCATCGCGCTGCTCGGCATCGGCTCGGGCCTGAACTGCTCGATGGCCGAGGTGGTCTGGTAACTCATCGCTGCAGCCCTGCTGCGCGATCGAACTCCAAGGGGCCGGTTCTACCGGCCCTTTCTACAGGTGTCCCGCATGCGCGATCTTCCCGGCTATCCCGCCCACCCGCAGCGCTTCGACGTCCGCCCCGGCCTGTCGATGAACTACCTCGACGAAGGCCCGCGCGATGGCGAAGTGGTGGTCATGGTCCACGGCAACCCGTCGTGGAGCTACTACTGGCGCACCCTGGTGGCCGGCCTGTCCGACCGTTATCGCTGCATCGTGCCCGACCACATCGGCATGGGCCTGTCCGACAAGCCTGACGACGACCGCTACGAATACACCCTGCAATCGCGCGTGGACGATCTGGACGCGCTGCTGCGCCACCTGGACATCACCGGCCCGGTGACGCTGGCGGTGCACGACTGGGGCGGCATGATCGGCTTCGGCTGGGCGTTGTCCCATCATCAGCAGGTCAAGCGCCTGGTGGTACTCAACACCGCCGCGTTCCCGATGCCGGCGGCCAAGAAGATGCCGTGGCAGATCGCGTTGGGCCGTCACTGGAAGGTGGGTGAGTGGATCATCCGCACCTTCAACGCATTCTCCGCCGGTGCATCCTGGCTGGGCGTGGAACGGAAGATGCCGGCCGACGTGCGCCGGGCCTACGTGGCGCCATACGACAGCTACGCCAACCGCATCAGCACCATCCGTTTCATGCAGGACATCCCGCTGTCGCCTGCCGACAAGGCCTGGTCGCTGCTGGAGCGTTCCGGGCAGGCGCTGCCGTCGTTCGCTGACCGGCCCGCCTTCATCGGCTGGGGCCTGCGCGATTTCGTGTTCGACCACCATTTCCTGCAGGGCTTCCAGGCCGCGCTGCCGCGGGCCGAAGTCCACGCCTTCGAGGATGCCGGTCATTACGTGCTGGAAGACAAGCATGAAGTGCTGGTGCCGGCGATCCGCACGTTCCTGGACGCGAATCGGCTCTGATCGCTGTGACGACCAACGGTCGTCACCCACCGCTGTGGGTACCGACCGTTGGTCGGTACGCCGCCGCTCAGGCCGCGATCGGGGCCAGCGGCGGCGAGGACGGGCTGTTGCCGTTGTCGTCCGGATGGTCGTCATCGTTGTCGGCATCGTCGCGCCAGCGCCAGTCGGCCAGCGTCAGCGGCGCCAGCCCATGGACGATCCGCGCCTTGTCGCACTGCGGGCTGGCCTTGCCGTATTCCCATGAGGCGTCCACCTCCCGGCACACGCTCGGGCGGTTGGGATGGATGCCGCAGCGCGAGTACACGCCGATGTCCGCATCCAGCGCCACGCAGCGTATCGGTGCGGAATGGGTGCCGCGCATGCACAGGCGATGCGGATCCAGCACTTCGGTCAGCGCGTGCGGCACCCCGCCGGGGGTGACCTCGTCAGACTCCATCCAGTGAAAGGCCACGCGGTACTGGGTGCAGCAGGCGCCGCAGGTCATGCAGGGGTGTTGCATGGGCAAGCCGCCTCGGGCGGCAGTCGGGACAGGGGACGAGAGTGCGGATTTTCCACGAACACGGCCGCCGCGCAAGAAATTCCGGAAGCGGCGACAATGAACGGATGAACGGATCCTGCAACATCGCCGCGCGGCTCCCCGAGCTGGCCCGCGAACGTCCCGACCAGATCGCCATCCGTTGTCCCGGCCGGCGCGGCCCGGGCAACGGCATGGCCGCCTACGATGTGACCCTGGACTACCGCCAGCTCGATGCGCGCAGCGATGCGATGGCGGCCGGGCTGGAACGCCACGGCATCGGCCGCGGCGTGCGCACGGTGGTGATGGTGCGGCCCTCGCCGGAGTTCTTCCTGCTCATGTTCGCGCTGTTCAAGCTGGGCGCGGTGCCGGTACTGGTCGACCCCGGCATCGACCGGCGCGCGCTGAAACAATGCCTGGACGAAGCGCAGCCGCAGGCCTTCATCGGCATCCCGCTTGCCCATGTGGCGCGGCTGATGCTGCGCTGGGCGCCGTCGGCCAGGATCCTGGTGACCGTGGGGCGCCGGCTCGGGTGGGGCGGCAGTACGCTGGTCGCGCTGGAGCGCAACGGTGCCGATGCCGGGCCGATGCTGGCCGACACCGACGGCGAGGACATGGCCGCGATCCTGTTCACCAGCGGCTCTACCGGCGTGCCCAAGGGCGTGGTCTACCGCCACCGTCATTTCGTCGGCCAGGTCGAACTGCTGCGCCAGGCCTTCGGCATGCAGGCCGGTGGCGTGGACCTGCCCACGTTCCCGCCGTTCGCACTGTTCGATCCGGCGCTCGGCCTGACCTCGGTGATACCGGACATGGACCCGACCCGCCCGGCCCGGGCCGATCCGCGCCGGCTGCACGATGCCATCCAGCGCCACGGCGTGACCCAGTTGTTTGGTTCGCCGGCGCTGATGCGGGTACTCGCCGAGCATGGCAAACCCCTGCCGGGCGTGACCCGGGTGACCTCGGCCGGCGCGCCGGTGCCGCCGGAGGTGGTAGCCAGGATCCGCCGCCTGCTGCCGGCTGACGCGCAGTTCTGGACACCTTATGGGGCCACCGAATGCCTGCCGGTGGCGGTGATCGAAGGCCGCGAACTGGAAAATACCCGTGCGGCCACCGAAACCGGTGCCGGCACCTGCGTGGGCACCGTGGTCGCGCCGAACCAGGTACGCATCATCGCCATCGACGACCGCCCGTTGGCCGACTGGTCGCAGGCACGCGAGCTGCCGGTCGGCGAGATCGGCGAGATCACCGTGGCCGGGCCGACCGCCACCGACAGTTACTTCAACCGCCCGCAGGCGACGGCAGCGGCCAAGATCGCCGAGGCCCAGGCCGATGGCAGCACCCGCATCGTGCACCGCATGGGTGACGTCGGCTACTTCGACGCCCACGGACGGCTGTGGTTCTGTGGGCGCAAGACCCAACGGGTGGAAACCGCGCAGGGCCCGTTGTACACCGAACAGGTCGAGCCGGTGTTCAATACCGTCCCCGGCGTAGCCCGCAGCGCGCTGGTGGGGGTCGGCGCAGCCGGGGCGCAGGTGCCGGTGCTGTGCGTGGAGCTGGCGAAGGGGCAATCCGATTCGGCGGCGTTGCGCGAAGCGCTGCGTGCCAAGGCACAGGCACGACTGCCCGAGGCGGGCCTGCAGCATTTCCTGGTCCATCCGGCATTCCCGGTGGATATCCGCCACAACGCCAAGATCGGCCGCGAGAAGCTGGCCATCTGGGCCGCTGCAGAGCTGGAGAAGCACGCATGAAGATCCTCGTTACCGGTGGCGGCGGTTTCCTTGGCCAGGCGCTGTGCGCGGGGCTGGTCGAACGCGGCCACCAGGTGCTCAGCTTCAACCGCGGTCATTACCCCGCGCTGCAGGCCATGGGGGTAGGCCAGATCCAGGGTGACCTGGCCGATGCACAGGCGGTGCTGCACGCTGTCGCCGGCATGGACGCGGTGCTGCACAACGCGGCCAAGGCGGGTGCGTGGGGCACTTACGAGAGCTACCACCAGGCGAATGTCACCGGCACCGACAACGTCATCGCCGCGTGTCGCGCGCATGGTGTGTCGCGGCTGGTGTATACCTCCACGCCGAGCGTCACCCACCGCGCCACCCACCCGGTGGAAGGCCTTGGCGCGGATGAGGTGCCCTACGGCGAGGATTTCCAGGCACCCTACGCGGCAACCAAGGCGATTGCCGAGCAGCGCGTGCTGGCGGCCAACGATGCCACGCTGGCCACCGTCGCCCTGCGTCCGCGATTGATCTGGGGCCCGGGCGACCAGCAGCTGGTGCCCCGCTTGGCCCAGCGCGCGCGGGCGGGACGGCTGCGCCTGGTCGGCGATGGCAACAACAAGGTGGACACCACGTACATCGACAACGCCGCGCTGGCCCATTTCCTTGCCCTGGATGCGCTGTCGCCGGGTGCGGCCTGTGCCGGCAAGGCCTACTTCATCTCCAACGGTGAGCCGCTGCCCATGCGCGAGCTGCTCAACAGGCTGCTGGATGCGGTCGGCGCGCCGGCGGTGGAGAAAAGCCTGGGCTTCAAGACGGCCTACCGCATCGGTGCGGTGTGCGAGCGGCTGTGGCCGCTGCTGCGCCTGCCGGGAGAGCCGCCGTTGACCCGTTTCCTCGCCGAGCAGCTGTGCACGGCGCACTGGTACAGCATGGAACCGGCGCGGCGGGATTTCGGTTATGTCCCCAGGGTCAGCATTGACGAAGGCCTCACCCGGCTGAAGGCTTCATCACGCGGCGAGTTTCCCGTCACTTCCTGAACACCGTCCACGCGGGAGGATAGCCCCGACGCCGAAACCGGCAACCAACCGCGAGGACCGCCCATGCTGCATTACGCCATCGTCTTTTTCGTCATCGCCATCATCGCCGCGGTGCTCGGCTTCTCCGGCATCGCCGGTGCGGCCACCAACATCGCCTGGATCCTGTTCGTGGTGTTCCTGGTGCTGGCGGTGATCTCGATGTTCCGCAAGGGGCGCGTATAAGCGCCGCACGCGCTATCGCGTGACAGGCAAAGCCGGGCACTGCCCGGCTTTGTTTTATCCGGCGGGTGCCGGGACGCGCTTCGGTGCATGCTGACCGTTGGCAGGGGCCGGCCTCGGGTGGTGAGAGCCTTCGGTGGGTGACGACCGTTGGTCGTCACCCTCACCGCTCCTGCCAGAAGCCACTCGCCCTCCGCCCAGCCGACCATGGGTCGGCTCTACCGGAGCGCCGCCATGCGCTGTCCGCCGGGTAGAATGCGCGCATGCCTTTCTCCCTGCTCAAGTCCCTCAAGCCGGTCGCCGGCCGCGCCCTGCAAGCCGCGCTCAACCGGGCACTGGCGCTGGACACCGATACCCGCCAGGCGCTCTCCGCGCTGGATGGCCGCCACATCGACCTGACCCTGGAGGCGCCTTCGCTGGCCATGCGCATCAGCGTGCACGGCGAGCAGTTGGAAGTGGGGCCGGTCGACCATCGCGAGGCGGATCTTGCGGTGCGCAGCAGCCTCTCCGGCGTGCTCGCGCAGCTGCCGTTGATCGCGCAGTCCCGCGGTGCGCAGGGCAGCCAGCCGGGCCGTGTGCGCGTGGCCGGCGATGCCGAGCTGGCCCGACGCCTGCAGCAGCTGGCCAAGGGCTTCGATCCGGACTGGCAGCTGCCGTTCGTGCGCGTGTTCGGCGAGATAGCCGGGGTGCAGATCGCCAACGCGTTCCGCGGCGCGCTGCAGCACGCGCGCCGTGGTGCATCCGATCTGGCCCATGCCGCCGCCGAGTTCGTCACCGAGGAATCGCGCGACGTGGTGCCGCGCGGCGAGCTGGATGCCTTCCACGATGACGTGGATGTCCTGCGCGACGATGTCGAGCGCCTGGCCGCCCGCGTGCATCGCCTGCGGGGTGCCGCATGAAGGCGGTGCTGCGGGCGGGCCGCATCGGCCGGGTGATCCTGCGCTATCGCCTTGATGACCTGCTGCAGGGCACGCCGGCCGAGCGTTGGCTGCGGCTGGCCAAGCCATTCGTACCGCGTGCCTCGGCCGACATCGCCGCACAGTCGCGCGGCGCACGCCTGCGCCTGGCGCTGCAGGACCTCGGGCCGATCTTCGTCAAGTTCGGGCAGATCCTGTCCACCCGCCGCGACCTGGTGCCGCCGGACGTGGCGGTCGAGCTGACCCTGCTGCAGGACCGGGTCAAGCCGTTCGACGGCGATACCGCGCGGCGGATCGTCGAGCAGGCCCTGGGCCTGCCGGTCAGCGAAGCCTTCGCCAGCTTCGATACCGAGCCGCTGGCTTCGGCATCGATTGCCCAGGTACATGCTGCCACCCTGGCCGGGGGCCGCCAGGTCGTGGTCAAGGTGCTGCGCCCGGGCATCGAGCAGCAGATCGTGGCCGACATCGCGCTGCTCAACTCACTGGCCACCCTGGTCGAACGCACCCATCCGCGTGCGGACAAGATCCGTCCGCGCGAGGTGGTGGCCGAGATCGAGAACACGCTGTCGGCGGAGCTGGACCTGCAGCGCGAAGGCGCCAACGCCAGCGTGCTGCGCCGCTTCTGGGAGAACTCCGATGACCTGTATGTCCCGGAGGTGATCTGGAGCCATACCGCCGAGCGCGCGCTGACGCTGGAACGGGTGTGGGGCATTCCGTCGGACGACATCGCCGCGCTCGACCGCGCAGGCATCGACCGCGTGGCATTGGCGGCCAAGGGCGTGAGGGTGTTCTACACCCAGGTGTTCCGCGACAACTTCTTCCATGCCGATGCGCATGCCGGCAACATCTGGGTCGATGTCGATCCGGCGCGCCGCGACAACCCGCGCTTCATCGCGCTGGATTTCGGGATCATGGGCCAGCTCTCGCAGGAGGACCAGTACTACCTCGCCGAGAACTTCATGGCCATCTTCAACCGCGACTACCGGCGCATCGCCGAGCTGCACGTGCAGGCGCGCTGGATGCCCGGCCACGTGCGCATCGACGACCTGGAAGCGGCGGTGCGTTCGGTGTGCGAACCGTACTTCACCCGGCCGCTGTCGCAGATCTCGCTGGCCGAAGTGCTGATGAAGCTGTTCCGGGTGGCGCAGCGCTACCAGCTCACCCTGCAGCCGCAGCTGATCCTCCTGCAGAAGACGCTGCTCAACATCGAAGGCGTGGGCCGCCAGCTGGATCCGCAGATCGACATCTGGGCGGTGGCCCGGCCGGTGCTGGCGCGCATCCTGCGCGAGCGCTACAGCCCGCGACGGGTGCTGCGCGAAGTACGCCGGCGCCTGCCGGAAATCATGACCCAGGCGCCGGACATGCCACGCCTTGTCCACAGCTGGCTGACCCAGCAGGTGGAAGGCCGCCAGGAGCTGTCGATGCGCTCGCGCGACCTGGCCGCGCTGGATGCCAGCATGCAGCGCCTGCAGAAACGCGCGGTCGCTGCGATCACCGGCGTGGGCCTGCTCGCCATCGCCGCGCTGCTGTACGTGCTGCAACCGCCGGGCTGGTATCTGGGCGACATGCCAGCATGGAGCTGGCTGGCCGCCGTGCCGGGTGCGTTCGCACTGGCGCGGGCGTGGTGGCGATGACGGTCGGCGAGACGGCTGCGGGCGATCTGGCGGAGGTCGTCACCGCGCCCCCGGTGCCGTTGCGGCTGCTGCACCTGGACGAACGCCTGGCGGTGGTGGACAAGCCCGCCGGGCTGATGGTCCACGACAGCAAGCTGGCGCGAGGCGAAGATGATTTCCTTGCCGACCGCCTGCGCGACCAGCTGGGCCGGCCGATCTTCCTGGTCCACCGCCTGGACCGCGCGACCAGTGGCTGCCTGCTGCTGGCCTTCGATCGCGACAGCGCCAGCACGCTCGGGCGTTCGCTGATGGGCGGGGACGTGCAGAAGGACTACCTCACCGTGTGCCGCGGCTGGCCGGCCGAGGACGCATGGCGCGTGGAGCATGACCTCGATGGTGGCCCGGGCAAGCCGGTGAAGAAGCCGGCGATCACCGACTTCCAGCGCCTGGCCACGGGCGAGCTGGCAGTGCCCAGTGGTGGGTTCGAGACTTCGCGTTACGCGCTGCTGCGCTGCCAGCCGCGCACCGGGCGCTTCCGGCAGATCCGCCGGCACCTCAAGCATCTGTCGCACCATATGATCGGCGACACCAGCCACGGCGATGGCCGCCACAACCGTACGTTCCGCATGCAGGGCGTGCACCGCATGCTGCTGCATGCCGAGCGCCTGCGCTTCCCGCATCCGGATGGCGGCGCGGTGGATGTGCGCGCGCCACTGGACCGCGAGTTCCAGAAGGCGATGGACCTGTTCGGTTGGCAGGTCACCGAAGACTGAAGGTAGTGCCGGGCCCTGCCCCGGTACCGCCCGGCCGCCAAACGCAGCCGACCCTGGGTCGGCTGTACCGCTGCGTTATTTTTCCGGGGCAGGCGCCGGCGGCTCGTTGACGATCGCTTCCAGATCCTTCTGCAGGTCGGCGAACAGCGGCTGCATCCGCGCCTGGATCGCCACCATCACGTTCTGCATCAGGGCCGGGGTCTTGTCCAGCAGGCTCTGCCCGGCCGAACTCTCGTAGAACTCGGCCATCGCCAGCACGTCTTCCTTGCTGAAGGTCTGCTTGTACAGGTCCACGTACATCGGCCGCAGCTGCTGCCAGGACAGCGCCTGGCGCAGGGTCTGCGCGGTGCGCGCCTGGATGCGCTGCAGCTGTTCCTGCTGCTGCGAATCGAGCTGGCGCTGCCGGGTGATCTGTTCGAACTGCTGCTGCTGCATGGCTTCGATCTGCGGCAGCATCGAATCCAGCATGGCCTGCGCGCGTGAAGCGGACAGCAGGCGGTTGATGTCGCCATCGGAGGGCGGCGCGGCCAGCGCCGGAAGCGAGGCCACCGCCAGTACCAGCAGCAGGGCGGCGCGTTGCAGGGAGCGGGATAGGCGGATCATGCGGGCGTCCTGTGTGGTCGTTGGCGCCCAGCATACCCGTGGCGCTGGCGAAGGCGGCGTGTTGTCCGCCTGATCGTAGTGGAACGGCACCGATGACGACCACCCGGCGACATTGCCTGCCGTTACAATGCGCCCATGGCAACAGGTCCGGTCACCATCTCCGCGCAGCTTTCGATCCCCGACGATGAAATCGTCGAGCGTTTCGTGCGCGCCAGTGGTGCGGGCGGACAGAACGTCAACAAGGTATCGACGGCGGTGGAACTTCGTTTCGACCTGGCCGGCTCGCCGTCGCTGCCCGAGCCGCTGCGCCTGCGCCTGCTCGCGCGCCGCGACCGGCGCGTGACCGGCGAAGGCGTGCTGGTCATCGATGCGCAGCGGTTCCGCACCCAGGACCGCAACCGCGAAGATGCGCGCGAGCGCCTGGCCGAGTTCATCCGCGCCGGCCTGAGCGTGCCCAAGCCGCGCAAGGCCACCAAGCCCACCTACGGTTCCACCCTGCGTCGCCTGGACGCCAAACGCGGGCGCGCGCAGGTCAAGCGCGGCCGTTCCACCCGCAACTGGGAGTAAGCCTTGAATCACCCTTCGCCTCTGCTGCCAGCCGTGCCGCCGAACATGCCGCAGGTCAAACCCAATGCGTTCCTGCGCTGGCTGGCGCGTGGCGTACTGCGGCTGGGCGGCTGGAAAGTCGTCGGCACGCTGCCGGACGTTCCCAGGCTGGTGTTCATCGTTGCCCCGCACTCGTCCAACTGGGATGGTTTCTGGGGCATGGCGGCGAAGATCGCGCTTGGCATGCAGGTGAAGGTGCTGGGCAAGGCATCGCTGTTCTGGTGGCCGCTGGGCCCGCTGCTGCACAAGCTCGGCGTGATTCCGCTGGACCGCAGTTCGCCGCAGGGCACCGTGGAACAGGCCGTGGCGCTGATCCGCAATTCGGAAAAGATGTGGTACGCCATCACCCCCGAAGGCACGCGCAAGGCCGTCACGCACTGGAAGGCCGGCTTCCTGAAGATCGCGCGGATGGCCGAGGTGCCGGTGCTGGCGGCGTATTTCCATTATCCGGAAAAGACCATCGGCATCGGCCCGCTGTTCCATGCCAGCGGCGACGACGCGTCCGACATGGCCGCCATCCGCGAGTGGTACCGGCCGTGGGTGGGCAAGAACCGCGGCACGGTCTGAGCGGCCACGCGTCGGCAGGCCAGACGCCACGTCCGGCACATGCCGGCCGGTCGCCGCGGGAGTAATGTGGAGGACTGGCGACCATTCCCCGGTCGCTCTCCAGGAGCCTTTTGCATGTCGCGTACCGTCATCCTGGCCGCCGCCATCAGCCTGGCGCTGGCCGCTTGTTCCGGCAAGGAGTCCACCCCCGTGTCCGAAGCGCAGAATGCGCCGGCCCAGCAGCCGGCCGATGCCTCCACCAACCCGCTGCTGAGCGCCAGTACGCTGCCGTTCCAGGCGCCGCCGTTCGACCGCATCCAGGACAGCGATTACCTGCCCGCGTTTGAAGAAGGCATGCGCCAGCACCTGGCCGAAGTGCGGCAGATTGCCGACAGCGCCGAGCCGGCCACCTTCGACAACACCATCGTGGCGATGGAACGCAGCGGCGAGACCCTGAACCGCGTCTCGCGCATTTTCTTCGGCCTGGTGCAGGCCGATACCAACGATGCCCGCCAGAAGATCCAGGAAGAGGTGGCGCCGAAGCTGGCCGCGCACCAGGATGAGATCAACCTGGATCCGAAGCTGTTCGCGCGGGTGAAGTCGATCCATGACCAGCGCGATGCACTGGGCCTGGACGCGGTGCAGAAGCGCCTGGTCGAGCATTACTACGACGGCCTGGTGCGTGCCGGTGCGCAGCTTTCCGACGCCGACAAGACCACCCTGCGCAAGCTCAACGTGGAAGAAACCACGCTGTCCACCCAGTTCCATACCCGCCTGGTAGCGGCCACCGCGGCCGGCGCCGTGGTGGTGGACGACAAGGCCAAGCTGGCCGGGCTGGGCGATGATGCGATCAATACCGCTGCCGCCGATGCCAGCGCACGCAAGCTCGAGGGCAAGTTCCTGCTGCCGCTGCAGAACACCACCCAGCAGCCGGTGCTGGGCTCGCTGAGCGACCGCGAACAGCGCGCCGCCGTGCTGAAGGCCTCGGAAACCCGTGCCGAGAAGGGCGATGCCAACGACACCCGCGAGACCGTGCAGCGCCTGGCGCAGCTGCGTGCACAGAAGGCCAGCCTGCTCGGTTTCGCCACCTATGCCGATTACAACCTCGGCGACCAGATGGCCAAGACCCCGGCAGCGGCCCTCAAGCTGCTGACCGATACGGTACCGGCGGCCACCGCCAAGGCACGCAGCGAAGCGGCCGATATCCAGAAGGTCATCGACGCGCAGGACGGTGGCTTCAAGCTGGCGGCCTCGGACTGGGACTTCTACGCTGAGCAGGTCCGCAAGGCGAAGTACGACCTGGACGAGTCGCAGATCAAGCCGTACTTCGAACTGGACAACGTGCTGCAGAACGGCGTCTTCTACGCCGCCACCCAGTTGTACGGCATCACCTTCAAGCCGCGTACCGACATCCCGACCTACCATGACGACATGAAGGTCTACGAGGTGTTCGACAAGGACGGCAGCTCGCTGGCGCTGTTCTATACCGATTACTTCAAGCGTGACAGCAAGTCCGGTGGCGCCTGGATGGACGTGTTCGTCGAACAGGATGGCCTGACCGGTGCCAGGCCGGTGATCTACAACGTCTGCAACTTCACCAAGCCGGCCGCGGGCCAGCCGGCGCTGCTGAGCTTCGACGACGTCACCACGCTGTTCCACGAGTTCGGCCATGCGCTGCATGGCATGTTCTCCAACGTGAAGTACCCGTCCATCGCAGGCACCGCCACCTCGCGCGATTTCGTCGAGTTCCCGTCGCAGTTCAACGAACACTGGGCGCTGGATCCGAAGGTGTTCGCCAACTACGCGAAGCACCACAGGACTGGCGAGCCGATGCCGCAGGAGCTGGTGGACAAGATCCTCAAGGCGCGCAGCTTCAACCAGGGCTACGCGACCACCGAGTACCTGTCCGCGGCGCTGCTCGACCTGGCCTGGCACACGCAGAAGGCCGACGCGCCGCTGCAGGATGTAGGCGCGTTCGAGGCGGCTGCACTGAAGAAGTACAAGGTGGACCTGCCGCAGGTGCCGCCGCGTTACCGCACCACCTACTTCGACCACATCTGGGGCGGCGGTTATTCGGCCGGCTACTACGCCTACTTCTGGGCCGAGGTGCTGGACCATGACGCGTTCCAGTGGTTCACCGAGCATGGTGGGCTGACCGCCGCCAATGGCCAGGAGTTCCGCGACAAGGTGCTCTCGCGCGGCAACAGCGTGGAACTGTCGCAGCTGTATCGCGACTTCCGCGGCAAGGACCCGTCGGTCGAGCCGCTGCTGGAATTCCGCGGCCTGAAGTAAGCAGTTGAACGGCGGGGACAACCCCGCCGTTCTGCTTTCCGCTGGATGCACGGCTGACCGCCGCTGTTGGGTGATCCTCAACTGCTGTGGGTGACGACCGTTGGTCGTCACACCTGATACCGCCCATGTCAGGTCGCCATGAGTATCAATCAGGACTCGGCAGGTTATGGATCGACCGGGTTGTCAGGCCTAGCCTGATCTCCTCCCCTTTCCGGCCGCTTCCAGCAGCCGCATCGATTCCATGAACGGCGATACCACGGTTGCTTTCGAGCGCCGCATTCCCTCCGCGCGCGTGGCACCTGTCGCGCCCGCTGCAACCCATATCCAGCAGGGCACTCCGGCGTTCCGGCGCACGGCGGCAGCGCTGTTCCTGGCCGGCTTTTCCACCTTCGGCCTGCTGTATACCGTGCAGCCGCTGCTACCGGAGTTCAGCCACCACTTCGGCGTGTCGGCGGCCAACAGCGCCCTCGCGCTGTCGCTCAGTACCGGCCTGCTGGCGGTGATGATGCTGGTCGCCGGGCTGATCTCCGACCGTGTCGGCCGTCGCAGCGTGATGATCACCGCGCTGCTGGCCTCCACCGTGCTGTCGGCGGCCAGTGCGCTGGTCGACGACTGGACCACGCTGCTGGTGCTGCGCGCGCTGCTCGGCGTGGCGCTCAGCGGCGTGCCGGCGGTGGCGATGACCTATCTGGTCGAAGAGATGGACGGCCGCGCGCTGGGCCTGGCGATGGGCCTGTACATCGGTGGCAATGCGGTGGGCGGCATGAGCGGGCGGTTGATTGCCGGGATCGTCGCCGACCATTGGGGCTGGCGCTGGGGCATCGGTGCGGTATCGCTGATCGCGGTGTTGAGCACCATCCTGTCATGGGTCCAGCTGCCGCCGTCGCGGCATTTCCAGAGCCGCCGTGGTGGGCTGCGCCAGTTGCCATCGCGCTGGCGACAGCTGTTCGCCGATCCTGGCCTGCCCTGGTTGTTCGCCACCGCGTTCCTGCTGATGGGCGTGTTCGTCACCCTCTACAACTATCTCGGTTATCACCTGCTGGCACCGCCGTACCGGCTCGGTCAGACCGTCGTGGGCCTGATCTTCAGCGTGTACCTGGTGGGCACCTTCAGTTCGGCATGGATGGGGCAACAGGCCATCCGTCATGGTCGCGGGCGCGTGCTGTCGATCTGTCATGCGCTGATCGCGCTCGGCATCGTGATGCTGGCCCTGCCGTGGCTGGGCTGCATGGCGGTCGGCATCGCGCTGGTGACGTTCGGCTTCTTCGGTGGCCATTCGGTGGCCAGCAGCTGGGTCGGCAACCGTGCCGGGTTGATGCGTGCCGAAGCCTCGGCGTTGTATCTGTTTTCGTATTACCTGGGATCCAGCGTGCTGGGCGCCGTCGGCGGACTGGCGTACAGCGCGTGGGACTGGCAGGGGGTATGCGCGTTCGCCGGGGCGCTGACCCTGGCCGGTGGCGCGATCGCATGGTGGCTGTGGCGGCGCATGGTGGAACCGCGCTCCTGAGCCGGTAGCATCGGTCGCCGGCCGGCATGATTCTCTCCGCGGCCCTATGCGAATTCCTCGCGCAGCAATGCGGTGAAGTTTCGGATCAACGGCGTCACGCTTTCGCGGCGCCATGCCAGCTGTACTTCCGAATGCGCGCCGCGGTCGTCCAGCGTAACGAAACATGCACCGTCCACCTGGATGTGATCGCAGGATGCCGGCAGGATTGCCGCGCCCAGTCCTGCGGCGGCGAGGCTGATCAGCGTCGATGCCTCGCCGGCTTCCTGCACGATGCGAGGCGTGAACCCCGCCGCCGCGCACAACGCGATCATCTGGTCGTGGATGCCGGCACCGACACTGCGATGGAAGCCCACGAATGGCTCATGGGCGAACTGCTCCAGCGATACGCTGAGGCCGGAAGGGTCGCGTCCACGCAACGCGGGATGATCGCGATGCAGCACCAGTACCAATGGATCGGTGAACAGACTGTGCGCGACGAGTTCCGGAGGCAGTACGCGCTTGCGGATGATGCCAACGTCCAGGCTGTTGTCCAGCAACGCATCGATCTGCTGCAGGGTGTTCATCTCGCGCAGCTGCAGGCGCACCTGCGGAAAGCGTTCACGGTAGCCGAAGATCGCGCGCGGGATCTGCGGCACCAGCGGCGTCGCCCGGGTGAGGCCGATGTGCAGTTCGCCGACTTCACCGCGTTGCACGCGCTGCACTTCGTCCACCGCCACATCCACCTGCGACAGGATCGTGCGCGCCCGCTGCTGCAACAGCACGCCGGCCTCGGTGAGCTGCACGCGCCGATGGCTGCGCACGAACAGCCGTGCGCCGATCAGCTGCTCCAGCTGGCGGATCTGCTGGCTGAGCGGAGGTTGCGACATCCCCAGTCGTTCCGCCGCCTGGCCGAAGTGCAGCGTATCGGCCACGGCCAGGAAATAGCGCAGGTGGCGGAGTTCGATGGACATGGGGGGCATTGTAACGACGGGCCATGCCTGCCAAGGCGCCATCAAGGGGGGCGGCAGTGCCAACACATGGCGACAAAAATCGGCATTGCCAGATCAATAAGTTTTTGATTTTAGGTTGAAAATAAATTCGTGTTACCATAACCATATGGATATCAAAGGCCGTATCCTTCAATCACTGCGTCCACGTCGGGACGGGTTGCTCGCCCGGTCCGAGGTGAGTGGTTATGGCAGTCCAAGCCAGGTATCGGCGGCCCTGCTCGAGTTGCGCAACAGCGGTTCACTCGTATCGCTGGGCCACGGCTTCTTCGCAAAACCTGCCGCCGTTGAAGAGCGCGGCAGGCATGCCTTGTTGCTCGAATCCAGGGCCAAGGCGATGGCCCGGGCCCAGCAGCAGAAGAGGCGTAGCGAGCGGCAGCTGGGGGGCAGGAAGGTGCTGACAACGTCCGTTGCCCGTCGAGTGCGTCGAATGGCCCTGCGGGAAGGGGTGACGTTTGTCGAGACGTATGCTGACCGATTCGCTCGTGCGGCGACGCAGCTCGCGGGTGATGAAGTACAGAGCGATGAGACTGACAACCTGCTGGTCGAGCTCAGGCGACAGGGCAAGCTTTCTCCTATTGAAATGGTAAGGATGATGGCGGAGCACCATCGTGCCCTCAAGCGTGTTTGATCCCTTCGAGGACTTCGACACCAGAGGCTATCTGCGCAATACGCAGGCAGAGAAGGATCCAGCCATCATCAAGATCCTGGAACACGAACTGTTTCGCGCGCAGTTGCCGACTGCCCTGGATTTTCTTTCCGGGGTCGATTACATCGGCTACGAAGACTTTCTGAAAGTCCACGAAATCCTGTTCCAGGGGCTCTATCCGTGGGCAGGCCAGGATCGCCAGCAGGTCTTGTCCACCAGGGCGGTGCGGAAGGGCGACATCTACTTTTGCCATCCCATGGACTGTCGCAGGGCCGTTGAGGATGGACTTCGGCGCGCGCAGGCGCTGTCTCAGATTTCCGCCAGCCCGGGCTTCATCATGGGCATGTTCGCCTATGGTCACCCGTTCCTGGATGGCAATGGACGCACCATGCTGCTGGTCCACGCGGAGCTGTGCTTTCGGGCGGGCATGTCCATCGACTGGCACAGGACAGAAAAGGGTGCCTATCTTGAAGCCCTCACCCGTGAGCTGGATGAACCAACCGCAGGTCATCTTGATGCCTACCTCAAGCCCTTCATCGGCCCGGTCGTGAAGCGGGAGACGTGGCTCCAGGCGGTCACTGTCATGCCCGGGCTTGACGGTGCCGCTCTTGCCGCAGAGCAGTCGCCCACCTATTCGGATCCAGCCGTGGTATCGGATCAGAAGAAGTTCGAGACCAGACGAAACTACAGGATTGGTGACGAAGGCTTCGTGCCCGGGGACCGATAGGCTCCTGCCATCCTGCGCTCCGCCCGTGCCCCGGTTCCATCGGCCGTCATCCACCTCGAACAGCACCGTCAGCGCTCCGAATGCCCGCTCTGGTCGTACTCCCGCGGTGAGAAAAGTTCCGGCTGGATCAGCTCCACGAAGGCGCGTGCCTGCGACGACAACGCCTTTCCCCGCCGCACTATCACGCCGTAGCTGCGCTCCGGGAACCACGCGCGCATCGACCGTGCCACCAGCTTGCCGGGGTCGGCATCGTTCAGGCACAGCGCGGGCACGATGGAAATGCCCATCCCCATCGCCACGTACTGCTTGATCACCTCCCAGCCACCCACCTCCAGCGCGACGGTGTACGGCAGGCGATGGCGCTGGAACACCTGGTCCACCAGGCGGTAGGTGATCTGGCGCTTCGGCGGCAACACCAGCGGGCATCGAGATATGGCATCCAGGGTCAGTTCGCCGCTCGCCAGCGGGTGGCCGCGCGGGGTGATCAGCATCTGCTCGAAGCGGTAGGCCGGCGCATAGCTCAGGTCGGCCGGAACATCGGTCATCGAGCCAACCGCCAGATCCGCCGCGTCGTCCCGCAGCAGGTCGGTGCCATCGGCGCTGATGGCGTTGTGCAGCGTCAGGCGTACATCCGGATGGACCTGACGGAAGCGTTCGATGATGCGCGGCAGCAGGTACAGGATGGTCGAACTGTTGGCGGCGATGTTCAGTTCGCCCGCGTCCAGCCCGCTGATCCTGTCGCGGAAGCGGGCTTCCAGTCCGTCCAGGTCTTCGACCAGCGGTTGCGCCATCTCGAACAGCACCTGGCCTTCCCGGCTGGGAACCAGCCGCCGTCCGCTGCGCTCGAACAGCGCCACGCCCAGTTCCCGCTCCAGCGCCTGCAGTTGCTGGCTGATTGCCGGCTGGCTGACGAAAAGCGCCTCCGCCGCTCGCGAAACCGATCCCAGGCGTACGGTCTGGCAGAACGCCCGCAACGGTTTCAGCCGGTCGGATTTGTAGGAAAAACGCGGACTTGGCGGCGTTCGGGTGGACATGGCGTAACGAGTATAAGCTGAACTAATGTAAATCATTGCAATAACTGCTTTGCCATATAGTTGGCCGGGGCGGCAACGTGGAGACGTTCCCACGCTGGAGTGTTTCCATGTCTGCCGTTGCTTCCGCCCTGCCAGTCCCATCGTCCAGGGCCACCCCCGGGATCACCCTGGCCACCCGGACCGCGGGCCAATCCAGCCTCCTGCCCGCGCCGCTGCTGGCGCTGCTGGTGTCGCTGCACCGCGCGGTGGAGCCTGGCCGACAGGCGCGGCTGCGGGCGCGCCGTGAGCGCCAGGCCTTCTTCGACCAGGGCGGCCTGCCCGATTTCCGCCCGGACACCGCTGCGATCCGTGCCGAGGACTGGAAGGTCGCCCCGCTGCCGGCCGCCCTGCAGGATCGCCGCGTCGAGATCACCGGACCGACCGATCCGAAGATGGTCATCAACGCGCTGAACTCCGGTGCCAGGGTGTTCATGGCTGACTTCGAGGATTCGACCTCGCCCACCTGGCGCAACCTGCTGGCCGGCCAGCAGGCGCTGATCGGTGCGGTGCGGTGCGACCTGGAATACACCGCACCGTCGGCGGCCGACGGCAGGCCGGGCAAGCGCTACAGCCTGCGGCCGTACGAAGAGCAGGCGGTACTGATCGTGCGCCCACGCGGCTGGCACCTGGACGAAAAACACGTGCTGGTCGATGGCCAGTGCCTGGCCGGCGGCCTGTTCGATGCTGCCGTGTTCGCGTTCCACAACGCCCGGGCGCTGCTGGCCAGGGACCGCGGCCCGTACTTCTACCTGCCCAAGCTGCAGAGCATGGAAGAAGCCGCGCTGTGGGAGACCGCGCTGTCGCACATCGAGGGCATGCTCGGCCTGCCGCATGGCCAGATCAAGGTCACCGTGCTGATCGAAACGCTGCCGGCGGTGTTCGAGATGGACGAGATCCTGTACGCGCTGCGCGACCGCATCGCCGGCCTGAACTGTGGCCGGTGGGATTACATCTTCTCCTACCTGAAGACCTTCCGCCGCCACCCCGACAGGGTGCTGCCCGAACGCGGCCAGGTGACCATGACCCAGCCGTTCCTGACGGCCTATTCGGAGCTGCTGATCCAGACCTGTCATCGACGCGGTGCGCATGCGATGGGGGGCATGGCCGCGCAGATCCCGATCAACCACGATGCGGCCGCCAACGAACAGGCGATGGCCCGCGTGCGCGCCGACAAGCTGCGCGAAGTCAGCGCCGGCCACGACGGTACCTGGGTCGCGCACCCGGCACTGATCCCGGTCGCGCAGGCGATCTTCGATGAGCACATGCCCACGCCGAACCAGCAGCACGTGCTGCGCCAGGACGTGCGCGTGGGCCGCGACGACCTGGTCGCGCCGCCGCCGGGCTCCATTACCCGCGCCGGCTTCGAGGGCAACGTCGAAGTCTGCGTGCGTTACCTGGCCGCATGGCTGGACGGCAACGGCTGCGTGCCGATCCATCACCTGATGGAAGACGCGGCCACCGCCGAGATCAGCCGCAGCCAGTTGTGGCAATGGCTGCATACGGCCGGCCAGCACCTGGACGATGGCACCGCCATCGACCTGGCGCTGCTGGACGGCACGTTGGCACAGCTGCCCGCGCGTCTCGGCGAACCCGGCGCGTTGCCCGGTGGCGCGCGCATCGACGAGGCCATCGCGTTGCTGGCCGAACTGAGCCGGGCCGACGAACTCGACGACTTCCTGACCCTGCCGGCCTACGCGCGCATCGATTGATCGCGTCCCATCGAACGAGAGCGGGGCGCTGCCCCGCTGCCATGGACTCCGCCCAGCCGGGCAGAACCCGGTTCTACACCATCACCGCACTGGAGAAAGACATGAGCACCCTGCCCACTGCCGAACAGATCCAGCACGACTGGGATACCAACCCGCGCTGGAAGGGAATCGAACGCAACTACAGCGCCGCCGACGTGGTGCGCCTGCGTGGCACCGTCCACGTGGAGCATTCGCTGGCGCGCCTGGGCGCGGAGAAGCTGTGGAAATACCTGCATGAAAAGGACTTCGTCAACGCGCTCGGGGCGTTGACCGGCAACCAGGCCATGCAACAGGTCAAGGCCGGCTTGAACGCCATCTACCTGTCCGGCTGGCAGGTCGCCGCCGACGCCAACCTGGCCGGACAGATGTACCCCGACCAGTCGCTGTATCCGGCCGATTCGGTGCCGGCGGTGGTCAAGCGCATCAACAACACCCTGCTGCGTGCCGACCAGCTGCACCATGCCGAGGGCAAGGGCGAAACCGATTTCCTGCAGCCGATCGTGGCTGATGCCGAAGCCGGCTTCGGCGGCGTACTCAACGCCTTCGAGCTGATGAAGGCGATGATCGAGGCCGGTGCCGCCGGCGTGCACTTCGAGGACCAGCTGGCCGCGGTGAAGAAGTGTGGCCACATGGGCGGCAAGGTGCTGGTGCCCACCCGCGAGGCCATCGAGAAACTCAACGCAGCGCGGCTGGCCGCCGATGTGCTGGGCGTGCCGACCCTGCTGGTGGCGCGTACCGATGCCGAGGCGGCCGACCTGCTGACCAGCGATATCGACGCCAACGACCAGCCGTTCACGACCGGTGATCGCACCGTGGAGGGCTTCTACAAGACCCGCAACGGCCTGGAGCAGGCGATCAGCCGCGGACTGGCCTATGCGCCGTACGCGGACCTGGTGTGGTGCGAAACCGGAAAGCCGGACCTGGAATTCGCCAAGGCATTCGCCGAAGCCATCCATGCGAAGTATCCCGGCAAGCTGCTGGCCTACAACTGCTCGCCCAGTTTCAACTGGAAGAAGAACCTGGACGACGCCACCATCGCGACGTTCCAGAAGGAGATCGCCAGCTACGGTTACCGCTTCCAGTTCATCACCCTGGCCGGCTTCCACGCGCTGAACTATTCGATGTTCAACCTGGCCCATGGCTATGCGCGGCGGCAGATGAGCGCGTTCGTGGAGCTGCAGGAAGCAGAGTTCGCCGCCGCCGAGCATGGCTTCACCGCGGTCAAGCACCAGCGTGAGGTGGGCACCGGCTATTTCGATGCCGTGACCCAGGCGATCCAGCAGGGACAGTCCTCGACCACCGCCCTGGCCGGCTCCACCGAAGAGGCGCAGTTCCATGGCGAGCGCGCGGCCTGAGTAGCGCCTGGCCCTGCGCGGAAATCTCCCAGACCCAGCAGCGCCGGGCTCTGCCCGGTGACTGCCAACCTTGGCTGACACGCGGGCGTGGCGTGAAATCTGCGTGAAACTGCGACGCAACGCACATTTAAAACCGATGCTATGCTCCGGCCTTCAGAACGGAAATTCTGGTCGGCGGACAGGGGAATGATCGGCACGGGCGCGCTCGCGGATTTGCGCGATAGGACGGACATTGCCAGCCCGGCGATGGCCGGGGACCTGTATGCGGTGCTCGGCCCCGACGAGTTCGACCTCTTTTCCGGTTTTGCGCGTCGACGCCAGCTCCAGCAGGGCGAGTGGCTGTTCCGCCGTGGCGATCGCGGCGGCACCATGTTCGTCATCGTCAGCGGCCAGATCGAGCTGGACTTCGACGACGACCTGGTCACCAAGCGGCTCGGCAGGAACGAGTTCTTCGGTGAGCTGGGGCTGCTGATCGGCAACCACCTGCGCAGTGCGTATGCACGTGCCAGCGAAGATACCGAGCTGCTGGAACTCGACCACGCCGACTTCCAGCGTCTTGTGGAACGCGAACCTGGACTGGTCGCGTACTTCCTGCGCCGCGCGATCATGCGCGTGGTCAGCAACGAGAAGGTACTGATCAGCCAGCTGCGCCGCCGCAACCACGACCTGGAAACCGCGCTGGACAATCTGTACGTTGCCACGCACCAGCTGAGCCACACTCGCGAACTGGTGCGTACCGACGAACTGACCGGACTGCACAACCGCCGCGGCCTCGCGCTTTACCTGCAGGAGTGCCGCGAGCAGGATCCCGGGCCGGCGCAGGGGCTGCTGCTGATCGACTGCGACTGTTTCAAGCAGGTCAACGACCGCTTCGGTCACCAGGCCGGCGATCGCGTGCTGCAGAGCGTGGCCAACATCCTGCGCTCGATGGTCGGACCGGACGACCTGGCATGCCGGCTGGGGGGCGATGAGTTCTGCCTGCTGCTGCGCCGGGCCGATGCCGGAACGGTGCAGCATGCCGCCGAGTTCGTGCTCGGCGCGGTGCATGGCCTGATCGAACGCAGCCATGGCACCTCGCACATGTGCCGCCTGAGCATCGGTGCCAGCCTGCTCGAGCGCGATGCCGACTGGAGCGAATGGTACGCCTGCGTCGACCGTGCCCTTTACCAGGCCAAGCGCGAAGGCGGCGACCGCCTGCGCTGGCCGTACGACGTGGTCGACACGGACTAGGCGGGAGTCCTTATGCGCGGCGATATGGAAGCGCCCATCCCCGTGCCGACGATGCGGGCCCTGCTGTTCACCGATCTGTGCGATTCGACCCTGCTGGTGGAGCGGCTGGGCGATTCGGCCGCCGCCGCCCTGTTCCAGCGGCATGACCGCCTGGTGCTGCTCCTGCAACAGCGCTGGCGCGGCCAGCAGATCGATCGATCCGACGGCCTGTTCCTGTTGTTCGAGCGCGCGGTGGACGCACTGGGCTTCGCGCTGGATTACCAGCAGGAGCTGCGCGGCTTGGACGAACTGCACGACGTACGGTTGCTGGCCCGGGCCGGCCTGCACGTCGGTGAGGTCATTCTGTGGAAGAACAGCGCCGAAGCCATCGCACACGGCGCAAAGCCGGTGGAAGTGGAGGGCCTGGCCAAGCCGATGGCCGCACGCCTGATGCAGCTGGCGCGGCCAGGGCAGATCCTGCTGTCCGCCGCGGCCGAGTCGATGGTGCGCCGCGCGGCCGATGACCTGGGCGACACCGGCAAGGGCCTGGGGTGGAGCTCGTTCGGGCGCTGGCGCTTCAAGGGCGTGGCGCAGCCGGTGGACGTGTTTGGTGTGTACGCGCCATCCATGCCGGCAACGCGGCGCCCGCGGCCGACCCCCAAGGCAACGCGGGACGTGCCGTTCTGGAGACGTCCACTGGCGATGGTGGCCGAAGTGGCCATCGCCGCCGCGGTGATGGCCGGAATCTGGTTCATGGCACGGCCGCAGCCGGCCATTGCGTTTGCGGAGCGCGACTGGGTCGTGTTGGCCGACGTGCGTAACCTGACAGGGAAGGTATTGCTCGATGACTCCATCGACCAGGCAATCAGGATCAGCCTCGGACAATCCCGTCATGTAAACATCCTTGGTGACCTGAAAGTCCGTGACACCATGGCACGGATGCGGTTGCCGCCGGGCTCGGTGCTGGATCGCAACGTTGCGAGCGAAGTGGCCCAGCGCGACGGTGCACGGGCGGTGGTGGCGCCTTCGGTCATGGAGGTCGACGGAAAACTGCGTGTAACGGTGGATGTCATCGATCCGGAAACGGCCGCTACGGTCTACACCATGCGGGCCGACGGGAGAGGCATGGATTCGCTGCTGGCATCCACGGACAACGCCGTTGCATTGCTGCGAAACACGCTGGGCGAAGCGGTCCAGGATCTTGACCGGAACTCGTTCCCGCTGCCCCGGGTGGCGACGTCCAGCCTTGATGCACTGCATGCCTTTGCCGCAGGCAACAAGGCATTGGAGGAGCGGCGTCCGGATGATGCCCTGCGATTCTTTGCCCAGGCCGTGAACGTTGATCCCGAGTTCGCCATGGCCCACGTCGCGATGATGCGGATTCACTGGATGCGTGGCGAAAACGATCTTGCGCTTGATGCGTATCGGCGCGCTGACGGACTACGCGCCAGGATGACGCCGCGGGATGCGCTCTACCTCGACGGATGGTCCGCCGAAACCGGTGATCAGCCCGCTGCGCAGGTTGCACAGAGCTGGAAGCTGCTGACCGATCTCTATCCTGACTATCATGCCGGCTACGTGAATCGGGCCAGGGCCCTGGCTCACGTGGGACGCTACGCGGACGCGCTTGCCACGCTGCAGCATGCCCTTGTCCCGCAGATGGCCGCTCGCAGCCATGCCTACGATTTCTCCGGGCGGATGAAACTGGCGACCGGGGACATCGGCGGCGCCAGGTCGGACTTCCGCACGGCAGCAGAAATCGGTGGATGGAAAACGGGTCCGAACATGGCCATGGCGTCGGCCGTGGAGGAAAACTGGGCAGAGGCGGACCAGAACATCAGGGAGGCCGAAGTGGCCGACTTCGGTGGGAAGATGCAGCTGGCCGCGGTATTGATCGACCTGCAACGGCTGGATGAAGCCGGGGCGGTCGCGCGAACACTGGAAACCGAGTGTCCGGAGCCCGGCTTATGCCGGGTCGCAACGGCGTGGGCGCTGAGCATCGCGCGGATGGGCGGAGATCGCCTTGATGCAGCGCGGGGAGCGCAGTTGATCGATGCTGCCCTGGCCGACATCGAGCCGCGGCAGGGAAGCGATCTGGGTACACGCCAGTTCATGGCGCTGGGCCTGATCTACCTGATGCAGCGCGGTGGTATGGATGTCACGCGACAGATCCAGTCCGTGCGGAAGATGATCGACGAAAAAGCCGATGTCCGTCCGCGGCAGCTGCTCGATATCATCGAAGCCACCGCAATGATCCACGCGGGGCAGGGTGAAAAGGCAGTGTTACGTCTTTCGCGCTGGATCGACGGAACGGAAATGTTCCAGCTGCACGTCGCCCTGCGGGATGCATACCAGGCCTCGGGAAAGAGCGATGCCTCTTCCGCCGAGGAGCAGTGGCTGGAATCCAATCGCGGCCGTGCCTACATCGAGGACGCCGGGAACTTCATCCTGCAGGCCCAGAACGTTCGTGATGGCCGGCACCGGGCTGCGATCGGCAGCTGAGTGCCGGCCATGGGACGAGCGGCGCTCAACGCTTCAATGCGTCGTCGATGCGTCCTGCTTCGAAGAAGTGCGGCAGCACGAAGGCTCCGTTGCTCTGCACCTGCGCCTGCAGCAGCCGGGATACCTCGGCGAATTCTTCCTTGCTGGCGAGCTGGGTGAGCGGCTCGCAGTATGATCCGTCCGGATTTGACAAAACCCCCAGGCTCGACAACGCCGTACTTGGGCTGCTGGCGAACGCGGCGCGGAACTCATCATCACGCTGCAGGCGGGCGAGAAGCTCGGCGGCCTGTGCAGGCGTCAGCGGGGTCTTGGCGGGTGGCGTGCTCATCGATGGCGGAAGATGAAGGAGGAATCCGTTATATCGGCAGGAATCGCGTGAGGTTTAGCACGATTCCGCGTGCGGGACACTGGATACTGTGCAACCCGTTGCTGGAAGTGGCAGATGCAGATTCGACGATGCGCCATCCTGATGTTCGAGCCGCGGGCCGGGTTTTCGCTCGATCTTTCGCTTCTGCTCAAGGGGCAGGCGGGACTGACGCCTTCCATGCAATGGCAGGCACTGGCTGCGCATCTGGACGCCCCGGTGGGGGTGGCACCGGACGAAATGGCGTTGCTGGGACGGATCGAGCCGGACCGATGGATGGACGCGATTGCGGGCGATATTCCGGATGCGATGCTGCTTCGGCTGCTGGATGCCGGTCTTGTGATCTCCGACAGTGAGGCCCACGCAGTGCATCGCCGGCGCGATCAACGGGTGCGGGACGCCAACTGGTGGCCATTGGCCGCGCTGTTGCATCGCATGGGGCGGTGGACGGGCGTGAACAGCGCACGGGACATGCGTGAGGCAAAGCTTGTCACCGCACAGGACCTGCATTCGAAGTTCGGTCCGCCTCCCCCGGCGGTGGATGCGCCCGGTGGCACGCCGCTTCTGCTGCCCGAGGTCGCCGACGATGCCCGCGACGCCACGTTGTATCGCCGTGCGACCTGCCGCAACTTCGATGCCGGCAGGCCATTGCCGCTGCTCCTGCTTTCGCAGGTGCTCAAGCGCACGGTCAAGGCGCATGCCGTCGTGCGGCCGGGGGAAGGCATGGAATTCCTGAAGAAGAACATACCCTCCGGTGGCGGCCTGCATCCGCTGGAAACCTATGTGGTGGTCCTTGATGTGGAAAACCTGGAGCCGGGCATCTACCACTATCACGCGCAGGAGCATGCGCTACGGCCGCTGGCGGCGGCGCCGGAGGATCTTCGCGGGACGGTGCTTGGCCTGCTCGCGGGCCAGGACTGGTTCGCCGATGCGCCGCTGCATGTCATCCAGGTGGCGCGCTTCCGGCGCAGCTTCTGGAAGTACCGCAACCATCCCAAGGCGTACCGGGCCGTGCTGCTGGATGCTGGACACCTGTCGCAGCAGTGGATGCTGTCGGCCACGGAGCTGGGCCTGGCGGCCTACGTCACCGCAGCCATCAACGAAATCGATATCGAGGCGCTGCTGGGACTGGACGGCATCGAAGCCAGCCCGGTCATGATGTGCGGGCTGGGCTGGCGCGCGGACGTGCAGGTCACCAGCGAATTCGACCCTCTGCGGCAGGCCCGGCGGAAGCGGGAGGGATGAGCCGGGTGGAACCCGGCCGTGCGGCTGTCATGCGGCCTCGAAATCCACCAGCACCGCGCCATCCCCCACCTGGTCGCCGGCCTTGGCGCGGAACCCGCGGACCGTGCCGTCGGCGGGTGCCTGCAGGGTGTGTTCCATCTTCATGGCTTCGAGCACCACCAGCGGCGTACCGCGCTTCACCTGCGCGCCGGCCTCGACCAGCGTAGCCACGATCCTGCCTGGCATCGGGGCCAACAGGCTGCCGGCGTCGGTCGCGGACGAGTCCGACGCACCGACCGGGTCGTGCAGGGTGAAGCGATGCTGGCCATCGGCACCGAACAGGTACACCTGGTCGCCCTCGCGTTGCAGCTGCAGCGTCCAGTGGCGGCTCTCCAGCTGCACCGACAGGCGATGGCGGTCGGCGTGGCCGACGACATGTTCCGGCGCGGCGTCATCGCACTGCACGCGCCAGCCATCGGCAGTACTCCATACCTTCAGCGTGTGGCGGCGTTCGCCCTGCTGCAGCGGCAACGCGCGCGCGGCCGGGGCACCCAACCGCCAACCGTCCTGGGCCAGCCAGGGCGAATGCGGGTCGCGCATATCGCCGCTGGCGGCCGGGGTGGTCGCTACCGCGGCAATGGCAGCCAGCGTCCACAGCGATGCGTCGCTGTCACCGATCGTAGCCAGCGCTGCCTGCTCGCGCTCGATCAGCGCGGTATCCAGCTTCGCCTGCGAAAACGAATCGGTGCCGACCAGCCGGCGCAGGAATGCCGCATTGGTGGTCACGCCGATGACCTGGCAGTCGGCCAGTGCCTGGTGCATGCGCCGCAGCGCGGTATCGCGGTCCACGTCCCAGACGATCAGCTTGGCGATCATCGGATCGTAGTACGGGGTGATGGTATCGCCCTGCTCGACGCCGGTATCCACCCGCACGTGCGTGTTCTCCAGCGGCAACCGCAGATGGCGCAGCGTGCCGACCGAGGGCAGGAATCCCTTGTCCGCATCTTCCGCATACAGGCGTGCTTCGATCGCATGGCCGTGGATGCCCAGTTCGTCCTGCCGCTTCGGCACAGGCTGGCCGGCAGCCACCCGCAGCTGCCATTCCACCAGGTCGGTACCGGTGATGTACTCGGTGACCGGATGCTCGACCTGCAGGCGGGTGTTCATTTCCATGAACCAGAATGCGCCGTCCGGGGCCGCAATGAATTCCACCGTACCGGCACCGACGTAGCCCACCGCCTGCGCGGCATCCACTGCGGCCTTGCCCATCGCGGCGCGACGCTCGGCGGTCATGCCGGGCGCGGGCGCTTCCTCCAGCACCTTCTGGTGCCGGCGCTGCACCGAGCAGTCGCGTTCGAACAGATGCACCACGTTGCCGTGGCTGTCACCGAACACCTGGATCTCGATATGACGGGGGCGCAGCACGTACTTCTCGACCAGTACATGGTCGTTGCCGAAAGCGGCGCGTGCCTCGCGCTGGCAGCTGGCCAATGCCTCGATGAAATCCTCGCTGTGGTCCACCCGGCGCATGCCCTTGCCGCCGCCGCCCGCGCTGGCCTTGATCAGCACCGGATAGCCGATGCCATCGGCCTGCGCGCGCAGGAACGCCGGATCCTGGTTGTCGCCGTGATAACCCGGGGTCAGCGGCACGCCGGCCCTGGCCATCAGCGCCTTGGCCGCGCTCTTGTCGCCCATCGCCCGGATCGCGCTGGGTGGCGGACCGATGAAGGTGATGCCAGCCGCCGCGCAGGCTTCGGCGAACGTCGCATTCTCGGACAGGAAGCCGTAACCGGGATGGATGGCCTGTGCACCGCTGCGGCGCGCGGCATCGAGAATGACCTCGGCACGCAGGTAGCTTTCCGCGGCAGGCGCAGCACCGATCGCGATGGCTTCATCGGCCATGCGCACATGGCGCGCATTACGGTCCGCATCCGAATACACCGCCACCGTGGCGATGCCAAGACGACGGCAGGTGGCGATGACGCGGCAGGCGATCTCGCCACGGTTGGCGATCAGGATCTTGTTGAACATGGTGGACTCGGTCATGGCGCAGGTCACATGCGGAACACGCCGAAGCGTGTCTCGCGGGCCGGGGCATTGAGGCTGGCCGACAGTGCCAGGGCCAGTACGCGGCGGGTGTCGGCCGGATCGATCACACCATCGTCCCACAGCCGTGCGCTGGCGTAATAGGGATGGCCCTGCTGCTCGAACTGCTCGCGGATCGGGGTCTTGAAGGCATCCTCTTCCTCGGCCGGCCACTGTCCGCCCCTGGCTTCGATGCCATCGCGCTTGACCGTGGCCAGCACGCTGGCGGCCTGCTCGCCACCCATCACGCCGATGCGTGCGTTGGGCCACATCCACAGGAAGTTCGGCGAGTATGCGCGCCCGCACATGCCGTAGTTGCCGGCACCGAACGAGCCGCCGATGACCACGGTGAACTTCGGCACCCTGGCGCAGGCCACCGCCATCACCAGCTTGGCCCCGTCCTTGGCGATGCCGCCCTGTTCGTACCTGCGGCCGACCATGAAACCGGTGATGTTCTGCAGGAACACCAGCGGGATGTTGCGCTGGGTGCACAGTTCGATGAAGTGCGCGCCCTTCAGCGCGGACTCGGAGAACAGGATGCCGTTGTTGGCGATGATGCCGACCGGATAACCGTGCAGGTGCGCGAATCCGGTGACCAGGGTCGCGCCGTAACGCGGTTTGAACTCGTCGAAACGCGAGCCGTCGACCAGGCGCGCAATCACCTCGCGCACATCGAACGGCTTGCGGGTGTCGGCGGGAATCACGCCATACAGTTCGTGCGCGGGGTAAAGCGGTTCCTCCGGCAGCTGCAGCGCCATCGGTGGTTCCGGCTTGCGCCAGTTCAACCGGGCGATGATCGCGCGTACCCGTGCCAATGCCTGCACGTCGTTGTCGGCCATGTGGTCGGCCACGCCGGAGATGCGCGTGTGCACGTCGGCACCGCCCAGCTCTTCGGCGGTCACCACTTCGCCGGTCGCGGCCTTCACCAGCGGCGGGCCACCGAGGAAGATCGTGCCCTGTTCGCGCACGATCACCGTTTCATCGCTCATCGCCGGCACGTAGGCGCCGCCGGCGGTGCAGCTGCCCATCACGCAGGCGATCTGCGGGATGCCCTGCGCGGACAGGTTGGCCTGGTTGTAGAAGATGCGGCCGAAATGATCGCGGTCCGGGAACACCTCGTCCTGCAGCGGCAGGAACGCACCGCCGGAATCCACCAGGTAGATGCACGGCAGGCGGTTCTGTTCGGCGATTTCCTGCGCGCGCAGATGCTTCTTGACCGTGATCGGGTAATAGGTACCGCCCTTGACGGTGGCGTCGTTGGCCACGATCACGCATTCCACGCCGCTGATCCGGCCGATGCCGGCGACCACGCCGGCGCAGGGCACGGCATCGTCGTACATGCCATGTGCGGCCAGCGGCGCGATTTCCAGGAAGGCACTGCCCGGATCGAGCAGCGCATCGATGCGCTCGCGCACCAGCAGCTTGCCGCGCGCGGTATGCCGGGCACGCGCCGCTTCGCTGCCGCCGAGCGCGGTGCGGGCCAGGGTGGCATGCAGGTCGTCGACCACCGCCTGGAGCGCCAGGCGGTTGGTCTGGAAGGTATCGCTGCCGGGTTGCAGCTGGCTGCTCAAGGTGGTCATCGCGTTGGCCTTACAGGGTGCGCTGGAACAGTTCGCGACCGATCAGCATGCGGCGGATCTCCGAGGTGCCGGCGCCGATCTCGTACAGCTTGGCATCGCGCCACAGGCGTCCGGTCGGGTATTCGTTGATGTAGCCGTTGCCGCCCAGGATCTGGATCGCCTGGCCGGTCAGCCAGGTGGCTTTCTCCGCCGCGTAGAGGATCGCCCCGGCCGCGTCCTGGCGCGTGGTGCGGCCCTGGTCGCAGGCGCGCGCCACCGCGTACACGTAAGCGCGGCACGCGCCGAGGCCGACGTACATGTCGGCGATCTTGGCCTGGATCAGCTGGAAGCTGCCGATCGGCTCACCGAACTGGCAGCGCTCGTGCACGTAGGGCATCACCACGTCCATGGCCGCGGCCATCAGGCCCAGCGGACCGCCGGAGAGCACCACCCGCTCATAGTCCAGCCCGGACATCAGCACCCGCACGCCGCTGCCTTCGCTGCCCAGCACGTTTTCCGCGGGAACCTCGCAGTCCTGGAACACCAGTTCGCTGGTCGGCGAAGAGCGCATGCCCAGCTTGTCCAGCTTCTGCGCGGTCGAGAAACCCTTCATGCCCTTCTCGACCAGGAAGGCGGTGATGCCCTTGGCGCCGGCGTCCGGATCGGTCTTGGCGTAGACCACCAGCACGTCGGCATCCGGGCCGTTGGTGATCCACATCTTGTTGCCGTTGAGCACGTAGCGGTCGCCGCGCTTGTCGGCGCGCAGCTTCATCGACACCACGTCCGAACCGGCGCCGGGTTCGCTCATCGCCAGTGCGCCCACCAGATCGCCGCTGCACAGGCCGGGCAGGAAACGCTGCTTCTGTTCTTCGGTGCCGTTCTTGCGCAGCTGGTTCACGCACAGGTTGGAGTGCGCGCCGTAGGACAGGCCGATGCCACCGGATGCACGGGAGATTTCCTCCATCGCCACCACGTGGGCCAGGTAGCCCATGCCGGTGCCGCCGTACTGTTCTTCCACGGTCATGCCCAGCAGGCCCTGCTCGCCGAACTGCTTCCACAGCTGCGACGGAAACTGGTTGCTGGCATCGGCTTCGGCGGCCAGCGGAGCCACGTGCGCGGCAGCGAACTGGGCCACGCTTTCGCGCAGCAGGTCGATGTCTTCGCCGAGGTCGAAGTTGAGGGATGGGACGTGCATGCGGACTCCACGGAAGGTGGCGGATGGGAGCGCACCGGTGGGGATGCGGGCAGGCTGTCCGCGCGGGCGATGGGCCCAGACTAGCGGGGTTCGTGCAAAAAGTGAACACAAGTTCAAAAATTGAACCTACAATCAGACCATGGCCTACAAACGCTCCCCGCTGATGGAAGAACGCATGGCAGGCGCCCGCGAGCGGATCCTGCTGGCGGCGCGCGAGCTGGTGGCCGCCGGCGGCTACCGCAGCGCACCGGTGACCGCCGTGGCCGCCCACGCAGGTGTCTCAACCGGGCTGATCTACCGCCATTTCCCGTCCAAGGCCGAACTGTTCGTGGAGGTACTGAACGCGGCGGTGGCGCATGAGATGAAGATTCTGGAAGGCATCGCGGCAGGCAGCGAGCCGGCGCCCGAGCGACTGCGGCTGGCGATCATTGCGTTCGTCCGCCGCGCCCTGGCCGGGCCGGGGCTGGCCCATGCGTTCATCGTCGAGCCGGTGGACCCGGAGGTGGACGCCGAGCGCATGCGTGGACGCCTGCGTTTCGGCGGCGTGTTCCGTCGTCTTGTCGAAGACGGCATCGCCAGTGGTGATTTCCCGGCGCAGGACGTTGAAGTGACCGCCGCCTGCATCGTCGGCGCGTTCACCGAAGCGCTGGTCGGACCGACCGCGCCGAGCCGGCAGGCGCACCGCGACGAGCATGCGCTGGCCGACTCGATCAGCGCGGTCTGCCTGCGCGCCGCCGGCGCGGTGTAGCCCCCGGCTCCGCCGGGCTGCGGCCCGTCCATGCCGCACGTTCCACTGGCCGCGTACCGGCCATGTTGCGGCGCGCCTGTTGTTGGCGGCCATCGGCACTCTATACTCCCCCGGCAGGTTCATACGCTCAGCCGTGGTCCACCGACTACCAGCCAGGGGTACCGAAGAGTGCGGAATCATGATCTTGAGTTCCTGAAACGCTTTTCCATGGTGATCGGCCTGTTGGCGGCGATCACGCTGGGCCTGATCCTGCTGGCGGCCTGGCTGCACACGCGGATCCCCGCCGAAGTCTCGCCCACCGCTGCCAAGCGCACCGAGATGCGCATCGCCCCGGTGGGCGCGGTCTACGCAGGCAGCACGGGTGCCGCCGCACAGGCCGCCGCGCAGGCGGCGGCACTGGCCAAGGCTGCCTCGCAGGTCGCGTACGGGGGTACCACCGATGGCAAGGTGATCTACGACAACCTCTGCACCGCGTGCCACACCACCGGTGTCGGGCTGGCGCCGACGCTCGATCATTCGCATTGGGATGCGCGCATCGCGCAGGGCAAGGACACCCTCTACAAGCACGCCATCGAGGGCTACACCGGCCCGGACGGCGGCATCATGCCGCCCAAGGGCGGCAACCCCGCCTTGACCGAAGAGCAGATGCACGCCACGGTCGACTGGATGATCGACAACCTGAAGTGACGTTGGCATCGTCCGCCCCTGCATTGGAACCGGTTCGCCGGACTCCCCGGGGGTAGAGCCGACCCATGGTCGGCTGGCCCCGATCGGTACGACCCTGACCCAGGGAGGGGCTTTGCCGCTTGCGGCCACCCGCATGCACAGGCGACGAGGTTGCATGATGTGGGGTTAGAGTGGCGCCCCTGACCCTTCCGCTGCCTTCCATACCTGTCTGGAGCCGTTGTCCGATGCGTTGCTGTCCGCTTGTGCTTGCCCTGGCCGTGGTCCCCCCTTCCGTTTTCGCGCAGGCCCAGCCGCAGACCCCGGCGCAGCCGGCGCCGGGACGGTTGGCCGATGCACCGGTCGGCGCGCCCGTTTCCATCGCCCGTGCACCCGCGGACTGGCGTGCGCTGGATGGCCAGTACGTGCGCATCGCCGCGCCGTTGACGGTGGCCGGCACCGATGGCCTGGAGCGCTTCGGCCAGCTGACGGTCGCCTTTGAAGGCCGGCTGTGGCAACCCACCGAAATCGCCGTGCCGGGAACGGCCGGCATCGCCCAGGTGAACGCCGACAACCAGCGCCGCCGGCTGCTGATCGACGATGGCAGCGACGCGCGCGAGCCAGCGCAGGTGCCCTACCTGGACAGCGGCGCGGCACTGCGCACCGGCATGCAGCTGCAGGGCGTGGAGGGCCGTGTGCATGTGGATGCGCAGGGGAATGCCCGGCTGCAGCCCGGGCGTGCAGTCGAGCTGCCGCCGCTGCAGCGCCCGCAGGCGCCGAAGGTGCCGGGCACACTGAAAGTGGCGGCGTTCAACCTGGAGAACTTCTTCAACGGCGATGGCCAGGGCGGCGGCTTCCCGACCCTGCGTGGCGCGCGTACGCTCGAAGAACACCAGGCCCAGCTGCGCAAGCTGGTCGCCAGCATCCTGCCGCTGGATGCGGACGTGGCCGCGCTGATGGAGCTGGAGAACGACGGCCATGGGCCGCGCTCGGCCATCGCCACGCTGGTCGATGCCCTCAACGCGGCACCTGGCAGCGTGTCGGACTGGCGCTTCGTCGATGCCGGCGATGGCCCGGGCGACAACCCGATCCGGGTCGGCATCATCTACCGCGCCAGCCGCCTGCAGCCGCTGGGCAGGCCGGCCATGCTGGAAGGCGGCACCTTCGTCGAGCACAGCCGCGTGCCATTGGCGCAGGCGTTCCAGCCCCGTGCGGGCGGCGAACCGTTCGTCGTGGTCGCCAACCACTTCAAGTCCAAGGGCTGCCGCGATGCCGCCGGCAGCGACGCCGAACAGAATGATGGCCAGGGCTGCTGGAACGCTACCCGGCTGGCCTCTGCCGGCCAGCTGGATGCATGGATGCGCCGCGATCCCACCGGCACCGGCGTGGAGGATGCCGTGCTGCTGGGCGACTTCAACGCGTATGCGATGGAAGATCCGATCCGCGCCCTGCGCACCGCTGGCTGGCGCGACGCCTTCACCCTGGCCCGGGTCGAGCGGCCGTACAGCTATGTCTACAACGGCTACAGCGGCCGGCTGGACCACGCGTTGCTCAATGCCGGCATGGCCGGGCGGCTGGCCGGCGCCGCCGAATGGCACAGCAACGCCGACGAGATGGATGCCAGCGGCTACCAGAAGCGCAATGTCGAGGGGCCCTGGCGCAGTTCCGACCACGATCCGCTGCTGCTCGGCTTCGACCGCTGACCAGGACGCCGGCGATATCGGCCGGCGCAGCATTCCGGTAGCGCCGATCCATGATCGGCTGATCACCCTGCGGCGATCAATCCAATCGCCAGCACCGCCAGCCCCAGGCCCACGCGGTTCCAGGCGCTGGTGCGTTCGCCGAACACGCCCATGCCCACCAGCGCCCCCAGCACCACCACGCCGATGTTCATGCCGGCGAACACCGTGGCCGGGCTGTCCGACAGCCGCTGGTGCGCGCGCACGTAGAACAGGATGTTGCCGAAGTTCAGCAGGCCCAGCAGCGCGCCGCCGACCAGGTTGCGCCAGGCCAGGCGGGCGTGGCCGCGCACGTGGCGCCACAGCTGCAGGGCCAGCATCAGCACGAAGGCCAGGCTGAAGCACACCAGCAACGCCGCCATCGACGGTGTGCCGGACAGCGCGACCGTCTTCAGCAGGATGTCCACCAGCGCGAAGCCGAACCACACCGCCAGCAGCCAGCGCCAGCTGCCGGGCGCCTGTGCGTGGTCGCCGCTGCGCGCGGTGATCGCCGCGATCGCCAGCAGGCCCACGCCCAGCCCGGCCAGCCGCAGCGGCCCGGCCTGCTCGCCGAAGAACACGAACGCGGCCAGCAGCGAGAGCAGCAGCGACAGCCGCTGGGCTACGTCGCTGCGCACGATCCCGGCCTGCGCCACCGCGCGTCCCAGTACCAGGAACAGGGTCGGCAGGATCACCGCCAGCGCCAGCAGCGCGCCCCACGGCGCATGCCCATGCGCCAGCGTGTCCAGCGAGGGCCGCAGCAGCAGGGCGCTCAGGCTGGCGGCGACCAGGTAGTTCCAGGTGACCATCTGCGCGATGTCCAGCCGCTGCCGGCGTGCCAGCTTCAGCACGACCGAGACCAGGACGCTGCAGATCACCGCGAAGACAAGGAAGTGCATTGGGGGGCCGTGGAGCAGGGAACGGGTGGGGGACGCTATCATGTTGCCATGCGCAATCCTCCTTTCCCCCAGCAATCGGAAGCCTTCGTCCTCGATGGCCCGGTCGGCCCGCTTGACGTCGCGGTGGACCTCCCCAGGCCGGACGTGGCGGCGCAGGCGGTGACCGCCATCGTCTGCCATCCGCTGTCCACCGAGGGCGGCACGATGCACAACAAGGTGGTCACGATGACCGCCAACGCGCTGCGCGACCTCGGCGTGGCCACCGTGCGCTTCAACTTCCGCAGCGTCGGCGACTCGGCCGGCCATTTCGACCATGGCAACGGCGAGCAGGAGGATCTCAAGGCGGTGGTGGCCTGGGTCCGCGCACAGCGCCCCGACGACCAGATCTGGCTGGCCGGTTTCAGCTTCGGCGCCTATGTCTCGCTGAAGGCCGCCGCCGAAGTGCAGCCGCAGGCATTGATTTCCATCGCCCCGCCCGCCGGGCGCTGGGATTTCGACGACGTGCGTCCGCCTGCGCAGTGGCTGGTGGTGCAGGGTGAGCAGGATGAAATCGTCGATCCGCAGGCGGTGTTCGACTGGCTGGACACACTGGAAGCGCCGCATGAACTGGTGCGCATGCCCGACACCAGCCATTTCTTCCACCGCAAGCTGATCGACCTGCGTGGTGCGATCACCCATGGCGTCAAGCGCTGGCTGCCGGATCCGGTGGCATGAGCGAGGCAGCAATGACCCCGTCGCGGCGCTATGCCGAGGGCGCCGCGCGCGGGGACTGGCAGGACGACCCGGCCCAGCATGCGGCGCTGGCCGAGCTGGATCGCATCCACCTGGCCGTGCTGGAAGACGCCGACGACGGCTGGCTGGACCGGCTGTCTTCGTTCTTCAGGAAGCCGGAGCCGGTGAAAGGGCTGTACTTCTGGGGGGGCGTGGGGCGCGGCAAGACCTTCCTGGTCGACCTGTTCTACGACGGGCTGCCGATCAGGCAGAAGTACCGCACCCATTTCCACCGTTTCATGCGTGGCATCCACGAACGGCTGCGCGAACACCAGGGACAGAGCGATCCGCTGGCGAAGATCGCCCAGGAGTGGCGCAGCAACCTGCGGGTGCTGGTGCTGGACGAATTCTTCGTCACCGACATCGGCGATGCGATGCTGCTGTCGCGGCTGCTGGAACGCCTGTTCGCCGAAGGCGTGACCCTGGTGACCACCTCCAACACCGCGGTGCAGAACCTGTACCTCAACGGCCTGCAGCGCGACAGCTTCCTGCCCGCCATCGACCTGCTGCAGCGCTACTGCGTGGAGCTGTACGCCGAAGGCACCGAGGACTACCGGATGCGCGCATTGACCCGTTCGCCGGTCTACCGCGCGCCGCTGGCCGCCGACAGTGACGACTGGCTGGCCTCGCGCTGGGCCGACCTCAGCGGCGGCCAGGCGGCGAAAGCCGGCAACATCCAGATCGAAGGCCGGAAGATCCCGGTGCGTGGCCGCGGCAAGAGCATCGCCTGGTTCGATTTCGCCGCGCTGTGCGAAGGCCCGCGCGGGCCTTCGGATTACATCGAGATCGCGCAGGAGTTCAACACCGTGCTGCTCGGCGGGATCCCCGCGTTCGATCGCAGCAACGAAGACGCCGCGCGTCGTTTCGTCAACCTCATCGACGAGTTGTACGACCGCCACGTCAACCTGGTGTGCACCGCCTCCACCTCGCCGGTGGATCTGTATACCGGTACCCGGTTGCAGGGCGCGTTCGAGCGCACCGCCTCGCGCCTGATCGAAATGCAGAGCGCGGAGTATCTCGGTACCGCGCACAAGGCGTAGAGCCCCGGGGGTCCCTGCGCATCCGGCCGCGGACCGGCGTTACCGGGCCACCTGCAGCCCGTCGCTGCGTTCCAGCAGTCGCAGCGGCTGGCCGTGGTACCGCACCTGCAACGCATCGTGCACGTCGGCCAGCGCCTGCACGCGCGGGCACAACGCCGTGGCCTGCGCCTGCAGCCGCTCGCCGCGCGCTTCCAGCCGCTGCTCCAGTTCCTCGTCCATGCGTTCGGCACGACGCTCCATCGCCTCGCCGCGGCCGGTGAACACCTGCCACAGCACGCTGCGCGACATCGATGCGGCCAGCGATTCGGCCATCGTTTCCACGCGTGCCTCGAACCCTTCGCCGAACGTGTCCTGTTCCCAGTAACCACGGCCGAGGCTGCCATCCACCCAGGAATGGGCACCGGCGCGCAGCTTCTTCACCTTGCGGCTGCGGGCATCGCCGGTCAGCACCTCGACCACCCCATCCAGCGCATCGAAGGCCAGTTCCACCGTTTCGCGCGCCAGTCCGGCGGCGGCCGGCATCAGCTGGCGGGCACCGGCTTCCAGTTCATGCAGGCGCGCCGCATCGGCATCGCCCACCGGCACCACCGTGCCATCCAGGCTGAGCTCGCCATCGTGGAAGAACACTTCATGGGGTGCCTGCCGGCCATGCCGCAACCACACCCCGCCGCTGTCCACCAGTACATCGTAGGCGGTGGTGATGCCGCACTGGCCTGAGTGCAGCGCCGGCGCCGGGGGTGTATCGGCCAGCGCCGGCGACGACGGGATCGCCAGCAGCGCGGCAGCCGGCAACAGGAACGAAAACAGGCGACGGTGGGTCATCGCGGCACCTCCACTGCGGGTGCACAGGATCGCCACCGGTGCATGGATCGGCACGGGCCGGAAGTCACCGTGACCGGCGGTGCGACGCAGTCGGTTTCGTGCACGGAACGTGAAGTCCATCGTTCCATCGGTGAGCGCCTCCATCGCAAAAAAGAGGGTCGAAAAGCCTTGACTGCGCAGCCCGATGACGCAGGTCCGGATCGATCGGCGTGGCGCTTTCAGCGCTGATCCTTGCGCCACAAGGGATTAGGGGAAATCCCTACATTTGGCGTTGACGGGGTTCCTGACCCCCACTATCTTGTGGCTGTCGGTGCCGACGACCACAAGTCGAAGGTGACGAAGGGAAGTCCGGAATCCTGCACGCAGGGGATGCCGGCACGGGCCCGCAGGTGTCCTGCAGGGCGCACTTCGTTTCCGACGACCGCATGTGAAGACATGCGGTACCGGTTGTGTGATCTCCGGTCGGGCGACCGGTGTTTCGCAGGCGCGGTGGCCGGGTGTTCCCGTCACTGTCGCGTCCCCTGCGACGCCAATCTCCGATCCTGATCGATCCGCACCGGACCCCACCTGCCTGGCAGGTGCGCCGTGCATCCCAATTCACGCCAAGAGGACCACCGCCGTGACCACCGAAAACAGCGCCACCATCGAAAAGGAAAGCGAGTTCCTGCTGACGTCGCCGCCGGCGGCGCACGCCATGAGCGTGACCAAGCGCAACGGGACGACCGAGCTGGTGGACCTGAACAAGATCGTGCGTGCCGTGCAGCGCTGCTGCGAAGGCCTGCATGCGGTGGATCCGATGCGCGTGGCCACCCGCACCATTTCCGGCCTGTACAACGGCGCCACCACCCAGGAACTGGACGAGCTGTCCATCCGCACCGCGGCGCTGCTGATCGGCGAAGAGCCCGAGTACGGCCGCCTGGCCGCGCGCCTGCTGGCCAACTTCATCGCCAAGGAAGTGTCCGGCCAGGAAATCCATGCCTTCTCGCAGTCGGTCGGCCGTGGCCATGAAGTGGGCCTGATCAACGACCGCCTGCTGAACTTCGTGCAGACCAATGCGCGCAAGCTCAACGATGCCGTCGATCCGACGCTGGACCTGCACTTCGATTACTTCGGCCTGCGTACGCTGTACGACCGCTACCTGCTGCGCCATCCGCACACCCGCAAGGTGATCGAGACCCCGCAGCAGTTCTTCCTGCGCATCGCCAGCGCGCTGAGCGAGGACGT
>Ga0160444_100123_pt1 | contig 82824 bp, 76 predicted proteins | sample HID1972K_E1MG_FD_108232 | JGI IMG/M metagenome (GOLD analysis project Ga0160444, IMG submission 108232) | Enriched pill bug-associated microbial communities from UW Madison campus, WI, USA - HID1972K_E1 MG | ecosystem: Host-associated > Arthropoda: Insects > Digestive system > Unclassified ... | reverse complement strand
GGCCGGCGCAGCCAGGCCCGTTCGGGAGCACCCGCGGAACCGGCTCCGCCGGGCCGCAGGGGTGCGCCCCCTTGAGGGGGTGCAGAGCCACACGCAGTGGGCGAGGCTGGGGGTGGGCTTCATCCTAAACGCTGATGTGAAAGCCACCGTTCACCCCCAGGTGCTGGCCGGTGATGTAGCTCGCGCCGTCCGACAGCAGGAAGCACACGCTCTTGACCACCTCGGCCGGCGTGGACCAGCGGCCCAGCGGGATCTGCGCCAGCATGCCGTCGCGGAACTTCTCGCCGCGCACCACCTCGGTCATCGGCGTCTCGACCACGCCGAAGCAGATGGAGTTGGTGCGGATGTTGTAGCGGCCCCACTCGCGCGCCGCCGTCATCGTCATGCCGAGCAGGCCGGCCTTGGCCGCCGCGTAGTTGATCTGGCCGATCGCGCCCTTGCGGCCCGCGTCGGACGAGATGTTCACGATCGAGCCGCCGCTGCCGTCGCCGCCCTTGGCCCGCTCGACCATGTGGCGGCCCACCGCGCGCATCCAGTAGAAGGAGCCGGTGAGGTGCACGTCGATGACCTCCTGCCACTGCCGGTCCGTCATCTTCTCGATCATGGCGGGGCGGATGATGCCGGCGTTGTTCACCAGCCCGTGCACGGCGCCGAACCTGGCCAGCGCGTCGGCCACGGCGCGGTCCGCGACCGCCGGGTCGGCCACGCTGCCCTGCACGGCCAGCACGCGCTCGCGCGGCAGCGGGGCCAGGGCCGCCTCCAGGCTTTCGCCGTTCAGGTCGACGCCGACCACGTTGGCGCCCAGTTCGATGGCCAGTTCCACGGCGCCCTTGCCGATGCCCTGGCCGGCGCCCGTGACGAAGATGGTGCGCCCTTCCAGGCTGACGATGGAGTCCACGCGATGTCCTTTCCTTGTCCTATGGTTCAACCAATGTTATCCTACACGTGAACTTTGGCTGGAGCAATTCGAATGACGATCCGACGCAAGGCCTGCATCGTGGGGGCCTGGGAGCACCCCACCCGCAAGGCCCCCGACAAGACCGTGGCGCAACTGCACGCCGAATGCGCCAGGGGTGCGCTGCAGGACGCGGGCCTCACCCTGCAGGACGTGGACGGCTACTTCTGCGCCGGCGACGCGCCGGGGCTGGGTGCCAACAGCATGGCGGACTACCTGGGCCTGACGAAGCTGCGCCACGTCGACACCACCGACACCGGCGGCTCGGCCTACCTGATCCACGTGGCGCACGCCGCGCAGGCCATTGCCGCCGGCAAGTGCGAGGTCGCGCTGATCACGCTGGCCGGCCGCCCGCGCAGCGAGGGCTCGAGCGGCGTCGCGCCGCGCCTCGTGACCCCCAACACGCCCGACGTGCCCTGGGAGATGCCCTACCAGCCGGTCACGGTCAACATGTACGCGCTCGCGGCGGCGCGCCACATGCACGAGTTCGGCACCACGTCCGAGCAGCTCGCATGGATCAAGGTGGCGGCGGCCGCGCATGCGCAGCACAACCCGCACGCGATGCTGCGCGAGCCGGTGACGGTGAAGGACGTGCTCGAATCGCCCATGATCTCCGACCCGCTGCACAAGCTCGACTGCTGCGTGGTCAGCGACGGCGGCGGCGCGCTGGTCGTCGCGCGGCCGGAGATCGCCAGGTCGCTCAAGCGGCCGATCGTCAGCGTGCTCGGGACCGGCGAGACCATCAAGGGGCAGCTCGGCGGCCAGGTGGACCTGACCTGGTCGGGTGCGGCGATCTCCGGGCCGGCCGCGTTCGACGAAGCCGGCGTCAGGCCGTCGGATATCCAGTACGCATCGATCTACGACAGCTTCACCATCACCGTGCTGATCCAGCTCGAAGACCTCGGCTTCTGCAGGAAGGGTGAAGGCGGCAGGTTCGTGGCGGACGGCAACCTGATCGCCGGCCAGGGCCGGCTGCCGTTCAACACCGACGGCGGCGGCCTGTGCAACAACCACCCGGCCAACCGCGGCGGCATGACGAAGGTGATCGAGGCGGTTCGGCAGTTGCGCGGCGAAGCGCATCCCGCCGTCCAGGTCCCCAACTGCACGCTGGCCCTGGCCCAGGGCACCGGCGGCCTGCTCGGCTCCCGCCATGGCAGCGCCACCCTGATCATGGAAAGGCAATAGGCGATGAGCACTTCCACTTCCAGCGGCCTGCTGCCGGCGCCGCAGGTCGATCCGGCCACCGAGTTCTTCTGGAACCGGGCCCGCGAGGGCCAGCTGTGCGTCGGGTACTGCGCGAGCTGCGACAAACCCCATTGGTATCCGCGTGCGCTGTGCCCCTTCTGCATGGGCGAGACGCAGTGGCGCGACGTGTCGGGCCGCGGCACGGTCTACAGCGTCAGCGTCACCCGCCGCGCCGGGCCGGTGCCCTATGCGATTGCCTACGTCACGCTGGACGAGGGGGTCACGCTGCTGACCAACATCGTCGATGGCGACCTCGACCAGGTGCGCATCGGCGACCGCGTCGAGGTCGTCTTCAAGCCGGCCGAGGGCGGCGCGGCGGTGCCCATGTTCCGGCCGCTGCAGGCGCCATGACGGACGCGCTGCATTTCAGCGTCGAGGAAGGCGTCGCCTGGCTGCGCCTGGCGCGGCCCCGGATCCATAACCCGCTGGACGAGACGCTGCGCAACGAATTGCTGGCGTCGGTGCAGCGCGTGCGGGACGATGCGTCGGTGCGCGCCGTGGTGCTCGCCGGCAGCGCCGGCGCGTTCTGCGCCGGCGGGAACCTGAAGGTGCTGCAGGAACAGTCGGGGGCCGGGCCGGCCTACTGGCAGCGGCGCATCCAGGCCGGCCTGCGGCTGACGGACGACCTGCTCAACCTGGGCCAGCCACTGATCGCCGCGATCGACGGGCCGGCCATCGGTGCGGGATTCGCGCTGGCCCTGTGCGCCGACATGATCATCGCCAGCCCGCGCGCACGCTTCTCGATGGCGCACCTGCGCCTGGGCCTGGTGCCCGACCTCGGCGCGCTGTACCTGCTGCCGCGCGTCGTCGGCCTGCAGCGTGCGAAGGAGCTGGTGTTTTCCACCCGCGAGATCGGTGTCGACGAGGCCCAGCGGCTGGGCATCGTGATGGAGGTGCATGCCGGCGAGGCGCTCGAGGCGCGCGCCCGCCAGATCGCCGGCAGCATGGCGCTGGCCGCGCCGGCGGCGGTCGCCCTCGCCAAGTCCATGCTCAATGCCTCGCTCGACGGCGACCGGCGCAGCGCCTTCGCACTGGAAGCGGCCAGCCAGGCCGCCGCCTTCGCCGCGCCCGAGCCCGCGGCGCAGATCCAGGCGATCCTCGGCAAGCGCAGGCCGGCGTTCGGCGGCCTGCCGCCGGCGCAGCCGGACTAACTAGGACCAGTGCCGGGCGAAGAACGCCTCGGCCTTGGCCGCCGCGCGGTGCGCGCGCTCTTGCGCCGGCAGTTCGGCGTCGGCCGTCACCGGCGTCTCGAGTTCCAGTTCGGCGCCGGCCGGCAGGGCCTGGACCAGCCCGGCGAGATCGAGCCCGCCGTCCCCGAGGTACAGCCGGCCGGTCATGGCTTCGTCGAACAGCGAAACGCCTGCGGCGCGCTCGGATTGCGCGTCGCACAGTTGCGTGAGGAGGATCGCGGCCGGGTCGAGCCGGGCGAGGTCGGCCGCCTCCGCGCCCGAACGCGCCAGATGCAGCGCATCGACCAGCAGGCCCACGTTGCGCGCGCCGCTGTGGGCGATGACGTGCTGCGCATCGGCGAGGGTCTTGAGCGAGCTCATGGGCATGAACTCCAGCGCGATCCGCAGGCCGGCCTCGTCGGCGGCGCGCGCGTAGCCGTGCAGCAGCCACGCCACCCGGTCCAGGTCGGGCTCGAAGCAGCCCTGCGCGACCAGCGGGGCGCCGACGCGGCGGGCCGCTTCCACGTTGGCCTGCAGGTGCGCCGGCGTCATGCGCTCCGAGAGGTAGTAGCCACTGATGCTCGAGACCCGCACGCCCAGCGCCTTCGCATGCGCGGCGATGCGCTCGAAGGCGTCCGCCCGGCCGTCCACGGACGGCCATGGATCGCCGGGATAGCGGCCGCTGACGCGCAGGCCCGCGGCACCGAAGCCCGTCTGCGCGGCGGCCTCGAGCACGTCGAGCGGCGCGGCCTCGGGCCCCAGCGTGAGGAAGCCGAGCGTGAGGTCGCGCACGCTGCGGCGCAGGCCCCGCGTCATGGCGGCAGGACCCGGTTGTCCTGCAGCTCCCGCAGGCGGGCGGACAGCACGTCCTCGGTCTCGACGCAGTCGTGGAAGCCCGCGCGGCGGATCTTTCCCGTGGCGAGCACGATGTCGTGGCCCTGGCGCAGCATGTAGTCCATCCACGACCAGTCCACGATCCTTCCAAGGTCCAGTTCGCGCAGGCCGTGCCGCTGCGCGATGCGGTCCCAGAGGGCCTGCTGGTGCGGCATCATCTCCGCCAGGGGGAGCGTCTTCGGCTCCCCCGCCTGCATGCGCAGGGCCGAGGCGATCGCCGGCCAGGTGCCGCTCCAGCGCACGGGGTCGCCATTGCTCAGGTTGAAGGCCTGGTCCTGCGCGGCCGGCGCATGCGCAGCCCACACGGCTGCGGCGCCGATCTGGCGGGCGTCGGCGATCTGGTGCAGCGCGTCCCAGGCCTGCACGCTGCCGGGAAAGCGCAACGGCAGGCCGAGTTCCCTGCACACGGCGGCATACAGGCCGATGCCCAGCACCAGGTTCATGGGATTGCCGACGGCGTAGCCCGTCACGAAGGGCGGGATCAGGTTGACCCAGCGCCAGGGCTGGCCGCGGCCGGCCTCGCGCAGCCAGTCCTCCTGGTCGTAGTAGAAGTTGGGCGGCAGCTGGCGCGGGTCGCTCTCGCGGCACGGCGTGCGGCTGGCGCCCCACTGGATGCCGTAGAACTTCGCGCCGGTGACCAGCACCACCTTGCGCAGCGCCGGCGAGGCCGCGGCGACGCCCTGCACCGCGTTGCGCAGCATGACCACGTTCGGCTCGATCTCCGCCGCGCGGTTCGGGGCCTGCTGGTATGCCGCGTAGAAGACGTGGCTCACGCCGTCCAGGCGGCCGAAGGCACGGCGGCATTCCTCGGCGTCGCGCAGGTTCACGGCCAGGCCCTGCGTACCGGGCAGATCGCCGCCGCCGGAACGGCTGGCACAGATCACGCGCCAGCCGGCCGCGACAAGCGCCTGCGCGATGCCGCGTCCCACGACGCCGTTGGCGCCGGCAACCAGCGCCGTCCTGCCTTCGTCGTCCACGCTCAACTGCTGAGCGTGATGCCCAGGCGCGTGATCAGCTCGCCCCAGGTCTGGCTGTCCGCCAGCACCTGCTTGCGGAACGCCTCGCCGTGGACCTGGGTCGGGACTCCCCCGCCCCTGCGCACCGCCTCCTGGAACGTGGGGGCGGCCTGCATGTCCGCGACCGCCTTGAGCAGCTTGGCGCTGACGGCCGGCGGCATGTTGGCGGGCCCCACCATGCCGAACATCTGGTCGGGAATGCGCGCGGACAGGCCGACCTCCTGCAGGTTGGGCACGTCGGGCAGGACCGGGTCCCGGCCTTCGCCCGTGACGGCCAGCGCCTTCAGCCGCCCGGCCTGGATCAACGGCAGCGACGTCGCGAGCGAAGCGATCGTGTAGTGCACGTCGCCGGCCATGATCGCCGTGTCGGTCTCGTTGCCCGTCTTGAACGGGATGTGCACGGCCTTGATGCCGGCCGCGGCGTTGAACTGCTCGACCGCCAGGTGGATGCTGTTCCCGGTGCCGCTGGATCCGAAGTTCAACTGGCCCGGGCGCGACTTCGCGTAGGCGATGAACTCCTGCAGCGTGTTGACGCCGAGCTTGGGCGAGGTCGTGAGCACCTGGCGCGACGTCTGGATCAGCCCCAGGTAGGTGAACGACTTCTCGATGTCGTAGCCGGGATTGCGGATCAGGTGCGGCGCCGACGTCAGCGAGGTGGTGGTGCCCATGCCGATCGTGTAGCCGTCCGGATGCGCCCGGGCCACGGTCGCCATGCCGATGGTGCCGGAGCCGCCGAGCTTGAGATCGACCACGATGCTCTGGCCCAGGCGCTTGCCGAGGTCGACGGCGATCAGCCGGGCCAGGATGTCGACGGCGCCGCCGAAAGGCGACACCAGCGTGATCGGCCGCTCGGGCCAGGTGCCCTGGGCGAGAAGCCGGGCGGGCGCCGCGACGACGGCCGCACCGGCGGCGATGTGGATGAGGGCGGCTCGGCGATCGATGGGGCGAGAAGCGCGCATGGCTGGCTCCTGGAAATGAGGCTTGAAATCTTAATGGACAGACCAATGGAAGATTGCGCGGGTTTACCCGAAATCCCACGTCGCGCACGCCGGAATCTCTTGCGATATCAATTGGCCTTACCTAAAATTGGTAGAACCAATCTGGCTCCACCACTCCTTCTCCACGAGACCCCATGCTCACTTCCGAAGACAACGAAACCCTGGTCCGCGTCGGCCCCGGCACGGCGATGGGCCAGCTGATGCGCCTGTACTGGCTGCCCTTCCTTCCCGCCGCCGACCTGCCCCCGGGCGGCATGCCGCAGCGCGTGCGGCTGCTGGGCGAGGATCTGATCGCCTTTTGCGACAGCGAGGGCCGTATCGGCCTGGTCGACCACGCCTGCCCGCACCGCGGCGCGCCGCTGGTGTTCGGCCGGAACGAGGACTGCGGGCTGCGCTGCGTCTACCACGGCTGGAAGTTCGGCGCCGACGGCCGCATGCAGGACCTGCCGGCCGAACCGCCGGAGAGCCGGCTGAAGGACAAGGTGCGGCTGAAGGCCTACGCCTGCCGCGAGCGCAACGGCATCGTCTGGGCCTACATGGGGCCGCAGCAGGAGGATCCGCCGCCGCTGCCCGACATGGAATGGAACCTGGTGCCGTCCGAGCGCGTGCACGTCAGCTTCCGGGTGCAGGAGTGCAACTGGCTGCAGGCCGTGGAAGGCGAGATCGATTCCGCCCACGCCCCCATCCTGCACGGCCGCATCGACGCGCAGGGCGCCATCAGCGACTGGGTGGCCAAGCGCGACCTGCGTCCCGCCTTCGAGTGCCAGCGCCAGCCCTTCGGCATGAGCATCGCCTCGCGCCGCAAGCTCGACGAGGAGCGGAACTACTGGCGCGTCAACCAGTTCCTGCTGCCCTTCTGGACGCTGGTGCCGCCGCAGTCGCAGTACCCGGAGCTCTCGGGCCATGCCTGGGTGCCGATCGACGACGAGAACACCCTGTGCATCATGTTCTCGTACCACCCGTCGGAGAAGCTGTACGACAAGACCCGCGCGCTGTTCGAGAAGGGGCACGCCGGCCGCGAGACCGGCCATGCGAGCGCGTCGGCCTTCCAGCCGCGGCCGCCCACCGAGCCGTTCGCCAAGTACTGGCCGAAGTTCAACCGGGAGAACGGCTACCTGTTCAACTACGACGCGCAGACCAGGACCTGGTTCTCCGGCCTGCCGGGCCTGTGGGTGCAGGACGCTGCCTGCCAGTCGGGCGTGGCCGCGGTCTACGACCGCAGCAAGGAGCACCTGGGCATCAGCGACACCGGCATCGCGATGACGCGGCGGCTGCTGCTCGAGACGGTCCGCAACCTGCGCGCGGGCACCGCCCAACCGCAGGGCGTGCGCGATCCTTCCACGTTCATGGTGCGCGCGGTGTCGCTGACGCTGCCTGCCGGCGCGTCGTGGCAGGAGGGCCGCGAGCACATGACCGCCCGGCTGGACGCGGGCTTCGGCTACGCGCCGTGAGCGTCGAGCTGGTGCTGCGGCAACTGCGCCTGGAGGCGCAGGACGTGCTTTCGTACGAGTTCGTGCCTGCCGGCGGCGCGGCCCTGCCGGCCTTCACCGCCGGGGCGCACATCGACCTGCATCTGCCGGGCGGACTGGTGCGCAGCTACTCGCTGGTGAACGACCCCGCCGAACGGCACCGGTACGTGGTCGCGGTCGACCGCGCCGCGGACAGCCGCGGCGGCTCGTCCTGGATGCACGGCGTGCCGCGGCCCGGCGACCGGTTCACGGCCGGGGAACCGGTCAACGACTTTCCCCTGTACGAGGACGCACCGCTGTCGATCCTCATCGCCGGCGGCATCGGGATCACGCCCTTCGTCCCGATGGCCGCACGGCTGAGCCGTCTCGGCCGGCCCTGGCGGCTGCACTACGCCGCGCGATCGCCCGAGCGCGCCGCCTATGCACGGGAGATGCAGGCCCTCGAAGGGACCGACAGCCGCGTGGACCTGCGCTGCAGCAGCGACGGCCTGGGCCGCCTGGACCTGCGGCAGATCGTGCGCGAGGCCCCCGCCGGTTCGCACCTGTACTGCTGCGGGCCGGCCGGCATGATCGACGACTTCCTGGCCGCGTGCGAGGGCCTGGCCGCGCAGCGCGTCCACGTGGAGCGCTTCACCGCCAGCCAGGCCGCCGCCACGGCGGGCGGCTACGAGGTGGTGCTCAAGCGCAGCGAAAGGACGCTGACCGTGGAGGCCGGCCGGACCCTGCTCGATACGCTGGTCGACGCGGGGGTCGACGTGCAGTATTCGTGCTCGCAAGGCATCTGCGGCACCTGCTGCACGCCGGTGCTGGAGGGAACGCCCGATCACCGCGACGACTACCTCACCGCGCAGGAGAAGGCCTCGAACCGCGCCATGATGGTCTGCTGCTCCGGCAGCCTCGGCCCCCGCCTGGTGCTCGACCTGTGAACGCGATGCAGTCCATCCTGGAGGTGGTGCGGCAGCGCCATCTCCAGCCCGGCGACCGGCTGCCGTCCGAGCGCGACCTGGCAGAGCGGCTGGGGATGGGCCGCAATGCCGTGCGCGAGGGGATCGCCGCGCTGACCACGCTGCGCGTGCTGGAGGCGCGCCCGAACTCGGGCCTGTACCTGCGGCGCGTGTCCACCGACAGCAGCTTCGAGACCCTGGTGGCGCTCGCCGAGCAAGGCGGCACCCCTTCGCCGGAGGAGATCGGCGAGTCGACCGAGGTTCGCCAGGCACTCGAGCTGCTCGCGGCCCAGCTGGCCTGCGCGCGGCGCACGGAAGACGACCTGGCCGCCATGGAGGACATCCTGCGGCGCACGGACCGCGTGCTGGACGACGGCGGCAACATCGGGGCGCTCGACACCGAGTTCCACATCGCGCTCGTCGCCGCCACCCACAACAGCGTGCTCGTGCGCGTGCTCAATGCCTTCTACTGCCTCAGCGCATCGCGCCGGCGCGCCTGGTTCGAGAACCATCGACAGGGCCGATCGTCGGCCCGGGACCACCGGCGGATCGCCAAGGCGGTCGCGAGCCGCGACGTCGAGGAGGCACGGCGCCTCATCCGGCAACACATGAGCCGGGCACGCGACTACTGGGCCGAAGTGCTCGGCTGAAGCCAGCGCGCGCAGTGAACCGCCCAGGGGAACCACTGCCATCTCAGCTCAGGCCCGAGACCGGTACGCTCGCACCATGCACGGCGCGCGCCTCGTCGGAGGCCAGGAAGGCGATCACGTTCGAGACGTCGCCGGGCGAGACCCATCGCGACGGATCGGCCGAGGGCATGTCCTTCCGGTTCTCCGGCGTGTCGATGATGCTGGGCAGCACGCAGTTCACGTTGATGCCCTGTCCCCGAAGCTCCGCCGACATCGACTCGGTCAGCCGGGCGACCACGCTCTTCGAGGCCGCATAGGCGCCCATGCGCGGCCCACCCCGCGCCGCGGCACCGGCGCCCACGTTGACGATGCGTCCACCGCCCGCGGCAAGCATGGCCGGAACCACAGCCCGCGCCATGTTCAGCACCGAGCGTGCATTGAGGCCGAACAGGAAATCCCAGGTCCTGTCGGAGGTTTCGTGCACGGCCTCCCCCATCCGGAATCCGCCCGCGAGATTGCACAGGACATCGATGCGTCCGAAGCGCTCGAGCGCCTCCTCGACTGCTGCATCGACAGCCTGCGGATCGAGCAGGTCCGCCGCCACGCACAGACGGTCGCCCGTCTCCTCGCCATAGGCCTGCGCAAGCGAAGCCTGCTCCCGATCCAGCAGGACGAGCGCAGCACCTCTCGCGCCGAAGCACCGTGCCGTGGCCCGGCCAAGATTTCCGCAGGCGCCGGTGACGAGGACAACCCGTCGCTCCTGGACCTCCTGCATCTCAGTTTTCCATGGCGCTGTGCGCCACCCGGGTCGCATGAAGCCCAGGGCCGCGCCGCAGGCCCGTTCGGGCGCACCCGCGGAACCGGCCTTGCCGGGCCGCAGGGGTGCGTCCCCTGGAGGGGGTGCAGAGCCACACGCAGTGGGCGAGGCTGGGGGTGGGTTTCATTTCAGCTCTCCTGCCGAGTCACTTCGGCCAGGCCGGCGAGGATGCGGTCGAAAGCTCCGGCCGCGCTCGGTGCATAGTTGACCATTGCCAGGAAGCCGTGAAGCAGCCCCTCGCAACGCAGGACCTCGGCCGGCACGCCGGCGGCGCGCAGCTTCTCCCCATAGGCCTCGCCCTCATCGCGCAGCGGGTCGCGCCCGGCGGTGAGCACCAGCGCAGGCGGCGAGGCGGCGAGATCCTCGGTGCGCAGCGGCGACGCGTGCGGGTGCGAGCGGTCCGCGGCATCCGGCACATAGTGGCTCCAGAACCACTGCATGTCGTTGCGGGTGAGCAGGTTGCCCTCGGCAAACTCGAGGTAGCTCGCGGTGTCGAAGTCGTGATCCGTCACCGGATAGGCCAGGATCTGGAAATCCACGCGCCTGAGCGCCGCGTCCTCGTTGTGCAGCCGCGCGGCCACGGTGGCCAGGTTGCCGCCCGCGCTGTCGCCCATGGCGACGAGGCGACGCATCCCGACACCGATGCGCTGCGCCCCCTCCTGCGCGGCCCAGCGCAGCGCGGCACGCGCGTCGTCGAGCGGTGCGGGAAAGGGATTCTCCGGCGCCAGGCGGTAGTCCACGGACAGCACGGCGAATCCGCTTCGGTCGGCCAACGTTGCCGTCAAGGGATGGAAGCCGTCTACCGTGCCCACGACCCAGCCTCCGCCGTGGAAATAGACGATCAGCCCCTTGGGAACCTTGCAGGGCACGTAGAGACGCACCGGCAGCTCGAAGCCACCGGCCGAAGGAATGGTGAAGTCCTCCACACGCTCCACACCGGGCGCCTCGCCGAACAGCATGGTCATCAGCATCGGACCCGCGCGAGCGGCCTCGGGGGTGCTCTGCCAGTAGGGCGTACGGCCAGCCTTCTTGATCTTCTGCAGCAGTGTCTCGATCTCCTTGTCCATGGTTCTTCCTTTCCGGCACCGGCCATCCGGTCCCGATGCCATTATGTTTCAACATCAACCTAATTAGGTTGACCACTCAACCAGTGAGACTTATTATCCATTCATTGCAATGCGACATCCAGGGGTGGCGACCGCCTCTCATCGGAGACAACCCAAAGGCAATCGATATGACGACATCCCAACCTTTCCAGCTCGACATGCTCATCGTCGGCGCCGGTTTCGCCGGCATCTACCAACTCCATCGTGCGCGCGGCCTCGGCCTGTCGTCACGCCTGCTGGAAGCCGGCAGCGGCATCGGCGGCACCTGGTTCTGGAACCGCTATCCGGGCGCCCGATGCGACGTCGAAAGCCTGGACTATTCGTACTCCTTCAGCGAGGAGCTTCAGCAGGAGTGGAACTGGAGCGAGCGCTACGCCCCGCAGCCCGAGATCCTGCGCTACATCAACCATGTCGCCGACCGTTTCGGCCTGTGGGACGGCATCCAGCTCGATACCCGGGTGACGCAGGCCCATTTCGACGAAGCCACCCGCCGCTGGCAGGTGACCACCGCGGCGGGCGAGCGCTTCGAGGCCCGGTACCTGGTGCTGGCCACGGGGTGCCTCTCCATTCCACAGGCACCGAAGTTCCCCGGGCTGGAGAGCTTCAAGGGCAAGTGGTACCACAGCGCCGACTGGCCGACCGGCGGCGTGGACTTCTCCGGCCGGCGCATCGGCCTGATCGGCACCGGCTCCAGCGGCGTGCAGATGGCGCCGATCCTCGCCGCCGAGGCCGGCCATCTCACCGTGTTCCAGCGAACCGCGAATTTCAGCGTGCCCGCGCAGAACGAGCCTCTCACGCCGGATGTCCTGGCCGACGTCAAGGCGCACTACGCCGAGCGTCGCGCACGTGCGCTCGACACGGCGACGGGCCACTTCCTCGTCGCCAACGACAAATCCGCCGTCGAGGTGACCGAGGAGGAGCGCCGGAAGGAGTTCGAGTTCCGCTGGAAGGGCGCCGGCGGCGGTTTCCGCATGCTCCGGGCCTTCAATGATCTTCTGGTCAACAAGGAGTCCAACCGGCTTGCCGCGGACTTCGTTCGCTCCAAGATCCGCGAGATCGTGAAGGACCCGCAGACGGCCGATCTGCTCTGTCCCAAGGACGAGCTTCCGTTCGGCACCAAGCGGCTGTGCGTGGACACCGACTACTACGAGACCTTCAATCGCCCGAACGTCTCGCTGGTGGACGTGAAGGCGGATCCCATCGTGGAAGTCACTCCGAACGGGTTGCGCACGCAGTCGCACGAGTATCCGCTGGACATGATCGTCTTCGCCACCGGCTTCGATGCCATGACCGGCGCGCTCAAGTCGATCGACATCCGCGGCCGCAGCGGCCAGCGCCTGCGCGACAAGTGGGACCATGGGCCGCGCACCTACCTCGGGCTGGCGGTGTCGGGCTTTCCGAACATGTTCATCCTCGCCGGACCGGGCAGCCCGTCGGTCCTGAGCAACATGGTGCATTCCATCGAGCTGCACGTGGACTGGCTCACGGATTGCATCTCGGCCCTGCGCCGCGACGGCAAGTCGCTGATCGAGGCCGACCAGGCGGCCGAGGACCGCTGGGTCGCCCACGTCAACGAGGCGGCCGACCGCACGCTCTATCCCACGGCCAATTCCTGGTACATGGGCGCCAACATCCCGGGCAAGCCGCGCGTCTTCATGCCCTACGTCGCGGGCGTGCCGGCCTACCGCAAGATCGTGACCGAAGTCGCCCGGAAGGGCTACGAGGGCTTCGCGCTGAACTGAGCGCGGGGAAGGCCTCGCGGGCCGCCTGCATCCGCCCGGACGGTGAGGGTACCATCGCGCGCGATGAAGCTCGATCTCGACCGCTACGTCCCAGGGCTGCTCCTGTGGTTGTCCAACAAGCTGGCCGGCAGCGCCTCCTCGCTCTATCGCGCACGATTCGACCTCGGCGTCACCGAGTGGCGCATGCTGTCGTACTTCCAGGTCCACCCGTGGTCGACCGCCTCCCAGGCGTGCGACCTCATGGGCATCGACAAGGCCGCGGTCAGCCGCAGCATCGCGACCTTGCGGGAGAACGGCTGGCTCAAGGCCCGCCCCGACGGGTTGCGCAAGGTGGAGTACGCCCTCACCGGCGAGGGGCGGAAACTGCACGACCAGATCGCCCGCCTGGCGGTCGCCCGCGAGGACGCCCTGCTCACCGGCTTCAGCGACAAGGAACGGCAGCAGCTCCTGGGCTACCTCCACCGCCTGCTGGACAACCTCGAGATCGTGCGGCAGGTCGGCCGCGAGGATGAGTGAGGACGCAAGCCCGCGGCGGGCGCGGCTCAGGACGCGTTCAGCGTCCCGCCGTCCACGGTGATGAGCTGGCCCGTCACGTAGCCCGAGTCGGGGCCGCAGAGGAAGCGGACGACGCCCGCCACGTCCTCGGGCGTGCCGAAGCGTCCCAGGGGGATCTCCGCCAGGCGCTGCGCGCCGGCGGACGCGATGAGTCCGGCCGTCATGCGCGTCTCGATGAGCCCAGGGGCCACGGCGTTGACCAGGATGCGCGGCGCGAATTCGCGCGAGAAGGTCCGGGTGAGCCCCACGATCCCGCCCTTGGCCGCCGTATAGGCAGCCCGCCCCGGCGCGCCGCGCTGAAAAGCCCGCGAACTGCACAGAACGATCCGCCCTGCCCCACCACCGCCGGCCTGGTCGCGAAAGGCGATCGCCATGTCATAGGCGTTGGTCAGGTTGCCGGCGATGGCGCGCACCCATACCTGGCGATCGTCCGCATCGAGCGGATCATGCTCGAACACGCCCGCCAGATGCACCAGGGCATCGGCAGCGCGCCCGAACGCCGCGAGTGCGGCACGGCAGGCGGCCGGGGAGTCGAGGGCGCTGTGGAAGGTGGTGACAGGTCCCTCGGGCGCCAGCGCCTTGCGTGCCTCGTCGAGGCGCGAGGCATCGATGTCCACCAAGTGCACGCCGGCGCCCTCGCGCAGGAACATCCGCGCACATGCCAGGCCGATGTGGCCGGCCCCGCCGGTGATCACCACAGCGCGTGGCATCGCGCTCATCGGCTGTCGATAGTCAGACGGACCACTTCGGGCTCACGCCACGGGCGCCATCCGGCAGCCCTGCTGCGCGGGATCGCCGTACATCTTCTCGAGGTCCGCCTGGGTGGCCACGGTGGACGACTTCACGTCGAGGATGTCCCACTTGTCCGCCGGATCGGGCTTGCGCGCCGTGCCGACCACGAGGCGCCGCAGCAGCTGGTGATCGGTCTTGCGGAACTGCACGCGGGTCGCCCCGTCCTCGACGTGGATCTCCTCGAGCGCGCGTGCCACGCGCAACGGTTCCGCGCTGCCGCCGTGCTGCGCCGCCGCGAGCAGCAGCTTCATGCTGTGCCAGCCGAAGAACACGCGATCCGACGGCGGCCTGCCCTCCTTCGCGCGATAGGCCTGCACGAAGGCCTTCTCGGCCGGCGGATTGTTCGGATCGTTGTAGTACCAGGTCTTTCCGAAGATCCCGGCCAGAGCGTCGGGGCTCGCGCTCCAGAGGTCCGTATCGCTCACCGCCGGGCCCGCGATCATGAGCTTGCCGGTCAGCCCCAGCTCCTTGAACTGCTTGAGCAGGGGCTCGACATTGGCCGCGCCGCTGATCACCACGTCGGGCCTGGCCGCTCGGGCCTTGAGCACGAGCGAGCTGTAGTCGGTGGTGGCGACCGGTGCGCGGTCTGCCCCGACCACCTGTCCGCCGTGCGCCTGGAGGATCTCGCTGAAGGTCGATATCACGTCCTCGCCGAAAGCGAAGGCGCCGGCGATGAAGTACCACTTCTTTCCCACGGCCAGCATCTGCTCCGCCATCGCCCGGGCATACACGGGCACCGAGGCCGGCGAGCGGAACATGAACGGATTGCAATCCTTGCCGGTGATCTCGCGCGCCGCGCCATTGATCGAGATGAAGGGGACTCTGGCCCGCTGCGCCACCGAGCCCATGGCGAGCGACGTGGCGCTGGAGGTGCCGCCGAGCACAGCCACCGCCTTGTCCTCCTCGACCAGCTTGGTGATGCTCTGCACCGCTCCCTGCGGATTCGGCTCGTCCAGCCAGATCAGCTGCGCCGGCCGGCCCAGCATCCTCGCGCCCGCTTCGTCGAAGGCCATCTGAACGCCCTTCGCAAGATCGCTGCCCTGCTGGGCGAACGGTCCCTGCTTGGCGATGACCATGCCGATCTTCAGCGGCTCCTGCGCCGCGGCGGTGCCGACATGAAACAGGGGGACCGCCGCTGCGGCGGCGGCACCCTTCAGGAAATACCGGCGATCCAACCCGGCTGCGGCTGTCTCCATGATGCTCTCCTCGTGTCAGACGGCGACGTGCTTTTGCCGCACCGTGCCAAGCTTGGCCGGGGGCGCGCCGAAGGCGTGCCAGCCGCCGTCGACCGGCAGCGTGACACCCGTGATGAAGCTGGCGCGCTCGGACGCCAGGAAAGCGATCGCCTCTGCGATCTCCCCAGGCTGCGCCGTGCGTCCCATCGGAGTGCGCTCCTCGATGCTCCCCAGGTCGAGCGCGCCCTTCGCAACCAGCGACTTCACGAGCTCGGTGAGAACGTAGCCCGGCGCCACCGCGTTGACGCGGATGCCGTCGCGTGCCCATTCGCTCGCCAACGCCTCGGTCATCGAGGAGATGCCGGCCTTGGCGGCGCCATAGGCGTTGCGCCCGGGGTGCCCCTGCAGGCCGGCGATGGAGCTGATGTTGACGATGACGCCGGACTGCTGCTCGACGAAGACGCGCGCAGCCTCCCGGCTTGCCAGGAACGTGCCGCGCAGGTGGACGGCCAGGATCCGATCGAAGACGTCGACACGCTGCTCCAGCGTCATCACCGCCTGCTCGCCGATACCGGCGTTGTTGACCAGCACGTCGATGCGGCCGAAACGCTCGCGCACCTGCGCCATCAATGCCACCACACTCTGCTCGGAGGTCACGTCGCATTCGGCACCCATGTGCGCCGCACCGAGTTCCTGGGCACGCCGGAGCGCCACGTCGCCACGCACGTCGGCGATCACCACATGCCCCGCATCCCGGGCCAGCCGCTGCGCGGTTGCCCAGCCGATGCCGTCACCGGCACCCGTGACGATAGCGACCTTTCTCGAGGAATCGGAACTCATCTGCAAGCTGTCTCCTGCCGAACGTGCGGCCCCCGGAACATCCGCCGCAACCGAGGCTGACCATGGGCCTGTCTATTCTTATGGTTATACCATTTAAATAGTCATTGCACATCCATCGAAACCTGAACGGCATTGCCGCCCGGCAACGCCCAGGCATTCATCTGGCCGCCTTGCCCCCGCTCGCTGCTTGCCGTGCGACAGGCCGGGCCGCAAGTTCGGCATTGCGCAGCATCTGTCGCAGCAGCCGGATGAGCAGGGCGCGCTCGACGTCGGAGATGCCCGCCATGAGCTGCTTCTCGCGCTCCAGCGCAAGGCCCAGAACGCGGTCGTGCAGCCGCCTGCCCGAGGCCGTCGCGGCGTACTCGACCTTGCGCAGCCCCGCAGGCCTCGCCTTGAGCCACCCGCCTTCCTGCAGGAAGGCCACGCTGCGACTCACGGCCGCCTTGTCGAGCCCCATGGCTTCGCACGCACGCGCCGCCGTGGACCAGGGCTTGATCTCGAAGTAGGCGAGCAGGCGCCAGTCGGTGATGCCGATCCCGAACTGGCTCTTGTAGGCCTGCGACGCCGCGCTTGAAACCTTGTTGGACAGCCACAGCAGCAGGCCGGGGACGTAGTTCTCGAGTGGAAGCTTCATTGAAATCCGATGCAGATGCCCGAACGGCATCCTATGGCAGCCGGCAGGTCATTCTATTATGTTGACATATCAACCTATGGTTTTCCCTCCCTCCAAGATGAAATATGCATGTTGATTTAGGTTGATAACTCAACATAATAGAACCCACTCACGGAGCAGCGAAGGCGCCCGCAGCGGCGATGTACCTCTCCACCACGGCCATTACGTAGACACATGGAACTCTGAATGCGCACACCGCTTTGCGATCGCCTCGGCTGCGAAGTCCCGATCTTTGCCTTCTCTCACTGCCGGGACGTGGTGGTCGAGGTCACGAAGGCCGGCGGCTTCGGCGTCCTTGGCGCGGTCACTTTCTCTCCCGCCCAGCTGGAACGCGAGTTGAAATGGATCGACGAACACGTCGACGGCAGGCCCTACGGGGTGGATGTGCTGATCCCCGAGAACTACGAGAAAGGCGCAGTCGAGGACGGTGCGTCGGTCGAATCGCTGATTCCGGAGACACACAAGCGATTCGTCGACGAGTTCCTCACGCAGGGCGGCCTGCCGCCGCTGTCGGCCGAGGAACAGCTCGCGGCCCAGGCGAGCTTCGCCGCGCGCCAGAGGACAACGACGCCTGCCGGCGCGCGCGAGCAGATCGAGGTGGCGCTTCGGCATCCGCAGGTCAAGCTCGTGGTCAGCGCACTCGGCACCCCGCCCCGGTCGCTGGTCGAGCAGCTCCATGCACGCGGGATTCTGGTGGGCTCTCTGTGCGGCAAGCCCGCGCACGCGGTGGCGCAGCGCGAAGCCGGCGTGGATCTCGTCGTGGCCCAGGGCACCGAGGCCGGCGGCCATACCGGCAGCATCTCGACGATGGTGCTGGTGCCGCAGGTGGTCGACATCTGCGGACCCGGGATCGCCGTACTGGCAGCGGGCGGGATCAGCCGGGGGCGGCAGATCGCCGCGGCGTTCGCGCTGGGCGCGCAGGGTGTCTGGTGCGGCACGCTCTGGCTCGGCACGCGCGAAAGCGAGCTGTCCCCGCTGGAGAAGGAGGTGCTGTTCAAGGCCCGTACCGAGGACGCGGTCCAGCGCAAGTGGATGACGGGCAAGACAGTGCGCATGATCCGCAGCAAGGCCTCGGAGGCCTGGGAGCATCCGGGGGCGCCGCCGCACCTCAAGCCCCCGTTGCAGAACGGCCTCTACTACGCCGCCAAGGCCCGCGTGGAGAAAGCCGGCCGCGCCGACTACTGCTCGTTCCCTGCCGGCCAGGTCGTCGGCACGATGTACGAGGAGACCTCGGTGCGCCAGGTCATGCTGGACCTCATGCACGAATACGTCGAAACGGCCGAGCGCATCGCGCCGCTGGTCAACCTATGACGCACGCTGCCCTCGATCCCCACCGTGTTCCCGTGATTGTCGGCGTGGGCCAGGTCACCGACGTGCGGTCGTCCCCGCAGACGGCACGATCCCCCATCGATCTGATCCGGGATGCGGCACTGCAGGCCGCCGGCGACAGCGGCGCCGGCCGGCACCTGCTGCGAGGGCTGGACTCGATCACGGTGATACGCCTCTTCGGCGACAGCGTGCCGCGCTTCCAGTCGCCTTTCGGCACGCTGCGCAATGCGCCGTGGTCGCTGGCCCGGCGCCTGGGGGTGGATGCACCGCGCGACCTGGTCTATCCCCCGATGGGCGGGGATTCGCCGCAGCTCATGCTGACACGCGCCTGCGCCCGCATCGCACGCGGTGAGTCGCAGGCGGCGCTGATCGCAGGTGGCGAGGCACTGCGCACCGAACTTGCGGCCCGCAGGGCCGGCCTGCAGCTGGATTGGCGCGAGGAGGCCCCGGAGGACCCCGATACGCTTGCGCCGGTACGCAGCATGTATTCCGAGGAAGAGGCCGCCCATGGCATGCGCTCGGCCATCGCCATGTACGCATTGATCGGCCAGGCGCTTCGCGGGGCCGAAGGGCAAGGGGTGGAAGCCTATCGTCGCGCCAGCGCCGAACTCGTCGCGCGCTTCGCGGCCGTGGCGCGCGACAACCCCTTGGCGACCCGCCGCGACGGCTTCAGCGCGGAGCAGCTTGCCACTGTCTCGCCGCAGAACCCTTATGTGGGCTTCCCCTACACCAGGCTCATGGTCGCCAGCGCGTACATCGATCAGGCGGCGGCACTGCTGGTGGTGTCGCAGGCCCGGGCGGACGAGTTGGGCATCGCGCCGGATCGCCGGGTGTACCTGCATGGCGCGGCCCATGCGCATGACGCCTGGTTCGTCAGCGAACGCGTGCACCTCGACCGCTCGCCGGCCATGCGCCTGACCGCGCGGCATGCGCTGGCGCAGGCCGGCCGCGGACTGCAGGACCTGGCATTCCTGGATCTCTACAGCTGCTTTCCATCGGCGGTGCAGATGGCCTGCAAGGAACTGGGACTGGCGCCCGACGATCCGCGCGGCTTCACCGTGACCGGAGGGCTTGCGTTCTTCGGCGGACCGGGAAACAACTATGCGACCCACGCCATCGCCGAGATGGTGCAACGCGTCCGCGCCAAGCCCGGCAGCTACGGCATGGTGGGCGCCAACGGCGGCCTGGTGACCAAGCAGGCGGTCGGCATCTACTCGACGGCACCGCCGCGCCACCCCTTCGAGTGCGAGGATGCGGCCTTGCAGGCGGAGATCGACCGCGAACCCACGCTCCGCCTGGCCAGGACGCCGAGCGGCGAAGCAACGATCGAGACCTATGCGGTGCTGCACGGACGCGACGGCCCCGAGACCGGACTGGTCTTCGGCCGCCTGAACTCGACCGGCGAACGCTTCATCGCGAACACCCCCCGGAATGCCGAAGTGTTCGAGCGCCTGGAGCGCACCGAAGCGCTGGGGCTGAGGGGCCATGTACGAACCGAGGAGGGACTGAATGTCTTCACACCCGAGGCCGCCTGAGCCGCCTGCGATCACCGAGCGCCGAAGCATGACACCGCCGGCCGGCCTCTCCGCCCTGCTCGATCCGCGCTCGATCGCCCTCGTTGGCGCGAGCGACCGCAATGCCTTCTCGCGCTCGGCCTGGAAGAACCTCCAGGACCTCGGCTACGACGGCGCCATCCACCTGGTCAGCCGCAGCGGCGGTGTCGCCCACGGGCGTCAGACCCTGGAGAGCTGCCGCCAGATCGGCCAGCCCGTGGACGTGGCATTGATCATGGTGCCGATCGCCGCGATCGTGGAAGTGCTGCACGACGTGGCCGCATGCGGCGCGCGTTTCGCGGTGATCCTGGCGGGTGGATTCGCCGAAGTCGGCGAAGAAGGGCGTGCGCTTCAGGCCCAGGCCGTGCAGACCGCGCGGACGCTCGGCATCGCGCTGCTCGGCCCCAACTGCCTGGGCTTCATCAACTTCGGCCGCGGCGCCGCCTGCTGGACAGGCTCGATGCGAACACCCGTGCTCAGGGGACCGGTCAGCATCGTGTCGCAGAGCGGCGCCATCGCAACCTTCGCGAAGCATTTCGCGCACCAGCAGGGGGTCGGCCTGCATTGCGTGGCGTCGACGGGCAACGAGGCCATGCTCGAGCTGACGGACGTCGTCGACCACCTGCTCGACGACCCGGGCAACCGCGTGATCGCGCTGTTCATCGAATCCGTGCGGGACGCGCAACGCTTCCGGTCCATGGCCGAGCGCGCCCTGCGAATGGGCAAGGCGCTGGTCGCCCTGAAGGTCGGGCGGTCCGAGATCACGCAGCGTGCTGCCCAGTCGCATACCGGCGCCATGGTGGGCGATGACGGCGTGTTCGACGGCGTGTGCCGCCAGCTCGGCATCGTAAGAGTGCGCTCCATCGAGGAGCTCATCTTCACCGCCGAGTTGCTGGCGCACCTTCCGGCACTCGACGGCGAGGGGATCGCCTTCATGTCGTTCTCGGGCGGCATGGGCGAACTCGGCGCCGACTACGCGCACCTCGAAGGCATTGCGCTGCCGGCCTTCTCGCCGGCGACGCTGGGTTCGTTGCGCGAGGCCCTGCCGGCCTACGCCACGCCGGGCAATCCGCTCGACCTGACGGGCGGTGCCATCAACGAGCCGCGGCTGTTCACGCAATCGCTGGCAGCCGTGGGGGCGGATCCGGGCATCGCCCTCACCGTCTGCATCGCCGATGTTCCCACCGGTCTCAACGATGACTGGATACCCCATTTCGTCGCAGCCGTGGAGGAAATCGGCCGGCATACCGCACAGGCCGCGCGTCCCGTGGTGGTGATCAGCAACACGACCAAGTACGTCTCCGACCAGGCCCGCGAGCTTGTCCGGCGCTCGGGCCTGCCGTACCTTGCGTCCGGCGCCGATCTGGGCATGCGCGCGGTGCGGCATGCCCTGTCCTGGTCGGCGCGGCATCGCCGCGCCTCGGCCGCGCCGCCGCGGGAGGCCTGGCCGGGGCCGCTGACACCAGCGGCCTCGCGCCCGACGTCCGAGCGCGAGGCGATGCGGCATCTCGCCGACTTCGGTGTCCCGGTCGTCCCCAGCGAACTCGCGGCCACGCGCGACGAAGCCGTGACGGCCGCGCGCGGGATGGACGGACCCGTGGTGCTGAAGATCGCGTCCCCCGACATCGCCCACAAGACCGAGGTGGGCGGCGTGAGGCTGCATCTGCAGGGCGATGCGGCCGTGGCCGAATCCTTCGACGCGATCCTCGGTGCCGTGCGGGCCGCCGCGCCGTCGGCCCGCATCGACGGCGTGCTGGTATCGCCGATGCGCCGCGACGGCATCGAGCTGTTCGTCGGCGTGCGCCAGGATCCGCAGTGGGGCCATGTGATCGCCCTGGGGCTGGGCGGCGTCTGGATCGAGGCGCTGCGCGACGCCGCGCTCCGACTGCTGCCCGTCACACCCGACGACGTGAAGGACATGCTCGGCGAACTGCGCGGCGCGCGCCTGCTGCAGGGCTTCCGGGGCACGCCGCCGGTGGACCTGCCACGCCTGGCCGATGTCGTCACGCGCATCGGTGAGGCGGCGTTGGCGCTGGGCGCCGCGCTGGACACGCTCGAGGTCAACCCGCTGCTTGCCGCGGGCTGCCGGGTGGAGGCGCTCGATGCGCTGGCCGTCGACCGAAGCCCGTCCGCCCCTGATCAGGCCGCTGCAGCGAGAACCAAGGAATCAAGCCAATGACCGAATCCCTTCGATACTGCACTGTCCAGAAGGACGGGCACCTCACGATCGTCACGCTCGATCGCCCCGAGGTGATGAACGCGCTGACCTATGAAGCCGACCTCGAGCTCGAGCAGGTCTGGAGCGATTTCGCGGCTGACCCCGACCAATGGGTCGCCATCGTGACCGGCGCCGGAGAGCGCGCCTTCTCGACCGGCAACGACCTCAAGGTGCACTCGCAGAAAGGCAGGCGCGAGTTCCCGCCGGGAGGTTTCGCCGGCCTGACGCGGCGCTTCGATCTCGACAAGCCCGTGATCGCCGCGGTCAACGGCATCGCGATGGGCGGAGGCTTCGAGCTCGCGCTGGCCTGCGATGTCGTCGTGGCCGCCGAGAACGCCCTCTTCGCACTCTCGGAACCGCGCGTAGGCCTGGCGCCGCTCGCCGGCGGCGCGCAATATCTGCCGCGCGCCATCGGCCTGCCCCGCGCCATGGGAATCCTGTTGACCGGCCGCCGCGTCGCGGCGCAGGAAGCCTTGGAGCTCGGCTTCGTGACGGCGATCGCCCCCGTGGGAGGCGCCTTGCAGGAAGCGCGCAAGTGGGCCCAGCAGATGCTCGAATGCTCGCCGGTCGCACTGCAGGCGATCAAGCAGGTGGCACGCAGGACGACGCTGGACGAGGACTTCGAGCGCAGCTTCCGGCAGGCGCGCGAATTCCCGGCCGTGCAGCGCATGTACGCCAGTGCGGACTACCGCGAAGGCCCCCGGGCCTTCGCCGAAAAGCGCAAGCCGCAATGGACCGGTCGATGACCGCTTCCCTCCCTTCGGAGGGCGCGACGCCGTGAGCATCGACTTCTGCGCCTTCGGCGACACCGAGGATGACCGCATGGTGCGCGATGCCGCGCGCGGCCTGCTCGCAGCGCACTGGCCGTCCGCGCAAGCCGTTGCACTGGCCGAGCAGCCCGCTGCGCTGACAGGGATGTGGAACCAGGCCGCAGGGTTGGGCTGGACCGCCGTCGGCGTCGACACGGATCCCCTTGGCGGCCTGCCCGCCGGCCTGGTGCTGCTGCAGGAACTCGGCCGCGCGGGCTGCCCTCTTCCGCTGATGGACGCGATGCTGGCCAACGCAGCGCTCGCGGCCAGCGGCGACGCCGTGGCGACCACGCTGCGCAGCCGCCTGCACAGCGGGGAACTTCGGCCGACCTGGGCCTGGAATGCCGACGCCGGCGAATCCGACGCGCTCGCGCTGCGCGTCAGCCCCGCGCGGGCGCCAGCATGCCTGGAAGGCCATGCCGCGTTCGTCGAGCACGCTGCAATGGCCACCCACGTGCTGCTGCCCGCAAGCGACTCGGACGGACTGATCGTCGTCCCGCTGGATGCCCCCGGGGTCTCGGTGCGGGCGACGCCGGGCCTGAATGCGCCCGCCCTGTCGGAGATCGCGCTCGAGGGCGTGAAGCGCTTCGAACGGCTGCGCACACCGCGGACGATGGCGGCCCTGGTCCCCTTGGCGCGCCTGCTGCTCGCGGCTCGCGCACTGGGCGCCGCGGCCTGCGGGTTGGAACTGCTGACCGACTATGTCAAGGTGCGTTCCCAGTTCGGACGGAAGATCGGGCAGTACCAGGCCATCCAGCACAAGCTGGCCGACTGCTTCCTCCGTGTCGAGATCTGCCGCCTGGCCGTGCAGCGGGCCGGCCGCTGCGCGCCAGACCTGCGGGCTCATGCGGCCGCCGTGGCGGCCGCCAATGCCGGCCACCTTCTGCGCCAGACCGCGCTCGAGCTGATGCACGGCTTCGGCGGCATCGCATTCTGGGAGGCGCACGAGATGCCGCGGCTGTTCCGCCGCATCCACGGCGACCTCACGCGCCTGGGCGGCGCGCATGCGGCGCGCGAGGCGCTGGCCGCGACGCTGCTCGATGCGCCGCCGGGAACCTGCCTGCCCGAGCCGGACCTGGGCGAGGCGGCGAACGGATTCCGGCGCGAGGTGCGCGACTGGCTGGCCGCGCATTGGGACCATCGCTACCCGCCTGAGACCGAGGGCTTGCCCGTCAATCATCGCAAGGCCCGCCAGTCCTTCAGCCGCAAGCTCGGCGAGAAGGGCTGGCTCGGCGCCAGCTGGCCCAGGGAGTACGGGGGGCAGCAGCGCAGCGCGCTGGAGCAACTGGTCCTGGAGGAGGAGATGGCCTACGCCGAGGCACCCGTGACCTTTCACAACACGGCCGCGAACATGATCGGCCCGGCCCTGATCAAGCACGGCTCGCCTGCGCAGAAGGCGCATTTCCTTCCGGGCATCGCATGCGGCGACATCTCCTTTGCTCTGGGCTACAGCGAGCCAGATCACGGCTCCGACCTGGCAGGACTGCGTACCGCGGCCATGCGCACCGGGGACGGCGGCTGGACCGTGCGCGGGCAGAAGACCTTCACCTCCACCGCGGGCTTCTCGACCCATCTCTGGCTGGCCGCGCGCACCGACCCGTCCTCCCCGCGCGCAGGCGGCATCAGCGTCTTCATCGTGCCGCTCGATGCCTCCGGCATCACGATGCAGCCCATGATCGGCCTCAACGGCCACCGGGCCAATACGCTGTTTCTGGACGATGTCCGCCTTCCAGCCGATGCGCTGGTCGGCCGGGAGAACGGCGGCTGGGCCGTCATCACGGACGCATTGGCCTACGAGCGCGCCTCGCTGGCCGGCATCGCCGCCCGCGCCCGCGGCTACTTCGACCAGCTCGTCGAACACCTTCGCACCGCACGGCGCGGTGGACGGCCGATGGCCCGGGATGCCCTGGTGCGCGACCGCATCGGCGCACTGGCCGCCGAGATCGAGGCTGCGCGCCTGCTGGCCCTGCAGACGGCCGAGGCCATGCAGCGCGGCGAGGTGCCGGTGTACCAGGCCGCCATGTCCAAGGTGTACGGCAGCGAGCTCATGGAACGGCTGGCGCAATCCGCCTTCGACCTGCTGGGCACAGGCGCGTCCCTGCAGCCGGGGCCGGCGTCGGCCCTGATCGACGGGCGCTTCGAGTACGCGGTGCGCGACGCGCTGCTCTACACCATCGGCGGCGGCACCAACGAGATCCAGCGCACGCTGATCGCGTTGCGCGGCCTGGACCTGCCGCGCTGACGGCTGGCTCGATCTCGCACCGCCCTCCCTTCACTCACCACCTGGAGACTCCACATGACATGCCTTCGACGCACATTCCTTGCCGGCACGGCCGCCTTCGGCCTCTCGCTCTCGTGCCAGGCGCATGCCCAGGCCGCGAGCTATCCCAGCAAGCCGATCAGGATCGTCTACACATTCGCTCCGGGCGGCACCGGCGACGTGATCGCGCGCACGCTGGCCAATTCGCTGACCGAGATCCTCGGCCAGTCCGTGGTGGTCGAGAACCGCACGGGCGCCTCCGGCACCATCGGCACCCTGGCCGCCGCGCGTGCGCCAGGCGACGGCTACACGCTGCTGCTGACCACGATCACGACGGTGGTGCAGACGCCCCTGGTGACCAGGGATTCGTCCTTCGACCCCGTCAGCAGCCTCGTGCCGATCGCCAATCTGGCAATGACGCCACTGGTGCTGGTGACCAGCAACAGGGTGCCGGCACACGACTTCCCCAGTTTCGCCGACTGGGTGAAGAAGCAGCCGCAGGCTGTCAACGTGGCCGTGGCAGGCCCCACGCTCGAGGTCGCCACGGCCGTGCTCGCGCGCGATGCGAACCTCCGGTTCCAGAACATCAACTACCGTGGCCAGGCTCCCGCGCTCCAGGCGGTCCTGGCCGGCGATGTGGACGTCTTCTTCTGCCCGCCTTCCACCGCGATGAACGAATTCATCCGCGAGGGCAGGATCAGGGTGATAGGCGTCACCTCGGCACAGCCCTCTCCCGCGATGCCGGAGGCCACACCGATCAGCCGATACGTGCCGAACTACGTCCAGGACATCAACTTCGCGCTGTGGGCCTCCCCCGGCACGCCGCCGGCCATCGCCAGCCAGCTCAACGCGGCGGTGACCAAGGCGCTCTCCGGCAAGAGCATGGCGGAGAAGTTCGTGGGCTTCGGCGTGCCGCTGGCCGTGGCCCCGGGCAGCGAAGTCACGCGGATCACGCAGCGCGAGCACGACAACATCCACAACATCCTCAAGACCGTCCAGATCAACTTCGGCGGCTGACGCTCCACCGCGGCCCGCAACAACCCTTCCCTTCATCAAGGAGGACTTCCGGTATGTTCATTGCGAACCGACGCACCGCGCTGGCCATGTTCGTCGCGGGGCTCCTGTCCTGCACCTCGCTGGCGGCCGCCGCGCAGGGCGCGGCCGACTGGCCGGCCCGGCCGCTGCGCATCCTGGTCACGAACGCTGCCGGCGGCCAGACCGATCAGGTGGCACGCGTGCTGGCCACCCGGTTGCAACAGGCCCTGGGGCAACCGGTGGTCGTCGAGCCCGTCGGCGGTGCGAACGGCATGATCGCCACCACGACCGTGGCCCAGGCCGCGCCGGACGGCTACACCCTGCTGATGACCCATGGCGCCCTCGTGCAGAACGAGGCCCTGCGCCCGAAGCGCAGCTACAGGCTGGAACAGTTGCGCACCATCGCGATGGTGGCCACCTACCCGATCGGCTTCGCCGTCGGTACGGCAGCCGGCATCGACAGCCTCGAGAGCTGGATCAGGCATGTCAAGGCGGCTCCATCGCGGTTCTCGTACGCATCCTATGGGCAGGGGTCGTCAGGCCATGTCATGGGGGAGATCCTCAAGCGATCCGCCGGCATCGACATCCCGCACATCGCCTACAAGGGCGGCGCTCCCGCGGCGGCAGACCTTGTTGCCGGGCACGTCAGCGCCGCGTTCGGCGCCATGGCGGACCTCGCGGTGCACGTGCCCGGCGGCAAGGTCAAGATCGTGGCCGTCACGGGCGAGGCCCGCAGCGCGAAGTACCCGGACGTCCCGACCTTCGCCGAACAGGGCTTCGCCGAAGTCAGCCTCGGCGCATTCACCGGCGTTCTGGCGCCGGCAGGCGTGCCGCAGGCGGTGGCCGATCGGCTGACGCGCGAGATCCAGCAGGTGGTCGGGAGCGTGGAGATGCGTGCCAAGCTCGATGCCATCGGCTACACGCCGTCCGGCCTCGATGCCCAGGCATTCGACGCCTATCTGCGCGCCGACATCCAGCGCTGGCGCGAGGCAGTGAAGGCCCACGGCATCCAGATCGAATGAGTCCGGACGACTGGAAGGATGCCTGGCGGCCCATGCTGCAGGCGACGGGCCGCGACTTCGCCGTGGACAGTCCCGAGGTCTGGGGCGAGCCCATCGAAGCGGGGGCCTTGCTGAGATACCTGGAGCCGCTCGAATTCGATTGCACCTTGCACAGCGACGCACGGCAGGCACGGCGGCTCGGCCATGCCGGCATCGTGGTTCCCATGACTGCGCTGGCGAGCTTCGCTCTGCCACTGATGTGGCGGCCGGGCGACCCGCCGCTGTTCCCGGCCGCCGAGCGCAACGCCGCGCCTGTGCGCTCGCCGGTGCAGGGGATCCTGTTCGGACTCGAGCCGGCGACCACGCACTTCCTCGCTGTCGGCTCGGATGCCGACTATTTCCAACCAGCGCTGGTCGGGGACAGGCTTTGCCGGCGCGGCGCCCGGTTGCTGTCGTGCACCCCGAGGCAGACCCGCATCGGGCGCGGCGCCTTCATCGAATGGGAGACGGAGATCATCAACCAGCGGCGCGAGCGGCTGGCCTTGCTGCGAACCACCTTCTATCGCTACAACCGTACCCACGAGGGCGACCGCTGATGCAACGCCACTGGCAGGATCTGTGCGAGGGGCAGCCTCTGGCTCCCGTGCATGTTCCCCTGACCGTCGCCCGGCTCGTGATGGCCGCCGGCGCCAATCGCGACTTCAACGGCATTCACCACAACGTGCAAGTCGCCCGCGCCGGCGGCGCGCCGGACATCTACGCCAACACCTATTTCCTGCAGGGCATGTGGGAGCGCTGCGTGCGCGACTTCATCGGCCCCGCCGGTGATCTGATCGGCCTGCGCGGCTTTGCGATGCGCAAGTTCAATACGGCCGGCAGCACCGTGACAGTGGAAGGCCGCGTGGAACGGAGATGGCGCGACGGAGATGCCGGCATGGCCGAGATCGCCCTGTGGTCGCACTGCGGCGGCGAAGTCACGGTCGGGCCCGGCAAAGCCATCGTACGCCTGCCCATGCGTGCCGGCGACTGACGCAGCACAGATCTTTCCGGGCTTTTCTCGAGGCTCTCCCAACCTACCCCTTCACGCTCCATCCATCCCATGTTCCGATTCGAAGACCTCGTCGCCCGCCTCCCGGAAGCACCCTCGCGCGATGCGAAGGCACCGCTTGCCCTGCAGGGAATCCGCGTCATCGACTTCACGCACTTTATCGCAGGCCCTTTTGCCACCATGATGCTGGCCGACTTCGGTGCCGATGTCATCAAGATCGAGGCGCCCGGCTCGGGCGACGACTTCCGCCGCTATCCGCCCACGGACCCCGCCATGCCCGCACAGGGAGCGCCGTTCTTCTTCGCCAATCGCAACAAGCGAAGCGTCGCGCTGGACCTGAAGCAGCCCTGCGCGCAGGACACCGCGCGCGCCCTGATCGCACAGGCCGACGTGGTGGTCGAGAACTTCTCCACGGGCGTGATGGCGCGCCTCGGCCTGGACGCGGCGACCTGCCGCGCCCTCAACCCGGGACTGGTCTACTGCTCCATCCCTGCCTACGCGCGCGATGGCGCATTGGCCGACCGCCCCGGCTTCGATCCGGTCGTTCAGGCCGAGAGCGGCTACATCTCCATGAACGGCTACGCGGACCGCGACGGCGTCCGCTCCCTGTCGCCGGTGATGGACATGGGCACCTCGCTCATCACCTGCAGCACCATCCTGGCCGCCCTGATGGCGCGCCATGGCACCGGCCAGGGCCAGTACTGCGAGGTGGCGCTCTTCGACAGCGCCATCGCCATGCTGGCCTACGCGCCGCTGCAATACCTGTTCGCCGGCATGGCGCCCCAGCGCAACGGCAATATCAGCCCCGATACCTCGCCGTCGGGCGTGTTCGACTGCAGCGACGGTTCGTTCTACATCAACTGCGGCAACGACAGGATCTTCGGCCGGCTGGCGACCGATGTGCTCGGCATGCCGGCGTTGCTCGAGGATCCGCGCTTCCGGACACCGGCCGAGCGCGTGCGGCACCGCGACGCGCTGCTCGCGGCTCTGACGGCGGAGTTCGTCCGACAGCCATGGTCGCATTGGCAGCCCAGGCTGCGCGCGGCGTCGGTGCCCAGCGGGCAGGTACGCACGCTGCCCCAGGCACTCGCCTCCCGCGAAGTGGCCGAACGCGGGCTGCTGACACGCATTCCGCATCCGGTGGCAGGCTGGATACCGAACATCACTCCGGCGTCTCGCCTTGCCGCCACGCCAGTCGCCGACCCGCGGCCGGCGCCCGCCGTGGGACAGCACACGGAAGAGGTGCTGCGCGAACTGCTCGGCCATGACGATGCGCACTTGGCGGCCTTGCGCTCAGGCGGAGCCTTCGGCCAGACAACCTGATTCGCGCCGGCACCATTCACTCGAAGTGCAGAATCCGCCCATCCGGCGCGCACCTTGCGTTCCGAACCCATGGGTGCAAGCCGCATTGCAAATGGATTTACCATTACTGACCGGATGATGGACGCCGGGGCAGGAAAGTCGAGCCCGATGCTGCCCCTGCCCCGCTCTGATCGAGCCCGGAAGGAACCCTCCTATGGCATCGCGCCAAGCCCCTCGGCTCGCGGGACGAGCACGCCCCTGCGATCCTCTTTTTCACCCGGCAACCCGCTCCATGAGAAACGTCACGTCGACGCCTGCAAATTGACTGCCGCAGCCCATCCCGAGTCCGACGCCCACCGCCGCACGTGGCCCGCGGCAGCCTGCCTCCTGGCGGTTTCGGCGGGCATGCTGGTGGACCAATTCTGGCCCGCCGGCGCGGCTCGCTGGTTTACCGGCTTCGCGGCCGCCCTGTTCCTGCTGCTGGAGCATCGCCGGATTCCGCCAGGCATCCGGCGCGTCGCACTCGTCGTGGGTGGCGTCAGCGTGCTGCTGCTGCCATTTTCCGCCTCGCCCGCCACGCAACTCATGCGCGGCATCGGCATCGGCGCACTGATGGTCTCGCTGATCTCGGCCGTGTCACTGCTGGCCCGGGCAGCCCTGGAGAATCCGCAGATCCACATCATCACGCAGCATCTGCTCGCCACACCCGTGCGGACGCGCTACCTCTGGTTCTCGGCCGCGGCGCAGGCCCTTGGGGGTCTGCTCGGCATGGCCGGGATGAACCTGTTGCTGCAGATGGCCGGCCGCGCGAAGGTCGATGCCCAGGACGAGCGGTTGGCAATGTTCGCGGCCATCATGCGCAGCTTCTCCGCGGCCACGCTCTGGAGTCCGATGGTCAGCAATCTGACCATTCTTATCGCCCTGTATCCGGGCATCACCTGGTTCACGGTCGCGCCGCTCATGCTGGTGCTGTCCGCAGGGGCAATCGCCATCGGCACCGCGCTCGACAGCTGGCGCCGGCGCGGCAGGGATGCCGCGCCGGTCTTCCCTGCGCCGGCCGCATCGCTGCACGCAGCCCTCTGGCCCATGGTCGCCGCCATGGGAGGCTTCCTGGGCGCCGTGCTGCTGCTGGCTCAGTGGCTCGAGATTGCCGTGGTCGGCGCAATCGTCATCCTGGTCCCTCTGGCAGCGCTCGTCCTGCAAGCGACGCAGATTCGCGGTGGAAATCGGCTCGGTCAGGCCGCGGCGCGCGTGCGCGCCGATGTACTCGCCTTGCCGATGCTCGCCGGTGAAGTGGCGCTCTTCATGGCAGCAGGCTGCGGCGGCACCATCATCGCCGCGGCCATCCCCGCCCCTTTGACGGCCGCCCTCGGCAACCTGCTCTCGCATTCGGCGATCCTGGCCTGCCTGGCGCTGATGCTGGTCATCATCGCCCTGGGCTTCCTGGCCGTGCACCCCGTGCTTTCAACCGTCCTGGTCGCATCCTCGCTCCCCCCTCAGGTATTGCATCTGCCGCCCGTCGTCCATCTGGCGGCCATCCTTTCGGGCTGGGCGATCTCGACATGCTCGACGCCCTTCTCGATGATGGCGCTCATGGCAAGCCGCTACTCGGGTCTGTCGATCTATGCCGTCACCACGCGACTCAATCGCATGTACGGGCTCGTTTGCCTGATCATCGCTTCGATCGCACTGGGGCTCGCCTCCTCGCTGCGCATGGCTTCGCCGTGAGGCCCGGGGAAGGCGCGGCACGTGGCGATCGGGGTGCTCGGGCGCTGCGGCCGGCAGCGCCACGCCGGCCCCTTGGTGATGAATATTTTCAATTGTCCATTTTTCTAATGGATGGACCAATCAAATCCCGCGACCTATACTTCCCGCAGAAGGAGACGGCAACCATGCGATGGAAGAACAGGCCCGAGGGCGCCAATTGGGGCGACTTCGGGGACGACGACCAGATCGGCCGGATGAACCTCGTCACGCCCGATCGACGCCTGGCCGCGGTGCGGGAAGTGACCGAGGGCCTGGCCTTCTCGCTGAGTCTGCCGCTGGACTATCCCGGCGGCGATCTCGTCCCCAGCCGGCGGGCGCCGCGCATCGAAGCCACGCGCCGGGCCACGGGCGAGCTCAGCTACAACTTCTGCTTCTCCTGTCAGAACAGGTCGCTGTTCGACGTGGTGTCGGACGATGCTGTGACGATCTGGACCCAGTATTCGACCCAGTGGGACGCCCTGGCCCACTGGGGCCAGGAATTCGACGCCGATGGCGACGGCACGGCCGAGATCGTCTACTACAACGGCTGGCGTGCCGGCGAGCACGTCCTGGGGCCGGACCAGCCCGGGGGGCCTTTCGCGAAGAAGCTGGGCCTCGAGTCGCTGGCCGAAACCGGGGTGCAGGGGCGCGGCGTGATGGTGGACCTGGCTGCCATCTACGGCGAAGAGCCCGCCAGGGTGGGCTACGACGCGCTGATGCGCGCACTCGAGCGGCAGCAGGCCGTCGTGGAGGCGGGAGACTTCCTGTGCCTCTACACCGGCTGGGCCGACATGGTGCTGGCCATGAACAAGAAGCCCGATTTCGACCGGCTGAAGAATGCCTGTGCGGTGCTCGACGGCACGGACCGTGCGTTGCTCAACTGGATCACGGACAGCGGCCTGGTCGCCATCTGCGCAGACAACCTCGGCGTGGAGGCCGTCTCCAGCGCGGCCGCGGCAGGCGACGGCCCCAAGCACTCGATGATGCCGCTGCACGAGCACTGCCTCTTCAAGCTCGGCATCTTCCTGGGGGAGATCTGGTACTTCGGCGAGATCGGTCCCTGGCTGCGCAGGCACGGGCGCAGCCGCTTCCTGCTCACCGCGCCGCCGCTGCGCCTGCCCGGCCTCGTGGGCTCGCCGCCCATGCCGGTGGGTACCGTCTGATTTCACCAGGACAGTCGCATGGACAACGACAACGCGAAGAGGCGCGGCGCGCCGCCGCATCATTTCATCGACGAGGAATGGCTGGCGCGGCGGGACGAGCCCGTCCTCGAACCGGCGCGGCCCATCGTCGACCCCCACCACCACCTGTGGGACCGCCCGCACCACCGCTACCTCCTTCCCGAACTGCTGCAGGACCTCGACACGGGGCACCATGTGCGTGCCACGGTGTTCGCGGAGTGCAGCTCGATGTACCGCGCCGACGGCGACCCGCGATTCGCCTGCATCGGCGAGGTGGAGTTCGTCAACGGCGTCGCGGCGATGAGCGCCAGCGGCGTCTACGGCCCGGTGCGGGCCTGCGCCGGCATCATCGGCAAGGTCGACCTGACGCTGGGCAGCTTCGCGCAGGAAGTGCTCGAGGCCTGCGCCGCGCGCGCCCCCGAGCGCTTCCGGGGCATCCGCCACATGGCGGCGTGGGACGCGAGCCCCGAAGTCAGCACCCTGCTGCGGCCGCCCCCCAGGGACCTGCTGCAGGACGCCCGCTTCCGCGAGGGCTACGCGGCATTGGGCCGCCTGGGCCTGAGCTTCGACGCCTGGGTCTATCACCCGCAACTGCCGCAGCTCATCGAACTGGTCGACGCGATCCCCGAGACGCCCGTGGTGCTCAACCACCTGGGCGGACGGGCGGGCCTGGGCCCCTATGCGGGCCGCGACGAGGAAGTGCAGGCCTGGAAGTCCTCGATCCAGGAACTGGCCAGGCGCCCCAACGTCACCGTCAAGCTCGGCGGCATCGGCATGCGCCTGGGCGGCTTCGATTTCCACGAGCGCCCGCTGCCGCCCACCTCGCAGGAACTGGCCGATGCCTGGAGCCCCTACGTGAACACCTGCATCGATGCCTTCGGCCCGGCGCGCGCGATGTTCGAGAGCAACTTCCCGGTCGACAAGGCCTGTTGCACCTATCGCGTGCTCTGGAACGCGTTCAAGCGCATGGCCGCAGGCTTCTCGGAGGATGAGAAGGCGGATCTCTTCGCCGGCAGCGCGGTGCGCGCCTACCGGCTGCCGCCGGAACTCGCGCGGCCGGCTTCCTGAGCGGCGGCAGCCCGGCCGGGCCTCCTTCCCTCCACGGCATCCATCCAGGACACCTCATGAACTCTCCCGAGGAACGCATCGCGCTCGTCACCGGCGCGGCCAGCGGGATCGGCCTGGCCATCGCCACGGAACTCCTGCGCACCGGCCACACCACCGTCATGCTCGACCGCTCGACGGAGGTCGAAGGCATTGCCGCCGGGCTGGGCCCTCGTGCCCGGCCGCTGGTCGCCGATGTCGCCGACGAGGCACAGGTCCGCCAGGCAATGGCCGGGATCGAAGCGCAGCACGGGCGCTGCGACATCCTCGTCAACAACGCGGGCATCCACCCCAAGCGGGACGGCGGCAAGTTCCCGATCGAGCAGATCACCTCTGCGCAGTGGCAGCACGTCATCGCCGTCAACCTCACGGCCGCCTTCCTGTTCTGCCAGCTCGCCCTCCCGCTGATGCGCCGCCGGGGCTGGGGCCGCATCATCAACATCTCCTCGCGCGGCGGGCGCACCGCCTCGCCCGTGGCCAGCGCGCACTACGCGGCCACCAAGTCCGGGCTGATCGGCTTCACCCGCATCGCCGCGCTCGAGGGCGCGCCCGACAACATCACGGCCAACTGCGTCGCGCCCGGCCCCATCCTCAGCGCGATGACCGAGGCTTCCTCGCCGGAGGTTCGCGCCGCGTTCGCGCGCAGCGTGCCGCTGGGGCGGTACGGGGATCCGCAGGAGATCGCATCGGTGGTGGCCTTTCTCGCCTCCGAGGCCTCCTCGTTCGTGACCGGCGCGGTCTTCGATGTCAACGGCGGCACCTTCATGCCCTGAACACGCCACCACCCGGAAGGACGCAACCGAATCCATGACCGACACCTTCGAACTGCCCGAACTGACCGTGGCGCAGGTCCTGGCGCGCCAGCGCGAGCGCCGCGGCGCCAAGACCTTCCTCACCGAAACCTGGACCGGCCGGAGGTGGAGCTATGCGCAGATGGAAGCGCTGTCGAACCGTGCCGCGCATGCGCTGGCCGGCCTCGGCGTCGAGCGCGGGCAGCACGTCGGCATGCTGCTGGGCAACTCGGCCGAGAATCTGGCGCTGTTCTTCGCCCTGGGCAAGATCGGCGCGGTGGCGGTGCCGATCAACACCGCCGCGCGCGGGGACCTGCTGCACTACTACTTCGACCACGGCGACGCCACCCTGGCCCTGGTGGACGAGGAACTGGCACCGCGCCTGGACGAGGTGCTGCCGCGCCTGCCGAAGGTGCGGCGCGTCGTCGTGCTCGGCCCCGGCGGGCAACGCGCCGCGCCGGCCAGCCTCGCGCTGTCGACACCCACCGACGACCTGTCGGCGCTCCTGGCCACGGCACCTTCCCATGACCCCTGCGTCGAGGTGAAGGTCTCCGACCTGCTGATGCTCGCCTACACGTCGGGCACGACCGGCCCCTCGAAGGCCAGCATGCTCTCGCACGGCGCGGCCCTGACCTACGGCACGGGCGCGGCCGAAGCGCAGGGCTACCGCGACAGCGACATCTTCTATGTCTGCCTGCCGCTGTTCCACAACAACGCCCTGCTCGCCGCCACCGGCGCGGCGCTCGTGTGCGGCGGCTCGGTCGTCCTCTCGCAGCGCTTCTCGGCCTCGCGCTTCTGGGAGGAGATCCGCGAGCACAAGGCGACCATCACCAACTTCCTGGGGGCGATGTCGAATTTCCTCTGGAGCCGGCCGCCATCGCCGCAGGACGCCGACAACGATCTCCGGCTGGTCAGCATGTCGCCCACACCCTCGTTCGCCGCCGAATTCGAGCAGCGCTTCGGCCTGCGCGTGATGACCAACTACGGCCTGTCCGACTTCGGCACCGTCACCGCCTTCGTGCCCGGCGCGCCGCCGGAAAAGCTCGGCTCGCTCGGCAAGGCACGGCGGAACTTCGAGCTCAAGGTGGTCGACGACGACGACTTCGAGTGCACCCCTGGCGAGGTCGGCGAACTCGTGATTCGCGCCAACGAACCCTGGCGCGCCGCAAGCGGCTACTACAAGATGCCGGAGGCAACGCTGGCCGCGCACCGCAACCAGTGGTTCCACACGGGCGACCGCGCACGGTGCGATGCCGACGGCTATTTCTGGTTCGTCGACCGCAAGAAGGACTGCATCCGCCGTCGCGGCGAGAACATCTCCGCCTTCGAGGTCGAGCAGGCGATCCTCAGGCACCCGGCCGTTGCCCATGCCGCTGCCTTCCCGGTGCGCACCGCGGACGGCGACGAGGAAGTCGGCGTCTCGATCGTGCTGCGCGAGGGCGCGGCGCTCGACGAGCCCGGTCTCGTCGCGCACTGCGCGCGCAACATGTCGTACTTCATGGTGCCGCGCTACGTGGCGCTGCTGCCGGAGCTGCCGACCACCGCCAACCAGAAGATCGAGAAATACAAGCTCAGGCAGGCGATGGAAGTGCACCTCGACGCGGTCTGGGACCGCGAGAAGGCAGGCATCGTGCTCGAGCGCTGAACGCGGGCCCAGCCGCCGCGGCCGTGCGGCGTCCATTCCCCCACCCTCTCGCAAGAAAAGGAAGATCCCATGAGCATCCAGCGATCCGTTCTCGTCACCGGCGGTGCCAGCGGCATCGGACTGGCCATCGCCCGCGGCTTCGCGGCGCAAGGCCACCGCGTGCTGCTGGTGGACATCAACGAGGCGGTCCACGAGGTCGCAGACCGGCTGCCGGGCGCTACCGCGCCGGTGCATGGCCATGTGGCCGATCTCGCGGTGGAGGCCGAGGTCGTCGGCGCGGCCGACCGCGCCAAGGCCCTGTTCGACGGCTGCGACGTGCTGATCAACTGCGCGGGCGTCTCGCCCAAGCGCAACGGCCAGTCCATCCCCCCGGTGGAGCTGCGCACGGCCGACTGGGAGCGCGTGCTGCGCATCAACCTCACGGCGCCCTTCGTGCTCAGCCGCGAGCTCATCCCGTCGATGCAGCACAAGCGGTTCGGGCGCATCGTCAACATCGCCTCGCGCGCCGGACGCACCTTCGTCGGCGTGGCGGGCGTCGACTACGCCACGACCAAGGCCGGCCTGCTGGGGCTCACGCGGCACCTGGCCGGCACCTACGCGCCCTTCGGCATCACGGTCAACGCCATCGCGCCGGGACGCGTGGAGACGGCGCTGTCGAGCCTGTCGAGCCCCGAGGTGATCGCGCAGGCCGTGAAGAACATCCCCATGGGCCGCCTGGGCTCGCCGGACGAGATCGCGGCCGTCGCCTGCTTCCTGGCGAGCGAAGGCGCGTCCTACCTGACGGGCGTCTGCCTCGATGTGAACGGCGGCGTGTTCATGGCCTGAACGACCCGTCACAGCCAACCCACCATCACGAGGAGTGCTTGAATGAACACGAACCAGGACGGCGACCGAACGCCGGTACCGGACTACCGCGGCCGCCTGTCCCTGGACGGGCGGGTCTTCATCGTGCTCGGCGCCGGCCAGGGCATCGGCCGGCAGACGGCGCATGCGCTGTCGCAGGCCGGTGCCCGCGTCGTGTGCGTGGGCCGCCGCGCCGGGCCGACCGAAGCCGTGGCCGCCGAGGTCGGCGGCATCGCACTGGTCGGCGACGCCACCGTGCGCGCCGACGTCGAACGCATCGCCCGCGAGGCCCGGACGCGCCTGGGCGCCATCCACGGCCTGGTCGACATCCTCGGCATGCCGCGCATCAAGCCGCTGGTCGAACTCACCGACGAGGATTGGGACTGGCAGTTCGACGTGATCCTGCGCCATGCCTTCCTCTCGGCCCAGATCGTCGGGCCGCTGATCGGCCAGGCCGGCGGCGGCAGCATGGTCTACGTGAGTTCCACCTCGGGCCAGGCCGTCAGTGCGCAGCGCGCCGCCTACGGCGCGAGCAAGGCGGCGCTGCAGCAGTTCGTGAGGGCGGCGGCGTTCGAACTGGGGCCCATGGGCGTGCGCATCAACGCGGTGGCGCCGGGGCTGGTCTCCACCCCGCGCGTACGCGGTAGCCTCAGTGACGAGACGATGGAAGCCGCAGCCTCGCACTATCCGCTCGGCCGCATCGGCACGCCCGACCAGATCGCCTCGGTGATCCTGTTCCTGGCCGGCGACCTGAGCGCGCATGTCAACGGCCAGACCGTGCTCGCCGAGGGCGGCATGGCAGCCCGCTCGGCGATCTACGACCTGAGTGCCACACGGCCGCAGGGCGAGGCGGCGAGCTAGGCCCGCGCTTCACTCGGCGGCGATGGGGCCGAACGCGCCGGCGCGGGCAGCCTCGCGCCAGCGGCCCTCGTCCCAGCCCAGCCGCTCGCGCAGGATCTCCCGGGTGTGCTGCCCCAGCAGCGGCGCAGCGACCGGCGCCACGACAGGCGTTTCCGAGAACCGCATCGGAAAGGCCACGTTCGGCACCTTGCCGGCCGTGGGATGCGCGATCTCGCTGACCAGCCCGCGCGCCCGCGTCTCGGGCGAATGCAGCGCCTCCTCGACCGTGCGCACCGCGCCCGCCGGCACGCCGGCGGCGGACAGGCGCGCGAGCCAGTGGGCCCGCGTATCGGCGGCGAACAGATCCGCCAGCAGGCCCACCAGCCGATCGCGCTGTGCCATGCGCCCGGCCGGACGGATGAGCTCGGGATCGTCCGCGATCCCGGGCATGCCCGCGACCTCGCGGAAGACCCGCTGGAAGATCACCGTGCTCGCGCACACCATGAAGAAGGGCCCGTCGTTCGCATGGAACACGCCCGTGGGCACCGTATCGGCGCTGCCGTTGCCCACGCGGCGCGGCTGCCAGCCGTTGAAGAGATTCTGCAGCGTCACGTAGCCTGTCATCGCGATCGCCGTGTCGTACAGCGCCACCTCCACGCGCTGGCCACGCCCGGTGCGCATGCGCGCGATCACGGCCTGCAGGATCGCGTTGCCGGCCATCAGGCCGGTGGAGATATCCATCACCGAGGAACCCGTGCGCACGCCCTCGCGGTCCTCGAAGCCGTTGAGCGACATGAAGCCGCTCTCCGCCTGCGTGACCGGATCGAATCCCAGGCGGTGGGCGAACTCGCCTTCGCGGCCGTAGGCGGAGATGGCGCAATAGATCAGGCGCGGATTCGCCGCCGACAGCACGTCCCAGTCGAGGCCCAGGCGCTTCATCACCTGCCCGGAGAAATTCTCGACCACGATGTCGGCGTCCTTCGCCAGCCCCAGCGCGATCTCCCGGCCCTGGGGGTTCTTCAGATCCAGCGCGATGCTGCGCTTGTTGCGGTTGCACCAGAGAAAGGGCACGCCCTCCCCGCCCAGACGCTCATCGGGCGGCAGGAAGTGGCGGAACGCGTCGCCGCGCCGGCCATCCTCGATCTTGATCACGTCCGCGCCACCGTCCGCCAGCACCAGCGTCGTCGTCGGGCCGGCGAGAAAGTGCGTGAAATCGAGCACCCGAAGACCGGCCAGCGGCCCCTCGGCCCGCTCCCCGGTCGACGCGGAAGCGCTCATCAGGGCCGCCCGGCTCAAAGCGAGCCCATCTTGCAGCCGATCTCCTCCGGCGTACCGTAGAGCCTCTCGAAATCCGCCATCGTCATCGAGGCATTCAAAATGCTCAGCGGGTCGTACTTGTCGGTGATCTCGTCACGCATCTTCCCGATCGGCAACCGGGTGATGAACTGGTGGTCCCAATCGCGGAAGTACCCCGGCACGTCCTGGGGCCGCACGGTCTCCAGCCCGCGCACGATGGCCGCGGCATCGGCCGATTTCTCCTGCTCGATGGCGGCGAGCAGCATCTTCATGCAGACCCATCCCTGTGCACAGCTCGCCGAGGCCGGGCGGCCGGTGGCCTTCTTCACGGCCTCGTTGAAGGCCTTCTCCGCCGGACCGTTGGCGGGGTTGTTGAAGTGCCAGTACTTGCCCATGATGCCCGACAGTTCGGTCTGCGCCCACAGCTCCTCGTCGGCGACGGTGAGGCTGGCCAGGGGGATGCGCCCGCGCAGGCCGAACTCGTTGTACTGCTTGAGGAAGGCGGTCAGGTCGGTCCCCGCAATGCCGAGAGCGACCACATCCGGCTTCGCCTGCCGGATCTTCAGGATGATCGAGCTGAAGTCGGTCGTGCCCACGGCCGCGGCATCCATCCCGAGATCCTTGCCGCCGGCCGCCTCCAGTTCACGCTTGAGCATCTGGTAGGCCTCCTGACCGTAGGCATAGGCCCCGACCAGGAAATACCAGTTCTTCCCGATCGGCAGCAGTTGCTGCGCGAGCAGTTTGGCATAGACGGGCGGCGGCGCATTGTTGCGGAACACGTAGCGGTTGCAGTTCTTGCCGGTGATCTCCCGCGCGAGCGCCGCACTGATGATCGTCGGCATCTTTCCCATCGCCGCCGCCGAGGCCATCGCCAGCCCCGTGGCGCTGTTGCTGCCGCCGATCACGGCCGCCACCCGGTCCTCCTGGATGAGCCGCTGCATGTTCTGCTGCGCGCCCAGGGGGTTGGGCTCGTCGTACGTCACCAGCTCCACCGGGCGCCCGATGACCTTGCGGCCGGCCTGCTCCAGCGCCACCCTGACACCCAGCGAGGCGGCCTCCCCCTGAAGCGCGAACGGCCCCTGGCGCGGCAGCAGGGTGCCGATCTTCACCGGGCCGCCTGCCTGCGCCAGGGCCAGGCGCGGCAGGGCCAGCGCCGCGGCCCCGGCGCTCATGGCGCGCAGCAGGTGTCGGCGGCGCACCGGTGGATGTCTTGGCGTGCCCATGTCTTGTCTCCTCGTTGAGTGAAAGAATCTCATGCGATGCGCTGCCCGTGCGGCGCCGCCTCGACCAGTCCGAGCAGGCGTGCCTGGAGCGCCGTGTCTGCCGCCAGCGCGTCTGCGCGGCCTTCGTGGGCCACCTTGCCGTTCACGAGGACCACGGCGCGCTCGACGATGCTGAGAACCTGCTCGGCATGGTGTTCGACCAGCACCATCGCCACCCGGCCGCGCAGCTTCAGGATCGCGGCCGTCACCTCGTTGACCACGGTCGGCGCCAGTCCCTCGAAGGGCTCGTCCAGCAGGATCAGCCGGCTGGGTGCCACGAGCGAGCGCGCGATCGCCACCATCTGCCGCTCGCCGCCCGAGATCTTCTCGGCGCGCGACTTCTGAATGGTGGCCAGCCGCGGGAACAGCTCGAACACCTCCTCCAGCGGCATGCCGCCCTTGCGCACCGCGATCAGCAGGTTGTCGAGCACGGTCAGGTTCGGAAACAGGCGCCGGCCTTCGGGCACCATCGAGATGCCGAGGCGGTTGATCTCGAACGGCCGCAGGCCCCCGATCGCACGGCCGTCCCAGCCGATGCCGCCGGCGTCGAGCGGCAGCACGCCCGACAGGGCGCGCAGCAGCGTGGTCTTGCCCACGCCGTTGCGTCCCAGCAGCGCCACCGCCTCGCCTTCGCGCACGCGCAGGTCCACGCCGTCGAGGATGCGTCCGCCCCCGTAGCCGGCCACCAGGCCGCGCGCGTCGAGCAGGACGCGGGCCTCGGGGCGCGCCGCCACCGCCGTCCCCGCGGTCGCGGGCCTTGCCCCCGGCGATGTTCCCAGGTAGGCGCGCACCACCTCGGGATCGGCCGCCACGTCGGCCGGGCACCCGTCGGCGATCAGGCGGCCCTGGTGCAGCACCGTGATCCGATCCGACATCGCGAGCACACGGTCGATGTCATGCTCGATGAGCACCACCGCATGCGAGCGCGCCAGCGCCCGGATCAGGGCCGAGACGCGCCCGCGGTCCGCCTCGGCGAGGCCGGCGAGCGGCTCGTCCAGCAGCAGGAGGCGCGCCTGCGTGGCCAGCGTGATCCCGATCTCGAGCAGGCGGCGCTCGCCGTGCGAGAGATCGGTGCACAGCTCGGCCGCCTTGTCGGCCAGCCCCACGGCTTCGAGGATCGACCAGGTCCGCGCGTTCACCGCCTCCGACCGATGCGCGTCGCGCCAGAAGGCGTGTGCGCCCGGATGGGTGGCCTGCACCGCGATCCGGATGTTCTCGAAGGCGGTGAGGTGCCCGAACACGCTCACGATCTGGAAGGAGCGTGCGAGCCCGAGGCGGATGCGCTTGTACATCGGCAGGCGCGTCACGTCCTGCCCCAGGAAACGGATCTCGCCGCCGTCGGGGCGGATCAGCCCGCTGAGCATGTTGAAGAAAGTGGTCTTGCCGGCACCGTTCGGGCCGATGAAGCTGTGCAGCGTTCCCGCATGGACGTCGAAGTCGTAGCCCGACGCGACCACCAGCGAGCCGAATCGCTTCGTCAGTCCTCGCACCGTCAGCAGCGGGCCGTCCTTGGCGGCGGCCTCCCGCTCGGACCGGGGGGCATAGGGCTCGATGCGCCCGGGCTTCGGCGGAATGCCGGGCCGTACCAGCGTCCGGCCCTTGCCGCCCCAGGTGCGGCGGATCAGCCCATGGACGCCCTGCGGCGCCACCAGCGCGACGAGCATGATGATCGGCGCGAACACCAGCCACCAGTTGTTGAGCAGCGCACCGAGCTGGTCCTCCAGCACGATGAACAGGATCGCGCCCCACAGTGCGCCGATGAAGTGGTGCATGCCGCCCAGCACCGTCATCAGCAGCGGATCGGCTGCATGCTCCCAGCTCAGCGGATTGGCATAGACGCCCCGCATGAACAGTGCCAGCATGCCGCCGGCCAGCGCCGTGATCGCGGCCGACACGGTGAAGGCCGCGAGCTTCACGGCGTAGACGTTGTAGCCCAGGCTGGCGGCGCGCTGCTCGTTGTCGCGGATGGCCTGGAACAGGCGACCGAGCGGCGAATGCACGAGCCGCCACATGCCCCACAGCGTCGCCAGGACCAGCACGACGACGAACGCATGAAAGGCCTGGGACGACTCGAGCACGGGCCGCGGGACGCGCTGCAGTCCGTTCTCGCCGCCGGTGAAGTCGGTCCATTTGTAGGCGATCTCGAAGCAGATCTGGGTCGCCGCCAGCGTGAGCAGCGAGAAGTACAGTCCCCGGCGCCGCAGGATGAGTGCCCCCACGGGGATCGCCACCGCCGCCGTGAACAACACCGCGAAGGCCAGGCCTGCGAACTCGTTGGCTTGGCCGAACCAGTGCAGCATCGACAGTGCGGCCGCATAGCCGGCCAGCCCGAAGAACACCGAACCTCCGAACGGCACCAGTCCGAGATAGCCGACCAGAAGCCCGATGCCGGCCGCATAGAGCACGTAGATCGCGATCTGCGTCACGCGCCCGATCGGCAGCTGGGTCACGAGCGTCAGCAGGCTCAGCAGGATCAGGGCCGCCGCGACCTGCGCGACGGGATGCTTGCACACCGCCTTCATCAGAAATGTTCCCAGTGTTCGCCGAAGAGACCGCGCGGACGCACCAGCAGGATGGCGGCCATCAGCACGTACATCGCCACGCCCGCGGCAGGCGGATAGAACTGCGTGGTCATCGCCGTCGTGAGGCCGACGAGCAGGCCGGCCACCACGGCCCCGCCGTAGGAGCCGAGCCCCCCGATGGTCACGATCACGAAGGCCGGCATGATGGCCTGCGCGGACATGCTCGGCGTGACGGACCATAGGGGCGCCGCCAGGACCCCCGCGGCGCCGGCGAGCATGCAGCCCACCCCGAAGGCGCCGCTGAGCACGCGCGGCAGATTGATGCCCAGCAGCCCCACCATCTGCGGGTCGCGGCTGCCGGCGCGCAGGATCCGGCCGTACGGGGTGAATGACAGGAATGCCCACAGCGCGATCAGCAGCACGACGGTCGCGGCCAGCACGGCCAGCCGATAGGTGGTGGTCAGCACGGGTCCGTACTCGATGAATCCCGCGAGGAAGGCCGGCGGCGCCAGCGGCTGCGCGCTCGATCCCCAGACGGTACGGATCACCGCCTCGATGAACAGCGACAGCGCGAAAGTCATCACCAGCGTCATCAACGGGTCCTTGCCGTACAGGCGCCGGACGAGCACCCGCTCCACGACCAGCCCGATCAGCCCGACGCCGATGGGTGCCAGCACCACGGCCGGCCAGCCGAACTCGCGCTGCAGCGTGAGCGCGAAATAGGCCCCGAGGGCAAAGAACGCGCCATGGGCAACGTTCACGATGCCCAGCAGGCCGAACACGATCGACAGTCCGATCGAAACCAGAACGAACAGAAAGCCCAGCACCAGACCGTTGACCGTCTGCGAAAGGATGGCATCCAGCATATGTTCAATATAGCATTGGCCCAACCATTGGCGCAATTATGGAAAGCTAGCATCTCGTCATGACCGACAACCGCGACCCCGCATCGACGATCGGCATCGAGCCGATCAGCTCCCAACGCATCTACCAGGAGGTGGCGAACCAGTTGCGGCGCAGCATCTCGGAGGGGAAGCTGCGTCCGGGCGACAAGCTGCCGCCCGAGCGCAACCTCGCCCAGATGTTCGGCGTCAGCCGCAATACCATGCGAGAGGCACTGCGCGCGCTGGAGCTCAGCGGACTGATCGAACTTCGGCTCGGCTCGGCCGGCGGCGCGTTCGTCCTCCCGGGCAGCTCGAACGCCGTGGTCAACGGCATGCGCGACCTGTACTTCCTCGGTGCCATCACGCCCGAGCACCTGACCGATGCCCGCATCGCGGTGAGCGCCGCGGTGATCCGCATGGCCTGCGTGCAGATGACGGACGATGACCTCGAGGCGCTCGAGAAGAACATCGCCGCCGCCGCCAGGGCCGACAAGGCTGGCGACTTCCTCGAGCGCACGCGCCACCACCAGGCCTTCCACGTGCTGCTCGCCAAGGCCACCCACAACCCGATCCTGCTCGCCGCGGCCGAGGGCATCATGGAGATCACCCGCCAGTTCGTGAAAGCCATCGGCCCGACGGAGGACCAGAACTACACCCTGCCCTCGCGCAGGCGGCTGCTCGGGCATCTGCGCCGGCGCGATGCCGACAAGGCCGTGAAGGAGATGGCCGCCGCCCTCACCAAGCTGCACGAGGGATACATGGTCAAGGCGCGCGGACTGCCGCCGGGCGTGCCGGCCTCGGCTGCGTCTGCCGCCGGCGCGGCGGCATCGATCCGCCGGCCGTCCGATCGCAAGTCTGCGGAAGGTCGGGTTCCAGCATCGCCGAGAAGAGCGGCGGGCTCCGGGCCGAGGTCGTGAAGGACCATCGGTCAGTCGAGCCGGATGTCTTTCTCGCGAATCGTGCGCGACCACAGGGCGTGTTCGCGGCGCAGCAGTTCGGCGAACTCGCTGCGGCCGGGCGCCTGCGCCACCACCTGAAGGGCGCGGTATTTGTCGGCGATGTCGGGCTGGGAGACAACGCTGGCGATCGCATCCGACAGCGTATTCACCACCGCTTCCGGCGTGCCGGCGCGCGCGACGAGGCCGTACCAGACGTCGGCGGCGAATCCCGGCACCACCTCGGCAACGGCGGGTAGATCCGGGAACAGGGCGGTGCGCTCCCGCGACGTCGCCGCCAGCACGCGCAGCCGCCCCTCCTTGACCAGCCCCGCGGTGGCCGCGGTCATCGAGGACAGAAGGTACTTGATCTGCCCGCCGACGAGCGCCTGGGTGGCGGGTGCCGACCCGGAGAAGGCGACCCGTACCATGCCCTTGATCCCCGCCATGTCATGGAACACCTCCGTGGCCAGATGGCCGACGCCGCCGAGCGCCGAGGTTCCCCATTCGAGCCCGCCGGGGTTCGCCCGGGCGTGGGCCACGAACTCCTTCAGCGTCGCCGGCATGGACGGATGCACCATCAGGACCAGCGGCGCGGTGCCCTGCAGCGACAGCGGGACGAAGTCGCGCAACGGGTCGTAGCTGGGACGGGCGCTGACCAGCGGCGCGGTGATCAGGCCGTTGTGGTGGGTCAGGATCGTGTAGCCGTCGGCAGGCTGCTGGGCAACGAACTGCGCACCGACCAGGCCGCCGGCGCCCGGCTTCGATTCGATGATCACGGGCTGGCCCAGGCGCCTGGTCAGGGGCTCCACGAGATGCCGCGACAGGATGTCGTTGGTGCCGCCGGCGGCTCCCGGATTGATGATCCGTATCGGCCGCTGCGGCCAGGGCGCCTGTGCGCGGGCGTTCGGAAGAAGTGCCGCAGCGGCGGCAGCGGCAAAGATGTGTCGGCGGTTCAGCATGTTGAGGATCTCGGGTTGAACGTCTGATCGATGGTCGGACCGGCTGCTCATGCCGTGGCGCCCCACACCATGGCGTCGCCGTCCTTGGACTCATTCCTTTTCCCCGGTCGAGGCGTGGCGTGGGACCAGCGGTCCCTGCGCATACATGCGCATCGGCGTCGCGAGCCCTCCGCCCGTGAAGCCCTGCGCGATCTGGAGGCGGAAGAACGAAGCCACCAGTCCCGTCAGCGGCAGCGCACTGCCGGTGCGGCGCGCCATGTCGAGGATGATGTCCAGGTCCTTCATGGCCGTGAGCGTGCTGCCGCTGTAGGTGCCGGCAACCATGTCGCGGCCGTAGTGGCGCAGCACGTTCGAATCCGCGAAGCCGCCCGCGACCGCCTCCGGCAGCAGGTTCGGATCGATGCCGAAACGCGCCGCGAAGCTGAGCGCCTCGGCCACGACCGCGCCGGTTCCGAAGTTCAGGATCTGGTTGCAGGCCTTGGTCGCCATGCCGCAGCCGACCGGGCCCATGTGCGTCACCCGCCCCGCGAAGCTCATGAGGATCGGCCGGATTCGCTCGACATGGTGCGCCTCGCCCCCGGCCATCACCGCCAGCGTGCCGGCGCGCGCCCCCGCCGGCCCGCCCGAGACCGGCGCGTCGACCCAGCCGGCCCCGCAGGTCCGGCTCAGCCGCCGCGCCATCTCCTGTGTCTGCACCGGATGAATGGTCGAGAGATCGACCACGAGCGATTCCGGCCCCGCCGTGGACGCCAGGCCGTCGGCACCGAACACCACGTCCTCCACGGCCGCCGTATCGCTGACGCACATGCACACGATGTCGCATTCGCGGGCCAGCGCCGCCGGCGTCGCCGCCACCGGCGCACCGCGCGAAGCAAACGGCGCGAGCCGGGCGGCCGAGCGGTTGTACACGCGCAGCGAATGGCCGGCATCGAGGATGCGCAAGGCCATCGGCGCGCCGATGGCACCGAGCCCGACGAAGCCGATGCGCTCAGTGTGCATGACCGGCCTCTGCGCACAGACTCATTCGGCCGCCCGCCCTTCCCCTGCGCGACGTGCGGCGCAGACCGCAGCCATCGGCGAGGCAGACCGTCTCGATGAACATGGCGCAAGCTCCCGGGTCACGACGAAGGTCGATATTCTATGGTCTTACCTTTAAAGCAATCAACTTCTTTCAAGCCCGCATGTGCTGCCAACGCTTCAAGCATCGAACCTGCTCGCCGGAGGCTTCGGCGCCACACCGAATTTCTCGTCGATGAAGTCGAGGAACACGCGCACGCGGGGACTCAGGTTGCGGCGGCTTGCATAGATGACGAAGAGCGGCTCCTCCACCTCGGTCCCCCAAGCCTCCAGCACCCGGATGAGGCGGCCGGCGCGAAGGTCGCTGCCGATGTGCATGTCCGACAGCCGAACGATCCCCATGCCCGCGAGGGCAAACGACCGCAGCAGTTCGGCCGAGTTGCTGCCGATGTTGCCCCTGAGTTCAGGCGCTGGCACCTCCGCGCCGCCGCGCAGGGGCCAGCTGCCGCGAAACGAGCCCGGCAGGAAATTGAGGCAGTTGTGCCGCCCGAGATCCTCGATGGTGTCGGGCGTGCCGTGGCGCTCGAGGTAGGAAGGCGCGGCGCACATGCTCCAGCGCGTGCTGGCGATTCTTCGGGCGACCATCGATGAATCGGGGATGCTGCCGCTGTGCAGGGCGACATCGATCTGGTGCTCGAACGGATCGATGGGCGAAGCCGAGAGCACGAACTCGATGCGCAGCGCCGGGTGACGTTCGAGGAACTCCGGGATCAGCGGCACGAGCTGGTGCTGGGCCAGCAGCAGCGGACAGTTGATGCGCAGCACGCCGCTCGCTGCGAGGCCGGCCATCCCGAAGCTCGCCTCGGCCTCGTCGATCGCGTCGATCACCCGCTGGGCGGCGGACAGGAAGCCTTCGCCCTCCGGGGTCAATCGGAGCACCCTCGAAGTGCGGTGGAACAGGCGAACGCCCAGGCGGTTTTCCAGGCGCTGCATGCGCTTGCTCACGGTCGACGGGCTGCAGCCGAGCGCACGGGCGGCTGCGGAGAGGCTGTCCGCCTCCGCGGCCCGGAGGAACAAGTGGAGTTCTTGGATGCGGTCGTTCAAGGATGCGGCTCCTCCGAGATTAGGCCCACGATCGATGGCGCCGTGTCATCGACACTCGCGCACATCATCTGTGCGCGAGTGTCACAGATGGGCGGAATCTGCGGCAAGCCCGTGCGGCCCTTGAAGAAATCCGCCGCAGCGTGCCGCGATCCGACTCGCGCCAGGACGTCATTGCGGGTTACCCCCAATGCAGCAACGGGGTCAGGCCATCACCATTCGCGGCCATTGGCCCTACCAATGATTTTCTCAATTGTTGGCCTGCCCCATCGACCTTGGAAGGGAAGCATGAAAGAGACACTGGACATGGTGATTCGCGGCGGCACCATCGCCGATGGCCTCGGCGGCCCCCTCGCCGAGGCCGACGTGGGGATCCGGGATGGCCGGATCGTCGAGATGGGCAAGATCGCTTCCGCGGGCCGCGAAGAGATCGACGCGCGCGACTGCATCGTCGCGCCGGGCTTCGTGGACATCCACACCCACTACGACGGGCAAGCCATCTGGGACCAGCGCTTCGCGCCATCGAGCTGGCATGGGGTGACCACCGTCGTGATGGGCAACTGCGGCGTCGGCTTCGCGCCCGTGCGGCTCGCCGACCGGGATCGGCTCATCGAACTGATGGAGGGTGTCGAGGACATTCCCGGCGTGGCGCTGCACGAGGGCCTGGACTGGGCCTGGGAGAGCTTCGCCGGCTACCTCGATGCACTGGAGCGGCATCCGCACGACATCGACTATTGCGCTCAGCTTCCGCATGCCGCCCTGCGCGTGTACGTGATGGGCGAGCGCGCCTCGCGCCTCGAGATGGCCACCCCCGAGGACCGGGAGCGCATGCGTGCCCTCACGGCCGAGGCGATGCGCGCCGGTGCCATCGGCTTCTCCACGTCGCGTTCCATCAACCACAAATCGGTCAAGGGTGCGCCCACGCCGACGCTGAAGGCGGCCGAAGAGGAGCTCCTGGCGATCGCTCTGGGCGTGAAGGACGCCGGCCGCGGCGTGCTTCAGATGATCACCGACTTCGATGGGGAGGATGTGGACGACGAGTTCGCGCTGATGCGGCGGCTGGCGGCGGCGTCGGGCCGGCCGCTGTCCTTCTCCCTGATGCAGAAGCACAGGAACCCGCGCGGCTGGAAGCGCGTTCTGGAACTCACGCGCGAGGCCAACGCCGCCGGCCTGGAAATGCGTGCGCAGGTCGCGCCACGGGGCGTCGGCATTCTGCTGGGGCTGCAGGGAAGCCGGAACGTATTCTCGGAATGCCCGAGCTACCAGGCCATCGCCGAGCTGCCTTTCGAGCGCCGCGCTGCGCTGATGCGGGAGCCGGCCCTGCGAGCAACCCTGCTGCGGGAGATTCAGGACGCGGGCGCGACGCCGCTCGGCCAGCGCCTGATCGAATTCGAGAACATCTTCGCCTTCGGCAATCCGCCCGACTACGACCCGGGCCCCGAGTCCTCGGTCGCGGCCATCGCCGCGCGCGAGGCCAGGACGCCGGCCGAGGTGGCCTATGACCTGATGCTGGACCACGACGGCCACGGCATGCTGTATTCCCCCTTTGCGAACTACGCCGATCGCAGCCTCGAGGCCTGCGGCGAGATGATTGCCGATCCGAACACGGTGGTCGGCCTGGGCGATGGCGGTGCGCACGTGGGCCTCGTCAGCGACTCGAGCTTCCAGACCTTCCTGCTGAGCCATTGGGGCAACGCGACCGGCCGGTTCGAGCTGCCCTGGCTGATCAAGCGCCAGACCTCCGACACGGCGCGCGCCGTGGGGCTGAACGATCGCGGCGTGGTCGCCCGCGGGATGAAGGCGGACCTCAACGTGATCCGGCCCGATGCCCTGGGCATGGCGCTGCCGCACATGCAGTTCGACCTGCCCGCCGGCGGGCGCCGCCTGCTGCAGCGCGCGAGCGGCTACGTCGCCACGCTCGTGTCGGGCGTACCGATCTACCGCGACGGCGAATCCTGCGGCGCGCTGCCGGGCCGCCTTGTGCGCGGACCGCAGGCGGCCCCGACCTGAGGGGCGCTTCTGCCGCTTGCCACCAAAACGAGAACGAAAGAGAGACACGCCATGACTCATGCATTCAGCCTCGGCCGCCGCGCGCGGCGTGCGCTCGGCCTCGCACTCCTGTCGGCAGCGTCGCTGCTCTGGCTCGGCACGGCCCGGGCGGAATACCCGGACAAGCCGATCAAGCTCGTCTGGCCCTACGCCGCCGGAGGCCTGGGCAACAACCTGGCGCGGCTGCTGAGCGAGGGGCTCGCCGAGCGGCTCGGGCAGCCGGTCGTGCTGGACATCCGGCCCGGCGCCGGCGGCACGCTCGGCTCCACCGTGCTGAAGAATTCTCCGCCCGACGGCTACACCATCATGCTGGGCACCATCGCGCCGCTCGCCCTGGCGCCCGGCCTCTACAGGAACCTTCCCTACGATCCGGTGAAGGACTTCGAGCCGATCGCGATGACCTACGTCGGTCCGAACATCATCGTCGTCAACGCGTCGAGTCCGATCCAGGATTTCGCGGGGCTCGTCGCCTACGCGCGCGCCAACCCCGGCAAGCTGAGCTATGGCACCGCCGGCAACGGCAGCACCTTCCAGCTCACGGCCGGCTTGTTCTCGCAGCTCACCCAGGGCGAGATGCTGAACGTGCCCTACAAGGGTGGCGCCCCGGCCTTCATGGCCCTCCTCGCCAACGAGGTGCAGGTGGTCTTCGGCAATACCGATTCGCTGCCGCACGTGGCCGCCGGCAAGATGCGCGCCCTGGCCGTGATGAGCCCGAAGCGCACGCCCGTCGCCCCCGAGATCCCGACGACCACCGAGCTCGGCATGCCGGAGCTGGTGCTCGAGTCCTGGTACGGCCTGGTCGCGCCGGCCGGAACGCCCCGCGCCATCATCGACCGGCTCAACCGCGAGACCGCCGCGGTGCTGGCCAGTCCCAAGGTGCGCCAGCAGCTCAAGACGCTGAACACGGATGTCGCCGCCGACACCAGCGCCGATGCCTTCCGCGCCACCATCGCCTCGGAGATCGCGCGCTGGCGCCCTGTGATCCAGTCCGCAGGCATCGTGGCGGATTGACGCAAAGAGAACACGCAGGACACATCGCATGGCACACGATTTCGATCTCGTGATCCGCGGCGGCCAGGTGGTCGACGGCACCGGCAGGCCGGCCTTCGCGGCCGACGTCGCCGTCAAGGACGGCACCATCGCGGCCGTGGGCGAAGTCAAGGGCCGCGGCGGGAACGAGATCGATGCGCGCGGAAAGATCGTCACACCGGGTTTCGTGGACATCCACACCCACTATGACGGGCAGGCGATCTGGGACAGGCAGCTCACGCCGAGCTCCTGGCACGGCGTGACCACCGTGGTCATGGGCAACTGCGGCGTGGGCTTTGCGCCCGTGCGGCCCTCGGACCGCGAGGCGCTGATCGAACTCATGGAAGGCGTGGAGGACATCCCCGGGCCCTGCCTCTCGGAGGGCCTGAGCTGGAACTGGGAGAGCTTCGGCGAGTACATGGACGCGCTCGACGCGCAGCCCCGCGACGTCGACGTCTGCGCCCAGCTTCCCCATGGGCCGCTGCGGGTCTACGTGATGGGCGCGCGCGCGCTGCGCCTGGAGAACGCCACGCCGGACGACATCGCGAAGATGCGTGCGCTCACGGCCGAGGCGATGCGCGCCGGCGCCTTCGGATTCTCCACCTCGCGCACCGTGAGCCACAAGACGGTCAAGGGCGATCCGACGCCGATGCTGCGTGCGCAGGAGGAGGAGCTCACAGGCATCGCCATGGGCTTGGCGGACGCAGGCCACGGGCAGATCGAGTTCGTCTCCGACTGGGACCAGCCGAGCCCTGCCGGGGAGTTCGCCATGCTGCGCCGGCTCGTCGAGCGATCGGGCCGCAGCTGCGTGTTCTCGCTCAATCAGCGCCACGGCGAACACAGCGAGATGTGGCGCGAACTGCTGGCGCTGTCGGACCAGGCGGCGGCCGATGGGCTGCGCATGCGTCCGGTCACCGCCCCGCGGCCCATCGGCTCGCTGTTCGGACTCTCGGGCACGCAGAACCCGTTCGCCGGCACGCCCACCTACCGCTCGATCGCGCACCTGCCGCTGGCCGAGCGCGTGGCGCGCATGGACGACCCGGAGGTGCGCCACCGCATCCTGTCCGAAGACCCGTACAAGGAAAGCACCTTCCCGCTTTTCGCACGCATGGGCTTCGAGCGGATGTACGAACACATGTTCCTGCTCGGCGACCCGCCCAACTACGAGCCGCCGCGCGAAACCTCGATCGCCTCGATCGCGCAGCGTGAGGGGCGCACCGGCGCGGAGGTCGCGTACGACATGCTGCTGGCCGACGAGGGCAAGGGCTTTCTCTACGCGACCTTCACCGGCTTCAACGAATTCGTCTGCGAGCCCACGCGCGAGATGCTCACGCATCCCAACGCCATGATCGGACTGGGCGACGGCGGCGCGCACGTGGGCTTCATCACCGATGCCGGCTTCCCGACCTACCTGCTGACCCACTGGGGACGCGATCGCGCGAGCGGCCGGCAGCCGCTGGAGGAACTCGTGCGCCGCTATACCAGCGACCCGGCCCGCACCGTCGGCCTGGACGACCGCGGACTCGTGCGCACCGGCATGAAGGCCGACCTGAATGTCATCGACTTCGAGCGGCTGGCGCTGGGCAAGCCCTACGTGGTGGCGGACCTTCCGGCCGGCGGCAAGCGGCTGCTCCAGGGAGCGAACGGCTACGCGGCCACCATCCTCTCGGGCGTGCTCACCTACCTCGAGGGCGAATACACGGGAGCCACGCCGGGCCGGCTGGTGCGCGGGCCGCAGAAGATTCCATTCTGAGCGCTCGGCGGGCACCGGGCTCAGGAGAACACCGCCGGCTGCACGTTCATGAGCGCCGTGCGCATGAAGCCGCCATCCACGATGATGTCCTGCCCGTTCATGTAGGAGGCCGCATCGCTGGCGAGAAAGGCGACGGCGTCCGCGATGTCCTCGGGCCGCCCAATGCGCCGGCTGGGCACGGCCTTGATACGCCCCTGGTGCAGCTTCTCATTCCGATAGAAGTGCTCCGACAGCGGCGTGCGGATCATGCCGGGGCTGACCGAGTTCGCCCGAATGCCGCGCGGCCCCCACTCCACCGCCATCTGGTGCGTCAGTCCGAGCACGCCGGCCTTGCTCGGTCCATAAGGGCCGATGTCGTTGGGCACGCGTGCGCCGATCGATGCGATATTGACGATGGCGCCCCTTCCCTGCGCCAGCATCATGCGCGCAAGGTGCTTGGCACAGAGGAACACTCCCCGCAGGTTGACACCGATGACCTTGTCCCAGACTTCGACCGGGAATTCCTCCAGCGGAATGACCGCCGCCATGATCCCGGCATTGTTGACGAGGATGTCGCAACGGCCGAACTCCGATTTCACGGCCTCGGCCATGGCCTCGACCGATTCTTCGCGGGTCACGTCGCACACCAGCGAGCGCGCGGCCAGGGGGTGGGCGGGGGCGGCCAGGTCGCTCGCGACCACCCGTGCGCCCATGGCCGCCAGCCGAGCAACCATCGCACCGCCCAGTCCGCCGCCGGCGCCGGTGACGACAGCCACGCGCCCTTCGAGGGACTGCGGCGTGAAGGTGGGGACGGTGTCGGCGTGTGGCAAGCTCATCGGATTCTCCGGTAGGTGCAATGAAAAGGGGATCGCTTCGTCGACGGCGCAGGCCGGACGGGAAGCAACCGTCGAGGAAGCGCTTCAACCCAGCACATCAGCAGCCGCCGAGACAGCCGCCCGCGCCCATGCCTCGTAGCCGATCTGAGGCGCCCGCGTGTCGCTCGGCACCTCGATGCTGACCTGGATATCCGCCGGCAGGGCATCGAACAACGCGCGCAGCGCCAGCTGCCCTTCGCCCGGCAGCATCCTCTCGCAGCGCGCGGCATGGATGAGCCCGTCCACCGTGTCGGGCCCGGGAACGGGGCCGTCGCAGATCTGCGCATAGTGCAGCCAGGACGGGTCGAGTGCGCGCACATCCTCCAGCGTGCTGCCCGAGCGGGCGAAATGCAGCGCGTCCACGAGCACGCCGGCATTGCCGCAGGCGACTGCACGCACGATGCGGGCGGCCGTCTTCACGTCCGGCACCCGCGTCCAGGGCATGAATTCGAGGTCGCAGCTGAGATCGAAGCGCGCGGCAGCCCGGCACAGGGCCTCGAAGGAGGCCGTCAGGCGCGCCTCGTCGGGATCGTCGCCGGCCACCAGGATGTGGCGTGCGCCGAGCAGCTTCCCGACCTCGAGAAAGCGTTCATGGGATCCGACGTCGAAATGCTCGCCGATCCGCAGCACCTCGAGATCAAGAACCTTGACGCCGGTATCCGCGATCACCGCCAGCGTCTTCCGCAGCATCGCGGCATCTTCCATCAGGGGATAGCAGCGCCCGCCAGGCGTGGTCGGCAGAAGACGCACGCCGACGCCCGTGCAGCCGGCCTCGGCGGCGAGCTTCACCATCTGCGGCGGCGTGTACGGCAGCGCTATGAGCTGCGCCAGTGCAAAGCCGGCTCTCATGCCAATTCCACTTCGCGTGCGCCACGCACACCATAGGCACGATCGAACAGCGGCGAGGCCCCGCTCACCGCAGCGATGTCGGCCGCCGCCTCCAGCAGCGGGTCCGCCAGCGATCGCAATCTGCCTTCCGTGAGCCGCGCCGACGGGCCGGAGATCGCGAGGACGCCCACGGCCTCCCCGTCATCCCGCACGATCGGAACGGAGACCGCGGACAGCCCCTGCGTGTAGGTCTCGCTGGCGATCGCGTAGCCATGCCTTCGTGCCTGCCGCACTGCCTTCATCACGGCCGCGATGGTGCCTGGCGCCTTGGGGCCGAACTGCCCTGGAATCCCCAGGCCCTGCTTCATGACCAGCGCCACGGCGTCGTCCTCGGGCAGCGTCGAAAGCCAGGCGAATCCTGTCGCGGTGCAGGAAAGCTGCGCGTCGATGCCCATGTCGGGGTCGTAGCGCAGGCCGTTGCGTGCGCCCTGCGACTTGGCCACCCAGGTGATGTGATCCACGTCCACGACGCCGAGCCGCACCAGTTCGCCGCTCGCCGTCGCCAGGCGGTCCAGGATCGGCTGGCACAGGTCCACCACGCCCGAGTTCTTGAGATAGGTCAGCCCCAAAGTCACCAGCCGCGTCGTCAGCATGTAGACGCCCCGGTCGCGCGACTGCCTCACGTAGCCGCGCTCCGAGAGCTCGGCAAGCAGCCTGTGCACCGCGCCCAGCGGCAAGCCCAGCCGCTCGGCCAGGACCGCGATCTGAATGCCGTTCACGTCTTCGCACAGGCACTCCAGGATCGCCAGAGTCCTTCCCATCACGCCTGACATGGCATCTCCTTCAAAGTCCGACCGGCTGCTGCGCGCGGGCCGCGCGGCCCACCGCCAGCGCGGTCCTGAGGGTCTGCAAGCCGTCCTCGCCCGAACACACCGGCGTCTCGCGGCCTTCGGCCACCGCTCGCAGGTGCCGCAACTGCTCCACATAGGGGTCGCGACGATGCAGCATGGTGCGCTCCATGCGCAGCGGCTCATGCCAGCCTCGCTGGCCCGGATGCCGCCAGAGGTTCAGCCTGGGCAGGGTGAGCGAGCCTTCGGTGCCGCCGATGAAGTGCGTATCGACATCCACCTGCGCATAGTGGGCAGCCTCGCCCGCGGCCAGATCCCAGTTCCAGGGCGTGACCGCGGCATCGCTGACCGACAGGGAGGCCAGCGCGCCACCGGCGAAGCGCAGGATCACGGCAGCCGTGTCCTCCACCTCGAAGCCGCGCACGTCGTTCGAGGCGACGGCCTGAACGCTCTCGACGTCGCCGATCAGGAAACGCAGCAGATCCAGGTCGTGGATCAGGTTGATCAGCACCGGCCCTCCCCCCGCCTGCCTGCGCCATGCGAGATCGAAGTACGAATCCGGCTTGAGCCACGTCGCCATCGCCGTGGCGGTGACGATGCGCCCCAGCGCACCGGAGGCGATCAGGTCCTTCGCACGCCGGAGGATGGGGTTGTGGCGGCGCTGGTGCCCCACCATCAGGGGCACGCCCGCGGTCTGCGCGGCATCGCACAGGCGTCGCCCCTCCTCCTCGCTCTCGGCAACGGGCTTTTCCATCAGCACGGGAAGACCGTGGCGAAGGCAGTCGATCCCGATGCCGGCATGCGTGGCGTTCGGCGTGGCGACGATCGCCGCCCGAACCTCGGCACGCTCCAGCAGGGCCCGATGGTCGGTGAAGCAGGGCACCCCGATCGAAGCTGCGAAGTCGCGCGCCGCAGGCGTCGGATCGGCGATGGCCGCCACGCATGCATCGGGATGGCTCAGCAGGCGTTCGATGTGCATGCGGCCGATGGCGCCAGCGCCGATCACGGCGACGGGCATCCGGGCGGAAGTGGAGGATCTCATGAGTCGATGCGTCGAATGGACGGATTCATTATGGAAAATATTTTCTCGAATGGAAACCACTTTCCATTTTTAATGGAATTCTGCTATGGTTGGGCCAATCCTCGAACCTCAACGGCATGCTCGAAAGCTACAGCGGCGCGACGCGCGTCATCTTCATCGCGGGCGACCCCATCGCCCAGGTCAAGTCGCCGTCCGGCGTCACGCGATTGCTGCGCGAACGGGGCGCCGACAAGGTGGTCGTGCCGGCGCATGTCCGCGCGGAGGACTTCGGGTCGTTTCTTGAAACCGCGCTTCGCATGCCGAACGTGAACGGCGTCATCGCCACGGTGCCCCACAAGTTCGCGCTCGCCGCGGCATGCACCGGGCTGACCGGCCGCGCGCGATCCATCGGGGCCGCCAACGTTGCGCGCCGCGCACAGGCAGGAGGCTGGCATGGAGACATGTGCGATGGCGAAGCCTATGTCGCCGGCTTGGCCAGGCTTGGTTTCGACCCGCGCGGCAAGCGGGCCCTGCTGGTGGGTGCGGGCGGTGCAGGCAGCGCCATCGCGCATTCGCTGGTCGATGCCGGTGTTTCCGCACTCGCCCTGCACGACATCGACGCGCAGCGCCGCGACGCGCTGCTCGCCCGCCTGGCTTCCTATGGCGGCACGGATGCCGGCGCAGGCTCGGCCGATCCGCGCGGCTTCGATCTGGTGATCAATGCCACGCCCATGGGAATGCGCGCCGAAGACCCGCCGAGCGTCGATGTGACGGGAATCGGAAACGGCATGTTCGTCGGCGACGTGGTCACCGCGCCCGCCGTGACTCCCCTTCTGGAGGCCGCGCGAGCCCGCGGCTGCGGCACGATGACCGGGCTGGACATGTTCCGGGCCGTGAGCGAGCGCATCGCGGACTTCTACCTGGAGTGCGAATGAACTTCGACCTCGACGACAGCCAGCGAAGCCTGCTCGACACGGTGCGCCGCTTCATCGCCGAGGAGCTTCGGCCGCTGGAAGCGCAGGTCGAGTCCGGCGGCGTCCTGCCAGATGCGACGGCACGCGAGATCCATGCGAAATCCAAGGCGCTGGGCCTCTACGCCATCAACATGCCCAGCGAGCTTGGCGGGGCCGGCCTCGGCGCGGTCGACGCCATGCTGTGCGAAGAGGAATTCGGCCACACCACCGACATTCTCATCCGCCGCGCCTTCGGCAATGTGTACGAGGCCCTGCTCGCCTGCCGCGGCGAGCAGATCCCCCGCTGGCTGCTGCCTTCCGTGCACGGCGAACGCACGTGCGCGATCGCGATCACCGAGCCGGACGCGGGTTCCGATGCGCAGGGCATCCGCACCCGCGCCGAGCCCACAGCCGGCGGCTGGAGGCTCAACGGCGCCAAGCACTTCATCAGCGACGGCCTGTGGTCGGATTTCTTCCTCGTGTCGGCCCGCACCGGCGAGAAGGAGATCTCGCTCTTCATGGTGGACAAGGGCCTGCCCGGCTTCACGGTCGGCAAGGACCAGCCGATGATGGGCATCCGGGGCACGCCGCATGTGGAGCTGTTCTTCGACGACGTGCCTCTCGAGCCCATCGCGCTGCTCGGCGAGCGCGGCGAGGGCTTCAAGATGGCGATGCAATCGCTCGGGCGCGTGCGGCTGGCCCAGGTGGGCGCACGGGCCGTGGGAAAGGCGACGCATGTGCTCGAACTCATGAATGCCTATGCATGTGAACGCCGCCAGTTCGGGCAGCCCATCGCGGACTTCCAGCTCGTGCAGCAGATGATCGCCGACAGCGTGATCGAGGTGAATGCCGCGCGCCTGATGGTGCACCGCGCGGCCTGGATGATCGATGCAGGCCAGGATGCGCGCGACTGGATCGCCATGGTCAAGGTGCATGCCGCCGAGACCCTGGGCCGCGTCGTCGACCGTGCGGTGCAGACCTTCGGGGGCATGGGCTTTTGCAAGGAACTCCCGATCGAGCGCTACTACCGCGACGCGCGCATCTTCCGCATCTTCGACGGCACCTCGGAGATTCACCGCGGGGTGATCGCGCGCAGCGCGCGCAGGCAGGGCGCCTCGCTCTTCCAGCTCCATCGTTGACGCCATGCGATCCAAGTTCATCGCGGCGGATGCCGCCGCAGCGCTCATCGAGGACGATGACACGGTGGTGCTGATGGGCGGCGGCGGCGGCCTGATGGAGGCGACCTGCCTGTTCCAGGCGATCGAGCAGCGCTTCCTCGCGACGGCCCGGCCGCGCGGCCTGACGGTCGTTCACGCGCTGGGCATCGGCGACAAGAAGACCCTGGGCATGAACTGCTTCGCGCACGAAGGCCTGGTGCGCAAGGTGATCGGTGGCCATTGGGTGTGGTCGCCGCGCATGCAGCAGCTCGCCGCGAACGAGCAGATCGAGGCCTACATCCTGCCCGGCGGCGTGTCCTCGCAACTGCTGCGCGAGATCGGCGCCGGACGGCCCGGCCTGTTCACCCACGTCGGCCTGGGCACGGTGTGCGACCCCCGCCTGGGCGGCGGGCGGATGAACGCGCGTGCAACGGAGGACCTGGCCGAGGTGGTCGACATCGCCGGCCGCGAATATCTGCGCTACAAGCCCTATCGGGTCGATGTGGCGCTGGTGCGCGCCTCGGCCGCCGACGAGGACGGCAACATCAGCTTCGAGCACGAGGCCGCCAACCTCGATGCGCAGGCGCTCGCGCTGGCCGCCCGCGCCTGCGGCGGCAAGGTGATCGTGCAGGTCCGGGAGATGCTGCCGCGCGGCGGCCTGAAGGCACGCGAGGTCCGCATCCCTACGGCGTGGGTCGACGCGGTCGTCGTGGACCCGGGCCAGCGCGCCAGCTACGCCATTCCCTTCGATCCGCGGCTGTCGGGCGAGCTGACGGGCGAGCGGCGCTTCGGTCCCGAAGCCGATACGCACGAGACTTTCAACGAACGTCATGCGGTCGCGCGCCGCGCCGCCTGCGAGCTGTTCGAGGGGGCCGTGGTCAACTATGGCGTGGGCGTGCCGGACGCGGTCGCGGGACTCGTCGCACGACGCGGCGAACTGGACCGCATCTACCAGACGATCGAGCACGGCACCTATGGCGGCACCCTGTTGACGGGCGAGCTTTTCGGCTACGCACGCAATCCGACCGCCATCCTGGATGCACCCACCCAGTTCGACTTCTATGGCGGCGGCGGCCTGGACGTCGCGTTCCTGGGCTTCGGCGAGTTCGACGCGCAGGGCAATGTCAATGTCTCGCGCCTGGGCGGCCTGGCGGTCGGCCCCGGCGGCTTCATCGACATTGCGCAGAACGCGCGCAAGGTGGTGTTCTGCGGCACCTTCGCCGCCAAGGGCGTGAAGCTGCAGACCGGCGACGGGGCCATGCGGGTGCTGCAGCAGGGCGAAGTCCGCAAGCTGGTGCGGCAAGTGGAACAAGTCACCTTCAGTGGCCCGCAGGCCCTGGAACGTTCGCAGGAAGTGCTCTACCTCACGGAGCGCGCGAGCTTCCGGCTGACCGCGCGCGGCGTCGAGCTCTTCGAGCTGGCACCGGGCATCGATCTGGAGCGCGACGTGCTGGCGCAGATGGCGTTCCGGCCGCCGTTCGCCGAGTCCATTGCCACGCTCCCCGCTTCCCATTTCCTCGCCCAGGACGACCGCCTGGGCGCCCTCTCCTCATGAGCCAGGCCATCCCCGACGAAACGGACCTTGTCGCCATCGGCGGCGGCGCGGGCGGCATGACCGCCGCGCTGTCCGGTGCACTGAACGGCCTCGACGTGCTGCTGTGCGAGGCAACCCCGCAGCTTGGCGGCACCACTGCCACCTCGGCCGGCACCATCTGGGTGCCTTGCAACACGCCCAGCCGGGAGGCCGGGTTCGCCGACAGCTACGACGAAGCCATGCGGTATCTCGACGGCCTCATCCCCTCCGGCGAACGGCGAACGCTGCGCGAGACCTACCTGCGCACCGGGCCGGCGATCATCGACGAGATCATGCGACGCACCCAGGTGAGGTTCGTCGCCGCCGGGCAGCACCCCGACTACATCGACCTGCCCGGCTCGAAGACGGCCGGCCGCGCCATGGCCGCCGTGCCGTACGACGGTCGCCTGCTCGGCGCCGGCTTCGCCCGCGTGCGCCCGCCGATGAAGGAATTCATGGTGCTGGGCGGCATGATGGTCGGCAAGGCCGACATTGCCCACCTGCTCGACCGCTTCCGGTCATGGACGAGCTTCCGGCATACCGCCGCGCTGGTCCTGCGCTACGCGATGGACCGGCTGCGCTTCGAGCGCGGCACGCGCCTGGTCATGGGCAACGCGCTGGTCGCGCGGCTGTATGCCAGCCTGCTGGATGCCGGCGTGGAGGTGGCTTTCAGCGCGCCGCTGCAGGCGTTGATCGTCGAAGGCGGGCGAGTCCAGGGCGTTCGCCTCCAACGGGAAGACGGCTCGATCGCCAGCGTGCGCGCCCGGCGCGGCGTCGTCCTGGCAGCAGGCGGCATCGGCCGCCATCCCGAACTGCGTCGACAGGTGATGCGGCCGGGCCAGGACCAGTGGCCCTCGCTGGCGCCGCCGGCGAACCGGGGCGGCGGCGTCGCCGCAGCGGTGCAGGCCGGCGCCGCGATCGCCTCCGTGCCCGGAACGGCGGGCGTGCTCTACCAGCCGGTCTCCATCACGCGCGACCGCCATGGGCCGGCGGGCGTATTTCCGCACATCTTCCTGGACCGCGCCAAGCCCGGCTTCATCGCGGTGGATTCCGACGGCCAGCGCTTCACCAACGAAGGCAACTCCTACCACTACTTCAGCGACGACATGGCCCGCCACCATGCCGTCCGCCCCGCGGTCCCCGCGTGGGCCGTCTGCGACGCGGACTTCATACGCAGGTACGGGCTGGGCCTGGTGCATCCCGGAACGACCGACCTGAGGCCGCATGTCGAGACCGGCTACCTGACCTGCGCGGACACCATCGAGACGCTGGCGCACAGGATCGGGGTGAACCCGCAGGGCCTGGCTGCCACCGTGGCACGGAACAACGAATTCGCCCGCACCGGCGTGGATGCGGACTTCGGCAAGGGCAGCACCGAGGTGAGCCGCTTCAATGGCGATCCCGACCACCGGCCAAACCCGTGCCTGGGCCCCATCGCCACGCCGCCCTTCTGCGCCATGCAGCTATGGCCGGCCGACGCGGCCGCCGACGCCGGCCTCGCGACCGATGCCGATGCGCACGTGCTGCGTTCGGACGGCACGCCCATCGAAGGCCTTTATGCCTGCGGCGGAGACATGGCATCCATCATGTGCGGCAGCTATCCGGCGCCCGGCGCGACCATCGGTCCCGCGATGGTGTTCGGCTGGCTGGCTGGCGCACATGCGGCACGCGCGCGCTGAGGCGGTCGCTCCCGGTTCGAGATTCGCACCTGCCGTCCGGCCTCGGGGACACAGCGGCATGTCCTGAGACGCAGTGGACTACGCTGCCTCAGTCGACGCTCTCCTCACCGCAGGGCGAAGACAGCGGTTCTCGCTGTGCGTAAGAAGCTCTCTTCCTTCACGCTGCGTGCTGCGGCACACTGGAGTCGCTGACCCACAGATGGCTGGGCCGCGCGGTGCGGAACTGTCGGTTGACCCGGTCCAGGGGACAAAGGGCCTTGGCATCTCCGAGAGGTGGTGGGCAGACTTTGCCCCGCATCACGCCGCGCAGCCCAATACGGCACATCAAACGCCCGTGCGCACAGCAAGCCACGACAACTTCTCCACGCGCAAGATGCCGCTACGCCTTGCCAGCACTGTAGACCTGCATGTTGACCTGACAGACGCGCTGAATATGCGTCATCAGCACCTCGTGGCGACCGGCCCTGACAAGCACCGCTTGCGGGGCTGACGCAGAATGCCGGCACGGCGGCGATGCGCCGAAGGAAGAGCACCCTGCAGAGCATTGCGGAGCGGCTCAACCCCGGCGACAACAGCCTGAACGTTGAGAGGCCAACGCACGCCACGATTCCAGTCTATCCGTTGATCTTCCGGACCTACGTGATCAACGCGACTGAACTAACTCAAGGGATAGCGGCTCGAGCCTGGCGCTTGGCGCACCACGCTGATCGCCGCAATGGCCGATCCCTGGGCTTCCCCGTGTGCTTTTACAACGCGGCGGTCGCCTGGAACTCGATCATCAGGCCTGGATCGGCCAGATGGTTGACCTCCACGATCGTGCTCGTGGGTAGCTTGGTAATGAAGAACTCGGTGCGCGCCGCGACGATCTCCTTAAACTGCCTGACATCAGTCGTGTACACCACGATGGAAACGATGTCGTCCAAGGTGCCGCCGGCGGCTGCCAGCACGGTGCGCATGTTCCGGATGCATTGGCGCGTCTGCTCCGCCATGTCGCCCGGGCCAACCAACTTTCCCTCGTGGTCGCGGGCCAACTGGCCAGAGAGAAAGATCAGCGACTTGGGGTTGTCGACCCGAATGTAATGGTGGTAGACCGTCTTGCGGACATTGGCGAAATCCGGCGGATCGCCGCGGGTGATGGTGCTCATTCTTTGAAGTCCTTTGGAAATTGAGGAGAGTGCATTCAAGGAGACACGATGCGGTTTCGCAGCACCAGGTCTGGCTGGTCGATCACGCACTCGACCACGTCGCCGTCCTTGAGGAACAGCTCCGCCGCGTTGGGTTTGCCCACGGCCACGCCACCCGGCGCACCCGTCGAGAACATGTCGCCCGGCTTCAACGGAAGCAGACGCGAGAAGTGAGCGACGATGTCCGGCAGCTTCCAGATCTGCTCCGAGGTGTTGACCCGCATGCGCTCCTCGCCGTTGACGCGACAGCTGACCCACAGGTCGTACGGGTCGGGCACCTCATCCATCGTCACGATGTAGGGTCCGAGTGGACCGAAGCCCGGCGCGTTCTTCGCGGTCCAGAAGCGCGAACCCGAGACGACCTCGCGCTTCTGTGTCTCACGGCACGTGAGGTCGTTCAGCAGCGTGATGCCGACGACGTGTTCGAACGCACGCTCGGCCGGCACCTGGAAAGCGGCCTTGCCCAGCACAAACACCAGCTCGGGCTCGTAGTCCAATTCCTGAACGACGGCAGGCTTGACGACCACGCTGTCATGACCGGTGAGACAGCTGTTGAGCTTGATGAAGCCGGTCGGCTCGTTGGGCAGCTCCTTGATCAAGCCGGTTCGCTGCAACTCCGCCAGGTGGGTGCGGTAGTTCTTTCCGACGCAGAGGAACTTCTCCGCGTCCGGCACCGGAGGCAGCAAGTGCACGTCGGCCTCCGCATGCAAGCCGTCTGCGTAGCGGCCGGCGCCGTTGGTGGTGATATCAGCCAGAGTCTTGCGGACCAGCGAAAGTCCCTCCTCGCCCGTGGCCAGGAAGTTCTTCATCGATCGCACGGGTGCGCCGTCCACCGATGGCAGGTCGGCCAGCACCGTGAGGTCCAGCAGCCCCTGCGACGTCAGTACGCCGGGTCGTACGAGGTGCGGCTGCTTGCGGGATGCAAAGGTAGCGAGTCTCATGGGGTCGTATCTTTTATCTCGTCGTGGGTTGAACGGGCACTTCCGACCTTAGGCATCGGGGAACCAGATGGTCGTCGCCGACAGCGGCTGGAGTGGCCTTGGCGGGAGCGGGCGCTCGGGGTTACGCCAGCCTACGTTGAGCACGCCGAGCACCTTGCGGTCAGGCCCGTCAAGGCCCAGCAGCGCATGCACCTCTTCAGACTCGGCAAGGTCGCCAGTTGTCAGCAGCGTCGCGAGGCCCATTGCGGTAAGCGCGAGCATTAGAGTCTGCGTCGCGCAGGCCACCGCAAAGTCTTCCTCGTTGCGGCGCACGCGCGCGCTCGCTCCATCGGCGAAGCATGCGATCGCGACCATTGCAGGTGCATCAAAGGCCCGACCCCGTGCCCGCTCGACATCGCGTTCCAATCGCACAGCCGCCCGCTCGTAGGCCTTCGCCAGTCGCTCGCGACCCGCGTTCTCGAACACGAAAAAGCGCCAGGGTCGAGTGCGATGGTGGTTCGGCGCGAGCATGGCGAGCGACAGCGCATGTTCAAGCAGCGGGCGCGGAACCGGGGTGTCCAGGTACGAGTAGACGGAGCGCCGCGCCTGCGCAATGCTGGCGATAGCAGGCACCAGCGTCTCGCCGCTAAGTCCCTTGCCCTCCTCGTGCACTGTGCCGGATTGCGGGACAAACATCGAAGATGAATCGCTCATATGTGCGACCTCGGCAGCATGCCGCTTGATACCGAGAAGCCGCGCTCGTGGCCCATCCGGCGGCGTGATGGCGGCACGTCTGGCCGCTGCACTTCGACGCCGCCGAGGAAGATGGCATGCAGCTTTCGGGGATCACCAATCACGCGGATGTCGCGCAACGGATCACCATCGACCAGCAGCAGATCCGCCTGCAGGCCGGGCTTGATCGCACCGACCTCGTGTTCCCAGCCGAACGCGCGTGCGTTGTTGTAGGTGGAGGCGGCGATCGCCTGCACGGGGTTCATCCCGAGCAGTTCGACCATCAGCTCCATCTCGCGCGCATGCCATTGGCCGTACGGTGTCACGGAGAAGCCCGCCTCCGAGCCGCACATCATCGGAATCCCCGCGTCGATGTTGCGCCGATGGATGTCCACCAGCGCATCGAGTTCGCGTCGCTTGGTCTCGATGTAGTTTGGATCGACGCCAACGTCGCGGCCATGCTCGACGATGTTCGCCGTGAAGGTGATCGTCGGGCAGATCGGAACCTGGAGGTCGCGCACCTCGCCGACGTCGCCAGGCCGCATGTACGAGGCATGAATAAGCCAGTCGACGCCCGCACGCGCGGCGGCGACCACTGTCTCGGCGTAGCGCGCATGGATGGCGGTCTTGCGGCCGAAGCGGTGTGCCATCTCGACGATCAGCCGCAGTTCCTCGTCGGTGAAGCAGGCCGCCGCATCCGGCAGGCGTTCCTGCGCCTGGCTGTCGCCGCTGATCTTCACCATGTCGACGCGGTTCTTGACCTGGCGGCGCACCTCCTTCGCGATCTCGTCGTGGGTTGACACCAGCACGCCCTCCGCCGAAGGCGGCATGCCCAGCCAGCTTGGGAAGTAGTCCGCGAAACCGCCGTCGGAAGAAAGGTGTCGCCCTGCCGCAAAGACGCGCGGACCGGTGAACATGCCATTGGCGATCGCGTCGCGGCAGGTCACCGCGACGTTCCAGGTCGAGCCCGGATCGCAGAAGCTCGTCACGCCCGCGTGCAGCACTTTCGCCGCATTCCAGACCGCACGCACCGCGGCCCATTCGGCGCCGCCATAGACGTCGACCTCTTCGGCCGTGCGCCCCTCCCCGTAGGAGATGTGGCAATGCGCGTCGATCAGCCCTGGCATCAGGGTCTTGCCATGCGCGTCGATCACCGTGTCGGGCTGCATTCCCGCTTCGGCCGGTGCAGGGCACGACGCCCAGACCGCCGCGATGCGGCCGGCACGAACGCGCACCGTGGCATCGTGCAGCGGCGGCGCGCCGGTGCCGTCGATCACCGTGGCGCCGCTCAGGTCAAAGCTGCCGGGCATGGACCCGGCACTCGACGCGGCAACCATCGTTTGATTCATCTCCGCGTCCTCAGAGCACGATGTTGTAGAGCTTCATGCAGTTGCCTGCGACCACCTTGTGGCGCTCTTCGGGCGTCATGTCGCCGAGTACGCGGTCGACGTTCTGCGTGGTGTTGGGATAAGGGCACGGGGGATGTGGGAAGTCCGATCCCCACATGATCTGGTCGATTCCAATCTCCTTGCGCAGCTTGGCGGCGAGCGGGTCGTTGATGATGCCGGCGAAGATGTTTTCCTCGATGTAGCGGCTCGCGGGCTTCTTCTTCAGATGGTCGAAACCCGGGAAGGTCTGGATGCGGTTGACGCGGTACTTCAAGATCGGCAGCCACGAAGCGTCGTACTCGGACAGGAAGACCTTCAGCTTCGGGAAACGATCGAAGATGCCGCCGAAGATGAATTCGTTGGCCAGAACAGGCGCGATTTCGGCGAACAGTTCGATGAAGCTGGCCGGCACGTCCTCGCGCTCCTTCTCGCCGTGGTATGTGAACGGATCACGCACCTTGCCGGTGACGATATGCAGCGTGACCGGCAGTCCGGCCTCCTGTGCAGCGGCCCAGAACGGGTCATACTTCCGGTCGCGGTACGGCGTGGCACCATCCACCGGGCTGGTGCCGATCATGACGCCGCGCGCGCCCTTGCGGACCACGCGCTGCAGCTCACGCATCGCCCAGTCGACATCGATGATCGGCAGCATGCAGACCGGCAGCAGTCGCTTCGGATTCTGCGAGCAGTACTCAAGAATCCAGTCGTTGAAGACCTCTGCGCAGGCGTTGCGCGCGGCGCCATTGGGCATGCGCGGAATCCACAGGCCCCAGGTCGGGTTGAGCACTTCGGCGGCGATGCCGTCCTTGTCCATCAGCTCCATGCGATAGACCGGGTCGCAGCCTGCGCGCGCCAGGTCTTCCAGGCGGCGATCGACGCTGTTGGCATCGACCAGTTCATCCATCTTTGCAGCTTCACCCGGACGGCCGACGTAGAAAAAGCGGCCCTCCTGGCCTTCGAAGCTGTCGACTGCGTGAGGCACTTCTTCGCCGAAGCGGTCGCCGAGCGCTTTGCTCCAGAGATCGTTGGGCTCGAAGACGTGCGAATCGGAGGAGATGATCAGTTGGTTCATGGTATTCAACGTAGGCAGGGTCGAGGAGGGATGGTTAAAAAGAGTTTTTAGGATACCTTATTGGCATACCAATTAAATGTAGCGAGAGCTTTCCTGCGTGGCAAGCGATTTGAAAAAAATGAGCGCGTTAGCGCTCGGCGGTGGCAATGCGGCCTGATCCAATAGCACCCGCGAAGGAAGGCGTCTTTCCTTCCTGTGCGGCAATGCCGCCGCGGCCATGCATCTCAAGCACCGGGTCCAGCGGGCGCCAGTCCGGCGCGACCAGCCACAGGCGCATCAGATGCCGTGCGCGCTCGGGCTCCGGCCAGTTCTCGAAGGCCGTACGCGCGTGCAGCACCGTGTAGTTGTTGATGAGGTAGATCTCACCAGGCGCCATGCTGAACTCGAAGGCGAGTTCGTAAGTCAGGCGTTCCAAGCAGTTCAATGCATCGGTCTGCAGTTGACTCAGCTGCTCGCCACCGGAACGTGCGGCGGTCTCGATGTAGCTGCGCACATAGCGGCAGCTCAGTTTCCCATCGGCCACGGAAAACACCGGCACGCGGTATGGCGTGATCGGCGTCTCATTGGGTAGCTGTTCACCACGACGGTGGTAGTAGAAGCCGTGGTACAGAGGCTCAAGGAATTCAGGGTGGCGCTCTCGCAGGGCGTTATGGACCGCCAACACGCTGGTCGCCACCGACACGCCGCCCGAGCGCGCCGTGCGGACGCACATCAATCCTACGATGTCGGATTGGTCGGTGTGCGGCGTGAGTTCTTGCTTGTTTCGGTAGGCTCTCGCGTGCGGGTCGGTCGAGGTGAAGTCTTTGACATGGCCAAGCCGATCGCCCAACACACTCTGAGACACGCCCTGCCCCAGGTACGTACCGAGGCCCCAATAGATCATCTCCAGCTCCTCTTGCTCATAGCGTGCGACGTCGATGCCGGAAAGTATCGCGATGCCGCGGCCGCTGCGCAGCGTCTCACGCAACTCTGCCAGCAACGGCCCGGTGCGCGGCAGCGGAAAGTGGCGTCGATCCAGGGTGTCGAGCGTCACGCCCGCCGCGCGCGCGGTGCGCACCTGCGCATCGATCTCCTCCAGATGCTCGGGCTGCAGATGCAGCGTGATGTCTTCCTTGGTGCCGAAATCCGTGCCAGTCCAGGCGCCGGGGTGCACGATGGTGTCGCGGATCATCTCCATGGCGTGCACCTCACGAGAAACGGCAGAGGTCGCTGACAATCTTCAGGCGGATCAGCTCGCGCAGATCGGCGCGGCTCAGCGGCTCGCGCTTGATGCATATCGGCTCAACGGAGGCGGTGTTGCCATTGCTGGACAGCGGCGATGCCGATGCGCACGGTGCCAGGTCGGCGATAGCCGACCCGTTACTGCTCGCGGTGCGGAGGTGCGGGTGGTGGTTCATGGGTTTTCTCTTCGATGAGGGCTGTGAAGGAAGGGTCAGACGCCAGCGGTCTCGCCGGCAACGCTATGCAGCAATGTGGCCCGGCGTGCCGCTGAGTCCCACCCGGCGTCCTCCCAGGACGCGAATGCATGGCGCGAACCACTCGCAGGCGTCACACCGCCACGCAACGCTCCGGCATCGGCGCTGCCCCAAATGGCGGCATCGCCTTCAGGCAGTGCGCGACTGTTTGGCGTTGCCAGCCAACCGCGCAGCAGCAACCGCTTGCGGACGGGATCCACATGGTCCTCGTAGTTGGTGCGCGCGTGGTAGGTCACGTGGTTGTTGAGCAGCTGAAGGTCGCCTTCGCGCAGTTGCATGCCGTAGTGATATTCCTCCGACAGTTGCGCCACGAGGTTCAATGCCTCCCGCTGCGCCTCAGTCAGGCGCGGTGCATCGTCAAAACGCTGCGCAGATTCGATGTAGGTCAGCGAGAACTGACTCGTGAAGTGGCCGTCGCGTGCCTCGTACACCGGACGCGCGAACCAGGGATGCTCGCCGGGCACCTGCTCCTGCTGGCGGCTGAAGCAGAAATCGCCGTGCAGCAGTTCGAGCAGTTCTGGGCGGCGCCGCAGGATCTCGTTGTACACATAAGCAGAACTCACAACCTTGCTGCGCCCGCCGCTGATCGGCTCGCGCACGCACAACAACGTGAGCACGTCGCATCGGTCCACGTGATAGCGCAGTTCGCCGCCGGTTCGATAAGCGCGGGAGTCGGGCTGGCCCTTCTTGACACCGATGTCCATGACCTTTCCGACGAACTCCCCATTCTTGCTCTGCGACACAGGCATGCCGAGATGCAGGTTCACGGCCCAAAACAGGATACGTAGCTGCACCTCGCTCAGACCTGCCACCGGCAGTCCGCGCAGCAAGCAAAACCCCGTCCCGTACTCGAGTTCGCGGCTCAGCGCAGCCAGCGACCTGGCGACACTAGGGATCAGGAAGTGATGCCGACCCAAGCCTTCGGGATTCATGCCCTGCCGTTCGGTCGCATGCACTACTGATAGCAATTCGTCGGCACCCGCGGGGTCGACGTGGGCGGTCCAGCCGGTGGACGCGGCCAGGGACTCGGAATTCCAGACGTGGGCGCCCTTCAAGGGTTGACGCATGGCCATCTCATCTCCTTCATCGTGCGGGGCCCCTGGGATTACGTGCGACCGGTGTTACACGCTAGGAACTCCTTATTGGCATACCAATTGTGGGCTTCGTCCTAAGCGCTGTCAACCGACTGACACAGCGGCGCAAGAAAAAAGCCCGCACGCGGCGGGCTCGGATCAGGGTAGTACACGCCAGTGCGTGTGCGCCGAACTACTTGGCCATGGACGCGGATACGCCTTTGCCATTGCGACGAAGTGTCGGGGCAGGGGCGGGGGCAGGGGCAGGCACAGTAGCGGCGGGCTTCGCGCGCAACCGGCTTTCATAGACATCGATCGCTGAGCGAATCTGGCGAAGCGCCATCTCGCGATAGTCCGCCGTGGCGCGTCGGCGAAGCGCATCGATCATCAGAGCGTGCAGATGCATGGTCTGTGTCGCGCGATCGAGATCCTGCCAGTGATAGTGACGCACCACGTACGCCTTGTCGCGCAGCATCACGAGGACCATCTGAAGCCAAGGGTTGCGTGTCGCGCGCGCAAGCAGCGCATGAAACTCGGCCCGCACCTCCAGCATCTCGACCAGATCCCGCTTCTCTAGCGCGCTGCTGAAGCGTTTGTTGATGCGGCCGAGTTCCTCAATCTCCTCGGCGGTGATGTTGGCGACGGTATCGCTCGCAGCCTTCTCCTCGAGTTGCAGCCTCAGTTCGTACAGCTTGAGCAGATCGTCGTTGCTGATCTCGACGATCACGGCAACGCCCTTTGGGCCTGGCTCGGCAAAGCCACGTTCGAACAACCGCTTGATTGCTTCCCGAACTGGCGTCCGGCTGACGCCGTACTTGGCGACGAGATCCCGTTCGGAGATGCGTTCACGTGGACGGGTCACGCCCGCAAGGATGTCGCCAACGACACCGTCGAAGACGCGATCGGCTTCCGTGGACTTGGGCATGGAAAAGTCTCTTTGAGTGCAGAAGACTCATTGTAAGCACCCCGAAGAGCCACACCGGCATGCCAACCTGAGATACATGGTCTCAATCTTGCGAGCGGTTCGTGCGCCTGCAACTACTTGTCACCCCGTTGACATAGATCAGGATTGCTCATCTAATTCATTGGCATACCAATTAAGTATCCCAACGATGAAAAACAGCGTACTTCCATCGGTGTCCACGCCGGGGCCTGTGCTCGAACTCGACCGCGTCGCCATCGGCTATGGGCGCGAGCCCGTGGTCTCCGATGTTTCGTTTGTCGTCGCGGCGGGCGAATTCGTCACTTTGCTCGGCCCGAGCGGCAGCGGCAAGACGTCGCTACTGCGCGCCATCGCAGGATTCGTCCCCGTCACCAATGGCGACATCCGCCTGCAAGGCCGCCCAATGGCCGGCGTGCCGCCCTACGAGCGCGACATCGCTGTCGTTTTCCAGAACTACGCACTGTTTCCGCACATGACCGTGGTGCAGAACTTGGCGTTCGGCCCCCGCACTTTGGGCCTACCCAAGGCGGAAATCGCGCGCCGCGCGCAGCAAGTACTGCGCCAGGTGCGGCTCGAGGCTTTCGGAGATCGCTATCCGCACGAACTATCAGGTGGGCAGCAACAGCGCGTGGCCATCGCGCGCGCGCTCGCGATGCAGCCCGCGCTGCTGCTCCTAGACGAGCCGATGTCCAACCTCGACGCACGGTTGCGAGCACAGATGCGCATCGAGTTGATCGACCTCCTGAAATCTCTGTCGGTGACCGCGATCTCGGTCACACACGACCAAGACGAGGCGCTAGCCATGTCGGACCGGATCGTCGTGATGGCCGAAGGCGGCGTGCGTCAGATCGGAACGCCGGGCGAGATCTACCAGCGCCCTATCGATCCGTTTGTCGCCGGCTTCGTGGGTGACGCCAATGTCATTCGCGCGACCTGCCGCGGCGAGGTGCACGAAGGTCTCGCACGCTTCGACACCGAATGGGGCCACCCCTTGCACGTGCGAGGGTGCACATTGCGGGCCGACGATGCAGGCTTGCTGCTGGTGCGGCCCGAGGCAATCACGTTGCCGGCAGGCGCGAGCGGCATGCCCGCAGACGCACAGGCCGTCGAACCGAACGGCGACCTCAACCAGTTGCTTGGTGTGTTCAAGAGCCGCGCGTACATGGGAGCGACGTCGGAGATCCGCGTCACGCTGCATGGCGAAGAACTGCTCGTGCGCCTGCCCGCCAGCCACGATCGCCATGACCTTGTGCCGGGAGATTCCGTCTGCATCCAGTGGGACGCCGCCGCCGTGCGAGCGATCCGCCGATGAACACGTCCGCCTTTGGCCGCTCGAAGGAGACCCCCGCGCTCCTGTCCGGCTCCGACCGGGGTGCCCCCGCGCTCGTGCAACGGGTACAGCGCCTTTCACCTCTGTGGCTGGCCCTGCCCGCCTGTCTGGTGCTCTTCATCTTCGGGATCGGGCTGCTGGACCTGCTGTTGTGGAGCTTGCGCAGCAGCGGGTCGCTAGGCGCAGAGGCACTGGGCCCCGTCGGCCTGCAGACCTATGCCAGGATCCTGTCCGATCCACTGTATCTGGGCGCGCTAGGTGCAACGCTGCGCCTCTCGGCGGTCTCCACCATTGCAAGCCTGGTGTTGGGCCTCCCGATCGCTTACTGGATCGTGCGCACACCTTCCGCGCGGGTGCGTGCCACGTTGATCATGCTGGTTGCGGTCCCTTTCATGACCAGCTTGATCGTGCGCCTCTATGCACTGATGCTGGTCCTCGGCAACACGGGCCTCGTAAACCGGGTGCTACATGGTCTGGGCATCCTGCCGGAGAACGACTTTCTTCCGCTGATCCGCAACGAGACCAGCGTTGCGATCGGACTCACCTACTTCGTTCTCCCCTTCGTGATCTTCACCTTGGCCGGTGGCTTTCGCCGCTTCGACCGTACGCTGGAGGAGGCAGCCCAGAGCCTGGGTGCCGACGAGGTCATCACCTTCTTTCGGGTCACGCTCCCCTTGCTTGCGCCGGGTGTGCTGGCAGCCGGCACCCTGGCCTTCGTTCTAGCGGGCACGGCGTTCGCGACGCCGCTGCTGCTAGGCGGCAGCGCCGTGCGCATGATCGCCAACGTGATCTACGACCAGGCCATGTTTGCTCAGAATCTTCCGGTTGCGGCCGCGCTCAGCGCCGTGGCCTTGGTATTCACACTCAGTTGCCTCATGCTGGCGGGGCGCCTCGGAAGGAGAGCCCATGCGTAACCATCGTGGCTTGATCGCGCGTGTCCGCCTGCGGCTGTGTCTCGCGACCGTCTGGACCCTGCGCGGCAGCGCGTTCGTTCTGCTGTTCGCGCCAATCCTGTTGGTGATGCTGCAGTCGTTCAACGGCACCTCGTACACCCGCATTCCGCCCAGCAGTTGGTCACTGCGGTGGTACTGGAACATCCTCGCACGCGAAGAGTTCGCCCAGAGCTTCGTCACCAGCCTGACGGTCGCGGCGATTGTCACGCCCTTGTCTGTCGTGATCGGGACGCTCGCAGCCTACGGCCTGTGGAAGCGTCCCTTCAGCGGAGCACGCGCCGCGCAATCTTTGATGATGTCACCGATTCTGCTACCGCTGGTGGTCACGGGTCTGTCCTTGCTGGTGCTGTTCAACCGCGTGCACCTCCGGGACGGCCTGCTAGGGATCGTGGTCGCGCACGTCATCATCACCTTTCCGTATTGCTTCAGAGCCGTGCTGGCAGCACTGGAGCGCTATGACCGGCAACTCGACGAAGCCGCATCCAGTCTGCGTGCGCGGCCTTGGACCACGTTTCGCCATGTCACGCTGCCGATGGTGCGGCCGGGCGTGTTCGCGGGCGCCCTGTTCGCGTTCGTGATGTCGTTCGACGACTTTGCAACCACGATCTTTCTGATCTCGCCGGAACGCAAGACTTTGCCGATTGCGATCTACCAGTACATGGAGTTCAACCTCGACCCTACCGTGTCCGCGGTTTCCACGCTGCTCGTGGTGCTGGCGACCGTCTCCGTGTTGCTCATCGAAAAGTTCATCGGCATGGACCGCTTCGTCGGCCTGCGCGCTTGACACCACAACGACACCCCCACCCCACGGAGTATTACCATGCACCTTTTCCAGAAGCCTTCTTCCACGCGCATCGGGCGCCGCGCATTGCTGGCCGGCTCGGCACTGGCCGCGCTGCCATTCACCACGCGAGGTCAGGCGCCCGACGCCGATGCGCCGCTGCGCATCGTGGTGCCGTTCGCTGCCGGGTCGACGATCGACGCGCTGGCCCGCCTGGTGGCACAGAAGCTACCCGAGACTTCGGCCCACAAGGTGATCCTGGTGGACAACAGGCCCGGCGCGGCCGGTATCTTGGGCACGAGCTTTGCGGCGAAGTCGCGGCCGGACGGCAAGACCATCGTGGTGCAAGCGAACGGCCTGACCACGACGCCGGCCGTTCGCAGCGACTTGCCCTACGACCTCCAGAAGGATCTGGCACCGCTGTCGTTCGTCGGGATCGCACCGTATGCCTTCGTCGCCCCCGCGGATGCGAAGTACGCTTCTCTCAAGGAACTGTTCGACTGGTCGCGTAGCACGAAGCAGCCGATCGCGTTCGGCACCAGCGGGCCAGGCAGCCAGAGCGAGTTCGTGCTGGCGCAGGTGGCGAAGTCCGCGAACGTTGAGTTCCTCAAGGTTCCGTTCAAAGGCCAAGGTGACATCATGCTCGCGGTCATGGGCGGACAAATCCAGATGGCGATGATCAACATGCCTTCGGCAGTGAGACAATACCAGGACAGACGCGTCAAGATCCTGGCCACGCTTACAGAACGCCGCGGGAGTGCTACGCCCGACGTGCCGACCCTCACGGAGGCGGGGTTCGCAGACATCAACGAGTCGGCCTGGTACGGTTTCCTCAGCCCGGCAGGCACCCCCACCGCACTTCTCGATGAGCTGAGCAGAGACATCACTACCGTGCTGATCCATCCCGAGGTGAAGTCCAAGCTGACCGATATGGGCATCGACGTGGTCGCCGGCTCGCGAGCAGAGTTCGGTGAGCGGTTGAACGTGGAGCTGGCGCGCTACCGGCGGATTGCGAAGGAAGAGAACATCAAGGTCGAGTGAATGCGCAGGCTTTCCACTCGGGATGCCTCGAACAGTAAAAAAGGGCGGGCTACGGTCCGCCCTTTCTGACATCCCATCCGGTTGCGGTATGGCGCGTCCTAGAGCGCCAGGGTTATGCGCGGCCCGACGCAGCGCGACACACACGGCAGCACGACGTTGTTGGCTTCGCGCTCCTTCTCGGTGAGATAGGAGTCCAAATGCCTCGGCGTGCCTTCGACCACGCCCGTGGCACACCACCCGCACACGCCGTACTCGCATTCGCTCTTGACTGCTACACCGGCCTTGCGCAGCGCAGCGAGCATTGTTTCGCTTTCGAGGACGGGAACCTCGCGACCGGTGCTCTGCTGCACGACGACGAACTCGGCATCGTTAGATCCCTCCGTGGCGGAACTCGGCAGAGCGCTCGCGACGGGGGGCGCGAAGAACTCGAAGTGATAGCGATTGCCGTGGCCGAGTCTTTCGCCGTGAGATTGGACTGCGGACATCATCCTTCCGGGGCCGCAGCAATAGACGGAGGCGTCGGCCGGTGCGCGCTGCAGTTCCGCCTCCAGGTCGTACAGTCCGCCGGCCTCGCTGTCGCAATGCAGGTGGATGTCGTGGAACGCCCCAAGCTCGTGCAGCCAAGCTGCGAAGGCATGTTCGGCCGGCGTGCGGCACAGGTGAACCAGACGTGCGCGGATCCCGAGCTGCTGCAATCGTCGCAGCATCGGCAGCATCGGCGTGATGCCGATGCCGCCCGAAAGGAAGAGGTATGCCGGCGCGCCCTCTTCCATCGGGAAGTGGTTGCGGGGCGTCGAGATGCGCAGCGGGCCGCCTTCGCGCGCCTGCTCAGCGATCCAACGGCTGCCGCCCCGACCATCCGCTGCGACCTTGATCCCGAGGGTGTAACTGTGCGCGTCGTCGAGGGCGCCACACAGCGAATAGTGACGGACTCCTTGCTCCCCGCATTCGACCGCCACGTGTGCACCAGGTTCAAAGGCTGGCAGCGGCATCCCGTCGGAGCGCCGCAGGCGGATCACAAGTACGTCGGGCACCGGCCACTCGACCGACGCGACAACGGCATCCATCCATGCGTCCCCACGGGACTGCTCTTCGATTTGCATTCGAGCCATCCTCAATCGCTCTTCTGTTGGTGCGACGACGGCCAGATGCGCCTGTACAGCCGGGTGAGGATCTCACCACTGGTGAGCGTTTCGTCATGCGCGATGGTGGTGTGAAACACAGGCTCGCGAACGCGCTCGCCCGCGCGGTGAAGAATCGGCGCAATCACCGCGTCGTAGCTCGGGTTGAGGAAGAAGGGGATCGAATAGCGCTCGCGCCCCGTGCGGTTGATCACACGGTGCGGCGTCGCGAGGAATTCGCCATCTGTCCAGATCTTCATCGCCTCCCCGAGGTTGATGACGAAACTGTTCTTCACCGGGGGGATGCCGACCCAATCGCCGCCCTCGCCCAGGATTTCGAGGCCGCCGGTATCGTCCTGGGCCAGAAGCGTGAACGCGCCGTTGTCGGTGTGCGGCCGCGTTCCGAAGCGCCCGTCGTCGATCGAAGGCTGCTGCGGCGGATAGTGAAGCAGCCGCAGCAGCGCCATCGGTTTGTCGAAGAAGCGCAAGAATGTATCTTCCGGCAGATCCATGCCAAGCGCGATGGCAGCCACCATGTCGCGCGCGAGCTGGGTCACCTGCGCCGTGTAGGCCAGCGTCTGCTCCCTCATACCAGGCAGTTGAGCCGGCCAGGGCGTGATGCCGTGCAGTGGTTTGTTGGCCAGCAGGTCCGGATCGTCGGGTGCATGCTCCTGCCACACGTGAAAGGCTTCCAGCAGGTTGCCTCGCATCTCGGGGTCGCCGCCGATCATCTTCATCGGCAGGTAGCCGCGCCAATGCTCCGACATGGCCATGGACAGCGCCTGCTTGTCCTCCATCGGCAGTTCGAAGAAGCGGCGCGCGAGGTCGAACATGCCATCTCGCAACGCGGTCGGTACGCCATGGTTCACGATGTAGAAGAAGCCGACGTTGCGACACGCGTCGGCCATCTCGCGGCCGAGGCGGCGGCGTGCCTGCGGATCGGTATGCCGGAGGTTGGCCAAGTCGAGGACGGCAACCTTGGTGGCTGCGCGCGGCGCTGGCGCGAGGGTGGTACTCATGAATGATGACTCCTGGTGTGTTGTTGTCAGGGATGCGTTCGGCTCATCGGTGGGCGAGCAAGAAGGCGAGCGCGTGCTCGGTGAACTCCCTTGCCTGGAAATTGAGGATGCGGTGCGGGCGGTCGGGAAAAATTTCGAGCTCCGAATGCGTGATCGCAGCGTGCAGGCGCTGCGCGTAGCTGACCGGTGTGACAGGGTCCTGCGATCCCACGGCAACCCAGGTCGGGCACGCGATCAGCGGTAGCCGCGCGGTGGCGTCGTGGGAGAGGATTGCACGGTAGTGACCTGCAAGGCCAACGCGCGACGGCGCCTGCGGTCCGTCCCAGCGCGCGATGCGCTTGGCGATCTCCGCGCGCACCGCAGCTTCGTTCTTGTTAACGTAGTCGTCGCCGAAAGCCGAGAACGCTGAGAACAGAGCCCACAGTTCGGGGGTTCCCTGCTCGACGATGTTGACCAGCAGGTCGTAGCGCAGGCGCAGGTATGGATCGGGCCGATCGAAACTCGAGTAGAGCGACAGGGTGCGCACCCGCCGCGGAGCGGCGGCGGCCATCTCCTGGCCGATGGCGCCGCCGAGGGAGTAGCCGCCGACATGCGCCGTATCGATGTCCAGCGCATCGAGCAGTCCGACTGCGTCGCGCGCCATCTCCGTTGTGGTGTACCCATCCTGGGGCACCGCGCTTGCACCGACGCCACGCAGGTCATAGACGATGCAGCGGAAATGCTGCGACCACAGCGGCAGTTGCTCATCGAAGCAGGTGTGCTCCATTCCATTGCCGGCGATCAGCAGCAGGGCCGGGCCCTGGCCCTCGCTGCGGTAGAAAGTGCGAATGCCGTTAGCAGTGACGAATGGCATGCGGGTCAGACTCCCAAGCTATTGATCTATCGAGCGATCAACGGCGGGTCATCGGGGCGATCTCGCGATCCCACGTGTCCTGCCAGTCGGCTCGCGACTTGATCAGCACGTTCTCGTCGAACGAGACGAGGCGTTGGAAGTCGGCATCCGACACGGTGTACTTAGCGTGCTCGGGCATTATCTTTGCCTGGCGGTTGACGGGCGTCACCTTGAGTTCCTGCGTGAGCGCCGCGATGATCGGGGGGCTGATGTAGAAGTCGATGAACTTCTTTGCATCGGTGGGGTTCGGTCCGTTCTTCACGAGCGATACGACGTCCATGCCCGCGGGTGCACCCTCGCACGGCATCACGAAGCGCACGGGCACCCCGTCGTCCACCAGCTTGTAGGCCGTGCTCGATAGCATCGGCACGGCCCATGCCTCGCCCTCCGCCAACAGGCGCTGTTGCGCCGCCGAATCGTCGGCGACAGCGACGAGGTTGGCACCCATCTGCTTGACCGACGCCATCCCGGGCGCCATGTCCGCCTCCGAGCCCCCGGCGACCTTGTTGGCCATGAGCAAGAAGTATCCGTTCATGTACTTCGGCGAGGACACGGCGACCTTGTTCTTCAGCGCAGGCTGCCACAGATCCTTCCAGCATTTGAGTTCACCGGCGACCTTGTCCGTGCGGTAGGCGATGCCGTAGGGGTAGATCCACATACCGGCGAACAGCGGGCGGCCTGCCGCGTCGGGACGCACTGTGTTCTCGGCCAGTTGCGCGAGGTTGGGGATATCCTTCGGATCGAGCGACTCGAGGAGCCCGTCGCCGTGCGCCTTCACTGCGTCCTGCGAGATCGACATGATCAGATCGATCTTCGGCGCGGTTCGCTGGGCTGCCACCATCTGCATGTTGGCGAGCGACACGCCTGAGATCACCCTGACCTTCACGCCGCTGGCCTTCTCGAACGGTGCGACGGCCTTCTCCGCAATCGCCTTGCCCCAGGTGCCACCCCAGGTAGCAAGCACGATCTCGCGGTCAGCGGCGAAGGCGAAGCCTGTCGCGCAGGCGAGCAAGGACATCGCGGTAAAGAGACGCGTAGATGAATTCATCGTAGGCTCCGTCAGTGGGTGGAAGGGTCTTACTTGGTACCGACGCCGAATTCAGCCCTGAACGCGGCGTACCGGTCAAACTCGGACTGCAGTTCTTTTTGGAACGCCTCCGCCGAAGAAGGGGACGGCGAGATCGCCATCTCGCTCATTCGCGACTTGATGCGCGGTGTCGCAAGCGCAGCCGAAATTGCCACGCGCAGCTTCTGCTGTACCTCGGGCGGCGTTCCGCCCGGTGCCAGTACGCCATACCAGGGCGGCTGAATAGAGTCGCCGAACCCGACCTCGGTGAGCGTCGGAATGTCCGGGGCCAGTGGCGACCGAGTTGGCATGGCGATCGCAATCGCTTTGATGCGCCCGCCCCTCTGGTAAGTCAGAACATCAGGCAAGTTGCCAAAGGCCACATGCACGTGCCCCCCAGCCAGCGCACCCATCGTCTCGGCCATGCCTTTGAACGGAACATCGATCAGCGTGATACCCGCAGCCTGCTGGAAGATCTTGCCGTTGATCAGGCTGCCGCTGCCCGGGCCAAGGGAGCCCATTCCGAGTTGTCCGGGGTTGGCCTTTGCATAGGTGACGAGTTCCTGCAAGGTCGAGACCGGCAGGTCAGCCGGCACCGCCACCGCTTGCGCCACACTGCCCAGCAGCATGATCGGCACAAAGCCAGTCTTCCAGTCGTATTGCACCGTGGCGCCCAATGCCGGGGCTGACACGATGTTGGCTGCCGTGATGAGCAACGTGTAGCCGTCAGGACGTGCCTTGGCAACGAACGTCGTGCCGATGGTGCTGTTTGCGCCAGGCCTGTTCTCCACGATGACAGGCTGACCGAGCGTCCTCGAGACATCCTCCGCGAGCAGGCGCGCGAATACGTCCAGGGTCCCGCCAGCAGCAAATGGATTCACGATGGTGATCGCGCGGGAGGGCCACGTTTCAGCTTGCGACGTGACCGAACTCAGAAGCGGCACCGCAAACAGCAGCGAACGCAATATCCAGGTCCTGAAGAACAGTTTCATAGTGATTCCTTCGTGGGCAAGGTGTGCGCTGCATCAATGAAGACAGCGTCTATTGGTATGCCAGTATGGAACACTGATTGAGGGCTGTCAACGACACGTCACGAAGTGACGACATGCGCTGAAAAGGATTTGTGAGATGCGCGGCGCAGTCGAACGAACGAACCGTGCTCCTTGGCTTCCCGTACCGACGGCGCGCGGGGCCTCCTCGCTGTCACGGTGAACCACCGTACCCGTCATGTGCAGGCCGCTCGGCGACGGCCGCTTGCCCTTCGGCGGAGGGATTCAGCGGCTTTCGTTCAACTTCGAGGGGATTGGCGGGTTTCGAGCGGTCTCGTCGCGTCCCAGGAAAGCCCTGCACTGGTTTACCCCCTCGGTTTACCCTGAGGGTTACTCTGCGGGGGCAGAAAGAAAAAGGCACTTAGCGTTGCCGCTAAGTGCCTGATTTCATTACTAGAATTTTGTAGGCGCGATTGGACTCGAACCAACGACCCCCACCATGTCAAACCCCGCTATGAACTGCCCCACTGCGACAACAGCGCGCGCATGGCCTGGCGCATGGAGCTTGAGAACCGCCGGCTGAAGAAGCTCCTTCGAGCTGAGTTGGTCTCGCACGCACAGGCTGTGGCGCCAGGCAGGCCTGCTGGTGCCCCGAAAACGGCCACGCAAGCGCATTGCCTCGGTGCGCCCGCGCATCCACACGCCGTTTAAGGCCAACATGGTCTGGGCCTACGACTTCGTCTTCGACACCACGGCCAGCGGTCAGCGGTCAGCAGATCAAGTGCCTGACCGTGGTGGACGAGTACACCCGCGAGCGCCTGGCCATCCATGTGGCCGGGGCCATCCGGTCCAAACGGGTGATCGAGGTGCTCTCGCGCCCGGTGAGCCTGCACGGGGCGCCGCTGTTCATGCGTTCGGACAACGGGCCCGAGTTCGTCAGCCAGGCCATTCTGGAGTGGATCGCGCACGCCGGTATCGCCACTGTGCTCAATGACCCGGGCAAGCCTTGGCAGAACGGCACCGACGAGTGCCTGTCCATCGAGTGGTTCCGCTCGCGCCGCGAAGCCGCTGTCCTGATCGAAGCCTGGCGCAATCACTACAACGAGGTACGTCCCCACAGCAGCCTGCAATACTTGACCCCGGCAGAGTTCAAACTCGAACTCCGCAAAGAGTCGCAACCCGCCATCTTCTAGGATTAACTGTCTCGACTAAACCGAGCAGGTCACTCCCATTTGGCCTGGGTGAACTCACTCCTGCGAACCATCGTCAGCAGCATGAATTTGACCGCAAGCCGCAGCGTGGCTGCTGACGAGACCTCCTCCAATGCGTTGAAATACTTGTGGATCTCTTCAGGAGAAAGCGCACGGTCCCTGACCTTGAAGGTCGCGATGGCACCGGGACGAATCGCCTCTGCAGGGTTATCGATCTTCACGCCCCCTCGCCTGGACGTAGCGGAAGATCTGGAGAACGATGTCGCACGACTGAACGGCCGGTGCGGGTGCACCACGTTCCTTGATCTTCTCGCACCTCGCCATCAAGCGCGACGGCGTGATTTCCTCGAGCTTCAACCGGCCGAACTCGGCGGCCAGGTTGCAGTCGAAGATCGCCTTGCGCATTGCACGCGTGGACTCGGCGAGCTGGGCTTCTGCGAAGTACTTCTCAGCCCAACTCCCGAACGTCATCCCTTCGTTCGCCTCGATCCGCTTTTCCGCCTTCGCACGAGGCGGGCTGTCGCCCTGCTTGATGGCCCGCTTTGCCTGCGTCAGCAAGAAGCGTGCTTCGGCCAGCAACAACGACATGCCGAACTCTAGACTGTCTCCCTCTCGAGGGTTCCTGGCACCAAGGCTCCGATCGTACTGTCCGATGACGAGCTTCTCGCGACGGCCGTTCAACTTGTAGTCGTAGCGAAAGCTGATGTTCCCAGTGCGCAGGACCGTTACGTACAGGCCCTGCTGGTCGGCGACCTTGTCGACCTTCTCGGATGGCCTAAGCGCCCGTAACTGCTTGTCAGCAAGCATCTTTTTCTCCAAACTCGTACCGTAAGTTGGTACCGTTTCACCACTTGACGGTATCAAGGGCGATGTTTGGAGGTCTGTTCCACCGTACCGTAGCCGGTACCGTCAAAGCGGTCTGGCTCGCGCGAATCGGTATAAAACCGGATGAGACGCTAACCGCTCATCAGAACAGCGATTCCCGCGAGAAACAGGGCGCTTTGGGACGTCCTGAAACGAGGGAAAGTTACTCCCACTCGATCGTCGCTGGCGGCTTGCTGCTCACGTCGTAGGTCACCCGATTGATCCCCCGCACCTCGTTGATGATCCGCCCCGACACCTTCTTGAGCAGCGCATACGGCAGCTCGGCCCAGTCGGCGGTCATGAAGTCGCTGGTCTGCACGGCGCGCAGCGCGACCACGTAGTCGTAGGTGCGGCCGTCGCCCATCACGCCCACGCTCTTGACCGGCAGGAACACGGTGAAGGCCTGGCTGGTCAGGTCATACCAGGTCTTGCCGCTGGCCTCGTCCTTGAAGTTGCGCAGCTCCTCGATGAAGATCGCGTCGGCGCGGCGCAGCAGGTCGGCGTATTCCTTTTTCACCTCGCCCAGGATGCGCACGCCCAGGCCAGGGCCCGGGAAGGGATGGCGGTAGACCATCTCCGGCGGCAGGCCCAGCGCCACGCCGAGTTCGCGCACCTCGTCCTTGAACAGGTCGCGCAGCGGCTCCAGCAGCTTCAGGCCCAGTTGCTCGGGCAGGCCGCCGACGTTGTGGTGGCTCTTGATCGTGACGGCCTTCTTGCTCTTGGCGCCGCCGGATTCGATCACGTCGGGGTAGATGGTGCCCTGCGCCAGCCACTTGGCGCCCTTCGCGCCCGCGCCGGTGAGCTTGGCCGCCTCCTGCTTGAAGACGGCGACGAACTCGCCGCCGATGATCTTGCGCTTGGCCTCCGGGTCGCTCACGCCGGCGAGCTTGCCGAGGAACAGCGCGCTGGCATCGACGCGGATCACCTTCGCGTGCAGCTTGCCGGCGAACATCTCCATCACCATGTCGCCCTCGTCCAGGCGCAGCAGGCCATGGTCGACGAACACGCAGGTGAGCTGGTCGCCGATGGCGCGGTGGATCAGCGCCGCGGCCACGCTCGAATCGACGCCGCCCGACAGGCCCAGGATCACCTCCTCGTCGCCGACCTGCGCGCGGATCGCGGCCACCGCTTCGGCGATGTGGTCCTTCATCACCCAGTCGGGCTGCGCGCCGCAGATGCCGCGCACGAAGCGCTCCAGGATCACCTTGCCCTGCTGCGTGTGCGTGACCTCGGGGTGGAACTGCAGCGCGTAGAAGCGCCGTGCCTCGTCGGCCATGCCGGCGATCGGGCAGCTGTCGGTGCTGGCCATCAGCTTGAAGCCCG
>Ga0160444_100121_pt1 | contig 83005 bp, 77 predicted proteins | sample HID1972K_E1MG_FD_108232 | JGI IMG/M metagenome (GOLD analysis project Ga0160444, IMG submission 108232) | Enriched pill bug-associated microbial communities from UW Madison campus, WI, USA - HID1972K_E1 MG | ecosystem: Host-associated > Arthropoda: Insects > Digestive system > Unclassified ... | reverse complement strand
GTTAAAACCGCCAAAAGACGGCAAACCAATGAAGGTATAATGAACGTTGTACGGCCATTATACGGGTGCGTGTAAAGCCAGTTACCCACGAGGTATCCGGCGGTTCTACACCGGGTCAAAAAATGAAACCGATCAATCCTTCTCACCCGCCGTTCCTGGACTGTCAGCTACCGTTTTAATGCTTCCAACAGACGGATGCATCTATCAAACTGTTGCAATTCATATCACCGGCTATCAATTTGTGTCAACGTTTGAAAAGTCAGAAAAGCCGCTTTATGTTTGTGCCAATGAATCCAAAGTTTAATGTTAAAACCAAAAAAAATTAATTATGTCAGATCAAAAAAAATTATGTTTAATAGCAAAGCAATTATCCCCACTCGGTTCTGTAGCTGATGCCTTTATTAATTTTTATCTTCAACAACTTTACACTGCCAGAACTGGATTATCAACTTGATTCCCAGGTATCCATAGTTCCTTTGGTTAGCTATGGGGTACCTTCAAAGGTAACTAACCAGACACTAGTGCTCACTTATGTAGAATTATAAATGTTTTCCCATTATACAGATAAGTATTGATTCTTTATCAATTGTCCATCTCTTTTTATAAAGGCTAAAGAAATAAAAGAACCTAACAATCCCAAAACAAAAGTTAAAATGCCATTTTGCACTCCAAACGGAAGGCTGGCAAATTCTTCTATTCCTGCTAACTGACGACCGTTTGCTTCAGACATTTCCTTTAACGATTGGGCAAAGTCTTTTGAAATTGAATTATCTACTAAAAAGTAGATTGAATCTAACAATAAAAACACTGCCATTCCAATAATTAATGACAATAGTACTTGGTAAACTCTTTTTAAGATTGGTAAATCATTCTTCAAGCCATACCTAATACCTCTGTTTAGAAAGATAATATTCATTGGTATGATGATTATAAATAAATATATACCCGCAATTATTGACATAAAGGAAATTTCTAAAAAGTCAAAGCCGTCCCTTTTCCAATACAATATAGTTAAGCAGCTCATTACAAATGTAACAAGTCCTGTTAATGCTCCATTAGCGAATACCTCCTCTAATGATTCCTGATATTTAAAAGTTTTCATTTTTTATTAGTTTTTTATAGGTCATAAATGATAGGGATGACAAACAAAATGCGATAAACACGCTTGATAAAACACTTAGGTCTAAGTCAAAATGATTTAATAAGATTAAAGAAATAGCATACGGTAAAAAAAGAAAAACAATCATACACAAAATAAGTATTAAAGCCTTATTTTGTTTTTGTATTTGGACAAACGTATTGAAAAACAGATATTTCCATAAATAATAATTCAAGGAAGACACTAAAATGACTAATAAATAATTCATAGATTTAATTGTTTAAATTACAGTTCTCATTAGAAGCATTCAATAAGAATAATTGGTGAGTAAATGATATTGTATTCGGTATTATCCTATTTAACTATTTATAACAATCGTGGTTTTGATGATTAAGTCTATTTTAATGTTTACTCTAAAAATGATGTAAGGCTGATTTTAAAGAATCCATTATATGTAACAAACACCATACATATTAGTAAAGTTACTTACAAAAGATTTAAAACACAAATTAATTAAACTGATATGTTATCAATAGCCTCAACTTTTAATCCTTTATTTTTACCTGAGAAGATAATTTCCAAAAAATGGCAGAATATTGTTTTAAGTGCTGAATACGATTAAAATATGTATTTTTGCGCAAATTTAATTTCAAATGAGCATTTTACTTTCCGAACAAGAAATATTACGTCGCGAAGCCCTTACTTCATTAATAAAATTGGGTATCGACCCTTATCCTGCTGAATCTTATGAGATCAACACCACAGCAAAGTCAATAACAGAAGACTTTGAACAGCAGCCTGATAATTTTAAGTCAGTAAGTATTGCAGGAAGAATAATGAGCCGCCGTATTATGGGCAGCGCATCGTTTATCGAATTACAAGACTCAACCGGACGCGTTCAGGTATACTTAAACCGTGATGAACTTTGTCCGACAGAAGATAAAACGCTTTATAACACCGTCTTTAAAAAGTTGCTTGATATCGGAGATATCGTAGGCATTAAAGGATTTGTTTTTATAACTCAGACCGGAACGATTTCTATACATGCGCTGGAACTAAAGGTTCTATCAAAATCATTAAAACCTTTGCCAGTCGTGAAATCTGCCGACGGACAAACCTTCGATGCGGTTACAGATCCTGAGTTCCGTTACCGCCAACGCTATGTAGATTTAATTGTAAATCCTCATGTAAAAGAAACCTTTGTAAAGGTATCGGCTATTAAAACAGCAATCCGTGATTTTTTAAATAAAGAAGGAGCTTTAGAAGTTGACACACCTGTATTGCAAAGTATTCCGGGCGGTGCAGCAGCCAAACCATTTATCACGCATCACAATGCATTGGATATGCCGCTTTATTTGAGGATTGCCAATGAGCTTTATTTGAAACGTTTAATCGTTGGTGGATTTGATTGGGTGTATGAGTTCAGCCGTAACTTTAGAAATGAAGGAATGGACCGCACGCATAATCCGGAATTTACGGTACTTGAATTTTACGTAGCTTACAAAGACTATAACTGGATGATGGAAACTACCGAACAGTTATTCGAAAAGATAGCCCTGGCTACCAACGGAAAAACTACCTTAAGTGTGGGTAATAAAGAAATTAATTTTGCTGCTCCTTATAAGCGAATTTCAATCTATGACGCGATCAAAGAACATACCGGTATTGATGTAAGCGAAATGGATGAGAATGGCCTTCGTGAAGTCTGTAAACAATTAAACATCGAAATTGATGACAGCATGGGAAAAGGCAAATTGATCGATGAAATTTTCGGTGAGAAATGTGAGAAGAATTACATACAACCAACGTTTATTATCGACTATCCAATTGAAATGAGCCCACTTACCAAAAAACATCGCAACAAAGAAGGCCTCGTGGAGCGTTTTGAACTGATGATCAATGGCAAAGAACTGGCAAATGCATATTCTGAGTTAAATGATCCGATAGATCAATTAGAACGCTTTGAAGAACAATCAAAATTAATGGAACGCGGCGATGATGAAGCCATGTTTATTGACTATGATTTTCTTAGGGCACTTGAATATGGCATGCCTCCTACTGCCGGAGTGGGAATTGGTATTGACAGACTAGCCATGTTGATGACCAATCAGGAAAGTATTCAGGATGTATTGTTTTTCCCTCAAATGCGTCCTGAAAAAATTATTAAAGTGGCATCTGTTGAAGACTATAAAAAAGAAGGCGTTCCGGCAGAATGGGTTCCTGTTTTACAAAAAATGGGCTTAAGTACCATCGAAGCTTTAAAAGCTGCGAACCCCAACAAAGTATTTAACGATTTGGGCGGAATGCGTAAAAAAATGAAGTTAGAAATTGCAATGCCGACAAAAGACGAAGTGACAGAATGGTTTAAATAAGCTATTCAGGTGTCAATACCTAAATAGAAAGCCTTCAATTGTATAAGTTAATCTTAAATCAATTGAAGGCTTTTATATTCTAATGTATTTTTATTCTAATGTATTTTCTATAAAGCCTCTAAGCTTTCCATTAAGGAATTCAGCTTTGCTTCTGCATCCGCTTTTTTGTTCTGTTCATTCTGAACAATTTCAGGTTTTGCATTCTGTACAAAACGCTCATTTGAAAGTTTGGCATTAACCGACTTTAAAAAGCCGTTTAAATAGACAATTTCTTTTTGAATACGCTCTTTTTCCGCTTCAACATCAATGTTTTGAGTAATGCTTATAAAAAACTCATCTCTTCCAATTAAGAAACCAACAGCTCCGCTCAAATTTTCCTCTACTGCAGTTAGTTCACTCAAATTTGCCAATTTTGAAATCAATCCCTCGTATTGGCTATAATCAATGGAAGAACTAATTTTATAAGAAAGCGGCAATGCTTCTTTTGGTGATATTTGTTTTGCATTGCGAACATTTCGAACTTCAGTAACGATTGATTGAATTTGTTTAAAATCCTTTAAGATTTCCTGATCGAATTCCTGTGCTTTCGGATATTGAGCAACCACACAGCAATCCAGTTCATCTCTTTCGCCAAACAATTCATCATGCCATAATTCCTCGCTGATAAAAGGCATAAATGGATGGATCAGCGCTAAAATACGCTCAAAAAAGCGCTTTGTTAATTCAAAAGTTTCTTTGGAAATGGCTTGTTGATAAGGAGGTTTTACCCATTCCAGATACCAGGCACAGAAATCATCCCATACTAATTTATAAGTTGCCATTAAGGCATCTGATAAACGATAATTATCAAAATGGTCTTCTATTTCTACCAATACCGCATTGAAACGACTATCAAACCATTCTGCTACTTTTAAATCTGCTGCAGATGCCTTTTCATCCTTTAACTCCCAACTCTTTACCAAGCGGAAAGCATTCCAAATCTTATTAGCGAAATTTCTACCCTGTTCACAATAAGAAACATCAAACATTAAATCATTCCCTGCAGGAGACGAAAGCAGCATCCCTACCCTTACACCATCTGTTCCATAAAGCTTCATAAGCTCAAGCGGATCAGGAGAATTACCCAACGATTTCGACATCTTTCTGCCCAGTTTATCGCGAACAATTCCTGTTAAATAAACGTTTTTAAAGGGAGCCTGATTCTTGAATTCATGCCCGAAAATCATCATTCTTGCGACCCAGAAAAACAGGATCTCCGGTGCTGTAATAAGATCATTTGTCGGATAATAATAATTGATATCCTGATTATTGGGGTCTTTAAATCCATCAAATACTGAAATAGGCCATAGTCCCGAGGAAAACCAGGTATCTAATACATCTTCCTCCTGAACAATCCCTTCTACACTTTTATTTTCCTTCTTAAATTCTTCAATGGCCTCCGTCTCAGTCTTTGCAACTACCCACTCATTATCCTTATTGTACCAGGCTGGAATGCGTTGACCCCACCACAATTGTCGGCTAATACACCAATCCTTCACATTTTCCATCCAATGCCTATAAGAATTCGTAAACTTCTCAGGAATTAATTTCACATCCCCATCCATTACATAATCCAAAGCTGGTTTCGCTAATTCATCCATTTTGCAAAACCATTGCATAGAAAGTTTAGGCTCAATAACAGCATCCGTACGTTCTGAAAAACCAACCTGAGATTTATAGTTTTCTATTTTCTCGATCTTAGCATCTGCTTCCAATAAGCCAATTATATTCTTCCTGGCTGCAAAGCGGTCCTGCCCTACCAATAGCTGTGCATTTTCATTTAAGCTTCCATCATCATTCAATATGTCAATAATTTCCAGGTTGTGCTTTTGTCCAAGCTCAAAGTCATTTAAATCATGTGCAGGAGTCACCTTTAAACAACCTGTACCGAAATCCATTTCCACATATTCATCCTCTATGATAGGAATTTCGCGGTTAAGTAATGGAATCAGAACTTTTTTACCTTTTAAATGCTGATAGCGAGGATCATTCGGATTAACACAAATGGCTGCATCTGCCATAATTGTTTCCGGACGCGTGGTAGCGATAATCAAAAATTCATTTTCAGAATCTACAATCGGATAGCGCAAATAAAATAAACGTTGATCAACTTCTTTACGAATCACCTCCTCATCAGAAAGTGCAGTTTGTCCGGATGGATCCCAATTTACCATCCTAACGCCTCTATATATATATCCCTTTTTATAGAGGTGAATGAACGTATCAATCACTGCTTCACTCAGATCCGGATCCATTGTAAAACGCGTACGATCCCAGTCGCATGAAGCACCCAATTTCTTAAGTTGCTCTAAAATAATCCCACCATATTTCTCCTTCCACTCCCAGGCATATTGTAAGAATTCATCTCTGCTAATTGATTTCTTATCTATTCCCCGCTCCTTCAGCATAGCCACAACCTTTGCTTCGGTAGCAATTGAGGCATGATCAGTTCCGGGAACCCAGCAGGCATTTTTTCCTTGCATTCTGGCACGGCGAATCAATACATCCTGAATCGTATTATTTAACATATGTCCCATGTGCAATACGCCAGTCACATTCGGTGGAGGCATCACGATGGTATAAGGTTCACGTTCGTCAGGTATAGAACGGAAGAATTTTTTCTCTAACCAATAGGCATACCATTTATCTTCTGTTTCGTTGGGATTATATGTTTTTGCTAAGCTCATGTTTCAATTTGTTCGTAAGAATCACAAAAATAGTATTTTGTTTATTAACTTCGCAGGACAAATCATTCTATAAATTATCAAACAATAATCTATGAAGTATTCTTCCATAATTTACTGCGGAATCGTTTTCGCAGCCATAAATGGATGTTCACATCCTGAATCCAAAACAGTATCCAATTTACCTTCTAAATTTATCGATCCGGCCAATATGGATACCACCGTAAACCCTGGCGATAATTTTGCTGAGTATGCAAATGGAGTCTGGCTAAAAAACAATCCGATTCCTGACAAGGAAACACGGTGGGGCAGCTTTAATGAACTAAGAGAATTCAATGCCCAGGCAGTAAAAGGCCTGTTAGAGGAAGCCGCTGCAAACACAAATGCAGAAAAAGGGAGCATCGAACAACGTGTTGGCGCTTTTTACAGAAGTGCGATGGACAGTGTTGCTATTGATAAAGCCGGATCAGATCCAATTGCTGAAGATTTAAACAGAATTGATAAGATCAATACCTTGCAAGAAGTAATTGATGAAGCAAATTATCAGCGGTCAAGCGGACTTGCCAGTCCTTTCTTTGGCTTCTATGTTGGTCAGGACCGTAGAAATGTAGATAAAAATATGCCTCAGTTAAGTCAGGGAGGAACAACCCTACCCGACCGTGACTATTATCTTGTAGAGAGCGAACGACACAATACAATTAAGGAAGCCTATAAAAAGTATATCAGCAGTCTCTTTACTTTAACCGGATCATCAGGCGATCAGGCAACTGAGAACTTTAACAGCATCTGGAAAATTGAACATGCATTGGCTAAGGCTCAAAAAAGCCGTGTAGAAATGCGTGATCCGCAAAAGACCTATAACAAGTTTTCTTTAGAACAACTAAGTCAGGAAACTACGCCTCTTAACTGGACTAAAATTTTACCTGCTTTAAAAATTAAAGGAGCTGATTCTGTTTTAGTTAATAATCCTGATTTTTTCAAAGAGGAAGCAAGATTACTTTCGAATGCTTCAGTAGATGATCTGAAAGTATATTTAAAATGGAATATCCTTAAAAACTCGGCGCCATACCTGAGTAAAGACTTTGTAGATGCAAACTTTGCTTTCTCACAAGTTTTAAGCGGACAAAAGGTAATCACTCCACGCTGGCAACGTACTTTTTCAACGATTGACAACCGTATCGGTGACTTATTGGGACAGCTTTACGTAGCTAAGTATTTCACTCCGGAAGCCAAAGAAAGAATGAAAAGCTTGGTATCCAACCTATCAGAAACCTTTGGTGAGCGTATTAAAGCACTCGATTGGATGGGAGAAGAAACCAAAGAACGTGCCTTAGAAAAATTGAATGCCTTTACACCTAAAATTGGTTATACTGATAAATGGGAAACCTATGATGGTTTGGAAATTTCAGATGACGACTTTTTTGGAAATATAAAAAAATCAGACCAATGGGATTACGACTATATGGTAAGTCAATTTGGCAAGCCTGTTGACCGCACACGCTGGGGAATGACTCCTCCGACTGTAAACGCATATTATAGTCCGGTGAATAACGAAATTGCCTTTCCAGCGGGAATTCTGCAATTTCCTTTCTTTGCATTTTCAGCAGATGATGCGATTAATTACGGTGGAATCGGAGCGGTTATTGGTCATGAAATGACCCATGGATTTGATGATTCCGGGCGCCAATATGCTGCTGATGGTAATTTGAAAGAGTGGTGGACTGAAGAAGACGCGGCCAAGTTTAAAGAACGTGCAGATAAGGTGGTTGAACAATACAATAAGTACACAGTTTTAGACACAATAAATGTAAATGGAAAATTAACCCTTGGCGAAAACTTAGCCGATTTGGGAGGATTAGCCATTTCGTATGCGGCGTTTAAAAAGACACCTCAGGGCCAATCAGATACGTTAATTGACGGATTGACTCCTGATCAACGATTCTTCCTTTCATGGGCTCAGGTTTGGAGAATGAACATTCGTCCGGAAACTGCAGCACAATTAATTCTAACAGATCCACACTCTCCTAGTGACGCAAGAACGGTTGGTCCTTTGGTTAATATGGATGCCTGGTACAAGGCATTTAATGTTCAGGAAGGAGACAAATTATATGTACCGGAAAAAGACCGTGTTACCATTTGGTAGCATCTGATATCATATTATTATTAACGAGAAAGCCGGATAGCACATACACTATCTGGCTTTCTTGTTAATAATCTTTCTCTTTTTACTATCTTTGAAAATAATTTCAGATTATGAAGATAGAGCAGTTTTATGATAAAGGATTAGCACATGCTTCCTATGCAGTGCTTAGTAATAAAGAGATTATTTTAATAGACCCTGCAAGGAACCCCAAACCATATTACGAATTTGCTGAGCAAAATAATGCAAAAATTGTGGGGGTTATCGAAACGCATCCGCATGCAGATTTCGTAAGTTCACATTTAGAAATTCATTATACTACAGGTGCAACCATTTATGTCAGTGAACTGGTTGGGGCAGATTACCCTCACAAACCATTCGATCAGGGTGAACACATCAACCTGGGAGATATTAGTTTAGAAGCAATCAATACGCCTGGGCATTCACCTGATAGCATATCAATATTAGTTATTGATAAAGAAGGGAAAGAATATGCACTATTCACTGGTGACACCTTATTTGTAGGAGATGTTGGCCGTCCTGATTTAAGGGAAAATGTCGGTAGCATTCGTGCAAAGGCAGAAGAGCTGGCACGTAGTCTATATCAATCAACCCGGGAAAAGATCATGACCCTGCCAGAAAATGTTGTCGTTTATCCCGCGCACGGGCCTGGCTCTTTATGTGGTAAAAATATCAGCTCAGACTTACAAAGCACGATCGGTAAAGAATTGAAGGAAAACCCGGCATTACAGGAGATGTCGGAAGAAGAGTTTGTCAACTTAATTACAGAAGATCAGCCTTGGGTTCCAAAATATTTTCAATATGATGTCGCTTTAAACAAGGCCGGTGCAGAGTCATTCGAGCAAAGCATACGTGCAGCCACGAATATCCTCCATGATGAGAATTTAATTGAAAATGTTCTGATTGTTGATATCAGAAAAGCAGAAGACTTCAGAGCGGGACATTTTCAAAATGCAATTAATATTCCGGATAGCTTAAAATTTGAAACCTGGTTAGGTTCAGTCATTGACCCTAGTGAATCTTTCTATCTGGTAGGCTATGATGAAGATTCACTTCACAAAATCATGGAAAAGGTTGCTAAAATCGGTTATGAAAAATCGGTAAATGGTCTCTTATGGAATGAAACAGGTTCCAAAAAAGAGAATATTTTTAATCAAGCAGACTTTGAAGAGAATCCGGATCAGTATACCATTTTAGATCTCAGAAACGATAGTGAATTAAAAGAAGGTAAACTCTTCAAGAACTCAATTCATATTCCTCTTCCCCGACTACGTGAATCGATCGAATCATTGCCTGCTGACAAAACTATTGTAGTTCATTGTGCTGGTGGGCTTAGATCGGCAATTGGGTCCAGTATTTTATCTCAAATGTTAGATGGAGTTAAAATATGGGATATGGGAACAGCCGTTACACAATACAATAAATAATTAGATGCTTACTATAATCGTATCATTTCTAACGTTTATTACTTTCGGTCAAAACGATGGTAAACCCATTGATCCTGAGTTTAAAGCTGAATTGCAGAAAATTTACAATCACCAAGTTCCAACCATCCAAATTGAAGACTATCTACGTTTAAATCATGACAGTCTCGCTATTCTTGATGCGCGTGAAAAAGAAGAGTTCAATGTAAGCCATTTAAGAAATGCTATAAATGTTGGCTATATCTGGTTTGATATGCGTGATATCTATAGCATCCCAAAAGAGAAAACAATAATCATATACTGCTCAGTAGGTAACCGTGCTCAGAGAATAGCAGAAATGCTCATCCGCGCTGGTTATAAAAATGTGTATAATCTTTATGGAGGAATATTTGAATGGGTAAATGAAGGCTATCCTGTGTATACATTTAACGGAGCCCAAACATCACAGATACATGCTTATAATAAACATTGGAATGTATGGCTTGAACGGGGCACTAAGGTTTTTTAAATGGTAAAAATCATAAAAACAGCGGACGGCTCTTCTACCCTGTTTAATTCAGAGATTGGTGAGCATTATCATTCAATTAACGGAGCATTACAGGAAAGCAAACATGTCTTCTTAAAAACCGGACTGGAATTCTTTTTAACTAATAATTCACAACCTTCAGTTTCTATTTTGGAGGTAGGCTTTGGGACAGGCTTAAACTACCTTTTGACTGCTGATTATTGCTTTAGGGAAAAGATACAATTAAATTATATTGGTATTGAATTATTTCCTTTAAGTAAAAATGTCATTGAACAGACAGGCAACACCACCTATGTGTCTCCGGAAATAAAAGATGATTTTTTATTTAATTATGAAAAAGCACTTAAGGAACAAGTAAACATCGGATCAGGTACACTATTCATTGATGTATGCGATGTAAAAGATTATCAATCAAACACCAACATTGATATTATTTATTTTGATGCATTTGCAGCTGTCCATCAACCCGAAATGTGGACAGAAGAAATCCTTGCCAACGTTTGCCACTATTTAAAATCAGGAGGTATCTTCGTAACATATGCTATTACAGGGAATTTGAAGCGTACGATGAAGTCTTTAGGATTTACGATTGAAAAAGTGCCGGGAGCACCAGGCAAACGCGAAATGCTCCGGGCGACTAAAAAATAGATTATTTTTGTTGAGTTACTTCCATTTTCTCTGCAAAATGATCACAATAATCGCGCAGATCACCAATAACAGCCTCTGCAATTTTATCATCGCCGGATGCGCGTAAAAAAGTATCACCCAAGGTTTGTAAGGTTTCATAAAAGAAACGTTTCATCTCGTCTATCGGCATGTCTTTTGTCCATAAATCAATGCGCATTGAGTTTTTATAATGTGGATCCCACAGTGCTAAAAACAGAGCTTTCGCTGCTAATGCTTCAGATGATTCACCATCAGTTGACTCCCATGTTATATTTTCAGGAACGTTTGCATCGTCCAACGTTACTACCAATTTAATTTCTGCTGTTTTCATTGAAATAATCTAATATTTAATTTTTAATATACCAAATTGCAAATGTGGCGATCATAGTGATCGCAATTAAAACCATTTGCACCATCCAAATTCTTTTTAAATCTCTTATGGAAACCCTCGTTAACTGATCTCCAACAATACTTATCACAACCAATAATAGAACCCATAAAGCCTGACTTGCCAGCAACGTTTTATCAATCAGGCCGAAACCTAACCAGATTAATAAAATCGCCATAACGATGTTCAATGGGGTAATTCGCTTCATTTTTTCTTATCGAAGCGCTTTGATTTTCCACCAGTCCGGTGAACAGACTTGTTAAGATTCTTTCTGGGGTCATTGCTTTTGCCCGTTTTGCTATCACCTTTACTATTTGATAGCTTTTTCTCATGAAATGCACCTTTATAATCAGGATCGTCCTTTCGTTTCTGATTATCGATTTCGCGGGCAATAACCTGCCTTTCCTCATATCCTGTTTTTTCAATAAATACTCCTTCCGGAATTTCTTTTACAGGTATTTTTTGGCGAATTAACTTTTCTATTTTTTTAAGATAGTATTCCTCTGACGGATCACAAAACGTAATCGCATTCCCTTCTTTCAATGCCCTTCCGGTTCTTCCGATCCGATGTACATAATCTTCAACTACAACAGGTACCTCAAAATTGATGACATGACTTACATCACTTACATCCAGGCCTCTGGCAGCAACATCAGTGGCAACCAAAATTCTTAAACCGCCCTCTTTAAAAGCCCGAATTGAATTAATCCGGGTATTTTGGCCTTTATTTGCATGAATAACCCTTACATCCTCCATCCCGTACTTACGTTCTAAAAATGTAAATACATTATCTGCAACCTTTCTCGTTTTACAGAAAACAATAATACGGTTAAAGGTATCAAGGTCGCTTAATAAATTATGCAACAGATTGATCTTCGTTTTTAAGTTAGGGACATAGTATAATGATTGCAGAACCGTTTCAGCCGGAGTCGCTTGCGTGTCGACTTCAACTTTCGTTGGAAATGCTAAAAAGTCACCGGCAATTTTGTGAACAAGCTCGCTCATGGTTGCAGAGAAAAGCAAATTTTGCCGTCTTCTCGGAACAATCTCCAATACACGGTGAATCTTATTGATAAAACCCATATCCATCATTTTATCAGCCTCATCCAATACCAAAAACTTGATCGATTTCAGCACAATGTGCTGAGCTAAATATAAATCAAGAAAACGTCCCGGAGTAGCGACAATAATATCTACACCTTTTTTAAGGTTTTCTATTTGTGTTTTTGGTCCCAATCCGCCATAAAGAACGACGGTTCGTAAATCAGTGTACTTTCCCAACATACGAATATCATCTTCAATTTGCATTGCCAGCTCACGTGTGGGCGACAGAATTAAGGCCCTGGCATCCTCTCCCTGTGCATACTTCAATCGCATAAGAATTGGCAAAACATACGCTGCGGTCTTTCCAGTCCCGGTTTGAGCCACCCCCATCAAATCTTGCCCTGCCAATATCGGCGTAATAGATTTCTGCTGAATGGGAGTCGGCGTGGTATATCCGGCCTCTTCTATGGCATTTAATAACTGCCTGTTTAATTTAAAGTCCTCGAAAGAGTTGTACATAGCAGCAAAGATAGATAAAATAACTATTTTTGTTATATGTCAAAGATTCTGATAAAAAATGCCACGCTAATAAATGAAGGCGAACAAAAAGTAACCGACATTTTAATCAATAAAGGGCTTATTGAGAAAATTGATACCGATATCAATGTCTCTTACGACCGGCTTATTGATGCGGAAGGTCTGCATCTCCTCCCCGGGTTAATTGATGACCAGGTTCATTTCAGAGAACCGGGCTTAACCTATAAAGCAGATATCTGGCATGAAAGCCGTGCTGCTGTGGCAGGCGGTACAACCAGTTTCATGGAAATGCCCAACACGGTTCCGAATGCCTTAACACAAGATTTATTAGCGGATAAATACCAAATTGCCGCAACACAGTCAATAGCAAACTATTCATTCTATATGGGGGCTGCTAATGATAATCTTGAAGAAGTTCTACGTACCAATCCCAAGAATGTTTGTGGTGTAAAAGTGTTTATGGGATCTTCAACAGGTAATATGCTGGTCGATAATGAGACTACCTTAGAAGGTATATTTTCGGAGGTTCCAATGCTGATTGCTACCCATTGTGAAGATGAAGAAACCATTAAAATGAATCTGGCAAGGTATAGGAGTGAATATGATCAATTAACGATTGAAATGCATCCGCTAATCCGTTCGGCAGAAGCTTGTTATATTTCTTCTTCTTCGGCAGTTGCCCTTGCTAAACGACACGGAACACGCTTACATATATTACATATCTCAACTGCAGATGAACTTAATTTATTTCAACACAATATCCCTTTAGCAGAAAAGAAGATAACAGCAGAAGCTTGTATTCATCATCTCTGGTTTTCGGACGAGGATTATGCAGAAAAAGGTAATTTTATTAAATGGAACCCTGCTGTAAAAACTGCAAAAGACCGGGATGCTGTTTTTCAGGCTGTGCTTGATGGAAAGATTGATGTGATAGCGACTGATCATGCTCCGCACACATTTGAGGAAAAATCCAGACCTTATGCAGAAGCACCATCTGGCGGGCCATTGGTTCAGCACGCATTGCAAGCTTTACTTGATTTTTACCATCAGGGGAAAATGACTTTAGAACAAATTGTACAAAAAACAGCACACAATACTGCCCTGTGTTTCCAGATGGAGAACCGTGGGTTTATTCGTGAAGGCTACTGGGCCGACCTGGTTTTAGTCGATTTAAATAAACCTTACCAGGTAAACAGAGCTAATATCCTGTCTAAATGTAACTGGTCTCCTTTTGAAGACCATACATTTCAGTCCTCAATTACCCATACATTGGTTTCCGGCAATATTGTATATGAAAATGGAGAGATTATTGAAGGAATAAGCGGTCGCCGACTATTATTTGATAGAGATTGACGACCAAACAACATAATTGAATAATCTACATTGAATGAGAACAATATTATTCTATTTAACTGTATTAATTAGCTGCATGTCTTGTCAAAACCAGCAAGTTGTTGAAGGCCAGCTTCAACAAGAAGATAATCCTCAACCAATAGAACCTACACCCGCTGATACAGTGATGCTTTCAAAAGCGTATCAAAAATTCAAAGAACCTGCTATCAGCAAAAAAAGATTTACACAAAAGGATATAGAACCTTTATTATATAAATTGCCAGCCAACCCGTCTTTCAAACTCCATAAACTTGGTGAATCTGTTCAACACCGTAATATTTTTCAGGTTGAATATGGTTATGGCGAGAAGAAGGTCATGCTTTGGTCGCAAATGCATGGAGATGAGAGTACTGCTACAATGGCGCTTTTAGACATCTTCAACTTTTTAGCTGGCGAGGGTGATGAGTTCGATTCAATCCGAACCTTAATCAAAGAGAATACCCATTTATATTTTATTCCAATGCTCAATCCAGACGGGGCAGAGATTTTCAATCGCCGGAACGCAATGGGAATTGATATCAATCAGGATGCACGAAGAGGTACTACCCCTGAAGCTAAGATCCTAATACAGGCTGCAAAAACCATTGAACCAGCTTTCGGATTTAATTTACATGACCAACAACCGTATTATGCGGCAGGCTATGGAAACAAACCGGCAACAATCTCTTTTTTAGCACCTGCTTATAATTATGAGCGAGATACAAATAACATACGCTCAGATGCAATGCGAATGATTGTTGGCATGAATCAATTACTGCAAAATTATATTCCCGGAGGCGTTGCTAAATACAATGATACACACGAACCAAGAGGCTTTGGTGATAATTTTCAAAAGTGGGGAGCACGCACCGTATTAATAGAATCAGGCGGGTATCCAAATGATCCTGAAAAGCAGCATATTCGCAAGCTAAACTTTCTCATTATATTAAACTCACTAATTGATATATCAACAGATAATTACAAAAATTATGAAGTTTCAAACTATGAAACGATCCCTGAAAACCGAACCAAAATCAGTGATCTGATCATTCGCAACCTCACTTATAAAACTGATACATTAACCTATAAAACTGATCTGGCGATTAACCAGGATCAATATAATTTAGATAAAGGCGATTATTATTTAAGGGGTCGGGTTGCAGATGTGGGCGATTTACAAGAAAGCTATGGCTACAATGAAATAGATGCCGAAGGTTTAGTCTTTACCATTGGTAAATTCTATGAAAAACCATTTAAAGATCTATCTGCGATTACTCCGGAGCTTGCTTATGACCTGATTAAGAAAGGCTATTATGGTGTTCGCATTAAAGAAATGCCTGAAAATAAACTCTATCATTTACCACTATTAATTCTGAAAGACGGCAAAGAGCCCAGCGGTGGAATGCATCTGGGAATGCCTGCAAATTTCTTCCTTTCAAAAAATGGAAAACTTCAGTATGCTGTCATTAATGGTTCTTTAATTAATTTAAGTGAGCCAATAGAAAATACTTATCATCAGTACATTAGATAAGAAACACCATGGGAACAAAATTTATAAAGACAATTTCCATCCGCTGGTCTGACATGGATCCAAACTTCCATTTAAGGCATAGCGCTTATTATGATTTTGGTGCTCAGCACCGTATGGAATTATTAGAAGATCTCGGCCTCACCCTAAAAGTAATGCAGGAACAGAATTTCGGCCCGGTATTATTTAGGGAAGAATGTGTTTTTAGAAGAGAAATCAAGTTTTCAGATAAAATTGATATTCATACAAAACTTATCAGTATGAAACCTGATGCTTCGAGATGGACCTTAGCGCACGAATTTTACAAAGAAGATGTCCTTTGCGCTACCATCACATTAGATGGAGCGTGGATGGATACGAAGTTGAGGAAACTTGCAAATCCGGTTCCAGAAATAGCAACGGAAACCATGCAAAAATTTCCAGTTTAGCCGCATCATCTTATTACCATTATTCAAATAAGTTCAATAGATCCGTTTTTGACAAAGAATTAAAAAAGGAAGAATCTGTATCAATTAATTTCTCAACCAATTGCTTTTTAGATTCCTGCATTTTTACAATTTTTTCTTCTATTGTATCCGGACTTATTAAGCGGACAGCTATCACTTTCTTGTCTTGCCCGATGCGGTGTGCACGATCGATCGCCTGATTTTCAACTGCAGGATTCCACCATGGATCAACCAAATAAACATAGTCTGCCTCTGTCAGGTTTAAACCGGTACCCCCTGCTTTCAGACTAATAAGAAATACATGAATTAATGGATTGTTTTGAAACTCATTTACAACGGCCTCCCTGTTTTTAGTCGCGCCGGTCAAATAAGAGTATGAAATCTTTTTTTTGTTTAACTCTTCGCCGATCAAATCGAGCATACTCACAAATTGAGAAAATATTAATATTTTATGTTGTGGAATCTTCTCTTCTATTTGCTGAATAAGAATCGTTATTTTAGCCGATTCAGTACCTGATAGTCCGTCTTTTGAGAGTAATGCCGGTGAATTACAGATTTGCCTTAATTTCGTAAGCCCTTTTAAAACGTTCATAGGGCTTTTATTTAATTCTTCCGCCGTTGTTGCTGAAATGTACTCCCTGAATTCTTTTTCATAAGCATCATAGATTCTCCGTTGTTCATCTTTCATACCACAATAGAGAATCATTTCTGTCTTTTCCGGTAATTCTTCGGCAACTTCTTTTTTAGTTCTCCGAAGTATAAATGGCTTTATTTTGGATTGCAGATTAATTGCACTACTCTTTTTCTGAAACTTATCGATGGGTATGGCATACGTATTTTTGAAAAACTGTTTATTCCCTAATAATCCTGGGCAAGCAAAAGAAAGCTGACCATAGATATCAAATGTATTGTTTTCAATGGGTGTACCGCTTATAGCAATTTTGTTTTTGGACTTTAATAAACGAACAGCTTTATAACGCTGTGATTCAGGATTCTTAATGTTTTGAGATTCATCTAAAAAAATGTAATTAAAATTGTACGCTTTTAAAAAATTGATATCTGAAAGCAAGGTACCATAGGATGTTAATATGATTTCATAATGATGGAAATCTGAAGAATCTTTTAACCGGTTTGATCCATAGATGCTTAAAAACCTGATAGAAGGCGCAAACTTTAATATTTCTGCCTGCCAGTTAAAGATTAAGGTGGCAGGAACAACAATTAAATTCGTATTGTTCTGCACCTTTTTTCTTTGCGTTAAAATAAAGGCAATGATCTGTATGGTCTTACCCAAACCCATATCATCTGCCAAACACCCTCCAAAATTTAGCCCATCTAAAAAATTAAGCCAGTTCAATCCTTGCTTTTGATAAGAACGCAGGTTGGCATTCAATTCTTCTGGCACTTTTATCTGTTTAATACCATTGAATGCAGTTAAATTTTCTCTATAAGATTGTAATTCACGAACAACTTTTTCATCCACCATATCTTCATCGAAAAGTTGGTCGATGGCCGAATAGTTTATTCTTGGGATATGCAAATTTTCATTGTCAGCTATATCCCCGGAATTAAAATATGCTGTAAATTTCCGAATCCATTCAGTTGGTAAAATACCAAGACTCCCATCGTCTAAATTAACATACTTGCTTTTTCTTTTTAATGCCTTCTGAACATCCTGTAGGCTAGCTTTATTTTTGCCAAAGCGAACCTGAATATTAGCATTGAACCAATTGATTCCACTTAGAACCTTAATATCAATGTTAACTTTATTGGGATTCAACTTATTCCCTTCTATTTCATTGAATCCGAAAACCGTAATATTGTAATCGCGCCAAATTTCAAAAGTATTAAGAAACCATTCTTCTTGTAAAAAGTATTTTTTATCCAAATAGAAATAGTGAAGATCATTTTCCAGTTGTTCAATAAAATCAGGATGCTGCTTCAGCAACAAGGTCATAAACTGCTCTTCATCAACATCCTTACGTTTCACTGAAAAGTCAGTTCCTAATCCGTCAGAAGAATAAATCTGCTTTTTGGTTCTGATAGGAATTTCAACGTCGCCATATCTCATTACCGGAATTATCATAACGTTCCCGTCGGCATCGGAAAGATAAATGATTTTCTCAGGCTCCTCGTTAAAACCCTGTTGTGCTAATTGCTTAGGTGTTGCTAACTTAACATCTTTATAATCAATTTGAATTTTTTCTTCCAGCACTGATAAAACCTTGGTTTTAAATTCTTTAAACTTGGAATGATGAATAGTTAATTGATTGTTATTCTTCTTAAAAAGCTCAATAACATTCAATACCTGCAATTTATCAAGGAGATATAAAGAGTCTCCCTTTAAAACAAAATAATCCAGTTTGATACGAAGATCATTAAAGGAAATACGTTCTCCATGGATCATTAGATATCCCTCGATTTCATAAAACAAGGAATTCCTGACAACTACCAAATTGAGGCTATCCACAAGAATTTTTGCTTTTATTGATACCAGTGAATTTGCTATTACATTTTCCGACTGATCCTTATCATGATAATAAAAGTGATAGCCAGCCGGATTTTTAATAATTGCCTTTAATGCTTTCAGATCTGATACAGATCTCTTTGTATCTGAGTGATGTTCAAATCTGGCAATAGCCGTATAAAATTTTAGTAAATCAGGATTATCTGATTCCCAGATATAATCAATCGCCTGCAGCGGCCGTAGTGGATTTTTCAGTTTCCCGCCTTTTGAAAACTGAGCACTGTAAAGCTCTGCAATTAAATATTTATAATATTTATGTTGCCGAAAAACAACAATCCGTTCCTCGCCTGGCTCCTTTCCTTGCCTTAAAACGGATGCGCCATCTGAACCTGCATATAATTCATTATTTATAGCTTGCAAGCTATCCTTTGTAATTGCCAGTAAACTTTCATTCTTTGAAATAATAGAAAGCCGGTCACTGTCGTATTTGATATCGAAAAATTTATTTAAATCGCTTTCCTTCTCCAGTCCATAGTTAACAGCATGTTTTTTTAATCGTTCTTGCCTTATGCTATCATTAAAAAATACCGCATAGTCTTCCTTTCTTAAAATTGCAAATAACAAAAGTGCCTGATGTTCACATAAGCCTTTCCGGGTATGATGACAGTTGCAAGTTAATGTCGTGATCTCTTCCTGCTTGTAAAGACTAAGCAGAATAGATAAAACTGAAGAATCCTTACTTGTAAAATGTCCTTCATTTAATTGAATACTTATTGGAACTAAATTGAGAAGAGATAAAGAATCAAAGCTGACTCCTTCTATAGTATGTTGGTATATAGACGCTTCGGTAAGATTTTCGAGATCAGAGCTCTTTAAAGTATAAGTGTGGTTTTCTGAATTGAAAGCCCGTCCGTTATTCGTTTGGCTCACTAATTTTAATTTTATTGAAATTTGGTTAAATATAAGAAATGAAAACTAAAAATGATATTCAACCTTATATACAATATAATCACATTTAATTCAATATCACAGGTTTTATGTTTAAAATGTACACATATGACCTATTTATACGATATTTTAACCTTTTTTAACAGGTAATAGATGACGAATTTTGCACCAGTTCATATCGAAATGAATTTCAAACATAATAATGAAAGTATTTTACGTATTTCTATTTCTTTGCATAAGCATTTTCAGTTGTAAAAATATCGAATACAGTCCCAATCAAATATTCGATAAAAACTCTTATCAGGACATTAATGCAAGCAACTTAAAAAGACTAGGTGACGGCAGCCGGGATGATACCGTTCGGTTTATTATTACAGGTGACACCCAGGAATGGTATGATGAGACCGTTAAATTCTATAAAAAGGTAAATTCTATGCCGGGAATAGACTTCGTAATTGTAGCCGGAGATGTAACTGAATTTGGAACATTAAAGGAAATGCAATGGCTTGCAGAAAAGCTTGATAAGTTAAATGCTCCTTATGTAGCCGTTATCGGAAATCATGACCTTACTTCGCGTGGCAGAGACGCTTTTCAGCGAATGTACGGAGAGCTCAATTATTCCTTTATTTATGGAGGCATAAAGTTTATTTGTCATGATACAAATAGCCGGGAATATCAGTTTAACGGAAACGTACCCAATATACCATGGCTTAAACAAGAATTACAAGCTGAAGAAGGCGTAAGTAATTATGTGGCAGTTTCTCACGTGCCACCTATTTCTGATGACTTCGATGAGAAACTGATAAAAGACTACGCTACAGCTTTCGATGAAACTCCCGGATTTCTTATGTCCTTTCATGCACACACCCATACTTTCGATAAATTCAGATTGGGTAATTCCAATATCCCTTATGTAATTACAAGTGCAATGGGAAAGCGTGAATTCTTATTAGTGGAGATTATAAATAATAAATTAAGTTTTGAACAAATATCTTTTTAAAATATCATCCATCCTATTGTTTTTCTTTTTGGGAACAGCAAAGAGCTCCGCACAAAATCTAAAATTTTTAATTCCTGATCATGCCATTGGACAATATGCCGGAAGCATTGGCTACTTTAGCGTAGGTGCCGGTTATGAAATCTTTAAGAATAAAAGAGGATATTTAGACTTCAACTATGGTTATGTTCCTGCTTCCAAAGGAGGAGAGCTTCATGCTCTTACCGCGAAACTGGCTTACAAACCATTTGAAATCAAATTGAGTGATTGGGGGAAGCTTTATCCATTTAACCCGGGCTTCTTTCTTAGCTATACTTTTCATGAAGATCTGGCTTTCAGATATCATTCAAGCGAATACCCGTCAGGCTACTATTATTGGTCTCCGGCATTAAGGCCGCATTTATCTGTTTCTAACGAAATTGAGTTTTCAATGGCTAATATATGGGATGGCCTGGGTATCAAAAAAATTGGCCTTTATACAGAATTCAATACAAACGATTTCTACATTGTCAATTATTTTCAGAACACCTCATCCCTATCATTATCTGATGTTTTCCAACTTGGAATCGGTATTCGATTAAAGTTCTAAGAGTGGTTATTTGAATTTACTTATACCTTAACGCTCTGATTATTCACATTTGATTTAAACAAAAAGGAGTAAAACGGGTTATGTAGGTAAACTAAATCCTATGATCATGAATTCACAAAAAGGTCCACAAAAGAATAAAGATAACGAAGACGCTATTGAAAATAAGAAAGACAATTATGATGACGGCACTGTGCTCGCTAGCGGAGATCCTCATCAGCAGGAAGAACTCGACCACGCTACTGATGCATCTGCAGCCTCTTTTACATTAGAACCGGAAAAAGGTATTGCTCCTGATTCGAAAGAAAAGAAAAAAGAAGACAATAATGTTAAGAAAGGTTGATTTCAGTTATTATCGTTTAACTTATTGAACACTCCTTCTACCCTTGTTTGTAACTTGTAAAGAGTTCGGATCTATATCTTACGCCGATATCAGCATATGCTCTCGACTTTTCTGGAAAATCGAGGGAAGCTTATGGGAATATATAGGTGAACAACCTTTACATGTTACGAAGATGCATCGAACAAGGTAAAGAACGATTCAAGAAAATCGCTTCAAATTATTGCTTTTTAGGTATCACTAAACTATAATTGGTACTTCTTCCCCCTTCTTGTTCCTTGATTAATATTCCTTTGTTTATCAAATCCTGTATATCTCTTAGAGCTGTATCGGATGATGTTTTTGTCATTTTCGCCCATTTTGAACTAGTAAGATTTCCGAAAAAACCGTCTAGTAAATTATCGATCATTTGTCTTTGACGGCTGTTCAAGGGTGTTTGACTATAATGCTGCCAAAATCGGTTTTTATCGAACACATCATCAATAGCTTCTTCTGTATAATCCATAGAACGAAAAAGACAATCTAAAAACCAGCTGATCCATTTAGTGATGTCGAGGTTACCCTTTTGCGTATTCTCTAAAAGTGTATAATATGTTTTTTTCTCGCGTAAAATTTGTGCGGACATGCTATAGAATCTTTGCGGACTTTGGTCTGCACGAGACAATAACATATCTGTTAATGCGCGGGTAATGCGACCATTCCCATCATCGAAAGGGTGTATGGTTACAAACCAAAGATGTGCTATAGCCGCTTTTATAACGGGGTCATTTTGCTCATTCTTGTTAAACCAGTTTAAAAAAAGCCTCATTTCTTCAGCAAGCCTTGTGGCTTCGGGCGCCTCAAAATGTACTTTCTCCTTTCCCATAGCACCTGAAACAACCTGCATGGGGCCTCCTTCGGATGGTCTCCAATTGCCCACTGTTATCTTATACATTCCGCTTCTTCCTGTTGGGAACAATGCAGCATGCCATCCGAAAAGGCGATCTTCAGTTAACTCCTCATCATATCTTTGTGTAGCATCCAGCATCATTTCTACAACACCATCTACATATCGATCTGTAGGAACCGCACCAGCAATATCAATTCCTAAATGCCTTGCGATTGAGGAGCGCACTTGACCTATATTGAGATGTTCCCCTTCTATTTCACTCGATTTTATTACATCCAAAGTAAGGGTATCAAGAAAAGTGGTTTCTTTTACTTTAAATCCCAGAGCGTTCATTTGTCCGAGTAATTTTCCTTGACGGTGACGCATATTACCCAATATCGGTAATATCAGTTCACTATCCCAAGTAAAGTTCGGCCAGTCTTTCAATAGATGTATATACATAATCTCCGTATTTATGCGGTAAATATAAGAACGATTCCTCGCATAATATATTATTCGACGCAAATATGCGATGTTTAATGACTTTATTCTCCGCAGGATATTTATTTAAAATTCCTTCCGCCATGAAATACATCTTTGGGAACTTTCTCATGAGCCTGCGTTTGTTTGTTTTGTGAAGGATAAGGAGCATTCTTTTCATTGGCATGGGATGATGTCAATACCGGCAAGTCATCCTGTTCACGCTGTACCAGCTTACCCAATAGCTTCGTTAAGTTAAAACATTTACTGACAATAACGTGAACCACATTCCCTTCCCGCTGCAATTTTCCCTCAACCATCAGCAACCTTGAGTTCAGGATTTCTTTGCGGTAGGTTTCAAAAAGCTTTTCAAATACCACCAAGTTAGCAGAGCCGGTCTCATCCTCGATGGTGATAAAACAGACCCCGGCAGCGGTTCCAGGTCGCTGCCTGACCAGTACCAGTCCGGCAACCTTAACCAATTGCCCATCAGCCACATCATTATTAATGGCATGCGTTGATAACACCCGCAGCATTTCCAATTGCGGGCGGACAAAACTCACCGGATGCGCTTTTAAGGATAAGCCCACAGTAGCATAATCCTGAATCACGTGTTCCCCTTTTGTCATCAATGGCAACGCGACCTGCCCTTCCAATACACTTTCCGAAGGCTGCCCTTTGAAAACCCCTATCGGCATGTCCTGTAATGCCGATACTTCCCAAAGTGCCTGCCGGCGGTCAAGGCCAAGGGAGCGGAACGCATCCGCATCTGCCAACCGCTCTAATGTGGCAATTGCAATCCCCGCATCCCGTAATGAAGTAATGGTCTTGTAAGCGGTTCCCCGCTTAGCCACTAAGCTATTCATCTCTTCTTCCCCTACCCCTTTGATCTGCCTGAAGCCTAAGCGTATGGCGTAATAGTTACCGGACTTCCCTTCAAGTAGGTTGTCCCAGGCCGAATGGTTAATGTCGGGCGGGCGGACTTCCACACCGTGCTTCTGTGCATCGATAACAATCTGCGCCGGGTGGTAAAAACCCATGGGCATGCTGTTGAGCAGTGCCGCAGCAAAGGCATCCGGATAATAATGTTTCAGCCAGCAGGATACATACACCAGCAGGGCAAAACTTGCCGCATGGCTTTCCGGGAAGCCGTAACTGCCAAAGCCTTCCAGCTGCTTGAAAATCCGCCCGGCAAATTCCTCGGTGTACCCTTTTTCCATCATACCGTCAATCAGCTTTTGCCTGTACCGGTTCATCTGCCCGTTGGATTTAAAAGTAGCCATGCTGCGGCGCAGACCATCAGCGTCGGCAGGCGTAAACCCTCCTGCAACAATCGCAATCTTCATCGCCTGCTCCTGGAAAAGCGGCACGCCCAAGGTACGTTTTAAAATTTCCTTCATCTCCGGCATGGGGTATTCTATTTCTTCTTCACCATTGCGCCGCCGCAAATAGGGATGCACCATATCGCCCTGTATCGGTCCCGGCCGTACGATGGCCACTTCAATAACCAAGTCATAAAAGTCTTTTGGTTTCAGGCGTGGCAGCATCGACATCTGCGCCCGGCTTTCAATCTGAAAGACCCCTAAGGTATCAGCCAGGCTGATCATTTTATAAACCCCCGGATCATCCTGCGGAATATTTGCCAATGTCAAGTCTAATCCATAATGATCTTTACAAAGCGTGAAGGCCTTGCGGATACAGGTCAGCATCCCCAGAGCCAGCACATCGACCTTCAAAAAACCCAGTTCATCAATATCATCCTTGTTCCATTCAATATTGGTACGCTCATCCATGCGGGCGTTCAATATCGGGCAGAGATCCGTTAGTTTGCCCTGGGTTACTACAAAACCTCCGGTATGCTGGCCCAGCTGCCGCGGAAATCCCATCATCTGGGCAGTTAGTTCCAGTGTTTTCTTTAAATGCGGATCCCGGGGATTCAAACCCTGTTCAGCCACCCGTTTAGCATCAAACCATTCATCCGTATGCTCCCAAATGGAACCGGAAAGGCGGTTTATGGTATCCACCGATAAGCCCATTGCTTTGCCCACATCACGCAACGCGCCTTTCTGGTGCAGCTGGGTAACGGTAGCCACGATGGCTGCCCGGTCGCGGCCATATTTATTATAAATATATTGGATAATCTCCTCCCGCCGTTCATGTTCAAAGTCAACATCAATATCGGGCGGTTCGTTCCTGGCAGGAGAAATAAAACGCTCAAAGAGCAAATCAAACTTCATGGGGTCAACCGAAGTGACGCCTAGGCAAAAACAAATGGCAGAATTTGCTGCCGAGCCCCGTCCCTGGCATAAGATGCCGCGGCTGCGCGCTTCGCGGACAATGTCCTCCACAAACAGAAAATAATTGGCGTAGTCCATCTTTTTCACAAAATCCATTTCATGGACAATCATCTTCACCACTTTTTCAGGAATCACCTCACCATAAATTCCATGAGCGCCTTTCCAGGTCAGGTATTCCAGTTCCGCCAGTGGGCTGCGGCCGCTCTGGTTGATCTCGGCCGGATAGACATATTTTAATTCATCGAGGGCAAAGGTGCATGCCTCGGATATCTCCATCGCATTGCGAATGGCATCTGGATATTTGCGGAACAGACGGTGCATTTCTGCTACGGGTTTCATATAGCGTTCCGCATTTTGGTGCAGCCGGAAACCCGCTTCCTGAATGGTACATTTCTCCCTGACACAGGTCAGGATATCCTGCAGTTCCCTGCGCGAGGGGTTATGGTAATGCACATCATTAGTTGCCACAACCGGGATATGATATTTATCCGAGAGCTGCCGGATACGGAAGACCAGTTTATCATCATTGCCCAGATAGCTGCGTGTGGCTGAAAAGTATAGCTGCCCGCCCAAAGCCTCTTTATATTCCTGGATGTTTTGAATAAAAGAAGCTTCAAAATTGAAATGCCGGTTCAGCTGGCTGGGCATTACGGCGGTAAACAAAATACCGCCAGCATGCTCATATACATCCGCCTTGTATAAATGGCAAGATCCTTTTTCAGCGCGGAGATTGCCTTTGGTCAGTAAAGCGGACAGCCTGCCGTAAGCTTCCCGGTCTGTCGGATAAGCGAGCAAACTAGGACCGTCCAACAAATCCAGCCGGCAAGCCGGAATAATGCGAATATCTTTTTCTTTCGCAGCCGCATGGGCACGGACAATTCCCGCCAAGGTATTGCGGTCGGTGATGGCGATTTTTTTATAGCCAAAGGCAGCTGCCTGATTCACCAATTCATGGGGATGAGAAGCTCCCCTGAGGAAGCTAAAGTTAGAGGTGACCTGTAATTCGCTATATTCCATTTCCTTATCCCTTAAGCAAAAAAACCATGAATAAACCATTGATACCGCTCACCGTCATAATGACCTGAACGAAAGAGCCAGTAGCGCTGCCCCTGTTCATCTTCGACTTGATAATAATCCCGGTGCTCACCTGCATCAAGCCACCATTCCCGTTCAATCCGTTCCGGACCATCAGCTTTAACAACGTTGTGTTTCGTACCCTTATAAATGAAAAATCTTGGCGGATTATCGGGGATTAAGGCCATCACCTCAACCGGCTCAGGCTTTTTAAGCAATTCCGTTGGTCGCGGCTTATCGGTACGCCAGTCTGAAAGCGGATTTTCGGTGATTATTGCCGAGATTTTCAGTGACCGTTCCGGCCAGTAATGGGCAGCAGGCACATAGCGGTGAATAACACCAGGACCCATTTTGCCCGCCACCCGGTCCAGCAAGCAGATCACACTCTGATCATTCAATCCCGGCTTTCCGACCCACAGCGCTTCCTGTCCGGGTATTACATCATCCACTTTTGGTGCCTTCAGGACAAACAATTCGATTCCCAATCCCGGGCGTATCTGTTCAATCTTAAGCTGAAAAAGTTTAAACAAATGGCTCACGCTGTGGCTGGCCCCATTGGTACCAATATCAATCCGGACAATCTTTCCATCAATACGGTAGCAGTTCAGGATGCCTTTACGTAATCCCTTTCCTTCCTTTTGCAAGCGCAGGCATAGATTTTCAAGCAACCGTGTAATCGCTATTTCAATTCCCGTGCGTGTCCTGATCGGTTCCAGGCAGGGCAAGCGTTCCTGAAAAGGTATAGGAACTTGCAAGGGCTGCATAATCTCATCTACGATGCCGAGCGCCTGGCCAAGCCGGGCTAAAAAATCCTCCCCGAAACGCCTGCGCAGTACGGAACGCGGCATGCCAATAAAGCTTTTGATCTGATAGAAGCCAAGCTTCCGCAACCTAGCCGAGGTAACTTCAGGCAAGCGCAAAGCTTCCGGTGGCAAAGACAGCAAAGCTTCGGCGTGACCGCCAGTGGGGATTAAAGGCGTTATCGTGCCAAAGTGGGCAACTGCCCAGGCTGCCCCGATGGTATCAGCCATTGCCAGCCGGACGGTATAACCCTTATCTTTTAACCGGGATACAATCTCTTTCAGGTATCCGCGTTCCCCGCCCCAAAGGTGGGCACAGCCGCTGACGTCCATAAATAAGCCATCAGCTGAAAACTCATCGATCATTACGGTTGGCGAATACCGCACGCACCACTCGCCAAGCCCTTTCAGCAGTTTAGCGGCGCGATCGGGTTTATCATCCAATACTTCCAGTCCGGGACAAATAGCTTTGGCATCTGCTGCACGCATCCCGGTTTCAATTCCCTGCAATCCGGCCAGCGGGCTGATGGCGGTAATCATCATGCGCCCATGAACAGGCGCAGCAAAAACAAAGGGCACTTCTTTCAGCTCCGGACGGCGGATAAGCTGCCAGTCGGCCGGCAAATAGCGAAACCATATGGATACATAACGCTTTTTCATTTTTAGCCAATCTGTCTTTCCTCCTGATCAAATCCCATTGTTTCCTGCTTAACCTTCGCTACTTCAACAAACCGATCGCCAGCCCATTCGAGTATCCAGCTGCCCGGATTTCCATGACGCACTTTCGTCAGTTCCACATTCCAGCGCGGAAAGCCAAGGCCCGGCATCCCCTCCTCCGTCTCGCTTGGTACCGGCATGATCTTCCAGCGTGCTGCTGCTACAGTGGCCGGTGCCTTGCGGGCATCTTTGCGCAGAATAAATCCGGTAACGCCAGTCTGCTCAACGGCAAGCTGCAGCCTACGGGACTCGATCACGTTTAAGCCATGCACTTCGGCTACCACCGCTGCCAGCCCCTCACATTTTAACGCTTCCTCCATGATCCAAAGCACATCCTTTTCTCTAGTCACATCCATAAAAATGATCCGCTCCGGATCTACATTGAACAGGCAAAGGGAAGCAGGAAAAAGCTTTCTGGAGGTACTGACCCATACACAAGCAGCCCCCTCTTTCATCAGGATGGAAAGCAAGGCACCGATAAAACCACCGCTGGCCGCCGAATGCTCGGGTTCTACGCTGATAAACTCATGAATGGCCTTTTTGGGGAAAACACCCGTTGGAAAGGCACTTTCGATTTCGCCCAGACCAATAGCCTTAGCAGCATCGCCGGTCTGCGCCTTAAAACCTTGCCATAGCAGAATATCCCGTTGTAATTTGCCAATCAATTCCTTCTTCGCATTCATGTTTCTTCTTATTTAAACTAACAATATTAGCAATAAATACTGAACAAAACAAAATTACGACTAATAATATTAGTATTTATAATAAGAAAGAAAAGATTTTTTCAGCGTTTATTAACGGAAGTAATGGAACGAAAGGGTGATTGCCTAAGCATTCGAAAGGCTTAAAATAAGGAACCTGATAAAACTCATTAAAGAAAAATAATGACGTCCAAAGAATGGATTCGCGTTATTGCTCCGCTTGATATGCTTCTTCAAACGTAAAAAAGATAATAACAGGAAAATAATTGACACCTGCCAATTCCGAAAAAGCATCTGCTGAAGCTTTAGTTCTGCCTCTTGCAGGATCAATGTCTGACTCAGCGAGCGTCCCGCCTTTATAAAAGTATGTTCTTTTAGATAAAACTGCCTTTTCTAGTGTCCTCAGCTCATTTGCATTTAAAGTACTGATATCGCTAATATAAAAATCAGCATCAGCAATATTGCCTGAACGATCAGCCCAACTAATTACTTTTATTGCCCGCTCGTTGGAAAGTTGCAGCAATCGTTGTTTTGAAAACCCTTCGTTAAGCGGCTGATTGAATTCAACAGGTTTTATTGTCATTATCCAACGTACAAGATCTTCGTCCGGATAAATGACATCATCTACCAAGCCAGGATTAAGGTAGACAGGTCCTTTAATATTATTTATTATTCTGGTATTGGGTTTCTTTTTATAAATCGTACCATCATCAGCCTGAACTTGCGCTTGCCTGTGAAATATTGAAGTTTGACCCTGGCTAGCAATAGGGATCACAAACAAGAAAAGCAGTATTATAAAGTTTAAATTTGTCATGGCTGTTTTTTTTAATCAATCCATAGAAGCCATAAAGAGTTCATTATTGACACTACTTGGATCCCTCTTACCCTCTTCATCATAAATTTAAAAACACATTGCTAATAACGGTTGATAAAAATACAGAGGAAGACCCGGTTCAGGACACCTCGAGAATTAATTTAATCGTCTTTTCAGCTGGTGTGCGCCTTGCTCCTCTTCATCGGTTTTGAACTGCGTTTCTTTATATCACAACAGAGTTTTTGGCTACTCAATACCAAACAATTCAACCAGCAAAGCTATTAAGCGTTTTGTTAAACAGAGAATTCCAATGTCAAGCGTCCACCAAGCCCTTCACGAATAATTCTCATCAAGGTTGTCAGACGAATATCGCTTGCATTATTTTCAATTCGTGAGATGTAGTTCTTTGTTGTCCCGACACGCAAAGCAAGTTCTTCCTGTGTCAGGTTTTGTTTTTTTCTCGCTTCTTGTATAAGCACACCGATTTTGAACGCTTCGAATTCTTCAGCGTATTTCTCATGTGTTGATGTTCCCTTCTTGCCGTATTTATGGTCAAGGTGGTCGTCCCAATTTACGATGCTATTTTGCTTCTTTACTTTCATAATATTGTTGTTTTAATCTTTCTGCTCTTTCAATTTCTTGTCGTGGCGCTTTCTCTGACTTCTTCTGAAATCCGTTTAGGGGTATTACAAGATTTCCTTTATCAAAACAACAGAATACTCTAAAATGTCACTGCCAACTATTATCCGTATTTCATAAAGTCCGTCAGTGCCTTCAAAGTGTTTAAAAAAATTTACAGGAATAACCTGTAATATCCTTACAAGACCATTAAGAGGCAAAGAAAATATCACGACTGCGCTCAGTGAAAGCAATAAACTTGTCAACCCATTAAATCTTATTTTAGTAACATAGAAATAATATTCATTTCGGTAAGTAATCAAAACATTCTCCAAAAAGGTCTTATTTAATTCTATATTTCTTGTGTCGGTTCACGCATTCTTTTTTTGGGATACTTCTTAAGAAGAAAATGAAAAATGATAGTACCCAAAAAAGGACCTACAATAATAACAATAGGATCGAAAAGGTTGTCTATAAGTGAATAAAGTATAAACAAAACTAATGCAGAAATAGCGAAATAAATAATAGCGTTTTTCATTGGATAGGTTAAACAGGTGATTTGATAGGAATAAATTTAGCTTTTATAATAAGTTAGCTATTGATCATAGCAATTACGTTACTTCAAATATAATAATATTATTTCAAAAAAGTCCACTGCTATTTCATAGCTCTAAACTCAGTAATGGTTAGCTACTAATGCACTTGTAACCTCCGCGACAAGTTCCTCTTTGATATCTTTATTATAACCGTTACTGCGATATACAATATTTCCATTTTTGAATAATATATTGTCAAAAGTTGCTGTAATCGTTGTTTAAAGAAACTCCTTATTTCTCTTTTAAGTTGTGGACCGGGTTTTCGTGAATTCTTTTGATCGTTCCCAACATGCTAGTTAAAAAGGTTATTATGAAAGCTGAAAATGCAGGAACAATAAACATCCAGGTTTCAAGACTCACACGGTAAACAAACTCATCCAACCAAACTTTCATTATCCACCACGAAATCGGGATTGAAAGGAAAATTGCTACAACGATAAGCTTCATGAAATCCGTTGATATCAATTGAATTATTTTAAAATTAGACGCCCCCAATACCTTTCGGATGCTAATTTCCTTGCTTCTTTGATTGGTGGTAAATGAAATCAAACCGAAAAGCCCCATAATTGCTATGGAAATAGATAAAAAGGACGCTAGCAAGGTTAAGTTGGACAATAGCTGTTCCTTTTTATATGAGGCTTCATATGCATCGTCCATAAAGTAAAAGCTTATGGGATTTCCTGGAATTATATTATTCCATAGTTCCTGAATCTCCTTTGAAACATATTGCAAATTAGCTGTTTCGATTTTAAATGCTGCAAAATTGCCGTTTAAATTACTGTAATTAAGGACCATTGGTTTTATTTGCTCCCTAAATGAGGAGTAATTGAAATCCTTGACTACGCCGATGATTTCGAAAGAAGCGACTTCTGTATATAAAACTTTTCCTACTGCTTCACTTCCTATTAACTTTTCCATACGCTCATTAATAAGTACAGATTGGTAATTACCGCTGCTTGATGCAGAAAAATCTCTTCCTTTAATTATTTTTATATCTAACGTTGAAAGGAAACTTTCATCTACAAACCAGTTCAAACCCTCAAGAAAATTTTCTGTATGCTTGCCAGGATCGGTCGTAAAACCTCCAGTTAACATCTTTTGCTCCATGGGAAGTGTGCTTGCAACCGTTCCGGACTTAACACCCCCTATTTTTAGCACATTTTCTTTAAACAAACCGGCACTTTCTCCCAAATAGTTTAAATTGTCTACCACCAATACCTGCTCTTTTGAATATCCCAGGTCTCGGGTGTTTATATACTTTAACTGTTGATAAATTATTAGAGATGCACCTATAAAAATAATCGAAACTGAAAACTGAAAAACGATGAGAACCCTGGTAAACGTATTTGTCCTACCAGACACATCCTTTTTATCTTTAACAGAGGCTACCGGGTTTAAGTTTATCAGATACAATGCTGAGTAACCCAAACTTGCTGTGCATGTAATAACAAATAAAAGGGAAACTGCTGCCGCTGTTCCTGAGGAGATTATCGTGTCTAGCGAAAAGGATTTTTGCAGTACATCATTTAAAAAAGGTAAACATAATGCAATGATCAGTGCTGATAGTATAAAACATGAAACAATGAGAAAAAATCCATCAAATAAGCACTGCAGAACAATGCTTTTCTTCGTTGCACCAAGAATTTTCTGCACACCAATTCTCTTAGTTTCTGACGAGAGTTGCACCAGTGAAACGTTAGAAAAGTTAATGCATGAAATAAACCAAACAAGTATAACTAGCAAGGCGATTATATAGATTATCTCCCTATTTCCGGTTGGGTCTAATTCGTCAGATAAATTTGAATCAAGGTGTATTCTATTAATTGGCATAAGCTTATATTCCAACTTATGGCCCGATGACTGAAAATCCTCCCAACTATTATAATTAACTCCGAGTTGTTGGGAAAAACCTGGATAAACATTCTCTTTAACCAAATGATCCAGCTTTTTCAATACCGGATCCAAACCCGCATTCTGTTTGAGCATGATGTAGGTATAGAAATTTGTACCTACAAAATTATCCCATCCATAAGCTAATCTCTGAATCGGCAATAAAAAATCAAAGTCGATATGAGAGTTGTCCGGGAAATCTTCAACAACAGCTGTAACAGTATAAGTGTTTTTATCTAGCTCCTCATAATTGCATTTATCAAAATCTAGTGTTCGGCCTATTGCCCTCGAATTCCCAAAATAGTTTCTGGCGGTGGATTCGGTAATAACAATCGCGTTAGACAATTGAAAGAAGTCGTCACTAGCCGCGTCCAAAACTTTCACTTCAAAAAGATTGAAAAATGCAGAATCTACATAAGCTGATGAAGTCTCTTTTAAATAGATGTCACCTTTCTTTACTAAAAAATTGGTTTGCGGTACAAACAGCCTCGTAAAAACTTTTACCTCAGGTAAGGATCTCGCTAGTAAAGGACCTATGACGTCACTGGTCTTCGCTGTATTTTTTTCAAGGTCACTTGCTTTTAATTCAGTGTTAACACGATAAATACGCGACTTATTAGAATAAAAATTATCATAGCTAAGTTCATCCTGTATATAAAGCCACGAAATAATACAAACTGCTAAAGACACCGTTAAGCTGAAAACTTTTTGAATATTGTAGCTTTTAAGTTTCTTTAAATTTCGAAACGAGATTTTTATATAATGCGGATAACCCATAAGTAAATATATTGATTATCAAAATATTAAACTAAATTTATTTCTTTTAAACTGTTAGACAACTTATTGAAGTTACTGCTAGGGATAAGACGAAAACTTAGTTATTTGCGGTAGTCACATTATTTCAGAAATTTTAATTACACGGTACTCAACATCAAGCCTCTTTGCATTTTCTTCTACACTTTGGTCAAAGCCTGCTCTTCTCCTTAATTTATTAACTTTTTTAGGATTTTTGATAGGATAAACAAACCAATCAGTTTCCCCGTTTTTTAGATGCAGCATACTTACTTGGGTGCCATACATTTGCTCTTTTTTATGATTTACTAAATATCTGTCATACATCATGGCATAAAGTCTAAAAGGCAATTCTTTTTCTGTAGCCGCTTTTTTAATTATACCAAGGTATTTATCAATTTTAGATGAATGTTGGATAACATTCCAAGCCGCATCCCAAGTTTCTTCTCCTACGAGTGTTCTACCCGGATAACCAAACTTCATAATAACATTTTCTACAAAAACTAAATTTGAAGAGTCAATTGAATTTTGAAGCTTCCATAAAGTCTTAATAATACTTTCTGGATCTACATTTAAGGATCTGGCTATGGAATCTTGTTGTATGGAATCAGCAATACCGTTGCTCAAAATCTCTCGATATTTTTGGTCCAATTGCATGACACTATCTAATTGATTTTTTAACCTAACATCGATTTCAGACTGTCCATAGACAATATAACAGGATGATAAGATCAACGAAAGAAGTGTAAGTATTTTCATGACTGTAATATAAATTTAATTATAGTACTTCTTACTAATTATTGATGTTACCAATATTGCTACGGAACCGAGAAAAGGGACGAGATCACGTGTTGACAATCCGTTTCTGAAAAGCATAAATACATAATAACCCGTTAAAAATATCGACAAACACAATGTAATATTTATTAGTCTTCTAATTCTTGAAGGATTGTTATCATGTTTCATAAATGTGTAGTTATAATTCTTTTCATCATCAATACCGATCGAGTTATTTATTACGTGTCAGCAGGCCACTTTTTGTAAAAAGCGGTTATTGTAAGATTTTTCAGCACAAACAAGGTTCAATACAATAATACGGTTACAATATAATTTATATTTTTCATATCCTATCGATGTATCGAGAAAAGTCATCAAAGCCATTGCTATCTTTTGAGTAATGCAATGAGACCAATTTTTTTGAAAGACGTAACGTTTTCCTGCTTCCTTCCGTTTTTAATAAACGCCAACTATTAAAAACTTATATGCCATGGAAAGATCTATAACCAAGTCACTTTCATTGACGGTCTGTATATTGGCCTTTTGTTTAAGCTTATTATCATGTTCCAAAAACAGTGAACCTCCTGCTTATTGCCTGGCAATTGTAGTACCAGATACCCTGCGGTTCAATATACTAAGCAAAGAAAGCAAGACTGATTTATTTTTTTCGACCGACGCGGTTTATGATACCAGCGAAATTGAGCTATTCAGAAAGGAAGTGAACGGGAATCTTCAAAAAGTCCAACTTGCTGTAGAAAAAAATTGGGAGGATCTTCATTTCTATACGATCGTGCACTCTTCCGAAATTATTTTCTTAAAAATAGGAAACCAGCCTTTGGACACGATAGCTGTTACAGTTGCAGTGGATCCAACTAAACCTTGTCCCCAACAAAAATTGGAACAGGTTAAGTTTAACAGCGAAGCTCCTGAACAAAATGCTCATGGCAGAATCGTTCTCTTTTACAGGGAAGAATGATTGGCTAAGTAAGAACAATCTAAACGTAGCAAGTCAGTTTATCATCACTAAAATATATTCATAATTATGAAACTATACAATTTCTTAATAAAACGGGGACTGTACCTGTTTTTGATTGTTCCTTTTTTGATTACAGGATGCGACAAGAAAGGCAACCCACTACCTAGCGGTTATAAGATAGATATCCAGAAAGATGGCATAAACTTTATTGATGAAACACCTATATTACTCACACCCGGCGCAAAAGATGGCCCTGAACTAATATACACTTTTCCTTCTCCGGGATATCAAACGAAAGAAAGTTTAAGTCTCACTTCATCACCATATAAAAAAGGCAACCGAAATAATAAGGAGTTTCGCCTATTCCTTTACCATCCAATGCAAGGAGGAGTTGAACTAAATAAAAAATACGAAATAAAGCCAATCGATGGAAAGGAAGTCATCATAAAGGGAGAAATTGATAACTTTAATGACTTCGAGAGTGGGCAACCTTTTTTCAGGTACAATTTAGATTACGACAAAACATATTATGGCACAGGCTTCATAGTGTTCGCAAAATATGGCGAAAATGAAAAATATAATATTTTAAGGTATTTCCCTCCTCTACTATGGTTTCTTCTTCCAATTCAGCACAATTGGTAAAGGCAACTCTGCCCGCCAGTAAAAAATGGGTATTAAAATCGACATGTGGTGCTGATGCAAAACAACCTATTTCTTTTGATTTCTCTTGCTCTGACGTTATAACTATGGTTTTCTCTTTCTCTGTAGAAGATTTCAGCACGGAACCCTCACAAGCCCCGGCAATCGAAAAGCTAATAAAGTCCACAGATTGTACTTTCTCTTTTTTGGAACACGCAACAAGAAAAGTAAGGCAGGTGGCCAGGAAGACTAAAAGTAAATGTGACTGTTTCATTTGGAAGCTATTTAATTACTGCAAGCTACTTAATTTCAATACTAAGTTAACAGTTTATTCCTGCTAATTCGAATTCAAGCACTTATCTATTATGACGAGACTTATGGGTAAAACCCAACAAATCAGAAACAAACAGTATCCGTGGCGCCAACAAGGAATATTAGGTGATTGCTGTTCATAATAATTAGAGGTCTAGTGTTTGGCAATATGCAGTTATTCAACCAATATCTCCAGCTTCATAAAACCTGGGGATCTGTAGAAGCTTACAAAGAGGATTAAATTAAAATATTTGTATCTTATGCAATTCACATAAGAGAATTTATATTTTTAAAGGAAAGTTGAATGCAGAAAAATGACATTTTCGAAATAGCAATTAAAGTGTTAGGATTGTATCTGGTAGTTGTGGTTATTAATCAATTAAGAGATGTCATGATGCATGCTTCGTTTTTAATGCAGTCCAAAAACAACGTTTCTACAGGTGATGTTGACCTGACCCCTATCTTTTTGATAAGTGTTTTCAGCTTCCTGATTACTATGCTGTTTGCCGGTTTATTGATCTTTAAAACAAAAAATGTGGTGAAAACCCTTTCCAGAAAGGAAGAACCTGATAAAATAATTAACTTAGTTTCGGACAAAGAAAACATCTATCAGGCTGCAACGACGATAATTGGATTTGCTATAATTGTGCTAACAATACCTCAATTTGGAATCGAACTAAAAAGTTATGTACAATTAATTCAAAATACATCATTTGGAATGGTACAAATTCAAATTTACTGTTGATATCAGGACTAAAAATTGTTTTAGGCATAGCCGCAATAATTTACTCAAACCCTATCGCCGCTTTTCTGGCGAAAGAACGAAGTAGGCATTCCTAAAGGGTAATTTAAGACTCAGCCGATTCTGGATTGTGCAAACTTGTATTCTGCACCTCCACTATTGTCTCTTTTTCCAATTCAGCACAAAAGGTCGATCAGCACTTTCCACGTTAGGCATTTCAAACTAATTAATATATTTTCACTTAGACGACCTGATTATGATTACTCGCCTTAAAACTTCAATTTCAAAAAAAGCGCTCTAAATTTATGCTTAAAAGAATACTGCTTGCTTACTTTTTATTTGTAGTAATTTCTGCACAGGCACAGAATCCGGTTCTTAAAAAGAATGTAACTGGTGTACAAATTGGACTTTTGAACTTGACGCTTACAATGAGACTAGAATTGCGAATAAAAGTGTTTTAACAGCAATCCAAAAAACTTAAAATATGGGTAAAACATCAGGAAGAAAGATTTCTTGCCATTAGAAAAGCCGAAGAAAATGCAAGGCAATCCACCGAACAGGCAGAACGGGCAAAAGAAAAACTTGGACGGTTAAAAGGACTAAAGAACAAGGATTTAAAACAAGTCACAAAATGATTAGATTTGTGAAAGGCAGGAGCATAGATGTGTCGGCAAATAAGCAAACTAAGACAATTCGAGAATGTAATCCTCGACCCAAGTTAAAGTAGTGTAACAAAAAAAATGACAAAAAATACTTATAGATAGAACAATGGGATTTTTAAAGTTGATATATAAGGTGGTCGCGATAGGCGGCTCTATATGGGCTATCGGCTACCAAACAGTAAATTTTATATTTAGCATATCCCACTCTGTATTCCATTTAGCTACAATTTTCATTTGTCTTTGGTTCCTAATGAAGCAATTCGGTTTTTTATTGAACATTCCCGGAGCTGATGAGGGCAAAAAAAAACAACCAGATAGTAGTAGAGTAATTTTATTCAGAAAGCTTTTTTTAGTTTTTTTAGTCATAATAGGAATAGGTGCCCTTGTTTATCAATTATACCATCTTAAGAATCATGTGTTCCATAACGTAGGCTTTGACAAAGTTGATTTAACCGAACTTATCCCTCATTCATTTACAATAATCATTTGTATAATTTTTATAATTGAGAAGTTGTTGGTAATAATAAAACGAATTAATTAACGAGCGTACGGCATCAAGGGAATTGTCTGATTTGGTTGATAAAGAGGTATTAAAGAGTTCGGAAACAAAAGGGACGGGTTCATATTTTATTTGTTCGGCGAATAGCGCCAAAATAACACCATGATAAAGCTAGAATGAAGCGAAGTGTTTTCCTCGCTCATTAGTGGCTTACGAACCCACCGCTCTTGCCCTGCGCTGTTCTCGCTTTTGGCTGTTTACGGGATTGGTTTTGGCGACCTAATTCTATAAAAAAAAAGGATTGTTATTATCAGGGGATTTCGTGTTACGGATAATATATATACAAACATTTACTATTTTACCAATTTTCAGATTTTCGATTATTGATCAAAGTTCAATAGAAAACTACTTTTAAGCAACATACAATATACTAATAACCAACTTATTACAAAGCTATAAATCGCAAAAAAGATGGTTTTTTATTTATTGGACTATTTAAATTATATTTTTTTTGAATTAACAGGGTTACCTTTTTAAGATAGGAGTATTAAGAGTAAAAATAAACTAGTTTTTTTTAACAACACAAAAGACAATTAAAATGAAAAATTTATTCAAATTCGGTTTCTTAGGATTAGCTTTAACTTTCGCTGTTGCAGCTTGTAACTCACAACCTGCTGCTTCTGATGCAGATGACGTTGATGTTATTGTTAACGAAGATACTACAATCGTTAATGACGTTGATACTGCACTTATTGATTCAGCTGATATCGACACTAACGTTGTAAACTAATTAAAATTACAATAAAAAAAGCCCATGCGAATATTCGTATGGGCTTTTTTATGTTAAAAACATTTTAAAGGCTACTGCTTTGTTATAATACCTCTCAACTTAAGAATTGCTAAGCTCCTTTCCTTTTTTTACATTTGCAATCCTTATTAGAAATATACTCATGAAACTTTCACCTCTTTCAGCAATTTCGCCTATCGATGGCCGTTATCATAAATCAACCCAGGTATTGGCAAATTATTTTTCTGAATTTGCACTGATACGTTTCCGCGTACATGTTGAAATTGAATACTTCATTGCACTTTGTGATGCAAATATTCCACAGATACCGCATTTAGATTCAGAGATAAAAAGCAAATTGCAAAAGATCGTTATTGAGTTTACTGAAGCTGATGCAGAGCAGATAAAGGAAATTGAAAAGACAACCAATCATGATGTAAAAGCAGTTGAATATTTCATAAAAGAAAAATTTGATTTACTTGGACTACAGGATTTAAAAGAATTTATCCATTTCGGTTTAACCTCCCAGGATATTAATAATACAGCTATTCCCTTATCGTGGAAAAAATCGTTAACTGAAATTTATTTACCGGAAATCAGTTTAATTATTACTAAACTGAAAAGTTTAGCTGCCGACTGGAAAGATATTGCATTGTTGGCCAGGACACATGGTCAGCCGGCATCCCCAACCCGGCTGGGTAAAGAAATTCTGGTTTTTTGTGAGCGGTTGGAAAATCAACTAAAGCAAGTAAACCAGGTTCCTTTTTCTGCAAAATTTGGCGGTGCAACGGGCAATTTTAATGCGCATCATTTAGCTTACCCACATATTAATTGGGTGAGTTTTGGAAATAAATTCGTTAATGAGCAGCTAGGATTATCTCGTTCTCAATATACTACTCAAATTGAGCATTATGATAATTTTGCAGCGCACTGTGATGGCTTAAAAAGAATAAATAACATTCTAATTGATTTTAGCAGAGATATCTGGACTTATATATCAATGGATTATTTTAAGCAACAGATTGTAGCAGGACAGATTGGTTCTTCTGCCATGCCGCATAAAGTAAATCCGATTGATTTTGAAAATGCTGAAGGTAATTTAGGGATAGCAAATGCGCTTTTTGAGCACTTAGCTGCCAAGCTTCCGATCTCAAGGTTACAACGCGACCTTACCGATTCTACAGTTTTGCGTAATATAGGTGTTCCGTTCGGACATACAATCATCGCATTAAAATCTCTCATGCGAGGTTTAAATAAGCTTATTATCAATGAGTCGGCTATTCGGGCCGATCTAGAGAATAATTGGGCAGTTGTAGCAGAAGGTATTCAAACCATTTTGCGCAGGGAAGGTTATCCAAAACCTTATGAAGCTTTAAAAGATTTGACACGTACAAATGAACGGGTAAACGAAAAAACCATCGCTGATTTTGTTGACAACCTGAATGTATCCGATTCTATTAAAGAAGAAATAAAGTCTATAACTCCCTGGAATTACACGGGAATCTAAAAAATTAGTGTAAATATATCAATGAAATGATATATTTGCACTCTTAATCATTTACCCGGGTGGCGAAATTGGTAGACGCACCATCTTGAGGGGGTGGCGCCAAAATGGCGTGGCAGTTCGAATCTGCTCCCGGGTACCCTATTCTTAACAGTTTTCTCTTTCATACTTTGATCTTTCTGTTATTTTATTAAAAATAAACACAGGTCGTCTATTACCCCTCCTTGCAACCTCAATAACAAGCGGTCTGTTTTCCTTATGCATCACATACGTTTTTCGTAGAACAAAAGTGCCAAGGGAGAAAAGCTTTTCAATTGAATAAAAATCGGCATTTTCAATAACAAACTTCTTTAATTGAGTACGCCCTAATCTAAACAGGTGATTGATGGATGTATTTTCAGTTTCAAAATCTTTAGCCATCATTAGAATCATATACTCCCAGGAACTAATAAGTGTTTCGAGCGAGTTCTGGCAACCGGTCTTAATTTCTTTAATAAGAAGATTTTCATCTCCGACCGACCTTGCTTTATTATTTGCATTTACCATTAATCTCAGGTACTCTACAGATCCCGGTTTATCACTGATCCAATAGGTTTTTATTTTTCTCATAACCTTATTTGCTTATAATGCGCAAGTTAACGATCAGAAGAATTTGCTGATGTAGTAAAAATACATACCTCTTGTAGTTTTATTACTACAAGAGGTATCCGGGTATGCAATGAAAGGAAAGAAACCGGAGTGAAAGACCGGCAGGTAGCTTAGTTCACCTGTAGCCAAACGAATGTTCGCAAAGCTAGAGTTTACCTACAATAACGCGAATCATCTTATCAAAATCAAGGTATTTATTTGCTAAAGACAGTAAATCTTCTGCGTTAATGTCTTTCACCTGTTGCGTGTAATAATCATAATAATCAAGTTTCAATCCTGAAAAATAAACTTGCTTAAATTTATCAGTATGCGAAAACACATTCTCTAAGCTGCCAAGCATAGAGCCAAGTAAATAATTTTTCACCAATAGGAGTTCATCCGCTGATACTTTTTCTATTTTTAACCGGTTGATTTCAAACTCAATTTCTTTTAATGTAGCAGCACTTACAGAAGTTCCTACTTCAGATGATATGGTAAAAAATCCTGCATGTTTTAAAGAGCCTAAGCCGGAACCAATCCCGTATGTGTATCCTTTATCTTCCCGGATGTTCATCATTAACCGTGAACCAAAGTATCCTCCTAAAATTGTATTTAACACTTGAAATGCTGGAAAATCAGGATGTGAACGTTGAATGCTCCGCTGGCCGATACGGATTGCAGATTGAAGCGCTTTTTCTTTCTCTACCAATATTTGCTGAGGCACAACAGATTTCAATACAGGTGGCATGATAACCGGTTTAGGGGCAAAATTAATCCATTGCTTTTCAATTTCATCTCTGATATATGCTAAGGAACCAGATGATATCTTTCCTGAAACAAACAGTGTGCAATTGGATGGAGTAATCTGATTTTTAAATAGCGAAAGTAAATCTTCACGATTCAGCTGATCAAAATCTTTTTCCTCGTAGATATAACCATAACTGCTATCTCCAAAAAGGGCATTATTTAATTTTCTTCTGGCTACCTGATCATTTTTTTGCAGCGAAATCTTTAAAGCCTGTTTCGAATTACGCTTATAGGTATCAAGCTCTTGCTGAGGAAACACTGCATCATCCAATATCTCAATAACTAAGGGAAGCAACTTATCTAAATATTTCGTTAATGTAATTAAGGTCAAAGACGTTTGATCGTAACTGAATTCCGGAAAAAGATAAGCTCCATAGAAATCAACTTTTTCAGCTATCTGAGCACTCGAATATTTCGTTGTACCCTCTAATAACATTGCACTAAGGGCAGAATTGATAATCGGTTTATCTGGCTGAAGGTCAGCATTATTAAATATCCATTGAATACGGATGAGTTCTTCTTCACCTGCATTAAAAACAAAGAGCTTAGATCCGTTGGAAAGTTCTAATCGTTCGGGTGAAAGTACAGAAACATTTTCAATGGGATGAAAAGCAGGCGGGTTAATTCTATTAAGCATGATGTTGTGATAAGTAAATTAAGGTGGAAGAATTTCCTTTTCTAAAAAGGGTTTCGCTAAATATTCGGATGTCTTCTAATGTTATGGCTAAATACTTTTCAGTTTCTTTATTAATCTGTTCAGCATCGCCTAACAACTCAAAAAAAGCGAGGTTCATGGCTTTATTCAGTATTGACATTTCTGAAAAAACCATTGTTGACTCTATTTTATTTTTGACTTTCCCTAATTCATAATCCAATACATATTCTGATCGCATTCTCTCCAGTTCTTCCCATATTGCAGTTTCAGCAGTTTCAATGGAAACCCCAGGAAGAGATTTTCCTTCTACAATAAATAAACCAGCATCAATACTTCCGGTGATGTATGCATTGATTTCACTGAAAAGTTCTTGCTCTTTTAACAATCTGCGATATAAGCGGGATGATGTACCTTGAGATAAAAGGTCCGAAATTAAATCGGCGGTATAATAGCCCTCTTCAGTCCGGGATGGCATATGAAATGCAATATAGATACTATCTGTTGGAACATCTGCCTCTACTACCTGCCTCCTCGCCTCTGTTTGTTTCGGTTCGATAGGCAATTCCCTGTTATATCGCTCTCCGGCAGGAATGGGTTCAAACCATTTTTCTGCTAAAAGTTTAATGTCATCCGTTTTCACATCGCCTGCAACAACCAGTATGGCATTTTGCGGATTGTAATGCTTTTTAAAAAAAGCTCTCACATCTTCTATCCTGGCATTTTCAATATGTGAAAGCTCTTTTCCGATGGTCGCCCAGCGATACGGATGAACCTGATATGCCAATGGTCTTAACTTTAACCAAACATCACCATAAGGCTGGTTTAAATAGCGTTGTTTAAATTCTTCGCAAACTACATTACGCTGAACCTCTAAACTTTTTTCACTAAAAGCCAGACTCAGCATACGATCGCTCTCCAGCCAAAAAGCTGTTTCAATATTTACTGAAGGAAGCGTTATATAATAATTGGTGATATCATTACTTGTAAAGGCATTGTTTTCACCTCCTACTAACTGCAAAGGACTATCGTATTGAGGGATATTGATTGAACCACCAAACATCAGATGTTCAAATAAATGGGCAAAACCAGTTTGATCATCATCTTCATCTCTTGCGCCAACGTCGTACAGCACATTTACTACTGCCATTGGTGTTTCCGGGGCTTCATGAACTAAAACCCGTAAGCCGTTCTTCAATATAAATCGGTTGTATTTTATCATGTTGTATTTCTTTTCTTTCGGTATGCGACAAATTTAATTAAATAAGGAAAGATTGGTAATAATTATAAGAATATGACGATTAAGCTATTTAACAAAAAATGCATCACCAAAGTTCAAAAGAAATAACTCTTTGGTTGCACGTGTGCATGCGGTATATAGCCAGCGCATAAATTCAGTGTTCAGCATTTCATCTGTCAAAAAACCCTGATCTACAAAAACTGCATCCCATTGCCCACCTTGTGCTTTATGACAGGTAACAGCCATTGCAAATTTTATTTGAAGGGCGTTGTAATACGGATCTTCTTTTAATGCGAGGATGCGCTCTCTCTTTGCAGGCAAATGTATATAATCTTCCATCACTGCGTCAAACAATCGCTGCTGTTCATTTTTAGGTAAATTTGGACTGTCGACATATAACGTATCCAATAAAACTCTACAGTTCAACGGCTCATTGTTCGCTGTATCCATAAATTCCAGGCTGACATCCGCAAAACGAAAACCAAACTGTTCATGCACATTGCTCACTCTACGAACTTTTGCCATATCACCATTGGCTATAAAGCCGGGGCCCTCCTCCTCATTTGTCCAGAAATAATTATTGCGAACCACCATAATGTAATCTCCACCGGTTAATTCCTCTTCCCTGTATAAAATGCGGTTACGAATATTCAGATTGTATAGGTTTGCATTTTTGTTGGAACGGCAAATTACAATTGTATTTTCCATCCCATATTTATTGTAGGCATATTCCAGGCCTTCAATTAAGCGTTCCCCGGTCATCCTGTAAATATCCTTAAACGACCTTATTTGAAACTGCGGATACGGGTATTTTTCCTCTTCATTGGAATTATCCAATATAAGATTGCGGATAGCAGTTGCATTATAGAGAATGCCTGAAGCCTTTTCTTGTCGGACAACTTCCGTTAATTCGATTGAGAATACGTTCAGGTTAAAAAGTGTGTTTACTACTTTTGGTGAAAGAGCCGGACTTTCTATCAAACCTACAGGAGGAAGCTGTGCGGTATCGCCCACGAGCATTAGCCGGCAATTTTCTCCACTGTATGTATATTCAATCAGATCTTCAAGCAAGCTCTGCTGAGAGAACGAAAGCCTCTCATTTGAAATCATGGAAGCTTCATCTACAATGAAAAGCGTATCGGTGTGTTTATTTTCCGCAAGAACAAAATCCATTTCAGGGGTACCGGCGACTTTTTTCCGGTAGATTTTTTTATGAATTGTTAACGCTTTTTTACTTGAGTAAGATGTAATTACCTTTGCTGCCCGGCCTGTAGGTGCCAATAAAACCGTACGCATTTTTATTTGTGGTAAAACTTTAACAAGCGTACTGATAATGGTTGTTTTTCCTGTTCCGGCATAACCCTTTAGTATAAAACATGAAAAATCATCGTTGGAATTTAAAAAGCGAGAAAAGACTTCAAAAGCCTCATATTGATGCTTGGTGGGAATGTTTGGGAAATATTGTTCAAAAAGTTCTGCTTTAACCACACCCAAAGTTATGAAAAGGTTTGCCAAATCGATTGTAAAACCTATTTTTGTTGAGAATGGAAACTCAATCAGTATTGAATGCCGAAGAAAAATATGTTCAGGAAAACAGCTTGAATTGTAAATTATTTATTCATCCGGAAACACAGCTTTCGCGGATAGCTGTTACAGATGAACAAAATAAAATTCGTTTAATGCAGGAAATGCCTACAGAGGATTTCTTTAAGGGCAAAGCGGGTATTTTAAATCTACGTTTTTTAAAGACTTTCCTGGTTGTTTCTCCTAAAAAATTATCTTTGATACCTCGGGATCTACATGAGGACGGAAAAGATAGCAATTCCGAGCTGTTCCTGCAGGGTTCGGGTAAGCACTATTTCTCAGTTATTGAAAAACAAAATTGTATTGCCAGCTTTTTACCTTATGATAATCAAAAAACATGGTTATCCATCTTAAAAGACGCTGAACTTATACCAAGTTCAAAAATAATGATCAATTATTTGACAGATCTAAAGGTGAAATACAAAACTATTTTAGGTTTAAACTTTAATGCCGGCCATTTTGAAGTGGTTCTTTTAGAAGATAACAACCTTCAATTTTACAGCCAGTTTCCATGTTCTACACCAGATGAGTTTAATTTCTTTCTTCTTACCTTATTTGAAAAATTAGAATTGACACCAGCATTGGCGCAATTCTATTTGTGGGGAGATATCGCAGAAGATGATGAAAACTATAAAAGGCTTGCTAAATACAGCAGGAACTTAACTTTTACCGATTCTAACTTTTTAATAGGCGCTACCGAATGCGAATAATCTCAGGTACTTTAAAAGGCAGGAAAGTTCTTCCACCCAAGGGTCTTCCAGTGAGGCCTACCACGGATATGTCAAAGGAAGCCTTATTCAATGTGCTTAATAATCGTGTTGATTTCGAAGAAATCAGCGTATTGGATTTATTTAGCGGTACGGGAAATATTTCGTTGGAGTTTGCTTCCCGCGGAGTAAGCCAGTTGGTTGCAGTAGATCAAAACTACAAATGCTGTGCTTTTTTGAGCCAGATGGTCACTGATTTCAAATTATCCGGAGTACAGGTTGTGAGGGATAATGTATTTAAATTTATTGAACGTAGTCATGAGCCTTTTGATCTGATATTTGCTGATCCGCCCTATGATCTGCCGGACCTAAAAGAAATACCAGACAAAGTACTTAAGAGCAACTTATTAAACAAAGAAGGGATGCTTATACTTGAGCATCCAACCTTTCAGAGGTTTTCAGAACACGCTAATTTTATTGAAACCCGCAAGTACGGTCAATCGTCCTTTAGTTTTTTCAAACCTATCTAAACCAAAAACGAAGATGAACATAGCTATATTTCCTGGATCTTTCGACCCGATAACGAATGCTCATATTGACATTCTTGAACGAGCACTTCCGCTGTTTGATAAAATCTACATAGCGATCGGTGTAAATAGCGCGAAAAAATCTTTTCTTTCTTATGAAACGAGAAGGAAAATCCTGGAAAATATCTTTGAATCTAAAAAAGATAAGGTTGTTATTGATAATTATGAAGGCTTGACAATCAATTATTGTCAGCGGGTAAATGCAAAATTTATATTAAGGGGAATACGTAATGTAAGCGATTTTGAATATGAACAGCCTATTTCTCAGAACAATCAGCTTATTGACGAACATATTCAAACCATCTTTTTGATTAGCAGTCCCGGTTTCTCACATATCAGCTCTACGATTGTACGGGAGATTTATAACAATGGAGGCGACTTGAGTAAGCTTGTCCCCAAGGAGGTTATCGATCTTATTTCTCAACGACCTTAATCCAACTCTTTAATCATCTCTTTAATTAAAGGATACGTGTTTTCACGTATTGGTGCTAAATCTTGTGATGAAACCCACTTCGCTTCGCTGATATCTTCTTCTACCTGTGGAATTAAGTCCGGGACACCATGCACCTTCATTTTATACCAATTGGTTTTCTTAAGAATGATCTCGTTCCGTAAGCTGTAAACATGATAGGTTGATGCTATCTTTTTTCCAAGCGAATCAATTTTTATACCGCACTCCTCTTCTACTTCTCTGACGGCAGTTTCTCTCATTTTTTCACCTGCTTCAACTTTTCCTTTGGGCAAATCCCACTTCCCTAATCTTTTTATAAACAGATAGTCAGAATTTCTATTTTTGACCAGGCCGCCGGCAGCTTTAATTACCTTTACTGTGTCCTTGATTTTCTTAAAGTAAGCCTTAGGATCATCTGCTTGAAGAATATACGTATTGTGAAAATTATTTTCCACAACTTGTTGAAAAAGGTTTTTTATATCAAAATCTTGAATATCAACAATTTGACCAATTGTTGGTAAATTTTCCTGAAAATGAGTTAGAATCAAAGCTGATTCGTTCATATAAATTTTATAGATTTGTGGCATGAATCACATGAGTGAGATTGAACAAAAAATAGCAGAATTTTTATTGCAAATTAAAGCAATAAAACTTGAACCAAAAAATCCGTTTACATGGGCTTCCGGCCTAAAATCACCCATCTACTGTGATAACCGGATTACCTTATCCTATCCTACGATAAGAACGTATATTCGTCAAAAATTTTCTGAGGTTATTCAAGAAGAATTCGGATCAGTTGACATGATATCCGGAGTTGCTACTGCGGGAATTCCACAAGGAGTTTTAGTAGCTCAGGATCTGGGGGTACCTTTTACTTATGTAAGGGCAAGTGCAAAAGGACATGGCAGACAAAACCTGATTGAGGGAGAAGTTGTAGACGGCCAACGTGTAGTGGTTATTGAAGACCTGATATCAACAGGCAAAAGCAGCTTAAAAGCTGTACAAGCACTCCGTGAGGCAGGTTGCAATGTTGTCGGTTTAGTTTCAATTTTTACTTATCAGCTTCCTGTTGCTGAAGTAAATTTTAAAGAAGCAAAATGTCGCTTAATCAGCCTGTCAAATTACGATGCATTAATTAAATATGCACTTGAAAATCAGTTTATTAATGATTCTGAATTTTCTATTCTTGACGACTGGAGATTAGATCCTGAAATGTGGAGTAATAAGCAAGCGCAGGTATGAGTTCCTTTGTAAGTCAAACAAGCTTAAATAAACCCATCGAAGAAGTATATGCGTTTTTAGAAAACTGCAATAATCACGAAAAATTGCAGCCGGAGAACGTTTACAACTGGACTTCAACGAAGGATGAAGCTAGTTTTACTATTAAAAACATGGCAAAATTAGCTTTGAAAATAAAGGAGCGAAAAGAGAATGCACAAATTTTATTTGTTCCTGCCAGTGAAACGCCTTTCGACGTATCTTTAAATTGGTATTTGAAGCCGAATGGAAATGGTACCGAAGTTAAGCTGGAATTGAATGCGGACTTAAATATGATGATGAAAATGGTTGCATCTGGTCCTTTGCAGAAGCTTGTTGACTTTCAAATCAAACGATTAACAGAGATTTTTTCTTAATATCCATCGATATTATAACGCGCTTTTACTTTGTGATAAGAAAGAGCCGATTTCACGATACAATCTTGCGGTCGGTAAGCCAACAACATTATTATAAGATCCCTCAATCCGTTCTACTGCTATTATCCCAATCCATTCTTGAATCCCATATGATCCAGCCTTGTCAAATGGTTTATAGGTCTCAATATAGTGTTCAATTTCTGAATTAGTCAGTTCTCTAAAATAAACGATTGTCTTTTCAAAAAAAGAGTAGATCTTACCTCTATAAAGTAAAGCTACTCCTGTAATTACCTCATGGCTTCTTCCGGATAGCTTTTGAAGCATTCGTTTAGCATCCCCAGTATTTACGGGCTTTCCGAAAATCTCGTCGTCTATGGCAACGATTGTATCAGCTGCTATAAGCAGTTCATCAGTTATATTATCAAAAAAAGAATTCGCTTTTTTCTCTGCTATATAAACTGCAACTGCTTCCGGACGAAAACTTGCAGGATAGGATTCATCTATTTCTTTAGCTTTTACTTCGAATGCAAGACCAAGCTGCTTCAATAAGTCCTTTCTTCTCGGCGAATTGCTTGCTAAAATTATCTTGGTATGTCCAATTATATTCAGTATTTCCATCTTAAATACTTTTTACTGCGGTATCCTGATTCCATTTATTTTGCAATCGCAATACTTTCTCTAATACATCGCGTACGGCTCCCCTTCCCCCCTTAAATGGAGAAATATAATGAGAAATAGCTTTTACATCTTCTATCGCATCTGCAGGACAAACAGCAAAGCCTACACTTTGCATTGCTACCAGATCTGGAACATCGTCCCCCATAAAAAGAACTTCATCACTTTTTAGACCTTGCTTTTGAACCCAGCTATTTAATGTACTGATCTTATCTGAAATATTAATAAAAACATCGTTTATCCCCAACCCTTGAAGCCTAAGTTTAACACCCTGAGATTTCCCTCCTGTAATCACTGCGATTGGATAGTTCTGTTTTACTGCTAATTGCAATGCATAACCATCTTTGATGTAAAAGGTTCTTAATTGCTCCCCGTTTTCTGTAACGATGATTTCCCCGTTAGTCAAAACGCCGTCTACATCAAAAACGAAAGCTTTAATCTTTTTAAATTTTTCAAATATTTCCATCAATACAATTCCGTTAATTTATCTATTCCGTCATTAAAAGGACTATGCTAAGTCTGTTTATTTTGTACAATTTAGCACGCACCTAACGAGGAACTTGTCAATATATACCCTGCCTTCCTCTATTTGTTCAAAGATAAAATATTAATGTTTAGAAACCTTTGCTATAATTTGGTCACTTAATAATTGATATACGGCCAGAATATCCGGTTTATCTTCCAATTGTTCTATATGACGATTGATTGTGACTAAATCCTTTCTTACAGCCGGTCCTGTTTGCGCATTTTCAGGCATAAACTTTTGTACTTTATTAGCAGTTTCCAGAATTAACGGACGAAGCAAATCAAAATCCAACTGGCTTTCTTCCAACAATTTTTGTGCAATAATATACATGTAGTTTGAGAAATTACAGGCAAAGGCAGCTGCTAAGTGCAATACTTTACGCTGATCCGAATTGCATTCCAATACAATAGTCGAAATTGATAAAGCGATTGGTTTTAATACCGCTGAAACTGCCGGATCTGAAGCCTCAAGTAATATAGGAGTTTGTTTGAAATCAACTTCCCTTTCTTTCGAGAAGGTTTGAAAAGGATAAAACACACCGTACTTGGAAAATTTATTTTCAAAGACATTCATAGAGGTACTGCCCGAAGTGTGCACAATGATACCTTCAATCGCTTGCATCCGCTCGCTTAACGGTGAAATAGCATCATCGCTTACTGAAAGAATATAAAAATCGGCTGATGAATCGATTTGATCTATATCATCAGTGAACCTGGCATGAAGTGAAGCAGCTAAAACTTCAGCGTGTTTTAGATTTCTGCTCCATATCTGTACTATATCATAACCCGCTTCCAGAAGGGCACCACCTAATAAGGTTGCTACGTTTCCGCTTCCAAGGATTACAATCTTTTTCATTGCGATGTTCCTAATCCTTTATCTCCTTATTTCTACGAAAGATAGATAAAATAAAACCGATGGTCATAATGATCGTTCCTGCCCAGAAGAAATTGATGTAAGGAAATTCAATAGCTTTCATTACGATCCACTTCTTTTCTGCAGGTGGTTTTTGATAAACCATGATTTCTAATTTATTGGCATCAGGCTTGATGTTTGTAAATCTGAATTTCAAACCTTGTTCATCTACATCTTTCGCAAAATCGTAAGTCATCCCTTCTTTTATTAAGAAGATAGGCTCAGCAGTATAGGTTTTGTCATTGTTTGCATGAACTTCAAGTTTCAGACCAACTGCGATATCATCTTTAGCGACCGGAATATTTTGAATAGTAGCATTGCGATTAACTTCTTTTACAATGATAAAGCCACTACGATACCGCAACGTATCGCCTACATTCACTTCATACGTAATGGGATCTTCATAGCCCTCATACGCAGAATGACCTTCATGATCTTCGTGATCCTGTTTATTCAACAGGGTTTCGATTTTAGGAGCTGCAGTTACGATTGTATAGATATCACGATTAAGATAATGCCTGGTGCTTGGCGTACCAACCAGACCCATTTTAGGGTTCTGCTGTGCTCTTGGAGCTAATTGGAACCTTTCTTTTATCTTTCCATTTCTGTCTTTTCTGATATAATTCACTTTGTAGTAAACATCCACTCCATCAATACTGTCACCAACGTAGGTGATGGTATATTTACCCATCTGTATAGGCTCATTAATATACATAAAGAGATTATCGCCGGGAGTTTCAACAGCATCAAAACCTTCAACTGCAATAACACCTGTACTATTAAGGGAAATTACTTTTTCTGTAGCCGCGGCAATCAATGCACCAATAAGCAGCAATGCAAAACCAATGTGCGCAACTGCAGATCCAGCAAGCCTCCATTTTCCTTTTAAAGCATCTCCAAGCACCTTTGCATTGGAAACGATTGAAAATACGGCGGCAAATGTCAATAGTATATACATGAAGTTTGTATAAACCTGAGTAAAATATACAACAATAGCAGTCAAAACGATGGCCACGATTATGGAACTTATTATACTGCGATAGAACTTTTTAACATCGGTTCTTCGATATTTCATAAACTGAGCCGTCGCCGATAAAATTGCAATTACAACCGCGAAAGGCACTTGCCATTTGTTATAATGCGCAATTGGATCTGTAGGAGGTGCAACCTTGGTACCAAAAATAGCATTGAACACAGGGATTGAAGTGCTTGCAATAATTTGAACGCAGGCAACCAAAAGAACCATAGAGCCTATAAAAAGCCAAAATTCACGGGAATAGGTTTCTTCATCCTTCTTTGTTATCGGTAATTCCTTCCAACGGGATATAAGCACCCAAACCATTAATCCAAGGAATATTGCATTGAACAGGACTAGCTGCCAGAACATTCCTAAATCTGTAAATGAGTGTACGGATGTTTCTCCAAGAATTCCACTTCTCGTTAAGAAAGAAGCATATATTACAAGAACAAAGCTAATCATCACCAAAAAAGCAGCTGTAAAGTAGGAATGTCCGGAGTTTTTATAAGCTAAGAGTACGTGAACTGCAGCAATCAATGTAAACCATGGAATAACAGACGCGTTTTCAACCGGATCCCATGCCCAGAAACCACCAAAATTTAACGCCTCATAAGCCCAGAATGATCCCATTATAATTCCGACACCCAAGATCATAACCGCAAACAGCGACCAGGGCATTGCCGGTTTAATCCATTCTGTATATCTCCTTTGCCATAATCCAGCAAATGCGTAGGCGAAGGGAACAACCATTGAAGCAAATCCGAGAAATAAAGTTGGTGGATGGATAGTCATCCAATAGTTTTGAAGTAAGGGATTTAATCCGTTTCCATCTACAATCATTTGCAAGTAATCCGGCCTTGAAAATAAAGGCAAGTTCATTGCATTTCTAAAAAGTATAAAAGGAGAACTTCCCACACGCTCACCAAAAACTTCAACCCCTAATAACATGGAGGCCAATAGTACTTGACAGAGCATAATTGTAGTCATTACCGGACTCTCCCAGGTTTTTGCACGAAAGACAAGAACAGCACCTAGGATAGCTTGCCAAAACATCCATAACCAGAAACTTCCTTCTTGCCCTTCCCAAAAACTGGATATCATGTACTTCATTGGCAAAGTCGTTGAAGAATGCGACAAAGCATAATGATATTCGAAAAGATGGTTATAGATTATATAATAAAGACTTGAACCTATCCCTACAACTGAAATTAAATTTATCCAAAATGCAATTCTGGCGATCTTCTTCCATGAGGCAGATGATCCATCATTACTTTGGGTAGCAAAAAAGTAGCTTATGGACGCAAGTAAGGCAGTTCCAAAAGTCAATACAATAAAGAATTGTCCTAACTGCCCGGGTAGTAGGCTTTCGCCCTGATAAATAATATCCATTAAAATAACAATATTTTTCTGTCTGCGATATATGCAGGTGTAACACTTATATTCAATCTACTGATTAAATAAATCTTATGAAGCAGCAACTGACTCGCTTATTTCAACTTCCTGTTCATTATATTTCGAAGGGCATTTCATCAAAATTTTGGAGGCATGAAAATCTTGTCCTACCATTCTTCCGGTAAGGACTATTTGTTCAGAACGTTCAAAATCTTGCGGTTTCGAGCCTTTAAATATAACCTTGCATTCTTTACCTTTCTCATCAAGCATATAAAATGAGAAATAATTGGCATTTTCTGTTGGATTATAAATTAACTCTTTTTCTTTATTCAGCTGGCCAACTACATGCAACTCTGCTTCTGTGTTTTGGGCTTCAGAAAAAGATGCATAAGTGCTTGAATCTCCATAAATACTGATGATCATTGCGATAAAAACAGCGATTGCTATTATCCCTAAAATCGAACTCTTTTTCATAGTTTAATCCGATAAAATGTTTGAACTGCAAAAATACAAAACCAAAGTCAAATGCGCGAAGATTACAATAGCACAAAGTTATTAAGAACTATTCTAAACAACGATCCTTTATTCCCATTTTTTACTCCGATTGATCTTTTTAATCGCTTGATTTCTTTTTAAATCAAGTCTCTTTTGAACAGAATTCCTACTTGGTTTTGTAGCTTTTCTAGGTTTGGGAACCCGTAAAGCCTGTTCTAAAAGAAATGAAAGTTTGTTTACAGCAATTTCCTTATTCTTTAATTGCGATCTTGTTTCCTGACTTATAATTTGAATTTGCTTATCTGATTGAAAACGTATTTGTAACTTCTTTGAAATCATCTCCTTTTCTTCGTCAGAAAAGATAGAAGCATTTGTAAAATCAAAGAGAAGCTCAACTTTCGTAGAAACTTTATTGACGTTCTGTCCTCCACTGCCACTGCTTCTGGAAGTTTTAAATGTTATAAAAGGCAGTAAATCATGTTTAGAGAACCCCATAAATTCAAAGGTATTAAATATCCATGTAGGTATTTCTAATAATTGTAAATTAGTATTTCCATTAAAATAGTACCTTTGTTAGTCAAATGGATAAAAAGAATGTAATTATAGCAATAGACGGTTACTCCTCTTGTGGAAAAAGTACGGTTGCAAAAGCGTTAGCCAAAAGACTAAACTACATATACGTTGATAGCGGGGCAATGTATAGAGCAGTTACCTTGTATTTAATCGAAAATAAAATTGACATTCAAGACATTCAGAAAATAAGAGAAGCTCTCCCAGCTATCCACATCGAACTCCATTTAGAAAAAGAAAAGTCAATCGTATTATTAAATAACCGGGATGTGACAGAAAACATCCGGGAAATGCAGGTTTCCGAACTTGTAAGCGATGTGAGTACAATAAAGGAAGTTCGAACGGCCATGGTAGCTCAACAACAACGAATGGGTAGAAATAAAAATATTGTAATGGACGGCAGAGATATCGGGACAACCGTTTTCCCAAATGCCCAGGTTAAAATATTTATGATGGCCGATCCAAAAGTCCGTGCTGATCGCAGATTTATAGAATTAAAAAAATCAGGAAAGAATATTACGCTTGAAGAAGTTTTTGATAACCTTGCACATCGCGACTTCCAGGACACAACAAGAAAGGAAAGTCCATTAATCAGGTCTGAGGATGCCATCTTATTAGATAACTCCAAAATGGATCAGGAGGAACAATTAAACTTCGTTATACATGAAGTAAAAAAAGTTGCTGAAGCAAAAAACACCAGTTGTTAAGGCAAAAAGCAATATTAATATCAATTTTCCTGTAAAATATACTTATTTTTTTATCTTATTGAAAAATTTAATTCCTACCTTTGCAGTTCTGATCTAAGATCGGGAAAAGGAGATAAATTAATTAATGGCAAAAAAACAAGAAGCAGCAAAAGAACTAGAGGCTAAATCAGCCGAACTTCAAGACACTGATTTAAAATCAGTTAAGGAAAAAGAGAACATCGAATCAGAAGCTGATTCATCGTTCATCGACGAAATCAAATCAAACACGTGGATTACCCCTGAAGGCGACTTCGACTGGGATCAAGACACGAAAGGTTTCGGAAACTACAATGACGCAGAGCGTCAACAATTAGAAGAACAATATTCTGGCACATTCAATTTGATCAGTCAAGGAGAAATCGTGAAAGGAACTGTTGTTTCTATTAACAACAAAGATGTGGTACTTAACGTCGGTTATAAATCGGATGGTTTTGTATCTTTTACTGAATTCCGTGATTTACCGGATTTAAAAGTTGGTGATCAGGTTGATGTATTTGTTGAAACTCAAGAGGATGAAAACGGACAGTTGATATTGTCTCGTAAGCGCGCTAAAACCCAAAGATCATGGGAAGCAATCAATGACGCCCTTGAAAATGATATTATCATTACAGGTTTCGTAAAAAGCCGTACTAAAGGTGGTTTAATTGTTGACATTCAAGGTGTAGAAGCTTTCTTACCTGGATCTCAAATCGATATTAAACCAATTCGTGATTATGATATTTATGTGGGTAAAACAATGGAATTTAAAGTTGTGAAAATCAACCATGAATTCAAAAACGTTGTTGTATCACATAAGGTTCTAATCGAGGATGATTTAGAAAATCAAAAAACTGAGATCGTTGCTAAGCTGGAAAAAGGACAGGTTCTTGAAGGAACTGTTAAAAATATCACTGACTTCGGTGTATTTATTGATCTAGGTGGTGTTGACGGTCTATTGCATATTACTGACATTTCTTGGGGACGTATAGAGCATCCAAAAGAAGTATTATCATTGGATGAAAAAGTAAATGTAGTTGTTTTAGACTTCGATGATGAGAAAAAACGTATCGCTTTAGGATTAAAACAATTGACGCCTCATCCTTGGGAATCTTTAGACACTACGCTTGAAGTTGGTTCTAAAGTTAAAGGTAAAATTGTTACCGTGGCTGACTATGGCGCTTTCTTAGAAATCACTCCTGGAGTTGAAGGTTTAATTCACGTTTCTGAAATGTCTTGGTCGCAAAATTTACGTAGCCCACAAGACTTCATTAAAACAGGCGATGAAATTGAAGCTCAAATTTTAACTTTAGATCGTGAAGATCGTAAGATGAGTTTAGGTATTAAACAATTAACTCCTGACCCTTGGAAAAACATTGCAGAGCGTTACCCGGTTGGCAGTAAGCATACAGCAACTGTTAAGAACATGACTAACTTTGGAGTGTTTGTAGAAATAGAAGAAGGAATTGATGGATTAATACATATCTCTGATTTGTCTTGGTCGAAAAAAATCAATCATCCAAATGAGTTTACAAAAACAAATGAGGTAGTTGATGTAGTTGTTTTAGAACTTGATGAAGAAAACAGAAAATTGAGTCTTGGTCATAAACAATTAGAAGAAAACCCTTGGGATACTTTTGAAACCATCTTCACAGTTGATTCAATTCATGAAGGAACTGTACTAAAAGTTGGTGAAAAAGGTGCTATCGTAGCTTTAGCATACGGTGTTGAAGGATTTAGTCCAAGCAAACACAGCATTAAACAAGACGGTTCTCCATTAAAAGTTGATGATACCGAACAATTCAAAATCATTGAATTTAACAAAGACGCAAAACGTATCGTAATCTCTCATTCACGTATATGGGAAGATGAACGCGCAGAAGCGAGAGTTGAAGAGTTTAATGCACGTAAAAAAGAAGCAAAAGCATCTTCCGGAGCTGTTAAAAAAGTGAAGGATTCTGTTGAGAAATCTACCTTAGGAGATTTAGATGTTTTAGCTAAATTGAAAAAACAAATGGAAGGCGACGAAAACGACAACGCTAAATAATCTAAAACAGATTACCATTTAAATATAAAAGAGCCTGTTACATAATTGTAACAGGCTCTTTTTTTGTTAGCAGTATTTTTCTGGTATTACATCGCTTCAATAATGTACGTTTCTGATTCCTCTTTATCTTGCAAACTATCTAACCGGTTCTTCACGCTACAGTAACCTGTAATGCCCCGGTAAAGTAAAGCACTCCCCAATACCAGCTCCCATACTGCGTTAGATGGTTTTGAAAATGTATCCTTTACTCCTTTCCAAACCATAAAACTTCCAGTCGCCGCCGAAATAACTCTTTCAGATGTACTTATGTTAACATTCTCGGTAGATTGTATAACAACATCAACCACTGAGTCAATCATTTTATTCAGATTATTCTTCATAATACGTTTAATTAGATATTGTAATGTAGTTTAATTATGATATTTAGTTTCTATTCTATTGCTATAACACTCATAATTGGCTGTTGTTTGAATTTGTTACTTAAATTATTTAAGACAGCTAAAAATATGGTTATCATAACGATTATGATTTCAAAGGCCGGTTATAAATAATGGTCTGGTTTTTGCCAATGGTAGTTGAAGGCGAGTAGCTTAACTGTTATTTTTCACCAATAGATAGAAATTATGAAAAAGCAAGTTGTAAATTCAACGTTAATCATTTTCCTATTATTCTTTTTAGTAGCATGTTTAGGTGAACGTTCTCTGAAAGAGAGTGAAGATGGTTCAAATACCACTACAAACACGAATGAAACTGATTCTTTATCAACAATTCCTGACGAGGCGATGTGTTTTTTAAGATTAGACGGAACAAAAGATCAAGACTCTACCTATGTTTATATTCGTTTAAAAGGAGATTCTGTGAGTGGAATACACCATTGGGTTCCTGATTTGAAAGACGCACGTAGAGGAGTAATAACTGGCACCAAGCGTGGTGATACAATAGATGTGGTCTGGAATTTTATGCAGGAAGGGGTAAGTGATACGTTACATACCGTATTTCTTTTGGAAGATGGGTATTTAAAACAACAGCCTTATGCTGTCACAAAGGAAGGAAGACAGGTAATGGATAGAAATGCATCATTTGATATTACATACAAACCTACAAATTGTCCGAAATTTGAATAATGGAATGTAGTAACACTTAAAAAATCAATTTTGCTCTTATTTATCCAAAATCTACACTTTTAACTCTTTTATCATTGCAAAGCGAGGTGGCGATTATTTGAACATGCTTTGGATTGCTTAAGATTAGTTCTATTTCAGAAGATCCATCGTCTTTCCTTTCTAATGAAAAGTGATTTATTTCAAATTGTTTATTTTGTAGAATATCATTTAAGACGAAACTTGAGTCGTCTGATGAAGCAATCTGAATTAACAATTTTTTACTAACTTTCTTTGAAAAGAACATCGCCTCTATCGGTTGTAATAACCATAAAATTGTGATCGCTATTGCAGTTGTAGCCAAACCAGCCCAAAACATTCCACTTCCGACAGCTAAGCCAATAGCAGCGACAGTCCATAAACCCGAAGCAGTTGTAAGTCCCCGGATAACCCCATGACGTAAAAATATGATCATGCCTGCACCCAGAAATCCTATTCCACTAACAACCTGCGCAGCAATTCTGGACGGATCTAAGGTAACACTTTCATGTTTTAAGATATCTTCAAAACCATAAGCAGATACGATCATATATAAAGCAGCCCCAACTGCAACCATCATATGGGTACGCATACCAGCGGCCCATTCTTTCCTTTCTCGCTCGATACCAATTATTGCACCACAGAGCGCAGCACAACTTAAACGAATAATAATTTCGTAAGTTTCAATCATGAATAAGTTTTATATAAACAGAAGAATTACAATCTGAACAACTACACTTATCAAAAGTTTTAATCTTTTTTTATACCATTTTTTGTTTACTTTGCTGTACTCATGAATATACACAATTCCTTAGAGATCATATCAGTAATTTTTGGCACGATCTATTTGCTTCTAATGATTAAAGAAAATATATGGTGCTGGATCTTTGGGATTCTTTCTTCAGCCATAACCGTGTACTTATATACTCATGTAACTCTTTATTTGGAAGCAGGATTGAACTTTTATTATATTTTAGCTGGTTTTTATGGATGGATTTACTGGGCACAGCATCAAAAGAAGAACAAAAACAATGAGGGCAGCAATACTCCTATTCAAACCTGGAAACCTGCAAATCATTATGCAGCTATCGCCTTATGTGGTATAATCAGCGTAATCTTAGGATACATCATGCATACATACACCAATTCCGAGCGGCCTTATATTGATGCTTCTATTACAGTATTTAGTTTTGTAGCAACTTACATGGAAGCTAAAAAGGTATTATCAACCTGGTATTATTGGTTTATTTTAAACGCCTCATCTATTTTTTTACAAATTGACAGAGGCTTATACTTTTTTGCTATACTCTCTTTATTTTATACCGTGATGTGTGTATACGGCTATAGACGTTGGCATAAATCCCTGGTTCTTCAAAAACAAATCGGATAAGATGTTTTAATTAAAAGAAAACCCTGAAAAATATTTTCAGGGTTTTATGTGACATGCAATAATTTCTATTTGTATTTATTATATTGGAAGCTTATCCTTTTGGTAGCTTTCCTGGTGTACTGAACCAACAGCTCTGCCAGATGGATCATTTTGGTTTAAGAATGATGCATCCCATGCTAAGGCTTCCGGAGTGCTACAGGCTACTGACGGCACGGAAGGTACAGTTCTTGCGGCAGAATCAGATGGAAAATGCTCGGTGAATATACTTCTATATAAATATTCTTCCTTGTTTCTTGGAGGATTTATCGGAAATTGCTTCTCTGCTTCTGCCAATTCCAGGTCACTGACCTTAGCTTCTGCCTGTTCCTTTAAAGTATCGATCCAACTATAACCAACTCCATCAGAAAACTGTTCTTTTTGACGCCAGACAATGCTTTCAGGCAAGTAGTCTTCAAAAGCTTTTCTAAGAATCCATTTTTCCATGCGGCCATTCTTAATCATTTTGTCCGTTGGATTCAGGCGCATTGCAACATCAATAAAGTCCTTATCTAAAAAAGGAACTCTTCCTTCAATTCCCCAGGCTGCTAATGACTTATTTGCTCTAAGGCAATCATATAAATGCAGTTTGCTCATTTTACGAACAGTTTCTTCGTGAAATTTTTCTGCATTCGGTGCTTTGTGAAAATACAAATAACCTCCAAACAGTTCATCGGAACCTTCTCCTGACAGAACCATCTTTATACCCATTGACTTAATAACACGGGCCAACAAGTACATCGGGGTAGATGCACGAATAGTCGTTACATCGTATGTTTCTAAATGGTAAATAACATCACGAATTGCATCTAAACCTTCTTGAATACTAAAATTAATTTCATGGTGAACAGTACCTATATGATCAGCAGCCTTTTTAGCAGCAATTAAATCCGGTGAGCCTTTTAATCCAACAGCAAATGAATGTAATTGTGGATACCAGGCACTTTCCTGATCGTTTGATTCAATTCGCTTCGAAGCAAACAGCTTAGTTACAGCAGCAATTACTGAAGAATCCAACCCTCCTGATAATAAAACTCCGTATGGTACATCTGACATAAGCTGACGATGCACTGCAGCCTCTAAGCCCTTTCTCAGCGTATCAATATCCGATTCATTATCCTTAATGTTTTCAAAAGATTCCCAATCACGTTTATACCATTGCTGGAAATTCTGACCATCTTTACTATAAATATAATGTCCGGGTTTGAAAGTTTCTATTTTAGTACAGATTCCTTCTAAAGCTTTCAGTTCAGATGCCACATAAAATGCACCTTGTGTATCCCAGCCAATATATAAAGGAATTATACCAATATGATCTCTTGCAATAAAATACACATCATTTTCAATATCATAAATCGCAAAAGCAAAAATACCATTGAGTTCATCCAAAAATGCAGGTCCTTTCTTTTGGTAAAGAGCTAAAAGAATCTCACTGTCCGTTTCGGTTTGGAATTCATAATCTGGAAATTGTGCCCGAAGTTCTTGATGGTTATATATTTCGCCATTTGCAGCTAAAACCAATTTTCTATCCGGACTATATAATGGCTGATTACCTGATTTAGGATCAACAATTGCTAACCGCTCATGCGAAATAACTGCATTTTCATTACTGAAAATTCCAGACCAGTCCGGTCCGCGATGACGAATTTTCTTAGACATCTTAAGAACCTGAGTTCTTAGCTCGGCCGAATGACCCTGTAAATCAAAAGCTCCAATAATACCACACATATTGTTATATTTATATTTATTCGTTAATCTAAATTCTAATTTCAAAACAAAGATAGTACTTTATTATTGAAATTATCAAACAAAAGATAAATTAGATACGAAATTAACAACATGTTATTGATTTCGTTAAAATAGTTACATAAATTCAATAGCAAATTTGTAAAAATCACTTTTCGGTCTAGAAGAAAACCCTTTTAGGAAAGTTTTTACAAAATCACCATCATTTGATTCAGAATAAGGAAAATACAAATTCGCAAAAATTCAGTTATTTGTAAATAAGGATTTCCGGTTTATGATAATTTAACAATTGCACCTGATTGAGCACTGTTATATATTGCTCTGACAATTTCCACTGATTTCCTTCCTTCAACCGCATCAATTAATGGATCCTTATCACTTACTATAGCGTCTATTAAATCTTCCATTTGCTTTTGATGACCATAAAAACTGATGTCTAATGGATTAGACGCCCCGCCTGTAGATATGTGGTTACCTGAAATTTTCTCCCTAATATCACGATCTTTATCAGTTTCTTTTTCGAATTGCCATTGAAGAAGACTATTATCTTCTATAACCACCGTCCCTTTAGTACCCATTATTTCTATTTTCCTGTAAGTGCCAGGGTAAACAGCAGTAGAACACTCTATTGTTCCAAGAGCTCCATTCTGAAAACGAAGAATTGCGACGACTGTATCTTCAACTTCAATGTTTTTGTGTTTTAAATTACCGGTAATTGCTTGAACAGACTCAACTGGTCCCATATACCATTGCAACATATCAACAGAATGAATTGCCTGATTAATTAATGCACCGCCTCCATCCAGTTCCCAGGTACCTCGCCATGCGGCCGAAGCGTAATACTTTTCGTCACGACTCCATTTTACATAAGCACTCCCTAAAACGAGATTTCCAAATCGTTGGGAATCCAACGCACTTTTAACCTCCTTACCGACAGGATAAAAACGTGCAGGGAATACCACAGCAACTTTTACATTCTTTAATTTTGCAGCGCTGATAATTTTATCACACTTATCTAAAGTCACTTCTAATGGTTTTTCAATCAAACAATGCTTACCTGCTTCAATACTTTTTAAAGCAGGTTGCATATGCGCACCCGATGGAGTACATATACAAACAATATCCAATCCGTCAATTTTAAGCAGTTCATCCAACGAGTCGTAAACCTTGCAATTATAGGATTGCGCAAATACAGAAGCTTTTTCTTTGGTTTTACTAAAAACGCCTAACAATGTTGCATTCTTTATTTCTGAAATAGCCTGCGCATGAATACCTGCAATTGAGCCTGTTCCAATAATAGCAAAACCAACTTGTTTATTTTCCATTATAATTTAATTCTTGATCTTCATTAAAGCTAGTTGATTTGCATTTGCACTGTTTTTACTTTAGCCAAAGAAGATATAATATAGAGGGTTAATACAGATAAGGGGAATGATATGATTGCTGGATTTTCTAAATGATGAATAGCATTCATTGGATTTAAACCATATCTCCCCCACATGGTTGGAGAGGTGAGTATAATAAGTAAAGAAGACATAATTCCCATTACAATTGACCATGAAATGCCCTTAGCTGTAGTTTTCTTCCAAAAAAGAAGAAAAAGGATTGCCGGAAGATTGGCCGAAGCAGCGATAGCAAATGCCCACCCGACCAAAAATGACACATTCATTCCCTTAAATAAAATACCTAAAGCAATAGCAAATATTCCTACTGCAAATGCAGAAAGCTTACCTGCTTTTACTTTCTTCTCATCACTTAAATTCTTATTAAAATATTTATCTAAAAGATCGTGTGCAATTGCGCCGGAAGATGCCACAATTAACCCGGAAACGGTTCCTAATACAGTAGCAAATGCTATTGCAGAAACTACAGAAAACAAAACCACACCGAATGCTCTTGCTAAAAGCGGGGCAGCCATGTTACTGGATTCCACATCCATAACACCGTTAACTGCTGCACCTAAGCCCATAAATAAGGTCAATACATAAAAAGCACCGATAGCAGCAATAGCGAGTATTGTAGATTTCCTGGCATCTCTTGGAGATTTAACTGTATAATATCTGATTAAAATATGAGGCAGAGCCGCAGTTCCTAAAAACAGGGCCAACATTAAAGAGACAAAATCCATTTTACTCCATAAGCTTGCTCCTTTACCAATTTTATATTTCAAACCGGGTAGCATAAAATCCTTTCCCGATATTTCACTTGGATAATATAAAGACACCACCTGGCTCTGATTGGTAAATTTCACATTCGAAAAACGAACGACCTCACTGTCTTTAATAATCTTTAGAAATTCAAATGGACCGACAGAACCTGTTTTATCTACTTCTTTACCATTTACAATTATCTTACTTAAATGACCTACCTGATAGAATTTTCCATTTTCTTTGGGTTCACCGTTATATAACTGAATACCGTTCGCATCTTCCGTAATAGACAAAACCTCCTTCAGGGTATAGGTGCCATTTGCTTTAACAAGATTAAACCATCGAGATATCCCATCTTTTTCAAGATTAACAAATTCATTCCCTTCTACCTCCTGTTGAGAAATCAAATTCCAATTTTCAACGTTTTGAACCTGACCATCAACAACTGCTGGTGATAAATTCATGAATTCATGAAAATCCTGATTTTTATGATTCGGTGTTAATGTAAATCCATTTTGCAAAATATAAACTGTCAGAATCGTAGATAGCAGAATTAATAGTCCACCCTTTAAAAACTGAACGTAGGTTGTAGAGGTCATACCGGCGGTTGCAACAATTAGAATAACAATAATGCCCACGATAACTACTCCAACCCAATGAGGTAAACCCAATAATGGCGTAACCAAGTCGCCTGCCCCTACCATTTGAGGTATCAAATAAAATATAGATACAATTAAGGTGCTGATGGAAGCTGTTAATGTTACTAACCTCGACTGAAACGTGGAGTTCAAGGCATCCGAAAAAGTATACTTGCCCAATTTTTTAAAGGGTTCTGCAACCAAAAAGAGAGCCACCATCCACCCGGCAAGAAATCCAATTGCATACAAAAAACCATCAAATCCAGAAACAGCAATCATTCCACAGATACCCAGGAATGAGGCAGCAGATAGATAATCACCAGCAAAGGCAATTCCGTTTACAGACCAATGAATTTGTCCTCCAGCAGCATAATACGAAGAAGCTGATTTGGTTTTACCGCCAAAATAAAAGGATAGTCCTAATACAAGACCTACAAAGAAGATAAAGAATATTAATGCAGTATACGATACACCGTAAATCATAAATTGTCCTCCTTTTCTTCCATTTCTTTTTCCATTCTATCCTCGTAACGAGAGCAATAGAAGTTATATAACAGACCAAGAAGAATAGCGAATACAATTAAACCTATACCATAAAGAGTAGCTAAGTTTAATCCTCCGATCGTATCAATTGCCAACAATTCATAGTTAACAACACCAATAGTGACAAATCCACCATAAAAGAATAAGTAGATAAAGAAGAATATGATCCCCAATCTCGCTTTCTTTTTAGATGCGTAATCTTCTTTTGTTATTGTAGCAGGTTTATGTAACATACGTATATATTAGGTTAAAATGTAAATTTGGCTGGAATAAAAGTATATAATTTTTTTCAAAATAATCAATTCAACCTAATATCCAATTGCATTTAACAGGCAATCGCTCAGAAAATGATTAAACCGAAAGTAATTAGAATAACAGAAAGAGCTTTGTGAATATTTCTGATAGAAAAATATTCACAAAGCTCTTGGATTTGCTACTAAATACTTCCTGGTCTTAGGCTACTTAATAAGACCGTTGCAATAGAAATACTTAAAAGGTAAATTTTACTCTACAGAAAATACATATTCAGATGTAGTTTTATAAACCTCTCCGGGATTTAATATAATTGTTGGAAAATCTGATTGATTGGGCGAATCTGGAAAATGTTGTGTTTCCAAACAGAAAGCCGTCCTGTAATCGTCTCTTGCTCCACTCTTAAGCGTATTTACGCTTTTCATAAAGTTGCCACCGTAAAACTGCAAGCCAGGCTCTTCGGTAAAGATGTCCATCACAATTCCTGTTAAATCGCCTTTAATACGGGCTGCTTTCACATAATCTTTCAATTCCTTTTTATTCAAAACAAAATTATGATCGTATCCACTTCCATTTTTAAGTTGATCATTCTCTTCCTCTACCCTGCTTCCAATCGTTACCGGTTTTCTAAAATCAAAAGGAGTATTCTCAACAGGTTCATTTTTCCCCAAAGGAATTAAAGTACTATCAACGGGTGTATAATTATCGGCATTAATCTGTAAAAGATGGTTATTGATTGTTCCGTTTCCTTCTCCATTCAGATTAAAAAATGCATGATTGGTAAGATTGACGGGAGTCTTTTTATCAGTAGTAGCTTCATATTCTATTTTTAACCCCTGATGATTGGTAGCTGTATACGTTACTTTAACATCTAATGTACCAGGAAAGTTCTCTTCTCCATCTGGAGACCTATAGGTTAATATCAAGGTTGAATCATTCACCTGATTTCCCTCCCAAACTACATATTGAAATCCTTTTTTTCCACCATGCAGCGTATTTTGACCATTATTCGTAAAAATAGAATACTGCACATCATCAATTGTAAATTTGCCTTTCGCTATCCGATTGCCTACACGCCCAATCAATGCCCCGAAATAAGGTTCAGAGGCTTCGGCATATGCTTTTGGAGAATCCATACCAATTACAACATCCGTTGGGCTGCCGTTTTTATCGGGAACAATCAAGCCAACTATTCTTCCTCCATAATTTGTAATAGATGCAATCAAGCCCTTATCGTTTTTGATTACAAACAATTTGGTTGGCTTATGATCTATTGTATCTACAAACGAAGACTCTTTGGGTAAAAGTTTTTCCAAATCCATTTGAGAATATTGATCTGCGTTTTTCGTATTTACGCATGCAGAAAGCACGATGGCCATTGCTGAAACAGATAATAACTTATTTTTCATTTCGACTTAATAAATGGTTTTTTTTATGATGATATTTTCTATTTAATTGATTTATTTTGTGCAATATATTACCAATAGATTGTATATAAAGCTGTTATTACTCCCACTACAATAAGCGCACCTACAGCAAAGCCAGTTGAAGTTTTGAACATGGTAGCATCAATCTCAAGACCTTTAGGATTGGTTCCTTTTACGCCCAATTCTAATTTCGTTATAATATACATCATGATCACGCAAATTAAAAACACAAATCCCATTCTGTCTATAAATGGAATTTCATAAACTCCATCTGCATTTGGAACGGCGAATCCGTATTTATATAAAAATTGAAGATTAATAAAACTCGGTGAAATTTTAAATAGAATCGAAAGAATAAAGCCACCTACAGTTGCAAATAAAGCTGCATTGGACGTAGTTTTTTTCCAGAAAAATCCCAATAAGAACATTGCAAAAATTCCCGGCGATACAAAACCTGTATACTCTTGGATATATTGGAATCCTCCTTTTTTATCAATTCCCATAAAAGGCGCAATGATTACTGCTAAAAAGATAGACACGATGATGGTAATTTTACCTACAACCACCATATGCTTTTCACTGGCATTTCTATTAAACACTTTCTTATAAATATCCAGTGTGAAAATTGTAGCGATGCTATTTGTTTTTCCTGCCAATGAAGCTACAATAGCAGCAGTCAAAGCTGCAAAAGCCAAACCCTTTAATCCAACAGGTAACAGATTCAATAACACAGGGTACGCCTTGTCTGGATTTAATTCACCATTTACCATCATCTCAGTTTGAAAAGCTCCATTCTGATACAGAACATACGCTGCGATACCTGGTATAACAACGATTAAAGGCATTAATAACTTAAGAAAACCTGCAAATAATAACCCATTTCTTGCAGTATTTAAATCAGCACCCAAGGCTCTTTGCGTGATATATTGATTACAGCCCCAATAATTCAAATTTACAATCCACATACCTCCAACCAAGATAGATAAGCCCGGCAGATCCATATAATAAGGGTTTGTTTTATCAAAGATCAGATGGAAATGTTCATCTGCCTGGGTGGTCATAATATTAAAACCGTTTAAAACCCCTGTTGAACCAAAATGTTCCGATACCAGATTTAATGCTAAGTAGGTAGTCGCCAAGCCTCCAAGAATCAAAAAGAAAACCTGAATAACATCCGTATATCCAATGACTTTCATCCCTCCGAGCGTGATAATAATTGCAAAAATGGCAAGTATAACCATGCACACCGTTGTGTCTAACCCCGAAATACCGTTTATCGCCAGTGCGCCTAAATATAGAATGGAAGTTAAATTCACCAATACATATAATAAGAGCCAGAACACCGCCATAATCATGCTCACCGTACTATTGTAACGCTGATTAAGAAACTGCGGCATTGTAAATATTTTATTCTTGATATATACCGGTAAAAAGAATACTGCCACGACAATTAAAGTTGCGGCAGCCAACCATTCATATGCAGCTATGGCAAGCCCCATTTGAAAGCCGGACCCACTCATACCGATAAACTGTTCTGCAGATATATTGGAGGCAATCAACGATGCTCCAATGGCCCACCAGGTTAATGACCCCTCAGCAAGAAAATAATCTTTTGAATCAACATTAACTTTTTTCTTTTTATAGTAAATCCAGAGTCCATAAAACGCAATAACTAAAAAATAGAAGAAAAATACTGCGTAATCAATATTCTGTAATGTTTGCATACGTTGGTTTTATAGTGGTTAATATTTTATTTAAAATTAGGATTTATTTTTAATCAGCCTCGTACCGTTTTCAATATTCACATGATATATTTTCATATCTAATCCCAGACTATCCTTGTACGCTTGCAAAGTTTGATCGGCTATGCGATCCAGTTCTTCTGTTTTTATCAGATTAATTGTACATCCACCAAATCCTCCTCCCATCATTCTTGCTCCGATAACTTCCGGGAATCTCTGTACGAAATCAACTAAAAAATCAAGCTCGGGACAACTAACCTCATATTTGTTTTTTAAGCCTTCATGGGTTTCAAACATTCGTCTTCCGAATTGTCGAAAATCATTGTTTAACAAATCATTACAGGCATTTTGTAAACGTTCAATTTCATTAACAACAAATTCGCAACGCCTATAAACCACTTCATCAACATTCTTTACATAATTATTTAGCATTTGCAGAGTGACCTGTCTTAAGGATCTCACTTCCGGATGATGCTTTTGTATTAACTCAACTCCGCGTTCACATTCCCGTCTACGTTCATTATAAGCAGATGACGCTAAGGAATGCTTTACCTGGGTGTCAAACAGTACCAGACTGTATTCTTCTGTATTAAAAGGAATATAACTGTACTCATAACTTTCGCAATCAAGCTTAATAAGATTGTTCGCCTTTCCGAAAACACTAGCGAACTGATCCATCAAACCGCAATTGACGCCAACAAAATTATTTTCAGCAGCCTGTCCAATTTTTGCAAGTTCCAGAGATGAATATTCTAAATTAAAAATAGAGTTGAGTGCAAAAGCCGTAACACATTCAATAGCAGCAGAAGACGACAAACCGGCTCCCTGTGGTATATCTCCGCCAAAGACAATATTCACTCCCCCTAAATTTTTACCGTCTTTTTGCATCTTATCAATAACGCCATTAATATAATCAGGCCACAACTTTCCAGATTGCGTTAAAGATGTTAGTGATGTTGTATACAAGGCTTTATAGTCTTCCGAATAAATATGAACTTCCTCATCTTCCCGCTTTGCTATTGCCATGTATATATATTTGTCAATAGCAGCGGGCAAAACTAATCCCTGGTTATAATCAGTATGCTCTCCTATTAAATTAATTCTTCCAGGAGAGCAAAACATGACAGGTTCGGTGTTAAATTGGTTAATAAAGGTCTTTTCAATCGTAGTAATTTCGCACATATAAAAAAATAAATTTTTTAAGTTGTATATTGCGTAATCGATTACGCTGATACATAATTACTAAAAAAAAATTAATAAATGAAATAACAAAGAAGAATTTCAATATTTCTCTGCCATTCGTTTGTTAAACGAGATCATACTATTATCTGATGTTTAATTAATTTTACAGTATTTTCAAACAAATATAAAATTGGAAAAATAATTGAAAAAGAAAACAACCATTCATGACATTGCAAGGGAACTGAACACAACCGGTGCTACGGTATCAAGAGCACTAAACGACAATCCATCAATTAGCGAATCAATGAAAATGAATGTTCGCTTAATGGCAAAACGGCTTAACTACAGACAAGACAAGGTAGCTAGTTCCTTACGTTCGGGTCGAACATTTGTAATCGGTGTTATTGTCCCCAGTGCAAAAATAAGTTTCTTTGGTTCTGTTGTTCACGGCATTGAGCAAGTTGCCCGTGAGCATGGGTACCGCATTTTATTATTCCAAACAAATGAACAGTATTTAAACGAAAAAGAAGGAATCAATACATTGATACAATCAAATGTCGATTGTATCATCGCATCAATATCGAAAGAAACTATTCATTATGAACATTTTTTAGAAGTTAAAGAACATAACATTCCATTAATTTTATTTGACCGGAGCAACGATGAACTAGGTTTTCCATCAGTTGTAATTGACGATTATAAAGGAGCCTACATAGCCACCAGCCATTTGATTAAACAAGGCTATAATAGAATAGCACATATTAGCGGGCAACAACATATAAAGATATTTAAAGACAGGCTGCTTGGTTATAAAAATGCTCTTCTTGAACATAATTTACCAATATTAGATGAGTTAATCACATTGGGAGATGTTTCAATTGCATCCGGAAAAGAAGAAGCCAGTAAGCTATTGAGTTTAATTAACCAGCCTGATGCGATATTTGCTGCCGAGGATTTTACTGCTTTGGGAGCGCTCCAGACTTTGAAAACGCTCGGTCTGCACTTACCCGGCAAATTTGGTTTAGTAGGGTTTGCCAATGAAGCCTTTGGTGAATATATTACGCCAACGCTAACTACAATAGATCAGCAAAATATTAAAATGGGCGAAGCAACTGCAAATTTATTTTTATCGCTTTCTGATAAAAAAGATATCTACAAAACTTCTCCGCCAAAAATCATATTGGATCCGATATTAATTATTCGGGAATCATCCAGCAAAAAAGTCAAGGACGGAGAATAAGCCGTTTTACAAAATCTTGAATAAAACCCAGCCCATAGGCAATTAATTGGATCATAGAAGAGAGAATGCTTAACAAGGCAACTTTTACTGATTTCGTTGTGCTCAATGCATGAAAGAATAAAAGTAAGATGTAAGTCATTAATAACCCATTACCCAGTTTGGCGATAGGCAAAAAGAATAGATTGGCGATAAATGTGCCCAATATAAATAACACGAATGCGGCTGGAAAAAAATGAACTAACTTCAATTCCGAAGGGAAATGTTTATAAATATTAATTCTTGCCCTTCCAAAAAAGTGTAACTGCTTGTAAAACTGTATCAAACTAGTTCTACGTTTATGAAATACAATTGCATCTGGTATCAGGCCAATTTTAAAGCCGGCTTTTTGAATCCGGATACTATATTCTATATCTTCTCCCAAGCGGGTCAATCTAAAACCACCGACTTCCTGCCAAACTTTTCTGGAAACTCCCATATTAAAACTTCGTGGGTGGAAAGTTCCAACATGCTTTTTATTACCGCGAATTCCTCCCGTAGTAAACGGAGAAGTCATTGAATAACTGATTGCTTTCTGTATTGTAGTAAATGAATCGTGAGCAGCATCGGGACCACCGTATGCATCCAGGTGAAATTTTTCTAAATGATTCTTTACAACTTTTAAATAATCCTTCGGAATAAGGCAATCGGAATCAAATATGATAAAATAATCCCCTCTGGCATGTTCAAACCCATAATTCCTGGCAAAACCCTGTCCCCCATTCTCTTTATAAAAATATCGGATGGTTAACTTGTCAGTATATGATTGGATAATTGATTTAGCATCTAATCTGGAGCCATCTTCAATTATTAAGACCTCAAAATCCTTATATTCTTGCTGCTGAAGCGTAAAAAGCAATTCATCAATCTCTTGAGGCCGGTTATAAAGAGGAATAATAATCGAAAAATACACCTTAAATTACCTTTTCAATTTGATAGTTATTTCTTTCAGCTGAATTTCTGGATACTAATTCTGCCACAAAGCCAGTAAGGAAGAGTTGAAATCCAACAACAATCGCTACAAGAGCTAAATAAAACAAGGGTTGATCAGTCACATCCCGATAAGCGGTATGAGAAGAAATAGCCATCATCTTTTTAACAAGAAGCCATATCGTAATAAGAAAACCGATAAAAAAGCTCAGCGCTCCCATGGTTCCAAAAAAGTGCATAGGACGTTTTCCGAATTTCCCAACGAAGAAGATTGAAATAAGATCTAAAAAACCATTTATAAACCTGCTCATCCCAAATTTGGTTGTTCCATATTTACGTGGATAATGCTGAACAACCTGTTCTCCTATTCGTTTAAAACCCGCCCACTTAGCGATTACCGGAATATAACGATGCATCTCGCCATACACTTCAATATTTTTCACTACGTCTTTACGATAAGCCTTTAATCCGCAATTAAAATCATGAAGGTTGTTTATTCCCGACATCGCTCTCGTTGCAGAATTAAATAATTTGGTTGGCAGTGTTTTGGATAAGGGATCATGTCTTTTCTGTTTCCACCCGGAAACTAAGTCGTAGTTTTCTTCCCTTATTCTTCTATAAAGTTCAGGGATTTCGTCCGGACTGTCTTGTAGATCGGCATCCATTGTAATCACAACGTCACCCTGAACCATCGCAAATCCAACATTTAGCGCAGCCGATTTGCCATAATTTCTTCTGAATCTAACTGCTGTAACAGTCTGATACTTTTCTTTAAGCCCTTCAATAACAAACCATGAAGAATCAGTACTTCCATCATCTATGAAGATAAGTTCATAAGTAAACTTATTTTCCCACATAACGCGGTCAATCCACTCAGTTAACTCAGGTAAAGATTCTTCCTCATTAAATAAGGGTACTACAACAGAAATATTCATTTTATCAATTATGCACCTCCTCATCCGATTCTTCCAAATTGTAAAAAACGGGTCTGTCTTTTTTAAATATTGCGGCCCATATCATAGATGCCACAAAATAAATGAGTACGGAAAACATGATACTCTTTACCATATCCATAAATGAAGGATTAAATTGCTTTGCCATAGCTGCTTCCGCATCTCCAATAGCCTGGTCAATCGCTTCCTGATCATCTGTTATCTTTTCCATCAGCTCAGTAGTTGTATTTAATGTAAGCTCGGTAATTTTCTGAGGATAACTTGGTTCAATCCACTTTCCAAAAATAATTGAAAAGAAGTATAATAAAACTGTTGGAATAATAAACAATATAAAAATTGATTTCAGCGCTTCACTAAATGACCAGAAACCTCCAATTTGCTTTCTTATTTCTAATGTGAAATAGATTGCCAAACCAATACCGACAACAAACTGTATTGTAGAATGCTTCCATGTTCCCATATACTGTGGGACAGCGTAATAAATAAGCAAGAAGATAACAATATTAATTGCAGTCCAGATTAAGCCATATTTGATAGCGAGCGATTTTCCGGAAATAAGGTTAGGTGAGTTTTCCATTTGTGTATAGTTGTCTTGTATTTAAGATTGGTTATAAGCAACAATTAGCGCATAAATAGCAGCATCAAACGATTTATTTTTACTCGTTTTAACAAAGTTTTCAAATTGTTCTTCAGTAGGTTCCGGCTCTGAGAAAAAGCTCATAACCGGGTAAAACAAGTCAGCAAGCTCATGGTCAGGATCTAGCTTAACTGCAACTTTCTCAATCTCCTCAAAGTCACTCTCTACCAAAATCTGATTTTCAATAAAAGGTTCATAAATTTTATGTTCATCCTGAAACTCATCTTCCTCAACTAACAAGAACTCTTTCAGGAAGTCATCCAGTTCGGGATCTATTTTTTCATCTTTACACTCTCTTAAATAGAGCAATACATTTAGCAATTCAGTTCCACGATCAATTGTTTGATCTTCTATACGTTCCCACTCTTCTGACTCCAGGTAATCTGCTTCTAATTTTTCAACGTCAACAGTGAAAAAATTGATTAACAACAAATCAAAAAATACTTCCCGCAAATCATCGAAATGTATAAAATCATCAAAAATGCTGTCTAGAACCTCTACTTTTTCGATAAAAGGTTTATCTGTATTAAACGCATCAAAAATACGTCTCTCAAAAACATCGGATTTCTGATTATTAGCTAAGGTATATTCATGTAAAGAAGCCTTAAGCGCTTTTTCTATTTGGAGATTCATAATTTACGGTTTTAAAAAATTAAAGTTTTATTTCTATGAATTAATAAAGACACCCTTCCCTTTAATTCAGAATCGAAAAGAGGATTGTTTGTACTCTTTGAACGGTTAGACTTATCATCAAATATCCAAAATTCATTCGGATTAATCAAAATTAGATTGGCAGCGGCATCAACTTGCAAGGTGGCTGCCTCAATGTTTAAAATTTTACGTGGATTAACGGCAAGCTTTTCGATAATTAGTTCAAGAGGTAATTCGGCCTTTAACAGCATCGGCAATACGGTCTGTAAGCCTGCGATACCAAATTCAGCAATCTCGAACTCGACTCGCTTGTATTCAATTTCATGTGGAGTATGTTGAGACACAATAGCATCGATTGTATCATCTTTTAAACCTTCAATCAAAGCAGCGCGATCATTAGCTATGCGTAACGGAGGTCTTACTTTAAAATTACTATCAAAAGAAATCAACTCTTCATCTGTGAATAATAAATGATGGGCTGCAACATCGCAAGTAACTTTAAGGCCTTTCTTTTTTGCTTTCCGGATTAGTTCAACTGATCCGGCAGTACTAATCGTACTGAAATGTATGGGTGTATCATTATACTCAGCTAAAAACAGGTCACGGGAAATCATGATTTCTTCAGCCATATTCGGATTGCCTTTCATTCCTAAATAGGTGCTCATTTCCCCTTCATTCATTTTCGTTTTACCAGCGATTGACTTGTCTTCAGGAAAAGAAAACACCAACCCGTCAAAACCTTTGCTATAAAGCAATGCTCTGCTCATTAAACCAGCACGCTGCAAACTACGGTTGCCATCACTAAAAGCAACCGCTCCTGCTAATCGCATATCGTATAATTCGGCCAGCTCATTTCCTTCCCTATTCTTGGTAATCGTGCCCAATGGATAAACACTGACAAGAAGATCACGTGTACTATTTACAATAAAAGCAATTTCAGATCTGCTATGTAAAGGTGGATTGGTATTGGGCTGCAATACCACGCCCGTAAAACCACCTGCTGCAGCAGCAGAACTACCGCTAATAAAATCTTCCTTGGTTTCAAGACCCGGTTCGCCAAAATTTACATTTAAATCAAAAAAACCAGGAGCTAAAAACTGTCCTTTCGCATCAACCGTTTTGGTATCTTCAGATTTAGAAAGCTTTCCAGGCGATTCAATTGCTAATATAATTCCGTTTTCAATTAAAACATCAGCTTCTTTTTGGTAGAATTCGGAATCTGGAAAAAGAATATTAGCAGATTGAATAATCAATTTTTCCATAAATAAAGTTTAAGAACTGAAATAAATTTAAGAAATGAGTATCCATAAAAACAGGTCATGCTTTCCCTGTTAAGAAGGAATAAAGAAAATTGTTTTGAAAAAAACAACGATTGGTTTTGGATATTTCCCATTAAAAAACAAAAATACAAAATACTCGTTAATGAAGGACGAATATTTTGTATTTTCCAATTATTAAAGCAATCCGATTACCGTATTATTTTTTATGATGGCTTTCTTTTTTATTACTACAATTCCGTCTCTAACCGTATAGGTCTCAAAGTCACCATCCTCGAGATGTCGCCCTCCATTGATACGCACATCATTTCCAATACGGGCGCTCTTGTCGATAATGGCATTATCGATATAGCAACGCTCACCTACACCTACAAGCGGATGATTCATCTTTTGGGCAGCCTGGATATCATCCAGACTCTGATAATGATCAGCACCCATCATATAGGTATTGCGGATGACTGTCCCCTTTCCTATTCGGGAACGTACGCCGATAACTGATCGCTCAATTTTATCAGCATTGATAATGCACCCTCCGGCAACGATCACCCGGTCAAGCAAGCAGCCCTCATATTTAGAAGGCGGTAGCATTCGGGAACGGGTATAAATGGTATTTGAGTCGAATAGATTAAATGCAGGAATATTATCAGTTAAACCAATATTGGCTTCAAAAAACGAATCAATATTACCGATATCCGTCCAATAACCATCAAATTGAAAACTGAATACTTTACAACCTTCAATTGCATAAGGAATTAATTCTTTACCAAAATCCATCCCATCGTGTGTTTCCAATAATTCTGCTAATTTCCCCTTATTAAAAACATAAATACCCATTGAAGCTAGGTATTCGCGCTTCTGCATTTTCATTTCCTCGCTTACCTCAGAGCTCCAGTCGACTAATAGTTCGGTTTTAGGCTTTTCAATAAATGAAGTTATCTGATCGCGCTCATCTGATTTAAGAATTCCAAAAGAAGTGGCATCTTTGGCATTTACAGGGATCGTTGCTAATGTAATATCCGCCCCTTTTTCAATGTGAAAGTCGATCAGTTTTTGAAAATCCATTTGGTAAAGCTGATCACCGGAAAGTATCAGAATGTAATCATATTCATGTCCTTCTAAGTATCTGCGAACATGACGAACTGCATCAGCAGTACCTTGGTACCATTTATCACCTTCATTGGTCTGCTCGGCAGCCAGAATATCTACAAAGCCTTTATCAAAATTACTGAAATTATAAGTGTTCTTGATATGGGAATTTAATGAAGCCGAATTGTATTGTGTAAGGACAAAAATACGATTGTACCCGGCATTTAAACAATTAGAAATTGGTATATCTACTAATCGATATTTTCCTGCAATTGGTACAGCGGGCTTTGAACGGGTTAAGGTTAAAGGATTCAAACGAGTTCCCCTTCCTCCTCCTAAAACAATGGAAATCACACTAGGTTTCATAAGCGATTAATTAAGTTTTCATATAACTGGACATATTTTTTTGCAGAAGCTTTCCATGAGTAATTCAATGTCATGTTCTTTTCGCGTAATTCATTAAATGCAATCGGATCTTTATATAAATTTAAACCTCGCTTAACCGCTTGAATCATATCTTTTAAAGAAACCTGATTGAACACAATGCCATTTGCGTTCTTCCTTGATAAATCAATAACCGTGTCTTTTAAACCACCAATTTTCCGAACAATCGGAATAGTGCCGTATCGCATCGCATAGAGCTGATTTAAACCGCAGGGTTCTACCCGCGATGGCATGATGATAAAATCGGCAGATGCATATATTTGGTGAGATAATTTTTCATCATAACCAATTATGACTGCCAAATTTTGTTTCCATTGTTCTTCCAATTGGTTTAATGCATCTTGTATTTGTACATCACCGGAACCCAGAATTAAAAAGTTTATTCTTCCGTTAAACTTCAATACCAGCTCCTGAATAAATGCGGGAAGCATATCCGCTCCTTTTTCTATAGCAAAACGTCCTATAAAAGCCAATAGAGGCAAATTATGATCTAAATTATATGTTTTGCATAAAGCTTCTTTATTCTTGCTTTTCCCATTAATTAAACGATCAATATTATAGTTTTGTTTTATAAATTGATCTGTTTCAGGGTTCCATATTTCCTCATCAATACCGTTAACAATTCCAAAGCCCTTTTCCTTTTCCGAAAGGAATAAACTTTCTAATCCATTTGCCTCAATAAACAGTTCTTCCAGATATCCGGATGAGACAGCATTGAACGCCCAGCAACATTTTATTAACGCAGCAAGCGGGTTAATGCATTTATTCCAATCAAGTAAACCCCACTTCTCAGAATTAAAAGAGGGCATCAAGATAGCTTTATGCCAATCCATCCATCCCTGGTACTGTCCGTTGTGAACAGTCGCTAAGGTCGGTATCCCCTTAAGCGATTTAAATTCATCACTATTTTCAATAAAAAAAGGGATTAATCCGCTATGATGGTCATGGCAATGAAAAAGATCAGGAACCTGATCAGAATTGCTAATCCACCGTAGCAGTGCATGTTGAAATGCCAGAAATTGATTACTTTCATCAGGGTAACCATATACTTCATTTCGATCTAACAGACCTGGTATTTTTATCAAATAAAGTTTAAAACCCAAAATATCTTTTGTCTCTTTAAAAACAGCAAAAGGATAGAATTGAGATCCTTGTTTAAATTCAGATTCATAAACTTTTTCAAACTTATTTTCACGTATAAAGGGTTTATCATACCACGGCATAATAACAGCTGCATCAACACCAAGCAAATTCTGATATTTTGGCAATGCCCCTACGACATCCCCTAATCCACCGACCTTTGCGACCGGATAACATTCCGCACTGATATGAAAAACCCTCATATTAAATTAAATTTGTTTCCCTCTTCAAAACTAACCCGCCAAGCGGTGGTAAACTTACCGTAGCCGACTGCGGCTGTCCCATCCAACTCATTGGTTCAGTCCAGACTGCATCTTGTGTTACTCCTGATCCATAAAATTCCTGATTATCAGAATTGAGCATAAGCTCCCATTTGCCTGAAGCAGGCATACCAACCCGATAATCTTCATATACTAGCGGTGTTAAGTTTAGAATTATCAATAAATTTTCATTGGCATGCAATCCTTTGCGTAGATAAACCAAGACAGAATTCTTTGAATCTCCGGATTCAATCCACTCAAAACCTTCATGCCTAAAAGATATTTCATATAAAGCAGGTTCAGCTTTATAGAGTTGATTTAGTTTTTTAATAAATAAAAAAACACCTTGATGCGGTTTATATTGTAATAAATGCCAATCAAGTGATTGATCAAAATTCCATTCGGCGGTTTGGCCAAACTCAGAGCCCATAAACAGGAGCTTCGTTCCCGGATGCGTGTACATATATAAATATAGAACTCTTAAGTTGGCAAATTGCTGCCATTCATCACCCGGCATTTTGTACACCAAGGAACGTTTTCCATGAACTACCTCGTCATGAGAAAGAGGTAATACAAAGTTTTCTGTGAAAGCATATACAGTACTAAAAGTTATCTTACCATGATAGTATTTCCGGAAAAGCGGATCTTCACTGAAGTAATCTAATGTATCATTCATCCATCCCATCATCCATTTCATGCCAAAGCCCAATCCATTTACAAATGTCGGACTGCTAACGCCTGCCCAAGCGGTAGATTCTTCAGCAATCGTCTGAACATCAGGAAACTCATGATACACCGTTTCATTGAGTTCTTTCAGAAAAGAAACTGCTTCCAGATTCTCTCTGCCACCAAATTCATTTGGAATCCACTCCCCTTCTTTCCTGGAATAATCGAGATATAACATGGAAGCAACAGCATCAACCCGCAATCCATCAACATGGTAACGATCAAGCCAATAAATTGCATTGCTAATTAGAAATGAACGGACTTCATTTCTGCCATAATTAAAAATATAAGAATTCCAATCCGGATGAAAGCCTTGTTTGGGATCTGCATGTTCATACAAATGCGTTCCATCAAATTTGTAAATTCCGTGTTCATCACCCGGAAAATGAGATGGAACCCAATCCAAAATAACTCCAATACCATTTAAATGTAACTGTTCAATAAGAAACATCAATCCCTGTGGAGAACCAAAACGGGAAGTAGGTGCAAAAAAACCGGTTATTTGATAACCCCACGACGGACTGTAAGGATGTTCCATCACTGGCATAAACTCTACATGAGTGAAGCCAGCATCAACAATATAAGGAACCAGTTTCTCTGCAATTTCCTGATAACTTAAAAACTTAGAAGGATTTTCAAGATTGCGCATCCAGGAACCCAAATGCATTTCATAAACAGCCATCGGTTTATTTAAAGCATTTTTCTCGAATCGCTTTTCCATCCAATCCTGATCTTTCCACTCATACCAGGTGCTTTTAATAATTGAGGCAGTTAGTGGCGGTTCTTCCCATTGAAAAGAAAAAGGATCTCCCTTTTCAAGCACTTCTCCATGTGGAGTCGTAATGGCATATTTATACACCTCTCCGTTTTTTACTTCCGGAATAAATCCCTCCCAGATTCCGGATTGATCCCAACGTAAAAAAAGCGGATGGGAATAACGATTCCAGCCGTTAAAGTTTCCAATGACCGATACAGAGGCTGCGTTTGGAGCCCAAACTGCAAAATAGGAACCAACCTGCTGATTAAGCTCAAATTCATGTGAACCAAATTTTTCATAAAGCTTAAAATGCTTTCCGGCTCGAAATAAACTGATATCAAAATCAGTGAATTTTGAAAAAGCTTGTACAGAATTTAGCATAATTGGTTCTTTTAAAATGTACTACCTTAACATAATAGTTTTAAATTTCTTACTTGCTTTCATGAAATAAGTTCCATTCTGACCTTTATCAAACGATATACTTACATGATCAATTAAAATACTATTTACTTCAAAGGGCAAGCCTATAATCTCAATACGGTATTCCAGGTAAGACTCCGTATATAAACCTTCAATTGCCTGATTAATTTCCAACGAAGATGGGGTGCCTTTAACTGTAAACTTCTTTTCTAAATATACTTTCTGTTCATATGCGTACGAATCGCCATGGTCTTCATACATCGCTGATTCAAGATTAGAATCTGTATAAAAAACCTTCAGGTCTAATATGTCAATGCTTTTTTCATTCACAAATTGCATAACCGGATATTCCGGTAAAACGGTACCAGCTTTGATAAATATTGGCATTTGGTCTAATGGTGTCTCAAACTGAAGCTCCATCCCTCCTTTTATCAAATCATGGTTCCAGTAATTATACCAATAACCTTCGGGAAGGTAGATTGTTTTTAATTGCTGACCTTCTTCCAGCACGGGTGAAACAAGTATTTTATCTCCAAAAGCGAATTCCTCCTCGCGGATCAGGTTACTTTCTAGTTCTTGCTCAAGTAAGATCAATGGCCTTAAAATAGGCAAACCATAACGGAAGTGCTGCCAAAAAACAGTATAGATATAAGGCAATAATTTATATCTTAATTCAATAAACTTCCGGTTTAGTTTTTCATATTCTTCACCAAAGCTCCAGGGCTCTCTTTCCGCTGTATCACCTGCTGAGTGAGCACGCATAAAAGGAGAGAAAACGCCAAACTGAATCCACCTGGTGAATAACTCAGCGCTTGGTTCGCCGCTAAATCCACCAATATCGGTACCACAAAAAGGTAAACCCGACATGGATAATCGCTGCAATTGTAAAGCTCCGATTTTCAAATGTTCCCATGTAGCCACATTATCACCCGTCCAGACAGAAGCATAACGTTGGGTACCTGCATACGCTGCCCGGGTTATTGTAAATGGTCTTTTATCGGGCATTAATTTTTTTAGGCCATCGTAGGTGGCCCGCACCATTTGCATTCCATAAATATTATGTGCTTTCCGATGCGATCCCCGATGTCCATCATAATTATGACGAACATCATCCGGAAAAGTACCTCTTCCAAAAACTGCAGGTTCATTCATGTCATTCCAGACCCCTGCTACCCCGCTTTCTACCAGACCCTTATATAAACCTCCCCACCAGGCGCGGACCTCTTTATGTGTATAATCCGGAAACTGACATCTTCCCGGCCAAACATGCCCTTCCATAAAGTAATCATCTCCTCTTCTGCAGAAGTAATTATTTTTCTTTCCTTCTTTAAACACCCAATAATTCTCATCAACCTTTATTCCGGGGTCAATCATTACAACGGTTTGAAATCCATCCCTGGCTAATTCCTTTATCATTTTCTGGGGATTTGGGAAATACTTTTTATTCCAGGTAAAGCAACGGTAACCTTCCATATAATCGATGTCCAGATAAAGAGCATCGCAAGGAATTTGCTTGCTTCGAAATTGGAAGGCCAGGTCTTTTAATTTATTTTCCGGATAATAGCTCCAACGACATTGATGATAACCCAAAGCCCAGGTTGGAGGAAGATAATGCGTGCCCGTTAAACCATGATAACGCTTTATCACATCCACCATTGAGGGTCCGTGTATATAATAATATTGAAGTTCGCCCCCTTCAGACCAAAAACTGGTTTGATCTGCTTGTTCGCTGGCAAAGTCAAAATAAGTTCTAAAAGTATTATCGAAAAAAATCCCATACGACTCTCCATCGTGCAATCCCATATAAAATGGAATACTTTTATACAATGGATCTTGATTAAAAGAGAATGAGTAGGTATCCGAATTCCAGTTTGTTAATCTACGTCCTCTAAGGTTCAAATGAGTAGCTTTATCACCCAAACCAAAAAAACCTTCGTTCTCCTTTGCCTCCTTGCTGCAATAAACATAAAAACCACCAAAATCTGCGTTTTCTTCCCAATGCATCGGAGCGTAATCTTTATTCACTATTTTGCCGTCACGGTTTGCAAAAGAGATCAGAAAAGTTTCTTTATTTAATATGCAGGTAACTGTGTTGGTCTTAATCTTGTAAGTTCCCTCATCTTCCACCAGTTCGAATAAATCTACATGCTGGTTGGCATTGATTACAGCATATGAGAACTCCGTTAAAAAACTTGAATTAGGCGCTAACCGAACCCGTATAATTTCATCGCTTACTACTTTAATTTCAACGGTTGCATTTCCGTCATAAAAATAAAAATTATTATCTTTCTGTATGTATTGAATGATTTTGCTTAAATAATTTTTCTCAATTTGAGGCGGCTCCAAAACAGGATTATTAACATGATGAACCTCCTCCTCCAATTGAGAATTTAATCCTTTTTCTTGTTTTTGAGCAGTATTGAATTCGTCAATCATATTCTTATTGTTTCTAAAATATTACCTAAGCCAAATTACATTATTTCCGTAAAGAAACAAATCTAAATAATGAGTTGTTCTGCGTGTTTTTCACTTTATTAAAACAAGGAAAAAAGTTAAGAGTTCGGTCTGACCCTTTCTTTTCCGACCAAGCACAATGTTTAAAAAAAAGACAATGAAAGCGGATAATTGATAAAGGACTTGGTCGGAACATGGACGTAGCTTGGTTTAGGTTAAAAGGGATTCCGCGGGTAGTGCGTAGGGGATGAGTACGCTGAAATGGCGTTTTTAGCGGACACATCCCCTAGTCATTGCCCGCGCATACCCTACTCATCTAGAGCAAGGTATGGACCAGATACGATGGAGTCCAGACCAAATATCTTCTTCAATTAGCCGGTAACCTGTTTGTTTAACATCTGTTGATAAAAATGCGGTTTAATATTCTGTTGTTCACTATTTTGCATTTCTGTTATCCGATTTTGGAAAGGATTTTTTATCCACTGAAGAAGCCGATATATTTGTCCCAATGATTGCAGAAACCGCTTCTGTTCATGGCTGGGCGATCTTTGTTGTAAAATCTTTTGTTGTCGCATTTTTTTGTTTTATAAAGTGATTCATAATTTAAGTAATTTTCATAATTTTCATAATTTAAGTTATTGTTTTTATTTTGGGTTTTAGATTTATTGATGCAAACATAAAGCGGCATTTTTGTCTTTTCAAACGTTGATACAAATTGATAGCCGGTGATATGAATTGCAACAGATTGATAGGTACGATCCGTCTATTGCTAACTTTAAAACGGTAGCTGACAGCCCTTAAACGGTAAGTGAGAAGAATTGATCGGTCTCAGTTTTTGACCCGGTGTAGAACCGCCGGATACCTCGTGGGTAACTGGCTTTACACGCACCCGTATAATGGCCGTACAACGTTCATTATACCTTCATTGGTTTGCC